>Ga0163154_10000262_pt1 | contig 79554 bp, 67 predicted proteins | sample OliLakLV19MP9P1_FD_148649 | JGI IMG/M metagenome (GOLD analysis project Ga0163154, IMG submission 148649) | Freshwater microbial mat bacterial communities from Lake Vanda, McMurdo Dry Valleys, Antarctica - Oligotrophic Lake LV.19.MP9.P1 | ecosystem: Environmental > Aquatic > Freshwater > Lake >... | reverse complement strand
AATCGCTTGTGTGGCGCGCCACACCGCGCTCATCGCGCCTCGCATCGCATCCCAATCCGACGGCCAAAAGTCCAAGTTATTTCCTTACGAGCCCTTAGGGTCGCAAATCTTTCAGTCGAAACCACAGCATCGCCAACACCAGCGCTGGCGTGCGCAGCGCACGGCCACCGGGGAAATTGTGGTGGACAAGGCGTTGGTAGACATCCAAACGTGTGGCCTGGCCGTTGATGGCCTCGGCGATCACCCGCCCGGCCAAACCTGCGGCTGCCATGCCGTGGCCAGAAAACCCTTGTGCAAAGTACAGATTGCCGCCGATACGCCCCCAATGTGGCGCGCGATTCATGCTGATATCCACGTAACCGCCCCACACATAATCGATATCCACGTCGCTGAGCTGCGGAAACACCGTGTGCATCCGCTTGCGCATACGGGCGCCTAGCGCTGGCGGGTCAATGCCCGAATAACTCACCCGACCGCCAAATAACATGCGCTGATCACTGCTCAAACGGAAATAATCGAGTACAAAGTTGATATCAGCCACCGCCATATTATTTTTGATCAGCGCGCTGGCACGCTGCCCCAGTGGTTTACTGGCGCAAATATAAGTGCCCACCGGCATGATTTTTGATTCCAGCTTGGGCAGTAGACCACTTAACCCAGCATTGCCAGCAAGCACCCCAAAATTGGCGCGCGCCTCACCGTGTGCGGTGCGAAACCACACTTCGGCCCCTTCGACAATCCGTTCAACTTGGCTGTCCTCAAAGATTCGCACGCCGAGTGCTAAGGCCGCTCGCGCTAATCCCAGCGTGTAATTCAAAGGATGTAAGTGCCCACTGCGCGGATCAAATAACAGCGCCCGATAGTGCTCGCTCGCTAAATCTTGCTGCAAACGCGCACGATCCCAAAGCTGCGTGCCCAAATAGCCATAATTGGACTGCAAATCGTCCTGCCAACGCTTTAATTCGTCAACCTGACGCGCTTTGATTGCGGCATGCGCATGGCCAGGGCGCAAATCACAATCAATCTGATATTGAGCGCAACGCTGCGCAATCATCGCTACGCCTTCTACCGACCAGTCGAACAATTTGCGCGCGTCTGCAAGGCCGAGTTGCGCCTGGATCGTGCTCATGTCGCAACCGTAGCCAAATATCAGCTGACCACCACTGCGCCCCGAAGCCCCCCAAGCCACGCGCTGAGCCTCCAGCACAATGACCCGATAGCCGCGCTCCGCCAATTCAATGGCAGTGGACAGCCCGGCAATGCCAGCACCGAGCACCACCACATCAGCCCGCTCCGTACCTTGCAAAGTCGGACAAGCCGGCGCCGCGTGGGCGCTGGCGGCATACCAAGAATCAACATGGGCTGGCGGCATCACGAAATCCGGTTGCGCGATTATGAAAAGCCGAAGCAGAAGCGTTTGGACAAGTCCAAACCCAGGAAAAGTGGCGCCGTCGCTCAGTCACGCTGCCTCACACCTGCCGCAAATACCACTCATGCTCCAGTGTCGTCACTTCGGTGTAAAAACTGCGCAGTTCTTTTGATTTCTGCTGGCCATAGATATGTCGAAACTGCGTGCCGAAGGTTTGTGCGATGAAATCACTGGACAGAAAATCGCCGATGGTTTCCCGCCAGTAAAGACTGCGTGGCTCGGTTTGCTGGTAGGCGTTGCCGACCACCGGCGGTCCCGGATCGGCGCGGTTTTCGATGCCGTGTAACATGCCAGCGAGCACCGCGGCGGTAACCAAATAGGGATTCGCATCGGCACCGGCAATTCGATGTTCAATACGTGCGTTAGCGGCGTCGCTATGCGGAATACGCATCGCCACCGTGCGGTTATTGAAGCCCCAGCAATCATTTAACGGCACAAACGCGTTTAACACAAAACGTCGATAACTATTGGCATGTGGCGCAAACATCAACATGCAATCACGCGACGCAGCTTGCAGCCCGCCAATGGCGTGCAACATCGGTGCAGCTGGCGACGCAGGCGTGCCGGCGAATACATTACGGCCTTCGCCATCCAGCAAACTGACATGAATATGCATGCCACTGCCGGCCTGATCGACAAAGGGTTTGGCCATAAAACTGGCCAGCATTTTCTGTTGCGCGGCGACCGCTTTGATCGCACGCTTCAGGTAAATCGCATCATCGCAGGCCTGTAAAGCATCGGCGCGGTGTTTTAGATTAATTTCAAACTGGCCCGGCGCATATTCAGCCACCGCGGTATCGGCGGGAATCGCTTGGCCGCGGCATACATCGGCTAGTCGATCGGTGAAAGTCTGATAATCATTCAGATCTTCCATGTAATAAACCTGCGTGGCGCGATTACGCGAACCCGTCGCCGGATTAATCGAGGTTTGCGGCCGACCTTCAACCGTCAGTTGCGCGTCCAGCAGGTAGAACTCCAACTCCACCGCAACCACCGGTGTCAAGCCCAGGGCGCTGTAACGATCCAACACTTGTTTGAGCACCTCGCGCGGGTTGGCGGCAAACACCCCACCATTGGCGTCTTCCATGCTCAACAACAATTGCGCCATCGGTTTGCTCTGCCACGGCACGCTGCGCAAACTGCCCGGCACCGGCCGGCAAATGCGGTCTTCATCCCCAATTGCATAACCCAACCCGGTCTCCTCAACCGTGTTGCCGGTGATATCAGTGGCAATCAAGGACATCGGCAAACACACGCCGGACTCGTAAATTTTGCTCAAGGCATCGCGAGTAATGCGCTTGCCACGCAACAAGCCGTTCAAATCGGGCAAGATCAAGTCGATCATTTCGCAGCCCGGAATTTGGTGCAGCACGGCCGCATCAGCGGCTGGCAAGACGTACTCGCGCATGATCAACTCGTCACGGTGGGGTGGCGAGATACTAACAAAAGGCGCGCGGCGTAAAAAATACTCAACGGGGTGAAGCGCGACTGCGTAAGCAACTGCAGGCGCGGCAACATCAACAGTGCACCTGTAGGGGCGGGTTCAAACCCCTCTTGCGTCGAGCGACCGCAACCGGCTCTCAACCCCGTTGAAAAAATCAACCAGTCCGCGTACCTTTCGGCAACTCTAAAGCCTGACTGCGTATGCGTAGAGCACCCCTCATTGCTGTTCCGGCTGATCGCAAACAGATCGGTCTGCATCCGTTTCAAGCGGTTGGCGAGAAATACATCCGCGCGTTGCTAGATGCCGGTGTCGGTGCGCCGTTGTTGCTGCCCTCACTTGACCCACCGGTCGATTTGGATGCCTTGTTGCCCCATTTTGACGGCATTTTGCTGACCGGCTCGCATAGCAATATTGAGCCGCACCACTACAGCGATGAGCCCAGTTTTGCGGGCAATTTCCACGATCCGCAGCGCGATGCGACGACACTGTCGCTGATCCATATCGCGGTGCGCTTAGGAATTCCTTTGTTGGCCGTGTGTCGCGGTTTCCAGGAGGTCAACGTCGCTTTTGGTGGCAGTTTGCTGCAAAAAGTCCACGAGACGGATGGCTACCACGATCATCGCGAAGATCTGAGCCAGCCCTTGGATAGCCAGTATGGCCCGGCGCACGCACTGCAGCTCACCCCCGGCGGCGTGCTGGCGCAAATCGCGGCTAGCGCATCGGTTATGGTCAATTCGCTGCACGGCCAGGGCATTTCGCGATTAGGCCGGGGTCTGATCGTTGAAGGCGTTGCACCCGATGGTTTGATCGAAGCAGTGCGCTTGGATTCCCCAGATACTTTCTTGCTCGCGGTGCAATGGCATCCAGAGTGGCGCGTAACCGAGAATCCCTTTTATTTGGGGATTTTTCAGCGTTTCGCTGCCGCCGTGCAACTGCGCGCACAATCAAAAACTTGAGTAAATCCCATGGCTCGCAAGAAGAGCGGCAAACGCCACCCCAGCGCCGAGCAACAAGAAAGCACGCTGAAATTGTGGCTGAAAGAACGTCGTATCACCGAAGTTGAGTGTCTGGTGCCGGACCTCACCGGCAACGCGCGCGGCAAAATCATCCCGGCGGCCAAATTTTCGCATGACTATGGCACGCGTCTGCCGGAGGGCATTTTCGCCACCACGGTCACCGGCGATTACCCGGATGAATACGATGAATTGGTGTCGCCGTCGGATTCGGATATGTATTTGCGTCCTGATCCGGACACCGTGCGCATGGTGCCGTGGGCAAGCGATCCGACGGCGCAGATCATTCACGACTGTTACACCCGTGAAGGCCGACCGCATGATCTAGCGCCACGTAATGTGTTGCGCCGGGTGCTGGCCCTGTATGAAGAACTGGGTCTGCAGCCGGTGGTGGCGCCGGAGTTGGAGTTTTTCTTGGTGCAGAAAAATACCGATCCGGATATTCCACTGCAGCCGCCAGCTGGCCGCTCAGGCCGCCCGGAGACGGCGCGGCAATCGTATTCCATTGATGCGGTCAACGAGTTCGACCCGATTTTGGATTTGATGTACGACTACGCCGAAACCATGGAACTCGACGTCGACACGCTAATCCACGAATCCGGCGCCGGACAATTGGAAGTCAATTTTGAGCACAAAGACGCGCTGTCGCGCGCCGACCAAGTATTTTCGTTCAAACGCAGCATGCGTGAAGCCGCACTACGGCACGGCATTTACGCCACTTTCATGGCCAAACCCCTGGAGAACGAACCGGGCAGCGCCATGCACATTCACCAGAGCCTGCTGGACGCCAAAACCGGTGCAAACGTGTTCGCCGGCGAAAAAGTGGGTTTGCAGAGCCAAATCTTCATGCATTACCTGGCCGGGCTGCAGAAATACGTGCCGATGGCCATGCCGTTTTTCGCGCCTAATGTGAATTCCTACCGGCGCCTTGCGATCGGCCAAGTCGCGCCGATCAATGTGCAATGGGGTTATGACAATCGCACCTGCGGCTTGCGGGTGCCAATGGACACGTTGGAGAACACCCGCGTCGAGAGCCGTTTCGCTGGCTCCGATGCCAATCCGTACTTGGCGATGGCGGCCACTTTAGCCTGCGGCTACTTGGGCATCATCGAAAAACTGCTGCCCACCGAAGCCCTGACTGGCAGCGCCCAACACAAGGGTTATGCCCTGCCGCGCTCGCTGGAAGGCGCTCTGCTGGAGTTGAAAGTCTGCAAACCACTGCGCACGCTACTCGGTGAGCGCTTTGTCGACTGTTACGCCGCCGTCAAAGGCAAGGAGTACGAGACCTATTTGCGCGTCATCAGCTCCTGGGAACGCGAGTTTTTGTTGTTGACGGTGTGAGGCGGCCGAGCATACCTATCCATCCACCAAATCCCAGTCCCGCCTTTTCTTTGAAAAAACCGGAACCCCACATGTCCGACACCCGCACTCTGCAACAACTCGACGCTGCTTATCACCTGCATCCGTTCAACGACAATGCCGCGTTGGCAAAAAAAGGCACGCGCTTGTTGACGCGTGGCGAGGGCGTGTATGTCTGGGATGAAGAAGGTCGCAAAATGCTGGACGCTTTTGCGGGCTTGTGGTGCGTGAATATTGGTTATGGGCGTGCCGAATTAGGCGCGGCCGCCGCCAAACAAATGACTCAGTTGGCTTATTACAACAGCTTCTTCCAATGCACCACCGAACCCACGGTGCGCTTGTCGGCGAAACTGGCTGAGCTGACACCCTACGATTTAAACCACGCCTTTTTTGCCAATTCGGGCTCAGAGGCGAATGACACCATTTTGCGCATGGTGCGACATTTCTGGGCGGTGCAGGATCAGCCGCAAAAGAATATTTTCATCGGTCGTTTTAATGGTTATCACGGCTCAACCGTGGCTGGCGCCAGCCTGGGTGGCATGAAAGGCATGCATGCGCAGGGCGGATTGCCCATTCCGGATATCGCACACATAGATCCGCCGTTCTGGTTTGCCGATGGCGGCGATTTATCGCCAGAGGAATATGGGTTACTCGCCGCACGGCGATTAGAGGAAAAAATTCTGCAACTGGGCCCGGAGCGCGTCGCCGCATTTATCGGCGAACCCATTATGGGTGCGATTGGCGTGTATATCCCGCCGCTCTGCTATTGGCCCGAAATTGAGCGCATTTGTCGCAAGTACGATGTGCTTCTGGTTGCCGACGAAGTGATCTGCGGCTTTGGTCGCACCGGCGAATGGTTTGGCTCGCAGTATTTTGGGTTTCGCCCGGACATCATGACCATCGCCAAAGGCCTGACCAGTGGCTACATCCCGCTGGGCGCGGCGATGTTCAATGACCGCGTCGCCAGCGTTTTGGCCAATCAGGGCGGCGAGCTGGCGCACGGTTACACCTATTCGGGTCACCCGGTCTGTTGTGCGGTGGCCCTGGAGAACATTCGCATCTTGCAGGAAGAACACATCGTCGACACCTGTAAGAGCGATACCGGACCTTACCTGCAACAGCGTTGGATGGAACTGGCCGCGCACCCGCTGGTTGGAGAAGCCCGAATTGCCGGCATGGTCGGTGCGCTGGAACTGGTGCCGGATAAGGCGCAACGTAAGTACTTTGCAGAGCGCGGCAAAGTCGGCGTGTTATGCCGCGACATCGCGCTGCGCAATGGCTTGATCCTGCGCGCCACTTTTGATTCGATGTTGCTGTCGCCGCCGCTGATCATCAGCCGCAGCCAGATCGATGAATTGGTTGAAAAAGCCTGGAAGTCGCTCGATATGACCGCCAAAGAATTGACTTGAAGACCGCACAATGGGAAAAACACCTACTCTGAACCCAGCCTCGGCAACGAGCTGCCAAAGACACCTCTCAGCCTCGGCAACGAGCTGCCAAAAACACCTCAAGGAGAGCACATCGATGAAATTACGCTTTAGTCTGCTGGCGCTGGCCTGCGTTGGAATCGTTTCTTGTGGCAAGGATGAGGCGCCAACGGCGCCAATGGGCACCGCCCCGACCAAAGCCGCGGAGGAACCCAAGATTGTTAACGTGCTGAATTGGTCTGACTACATCGCAGAGGACACCATCGCAAACTTTGAGAAAGAGACCGGTATCAAGGTCACCTACGATGTGTTCGATAGCAACGAGGTGCTCGAAGCCAAGCTGATGACCGGCAGGTCGGGTTATGACGTCGTCGTGCCCTCGTTGACCTTTCTGGCGCGGCAGATTAAAGCCGGCGTATTTATGCCGTTGGACAAGAGCAAGCTGTCGAACTACGGCAATTTGGATCCCGTCTTGCAGGCCGCGATCGCACAGAACGACAAAGACAACGCCCATGCAGTCAATTATCTATGGGGCACCACTGGCATCGCATTCAACGAAGACAAGCTCAAGGAACGCCTCGGCGAAAACGCACCGATCGATGATTGGAAGCTGATTTTTGAGCCCGAGTACATTTCTAAGATGACCGATTGCGGCGTCTACATTTTAGATACGCCGTCCGAAGTTCTGCCCATCGCACTGCTATACCTGGGTGAGGAGCCGAATAGCTTTGACCCAGCGGTGATCAAAAAGGGTGTTGATCTGATGCAGAAAATCCGCCCGTACGTCACTCAGTTCCATTCTTCCCAGGTGGTAGACGCATTGGCCAACGGCGATGCCTGTCTAGCTATTGCGTGGTCCGGTGACGTGCTGCAGGCCGCCAACCGCGCGGAAGAGGCTGGCAAAGGCGTCAAAGTGGGCTACAGCATCCCCAAACAGGGCGCACCAATGTGGTTTGACATGATGGCGATCCCCAAAGACGCCACCCATCCGAACAACGCGTACCTCTTTATTAACTACATGCTGCGCGCTGACGTGATGGCCGGCATCCAAAATTACGTCGCTTACGCCAGCGCCAACGCCGCCGCCAAACCACTGGTCAGCGAAGACATCCGTAATGATCCACGCGTCTACCCGACCCCAGAAGTACAAGCAACGCTATTCAATCTGGCGGTAATTCCTCCCGAAGTTGACCGCATTTTTAACCGCTCCTGGACGACGATCAAGACCGGACAGTGATTGGTTGTTGGTTGGCAACCACCAACCAACAACCCACAACCAGAAGCCAACAACTAGGATTCAACGATGACGCCTAGCAACTCGCAAGCCCCTGCAGCCACCCCGGGCCGGCCCGATAGACGGGGCGTCGACGATTATCTGGTCATTGATACGGTGCGCAAGGAGTTCGATGGTTTTGTGGCCGTCGATGACGTCAGCATCAACATTCGCAAGGGCGAGATTTTTGCGTTGTTAGGCGCTTCTGGCTGCGGTAAATCGACGTTATTGCGAGCGTTGGCAGGTTTTGAGAAACCGACCGCCGGTCGCATTATTTTAGCTGGGCAGGATTTGACCTCGCTGCCGCCGTATCAGCGCCCCGTCAATATGATGTTTCAGTCCTACGCTTTGTTTCCGCATATGAACGTGGAACAAAACATTGCTTTTGGACTGAAACAAGACGGCGCCAGCAAAGGGGACATTGAAAAACGCGTAGCGGAAATGTTGACGCTGGTGCAGATGAGCAAATTTGCCAAACGCAAACCGCACCAGTTGTCCGGCGGCCAGCAGCAGCGGGTGGCGCTGGCGCGGTCTTTGGCAAAGAGTCCGAAATTGCTGTTGCTCGATGAGCCCATGGGCGCGCTCGACAAGAAATTGCGCTCACAAATGCAGCTGGAATTAGTCAACATTATCGAAACGCTCGGTGTCACTTGCGTGATGGTAACGCACGATCAGGAAGAGGCAATGACGATGGCACATCGTATTGCCGTCATGGAGGCAGGGCGTATCCGCCAGATTGGCTCTCCAGATGAAATCTATGAGCAGCCCAATAGTCGTTACACGGCAGAATTTATCGGCTCGGTCAATCTATTCGAGGGCAAGATCGACAAAGACGAAAAGGATTTCGTCACCATCAATAGCCCGGCGCTGCCCGACCCCATTTTTGTCGCGCACGGCGTGACTGGATTCACCGGCATGGATGTGGCTTTTGCGTTGCGGCCGGAGAAACTTCGCATTAGCAAAGAGGAGCCGCCAGAGCCGCATAACAAAGCGCATGGCAGCATCGAAGATATCGCTTATTTCGGCAGCCATTCGGTCTATCACGTTCGCCTGGATCGCGGCAGCAAGGTGATGTGCAATTTCGTTAATCAACAACGATGGGCGTCAGAAGGATTTACTTGGAATGACCCGGTATGGGTTTCTTGGGGCGATCTGGAAGGCGTGGTGCTGCCATCATGAGCGCACGCTGGCGACGATTTATTCCGGGCAGCCGTTGGGGTCTGATTTTAATTCCTTTTCTGTGGCTGTTGTTGTTTTTCGCCATTCCATTTTTGATCGCACTGAAGATATCGTTTGCCAAGGCGGCCATTGCGATGCCGCCGTACACCGATATTCTGTATTGGGTTGATGGTTTTCCTGTGCTGAAATTGCGCGGCGAAAACTATCTATATCTACTTGGCGATAGCTTGTATATCAAAGCCTATTTGAGTTCGCTAAAAATTGCGGTCATTGCCACAACATTCTGCCTGCTCATTGGTTATCCGATGGCGTATGCGATCTCGCAGATGAATCCATCGACACGTAACATCGCATTGCTACTGGTTATTCTGCCGTCCTGGACGTCATTTTTGATTCGCATCTACGCCTGGGTTGGGATTTTAAAGCCCAATGGTCTGATTAATAATTTCCTAATGGATATTGGCCTGATTGATGCGCCATTGAAATTACTGCATACGCCAATTGCGGTTTATATCGGCATCGTTTATGCCTATCTGCCGTTTATGGTATTGCCGTTGTATACTAATTTGGTGAAACACGATCACCGTTTGCTGGAAGCTGCATCGGATTTGGGCGCCAAACCCTGGCAGGCCTTTCTGAAGGTGACCTTGCCATTATCTAAAGCCGGAATTATCGCTGGCTGCATGTTGGTCGCCATTCCAGTGGTGGGTGAGTTTGTGATCCCGGAAATGCTTGGCGGCCCCGATACCCTGATGATTGGCCGCGTACTTTGGCAAGAATTCTTCAACAATCGCGATTGGCCAGTTGCGTCGGCGGTGGCCATGGTGATGCTGGCATTACTGATCGTCCCGATCATGATTTTCCATCGAGCGCAGTCGAAGGAAATGGAAGGGAGGTTGTCATGAAGCGCCTATTGGCGTCGGCAATGAAAAAAACAGGCCCTGTGGAGCCCAAATCATGAGCCAAGCCCGCAGCAGCAAATGGGGTTGGCTGTTTCTGGCCCTTGGGTTTTTCTTTCTGTATGCGCCGATGCTCAGTTTGATTATTTATTCGTTCAACGAAAACCGCCTCGTCACGGTGTGGTCGGGTTTCTCGACCAAGTGGTACGGCGAGTTATTCCAAGACGAACAAATGTTGAACGCCGCATGGGTCAGTTTCCGGATTGCCTTTTACACCGCTTGCGCATCGGTCGTGCTCGGTACTATGGCGGCGATGGTGATGACACGCATGCGCAAGTTTCCCGGCAAAACGCTGTTTGGCGGCATGATTACCGCGCCATTGGTCATGCCAGAAGTGATCACCGGTCTGTCTTTGCTGTTGTTGTTTGTTTCTTTATCGGCTTGGACGGGCTTGGATTTCGCGCGTGGCATGCTGACCATCTGGATCGCCCATGTGACGTTGTGCATGGCTTTTGTCACGGTGGTCATCAGCTCACGCTTGGCCGAACTGGATCGCTCGTTGGAAGAGGCGGCGATGGATTTAGGCGCCAACCGGATCAAGGTGTTCTTTGTGATTACCTTACCGATCATCGCGCCGGCACTGATGTCCGGCTGGCTGCTGGCGTTCACGCTGTCACTCGATGATTTGGTGCTGGCGAGTTTTGTGTCTGGGCCATCGTCGACCACCTTGCCGATGCAGGTGTTTTCGTCGGCGCGCATGGGCGTGAGCCCAAAAATCAATGCGCTAGCAACGATCTTGATTGTGACCGTGTCAACCATCGGCGTGATTGGCTGGTACTTCATGCAACGCGCCGATCGCCGGCGCCAGCAAGAAATGCAGCTCGCGGCGAAGCAGTGAAATCTGGCTTCAGCATCGAAGACGCCGACGATCTGTGGGACGACTTGAAGCAAGCCATCGTTGCCGCGCGGCGCGAGTTGGCGCAGGCGGCTTGACGAGGTTCAACTGATGGGCAACACCTTGCCTGGATTGAGAATCCCGTAGGGGTCAAATTGCGCTTTGATGGCGCGCATCAGGGCCAGTGTTGCTGCTGGGATGGCGCGTGGCAGAAAGTCGCGTTTGTCGATGCCGATGCCGTGTTCGCCGGACAGTGTGCCGTCCAGGCGAATGACCAAGTCGAAAACTTCGCTTAGGCATATCTGGGCGCGCTCGCTGGCATTGCCGAGCGTTGGATCGAAGAGCAGATTGACGTGCAAGTTACCGTTGCCGGCGTGGCCGAAAGTGACGATCAAGATGTCGTGCCGCGCGCTCAGCGCCTGCAATCCGCGCACCAGTTCGGGCAGGCGCGTGACCGGCACCACCACATCTTCGTTGATTTTTTTGGGCGCCAAGGAGCGCAAGATCGGCGATAGCGCTTTGCGCGCGGCCCACAGCTGCGCGCTTTCGCCGGCATCGGTGGAATGGCGTACTTGCAGGCAGCCAGTGCCATTTGCCGCGCTGGCAAGCGCGGCAACGGTGTCCGCGAGCGCGCTGGCGGAGCCATCGGCCTCCAACAGCAACAAGGCTTGCGCCTCGCTGGGCAAGGCTAAACCGGCGCGGGTGCGCAATAGTTCAATCGCGCGCGCATCGATGAATTCCAGCGCGGCTGGCGTGGCTGGCTGCGCCATCAAACGCGCGACCGCTTGGGCTGCGGCATCAATCGAATCGTACAAAGCCCGCAGTCCAGCGCGCGCCTGCGGCAACGGCGTCAGCTTGAGCGTGGCCGACGTGATCAGCCCCAAAGTGCCTTCCGAGCCAATCAGCAAGCGCGTCAGATCGTAGCCCACCGCGCCTTTACTGGTGAAACCGCCGCAGGCGACGATATCGCCGCTACCGGATACAAAACGCAGACCGAGCACGTTATCGCGACTGGCGCCATATTTGACTGTGCGTGGGCCGCCGGCATTGCAAGCCAGGTTGCCGCCCACCGTTGAATAGGGCGCGCTGGTCGGATCCGGCGGCCAAAAGAAACCGTATGGCTGCAATGCAATTTGCAAATCGCCATTGATGAGACCGGGCTCCACAACCGCGAAACGATTGCCAATTTCGATGCGCGTGATGTCGTGCATGCGCTCGAAACACAGCACCACGCTGGGCGACAGTGGCACGGCCGCGCCGGTGGTCGCGGTGCCACGCCCGCGCGCGACGATCGGTGTTCGCGCCGTCGCGCAGACGCGCACCAGCGCCTGGACTTGCGCTTCGTTTTCCGGCAGGGCAACCGCCAGCACCGGGCCATGGCGTTTGGAATTGTCATAGCCATACACCGCGCAACTGGCGACATCGGTCAGCAGCGCCGCGTTAGGCAAACACTCGCGCAGTGCGGTGAGTACGCTGCTCACCAGGTGGCTGTATCGATTGCGATGACGTTTTTGACCCAGCGCAAACCGCCGGCACCGAGCCCGATGACATCGAAGCGCGTGGTGTGACGGGCATATTTGGGATGGTCGGCCATAAATTGGCGCGCGGCGCTGATCAGTCGGCGCTGTTTGCTGGTCGACACACTGTCGATGCCATCGCCGTGGCCAACAGCGGATCGAAAACGCACTTCGACAAATACCAGCGTGGTGCCATCGCGCATGACCAAATCGAGTTCGCCGCCACGCGCCAGAAAATTACGCGTGATCAGCTTCAGCCCAGCGGTCTGCAAATGCGCTAGCGCGATGTTTTCAGCCTGATCACCTAGGGCGCGCGCAGCAGTGAACTGGCCTGGCGCCCCCTGCGCAGGCGCCGCGTGCCACGCGAGCAGCCACGCGCGCAAACCCGCAAACACGTTAATCCACCCGCCGCGGGCTGGCGCCGGTGTAACGTGCCCAGCCCGGTTCGCGACGGATGCGACCATTTTGATCGGCGCTCAGCGCGCCAGTGGCGCCGATCACTGGCTTGCCGACGTTGCGCTCTAACCATTCCAGGTGTGGCAACAATCGATAGGCATCGATGCCAAACGCAAACAAACGCGCGGCCGGCCCAGATGCGGTTTTCAGCGCGACCAAATCGGCGCGCGTCGGGATGGACAGTTCATGGGTGGCGCCGAGTAACCACGGCACCTCGCAAAATTCGACGCCGTCTAAATCGCGATCGGCGGCGCTATTGCTGCCGCTATAGATCGCGCTGGTCGCCAATATCGGAAAACGCGTGGCTTCTAACGTCTTCAACTGTGGTAACAGCAGGCGGGCTTGCGCATTGCGGGCGAACAAAAAAATCGCATCGACATCGGCGCGCGGGGTTGGATCCATGCGCAGATCGGTACCCAGCAGCCCGCGCAAAAATTGCAGACGCGCCTGACTTTGTTCGATGCCCATCAGGCGACGAATCTCTGCACTTTGATCGGCGGCGCTGGGATCGTACCGGGCTTCGCCGGCCACCACGCCGCCTTGTGCACGGAACCGTTCAGCAAATGCCGCGGCGGCGCGCTGGCCGACCTCGTCTTTGGGCACCAGCACCAGTGCGCGACGCAAGCCCCGTTGGATCATGCGATCTGCCGCAGAAACGGCTTCTTCTTCCGGAAGCAAAGCGAATTGCAAACTGCCCGGTGGTGGCAAGGCTGGCGCATTGGCGTAGTTGAGTGCCAGCGTAGGCACGCGCTCGACCTCGCTCTGAAACAATGCGGTGACGGCTTCTCTTGAGATCGGTCCCAAGACGCGCTCGGCGCCTTCGTCCAGCGCCAGTTTGTAGGCCGCCAGCGTTTCTTCGGCGGTGCTGCCGGAGTCGTACACCTTCAACGCAGGCCGAGTGTTTGGATCGGCAAAATAGGCGGCGAAAATGCCCTCGCGCACCGCCGCTGCGGCGGCCGCGACCGGCCCTTTGCTCGGCAATAACAAGGCGACCTGACCGTAGGTGCTGCGTTCCACATCATTCAGCACGATTGCCGTTTGCGCTTCCCCCAAGGGCCGGCTGCTGGCGATCTCGCTGGCAAAACTGCCGCTGCTGCCACGCGCCTCAGCTTTAGCGCGTGCACCGGCCAGCAGCCACGGATAGAGCGGATCGTTTCGATCGGCCGAGCGCAGCCGCAAATTCAGATCGTTTTCTGCAATGCTGGCAACTAAGTTTTTGATTTCGATGGCATTCGCGGCCTTGTCAGGGCCGTCGGCCAGTAAGGCATCCAACGCCACCCGATCAGCAATGGCCTCCAGCGTGAGTTCCTCGGCGGCGTGCGCGCGGGCGCGCAACTCATAAAAACGCGGCGCGCGGTCGGCAAGCTCGGCATCGTCGGGTGCCACCAGCAGCGCCAACGCACCCGCCGCGTCGTTGCGAGCCAGGGCCAGTTCCGCCTCCAATAAGCTCAGTCGAAACTCGTCTTCCTGTGGCAGTTTGCGCCGCTCGATACGCTCAATCAGCGACTGCATCTGCAGCGTATCGCCTTCCTCGCGATAGGCTTCGGCGGCGCGCAATTGGTAGCGCGCCCGGTCGGTGCGATTGGCCTTGGCCAAGTCCAGCCAAACTTGCGCGGCGGATGCGAATTCGCCCTGCAAAAACAGCGTCTGCGCATCCATTTCGCTGGGCGAATCGACACGCGTGGTGGGTGCGCTTTGGCAGCCGGCCAGTGCCAGCATCGTCGCCAGCGCCAAACCCAAGCCGGGCGAATTTCGCAACGCGCCGCTGCGCGAGCTGTACAGGTGGAGCTTCATGGGCGACGCGCTATGGTGCGGGACTGGTGGCCGATCATAGCTTGCAGGGCTATCTGTAAGCTCGCCAAACACCGTCAGAACGCTGCAATCTGCCACACTCACCCGCGGTCAACTGAGGTCTAGAAGATGATTAGCACCACCGCGGCAGCGACGCTTTACATCGTTGCCACGCCGATCGGCAATCTGAATGATTTATCACCGCGTGCGCGGCAGGTACTCAGTGAAGTGGACGCCATTTTGGTCGAAGACACCCGGCAAAGTGCGGTGTTATTGCGCCATGCCGGCGTGTCGAGACCGATGCTGGCAGTGCATGAACACAACGAAGGGGATCGTTCCAGCGCATTGGTCGAACGGCTGCGCGCCGGTCAGCGGCTGGCGCTGATCAGTGACGCCGGCACGCCGTTGATCAGCGATCCAGGCTACCGATTGGTTGCCGCGGTGCGCGCTGCCGGGTTTGCGGTGTGCGCAGTTCCTGGCCCTTGTGCCTTAGTTGCGGCCCTGTCGGTTGCCGGTTTGCCCACCGATCGTTTTGCCTTCGAAGGCTTTTTGCCGAGCAAAGCCGGTGAGCGCGCCGCGCGCTTGCAGGCCCTGGTTGCCGATACGCACACGCTGATTTTTTATGAGGCACCACATCGCATCGTCGAAACGCTGGCGGCCGCGGTGGATGCCTTCGGTGAGCGTCGCGCGGTGCTCGCGCGCGAGCTAACCAAACGATTTGAGACCGTTTTGGATGGCACGTTGGCACAGTTGCATGCGCGCGTGCTGGCCGATCCAGACCAACAGCGCGGCGAGATGGTGTTGGTGATCGCCGGCGCGCCGCCAAGCGACGATGCCGCGCGGATTGCCGAAGGCCAACGCTTGTACGCCTTATTGATCGAAGAATTGCCACCCGCGCGCGCTGCGAAGATCGCCGCGACGTGGACCGGCGCACCCAAACGCGCCTTGTACGGGAGTACGCTCTGAACCCGGATCCATACATCGTTTTTTTGCTGGGCTTGGGCGCTTTGATTTTATTGGTGTCGTGGGCGCCACTTGGCTTGAAGCGTTTGCCGCTGTCCTTGGCCATCATTTGTGTGGCCTTGGGTTTTGGCTTGTTTGGCAGCGGTTTGCTGCGGTTCAATCCGGACCCGCGTACCTATGACACGGTGACCGAACGCTTGGTCGAATTGGTCGTCATCGTCAGTTTGATGGGGGCGGGATTAAAGCTGGATCGGCCTTTGGGCTGGCGTGCTTGGTCGTCAACGTGGCGCTTGCTGGCCATTGCGATGCCATTGACCATGCTGGCGACCGCCTGGTTAGGCATGGTCGGCTTGGGATTTTCGCTGCCGATGGCAATGTTGTTAGCCGCGTCGATTGCACCCACTGATCCGGTGCTAGCCTCTGACGTGCAGGTAGGTCCACCGCGCACCGGCAACGAGGATGAAGTGCGTTTTGGCCTGACCTCAGAGGCCGGGCTGAACGACGCAGCCGCATTTCCGTTTGTGCATCTGGCCATTCTGGCGGCCGCCGGCGGGCTGACCTCCGGCGCGGCGCTGGCTGAATGGTTTGCTATCGACGTGCTGTGGAAGTTTTCCGCTGGCGTCGGGATGGGCTATTTGGTCGGGCGCGGTTTTGGTTTTCTAATCTTTTCCAGCAGCAAATCAGGATTATCCAGAATTGGCGATGGTTTGGTGTCGCTAGCGGCGACCTTTATCGTTTATGCGCTGACTGAGTTGATGCATGGTTATGGCTTTCTTGCGGTGTTCATTTGCGCATTAACCATACGCGCCCGAGAGCGCGACCATGATTTTCATGACGAGATGCATCATTTTTCCGATTTGATCGAGCGTTTATTGATGCTGCTGGTATTGGTGTTGTTTGGCGGTGCTTTGGCGCATGGATTGATTTCCGTCCTGACTTGGACCGATATAGGGATCGGTTTGCTGATTATTTTGATCGTGCGGCCGGTCGCCGGCATGCTGGCGATGATCGGGTCCAGGCAAAACTGGCGCGAACGTGCATTGTTATCCTTTCTTGGTATTCGTGGGCTGGGCTCCGTTTATTACGTGGCCTACGGCATCAATCACGGCAATTTTGGCGATAGTCAGCGGCTGTGGGCCATTGTTGGTTTCATTATTGCCACGTCCATTGTGATTCATGGCGTCAGCGCCAGCCCATTGTTGATCCACTTGGCGAGGCAACGCCGTCGGCGGCCCATCACGAAACCCGTTGAAGACGCGCAGTAGGAGCCGCTCTGCAGCGATCCGACAAACCCGTAGACTAGCAGCCTGTCGGACTTTGCGCGTGAGATGCGTTGTGAGGCTTAAGCGGATGGCTGCCAAGCGTCGCAACGCCGCAGACGCCGCAGACGCCGCAGACGCACAACCCGAAGGGCCGGTCGGCCTTTTGGCGTAGCGCAGGCTTGAAAGTAGATCGAAATCCATCAAAATCAATCCGAGAATGACCAGAAAACGATCGCCAAAAGGACTTCCGGTGCACTCGCGAGGAAAGTCTGACAGGCTGCTAGGCATCACTCAAACTTGAAACTTCTCATGACCGAACCCGTACGCTTGGCAAAACACCTGACCGCGAGCTTGCCCTGTTCGCGACGTGAAGCAGAGCTTTACATCACCAACGGCTGGGTGCGGGTGGATGGCGTGGTGATTGAAGAGCCGCAGTTCATCGTGACTGAGCAAACCGTGCAATTGGATGAAAACGCCGAACTTTGCCCGGCTTTGCCCGCCAGCCTATTGATGCACAAACCCGCGGGTGTGGATGCCGAGTCCGCGGCGCTGCAAGCACTTGTGACCCCGCTGACACGCTCCCACTTGGACAACACCGGCGTGCGTTTGCTCAAACGACACTTCGCCCATCAAACGAGCGTACTGCCACTGGAGACTGAAGCCAGTGGTTTGATCGTGTTGATGCAGGACCGGCATTTGGCGCGCCGTTTGTACGACGACCGAGCACGTTTCGAGCAAGAGTATTTGGTGGAAGTGCTCGGCAGATTGGACGCGCAGGGCCTAGCGCGCATGAATAACGGCGATGGCATCCGTGGCCCCGCACCACTGACGATCAAAGTCAGCTGGCAGAACGAAACGCGTCTGCGGATCGCCGCCAAGGCGCTGCGCCCCGGTCACATCACACAAATGTGTGAAGCCGTTGGGCTGCAGTTGCAGAGCCTACGACGCCTGCGCATCGGTCGTATCCCGATGGCCAAACTGGCGCCGGGCGAATGGCGATACTTGGCAGACTATGAGCGATTCTAGGCGCCCGCACTTCTGCAGGGAAGGGTTGCGAAAAGCGCCGACCCACAAAGGGCGGGACAAGCTCCGCTATGAAAAATTGACTGATCACGCTCCCGATCGGAGCGAAAGTCCCCTCCAGTTTGATGCGCGAATAGGCGCACCGACAGGCGGGCAACCGGGACTCTACAAAAGCCGGAAAAGCAGCGGGGCTAGCTCCGCTCTGCGAAAGCAATGGGCGGCAGCCTCGCCATCGCCAAATAGTGTTCATTTTCCGTGAGTTTTCCTAGTCACTTGCCGTCTGGCTGGTTATCTTAGCGTCGACACCGTCGATCTCGCGGCGGCCCACATCTCGATCACCTCGGGGGAGGAATATCAATGACTTATTTTGTCACCGGCGCTACTGGCTTTTTAGGCCGCTTCTTGATTGGCAACTTGCTGAAGCGCAAAGGCAACATTCATGTGCTGGTCCGCGAAAGCTCTAAAGACAAGTTTGAGGCACTGCAGGCGCGTTACCCTGAGGCGGGTGAGCGCTTGGTGGCGGTGTACGGCGATCTAACCAAGGCCAAACTAGGCCTGTCGGCTACCGATCAAACGCAGCTGAAAGGCAAGGTCAAACATTTTTTCCATCTGGCTGCCATTTACGATCTATCCGCCAGCGCCGAATCTCAGCAGGCTGCCAACATTGATGGCACCCGCAATGCGGTCGAGTTAGCGGAGGTCATCCGCGCCGGTTGTTTCCATCACGTCAGTTCCATCGCCGCGGCCGGTTTGTATGCCGGCGTGTTTCGCGAGGACATGTTCGCCGAAGCCGAAAACCTGGATCACCCGTATTTCCGCACCAAACACGATTCCGAAGGCATTGTCCGCAAGGAATGCAAACGGCCGTTTAGGATTTATCGACCGGGTATGGTGGTCGGTCATTCGAAGACGGGTGAAATCGACAAAATTGACGGCCCGTACTATTTTTTCACCTTGCTCAAACGCATGCGCGAGTTGTTGCCGCCGTGGATGCCGATGCTCGGTGTGGAAGGTGGTCGCATTAACATCGTGCCGGTCGATTTTGTCGTCGACGCGATGGATCACATCGCCCACGAAAAGGGTTATGACGGTGGTTGTTTCCACCTCACCGATCCATCACCGCGCCGCGTCGGCGAGGTGCTGAACAGTTTTGCCAGCGCCGGACATGCGCCGGAGATGACCATGCGCATCGACGCGCGCATTTTCCAGTTTATCCCGCCGTCGATTCGTGGCGCGATCGGCATGTTGCCGCCGATCAAGAGGATCATTGGCCACACGCTGAAAAGCTTGAACATCCCAGTCGATGTTTTGAAGTTCTTCAATTATCCGACCCGCTTTGACAATCGCGAAACCGAGCGCGCATTGAAAGGTACGGGGATCAAAGTCCCTGATCTCGATAGTTACGCTTGGCGGCTATGGGATTACTGGGAACGTCACCTCGATCCCGACCTGTTTATCGATCGCTCCTTGTCCAGCCGCGTCAAGAACAAAGTGGTGCTGATCACCGGCGGCTCGTCCGGCATTGGTTTGGCGACCGCCAAGAAGGTTGCCGCAGCCGGCGCCACCACGTTGATCTGTGCGCGCGGTGCCGAAGCCTTGGAAAAGGCCAAGGCCGAAATCGAAGCGGAGGCCAACGGCGCCAAGGTATGGATTTATCCGGTCGATCTGGCCGAACTGGCGTCTGCCGATGCGCTGGTCCAGCAGGTGTTGGCCGATCACGGCGCCGTTGACGTGCTGATCAACAACGCCGGACGTTCAATCCGCCGTTCGATCGAGCTGTCGTATGACCGCTTCCACGATTTTGAACGCACCATGCAGCTGAATTATTTTGGCTCGCTGCGTTTGATCATGGGTTTACTGCCGAGCATGACCGAGCGACGCAAAGGGCATGTGATCAACATCAGCTCCATTGGTGTGTTGACCAATGCACCGCGGTTTTCAGCGTACGTGGCGAGCAAGGCCGCGCTGGACGCCTTCTCGCGCTGCGCCGCCAGCGAGTTTGCTGACAAGAACATCCACTTCACAATCATCAACATGCCGCTGGTCAAAACGCCGATGATCGGCCCGACCAAGATTTACGATAACGTGCCCACCTTGTCACCGGAAGAAGCGGCCGACATGGTGGTACGCGGCATCATTGATCGCCCGCAGCGCTTGGCGACGCGCATGGGCATCTTCGCCGAAATGCTGCATTTGGTCGCGCCCAAGGTTTACCAAGTGGTGCTCAACACCGCCTTCCAGTTGTTCCCTGACTCTGCGGCCGCCAAAGGCAAAGGTGGCGCCGATGCACCACCGTCCAGCGAACAGGTGGCGTTTGCGTCATTAATGCGCGGTGTACATTGGTAATGGCGTAAAACCCAGGCGCTCCCACCGCTGTTTGGTGGGAGCGGCCCGGTCTAGCAGCCGGTCGGATATTTGAAGGCGGGTGACCCGTCGCCCGCAATCACTCGCCCTTGCCGCTGATAAATTTCGGCCCGTCGCCAGCGGTTTTCTCGTAAACACCGCCGCCGGCTTTTTTGTACTGGGTGAATCCGTGTTTGGAGAAATGCGCCTCTTTCAATAGATGCGCTTTGCCACCAATCACCGCCGCAGCCGAGATCAGCCGTTTGACCGGCGCGCCGCACTCAGGGCACTGGCTGAGCTCAGCATCGCTGATACGCGCGAGGATTTCAAAACTCACTTGGCAATGCGGACAGCTTAACTGCGTGTCCGCGGCGGTGTATTCGTAGATGGGCATTGGTTGATCCTCCGTGCCCTAAGCGACTCAGCCAGCGGCGGCAATTTCGGCCTTGACCGCTTCCAGTTCGGCCGCGTTGACATGTAATTCGCGCCAGCGATTAACGATCGCGCAGAACAAATCGGCCGTCTGTTCGGCGTCGTACACGGCCGAATGTGCCGATCTGCTGTCCCACGCCAAACCAGCGACGTTGAGCGCCTTGCCGAGCACCGTTTGTCCATAGGCCAAACCGCCAAACGACACCGTATCGAAGGTGCTAAACGGATGGAACGGCGAGCGTTTGTTGCCGGTGCGTCGAATCGACGCGTTTAGAAATCCCAGATCAAAGGCGGCGTTGTGGCCAACCAAAATGGCGCGCTGGCACTCAAACGCTTTCATCGCCTTGCGCACCGGGTCAAAAATCCATTCGAGCGCTTCGCGCTCATCCAGCGCTGCACGCAGCGGATGGGTAGGATCAATGCCGGTAATTTCCAGCGCGCGTGGATCAATGTTGGAGCCAGGAAATGGCACCACGTGGGTGGAAACGGTGCGCTTGCGGATCAGCCGACCATCGGGCGTCATTTCCAGCAAAACAGCGGCAATTTCCAACAGGGCATCGCCATCACAATCGAAACCGCCGGTTTCGACATCGATAACAACGGGATAAAAACCGCGGAAGCGGTCGACGAGCGATTGGGCGGGCATTTGCGTTGGATTCATCCGTGCAACCATAGCAGCCCCAGCCCTGATATTTCATAAATTGCGCGCGCCCTCGCTGGTCCCTTGAACGCCCAGCGATTTTTCCTCAGTCGGGTGGATGAACCACTACACCGCTCCTTCGAAAAAACCACTGAACGTTCAATGTCCTGCGCGATCATCGCGCGCTTTCATGAAACATCAGGACTAACCTGAAGGGAGCGACTCCATCGCGTATTTCGATCAGCGCCGGCGGCATTCAAACGATCTCAAGCCGATCGACCCGCTGCAAACCGCGTGGCAACAATCCGCCACGTTGCCCGCGGCTGCCGCGGTAGGCGTCTAGATCGTGACCTCTAAGTCGGATGATGCGCCCGCCGGCCACCACGACGAGTTCTTGGCCTGCTTGAAAGGCGGCTAGCGCCAGCAAGCGTGGTTTGCCGGCGGGTAGCGCTAAGATCTTGTTACCCTTGCCTTTGTCGAGTTCTGGTAGTTCGCTCAACGGGAAAACCAACAGGTGCCCATCGCTGGAAACGGCCGCGACAGTGCTCGTGTCAGGATTGCCGATCAGCAAAATCGGGCTGAGTACCTCGGCTTGGTCGGGCACGTTCAACAGTTGTTTGCCACTGCGTTGGCGCGAACACAGGCTCTCAAAGCGCGTCACAAAGCCATAACCCGCGCTGGTCGCCAGCAATAGGCGCGCGTCACTTTCCAGACATAGGGAGGCCAAGAAGCGTGCGCCGCTGGGTGGATCAAAACGGCCAGTCAGCGGCTCGCCTTGACTGCGCGCCGAAGGCAGCGTGTGCGCCGGCGTCGAGTACGCGCGGCCGGTGGAGTCGAGAAACGCGGCCTGCAAATTGCTGCGCCCGCGCGTGCTGGCGAAATAACGATCGCCCTCGCGATAACTGAGCGCGCTTGCATCAATATCGTGGCCTTTGGCGGCGCGTACCCAGCCCTTATCGGAAATGATCACGGTGACCGGCTCGGACGGCGCCAAATCGGCCTCCGACAAGGCTTTGGATTGGCCGCGTTCAATCAACGGTGAGCGGCGATCATCCCCAAACAGCCGAGCGTCGGACTCCAACTCGCGTTTGATCAAACTCTTCAGTTTGGCTTTTGATTCGAGAATGGATTCCAACTCGCTGCGTTCGGCGATTAACTCGGCCTGTTCGCCGCGAATTTTCATTTCTTCCAGGCGCGCCAGTTGGCGCAACTTGGTTTCCAGGATGTACTCAGTTTGCGTTTCACTCAGCGCAAAACGTGCCATCAGCACCGCTTTGGGCTCGTCCTCGCTGCGAATAATGCGGATCACCTCGTCCAAATTGAGGAAGGCGATCAACAATCCATCGAGCATATGCAGTCGGCGTTCGACTTTCTGCAAGCGATACTGCAAGCGTTTTCGTACCGTATCGGTGCGAAACACCAGCCACTCGCTGAGCAACATCTTTAACGGTTTAACCTGCGGGCGCGCATCCAAACCGATCAAGTTAATGTTGATCCGGAAACTCTTTTCCAGATCGGTGGTGGCAAACAAATGGCCCATCAACTCGTCAATGTCGACCCGATTGCTGCGTGGCATCAACACAATGCGGATCGGCTGCGCGTGATCGCCTTCGTCACGCAGGTCCTCGATCATCGGCAGTTTTTTCGCCTTCATCTGATCGGCGATCTGTTCGATGATTTTCGTCGGCGATACCTGATGCGGCAACGCGGTAATGATGATGTTGCCGTTTTCGCGGGTGTAGCGTGCCCGTGCCCGCACCGAGCCGTAGCCGGTTTCGTACATGCGGATCAAATCGGCGCGCGGCGTGATGATTTCCGCCGTGGTTGGAAAATCCGGGCCGCGTACGTGCTCGCACAGATCCGCCGTGCTGGCCTCCGGATCGTCGAGCAGGCGAATACAGGCGCTGACGATCTCGCGTAGATTGTGCGGCGGAATATCGGTGGCCATGCCAACGGCGATCCCCGTGGTGCCGTTTAGCAACACATTGGGCACGCGCGCCGGCAACCAGCAGGGCTCTTCCAAGGTGCCGTCAAAATTGGGTTCCCAATCCACCGTTCCTTGACCCAGTTCTTCGAGCAGCAAACGTGCATACGAGGTCAGCTTAGACTCCGTGTAGCGCATCGCTGCGAAGCTCTTCGGATCGTCAGGCGAGCCAAAGTTGCCCTGGCCATCGATCAATGGATAGCGAAAGCTGAACGATTGCGCCATCAGCACCAGCGCTTCATAACAGGCCGAATCGCCATGCGGATGAAACTTGCCGATTACATCGCCAACCGTGCGCGCGGATTTTTTAGGTTTGGCCGCCGCGTTCAGGCCAAGTTCGCTCATCGCGTAGACGATGCGGCGCTGTACCGGTTTCAGACCGTCGCCAATAAACGGCAACGCGCGGTCCAAAACCACATACATCGAGTAGTTCAGATAGGCGTTTTCGGCGTATTCCCTAAGTGGAATCTGCTCGAAAGGCAACAATGCACCGGTGCTCATCGCAAATCGTCAAAGGCAGTACAGAAGGACGCGGACTCTAGCAGCCTGTCGGGCTTTCCTCGCGAATGCCGAAAGCCCGACAGGCTGCTAGCTCGGATGTTTCACCGTTTGCACGCGCCCGCGCCCATCGCGCCACGCAAGGCGCACGCGGTCCATGGCGGGGATCAGATGGTCCCAAGCTTCGGCTCGAATGTGTTTGGGACGGTCAAAGTCGGCCAAGTATTGGTCGTCCAATTCGCCGATCCAAGCGAACACCACATCATTGCTGCCGTCGTCATCGTGGACCACCAAAATGCCGTCGAATACGCAACGGATGCGTTCGATCAGCACGTCGTGTTGCGGATGGGCGGCAACGATATTGGCTACCATCAGGCCAGGTTTACGCAAGGCACGGCGACAGTGCAGATAAAACTCCGGCGAGCACAAACGCGCCGGAATGCCGTCGCGATCGTAACCATCGACCAGTAGCACATCCAAGCTGTGCCGCGATTGCGCCACGGTATCGGCGCCGTCGCCGAGCAACACCTGTAAACGTGCGTCGTCTGGCGGGATCAAAAACGCCTCTCGTAGGGCCAACACCTGCGGGTTGATTTCGACCACTTCAATGCGCGCATCAGGCAAGTGGCGGTAACAGAACTTCGCCAAGGACCCACCACCCAGTCCAATTATGCCAAGTCGATGAGGCCGTTGGTGAAACAACACGAAACCCATCATGGTTTGCGTGTACTCCAAAGCCAGCGCATCGGGCGCGTGGTTCCACATCTGGCTCTGCGTCTCGTGCCCGGCGAAATGCAAAGAGGTCAGCATGGCAGTCTGCGCCAGATAGGGTTTGCCTAGCAGCCTGTCGGGCTTTTCTCGCGAGTGCGCCGGAAGTCCTTTTGGCGATCGTTTTCTGGTCATTCTCGGATTGATTTTGATGGATTTCGATCTACTTTTTAGTCTGCGCTAGGCCAAAAGGCCGTCCGGCGGGCTGCGCTTCTGGACGGCGTCTGCGCTGCGACGCTTAGGCATGGAGGAGCCATTGCCTGCGCGCCGCGCCTTGCAGCCGTCCAGCCTCACAACGCATCTCACGCGCAAAGCCCGACAGGCTGCTAGACGCGTGGACTGGTCACGCTCGCTCATCGCTGATCCTTTCGCATAAACGGCGCATTCTCGGGTTGAAAAAAGCATCCCGCAATGAGTCGATCGCCGACTAAGCCCGTTTGGTCGCACAAGGGATTTTCCGAAGAAGCGCCATATCGAGCTATATGGCCGGCTATTGAGCGCATCTCAGGTCACAAATCGTTTGCACCTGGAGCGTTAACGTGAAAATAATGCACCAGTCGAAGCGCACCGCAGGAGGCACCCGATGGTTCCGGTCAGCCAGTTGCTCGCAGAGAAAAGCCCTGGGGTGTTTAGCCTGCGGCCTGAGGATCCGGTCATCGACGCAATTCGTTTGATGGCCGAAAAGAGCATCGGTGCTCTGCTAGTCATGGACGGCGAGCGCCTAGTCGGCATCTTGAGCGAGCGCGATTACGCTCGCAAAGTCATTCTGCTTGGACGTTCGTCGAAAGACACGCCGATCGCGTCGATCATGACGCCTGCGCCGCTGATCACGGTGTCTCCGAAGTCCACCACCCGCGAGTGCGTGCGCCTGATGACGGATCGGCGCATCCGCCACCTGCCGGTACTTGATGGCGACAGGGTTATCGGCATGCTCTCGATTGGCGACTTGGTACGCGCCATTATCCAAGCGCAAGACGCTGAAATTGCTCAACTTACGCAGTACATTAGCGGTTAGCGGTTACCACGTCTTGCGATGTTTTCGTTTTTGACCGGCGATTTGGTTGGTTCTTCCATGCGGCGCAGTTAAGCTCGCGGCTTTATGCCCAAGCGCAGGCTGCTTCATGACCGATTCGCCCATTACCACGCGCCCGCTCTCTGAATTGCGCGCTGAGCTCGATTCGGTTGATGCCGATTTGATTGCCGCCATTGCCAAGCGTCAGGCTTTGGTTGCCGAAATTGGCCGTTGGAAACATGCGCAGGGCAAACAGTTGCGCGACTTCCAGCGCGAACGCGAGGTCATTGCCCATGTGCGCGCGCGCGCCACTGCCGCTGGCCTTGATCCGGACATTGCTGAGCAAGTCCTGAAGCTATTGATCGAATCGTCGCTCACCACCCAAGAGCAAGATCGTGTGCGCCTGGGAGGTCAGGGTGGCGGCCGACGGGCGCTGATTATTGGTGGCAATGGACGCATGGGGCGTTGGTTTGTGCGGTTTTTGGCCGCGCAAGGTTTCGATATTGAGGTTGCCGATCCCAGCGGCGCACCCGATGGGGCCACTTCGCGCCCGGATTGGCAGGACAGCGCGCTTGATCAGGAATTGATCATCGTCGCGGCGCCTTTACGGCGTAGCAATGACATCTTGCTGGCCTTGGCGCAGTGCAAACCGGCTGGCCTGGTGTTTGACATTGGCTCATTAAAAACACCGTTGGTCGAGGGTCTGAAAGCCTGCGCCGCAGCAGGATTGCGGGTCTGTTCGGTGCACCCGATGTTTGGCCCAGATACCGATTTGTTGTCCGATCGGCATGTGATTTTTATGCCGGTCGGCGCGCCAGATGTGGTCAAAGACGCGTGCGCCTTGTTCGCCGAGACCATGGTCCAGGCAGTCGAAATGCCGTTGGCCGAGCACGATCATTTGATCGCCTACGTGCTGGGTTTGAGCCACGCACTCAATATTGTGTTTTTCAGCGCGCTCGCCAATTCCGGCGAAGCAGCGCCCAAATTAGCGCAGATGTCGAGTACGACCTTTGATCGTCAGCTGAAGATCGCCAGTGGCGTCGCCAACGAAAACCCGCGTTTGTATTACGAAATCCAGAGCCTGAACGCCTACCGCGGCGAAGCGCTGGGCGGGTTGAAACGCGCGGTCGACGAACTGACGCGCTGCATTGATGACGGAGATGAAATGGGCTTCGTGGCGCTCATGGAACGCGGCCGGGGTTATTTGAGCGCACGAATCGCGCCGGGGCGCTGAGCTGCTAGCCCGCATGTTTCATGAATCAAGAGGCAAGCGAGGGCGTGTGTTATTTATGAAAAATGCGGGCTAAAAGCGGCGCCGCAGTTTTACCAGAATCTGGTCGGCGTCGCGCAATGAAAAAGCGGCGTCTAGTAATTCGCCAAAATCAGTTTCCTGGTTTTCCTTTTCCACAAAACCGCCGCGGCCATAAACCACATATAGATCAGATTGCGGCGCAAACTCCCAGCGGTAGCGCAGCTGCAAGCCAAAATTATTGACGGTAAAATTGGGGATTACGTCGTTGCTCGCCAGCAAACGGCCGCCGGCGCCAATCCGCACCGCGCGCGCATCATTTGCATTAATCGCTAACCATTGCAGTTTGAAACGCACCTCGTGTTTGGCGGCTGGGAACCAGTTGAAATTAAGTTGGCTATTCAGTTCTTTATTGCTAAATCGTGCCAAGAGCGTGTCTTGCTGCCAGAGTAGCCAATCACTGCTGTCCGAGGCATACAAATAGCCATCGACGGTGAGTCTATCGCTGGCAAAATAGGTGGCTTCTACGCCGATTTCCCTGGCACTGCCACCGATGCCCTGTTCGAATGATCGGCCGGCGAATTCAAACTGCCAGCGGCCAATGCGCGGTGTTTCGTATTCTAGGTAGTATTGGCTGCGCGAGGGCAATTTAACCAAGCCATTGCCGCGCGAAATCAAGTCGTTGTAACCGGAGGATTCTCCGTAATAGTTTAGTGAAATTTCGCCGCCAGTGCGTAACTGCAAACGGTTTCCGAGGATTAATACCGTAGGCAGTCGATCGCCTCTATCATTGCTGCGCGCCTGTAATTCTAAAAGCCAATTGCGGCCACGTAACCAGGAGCTCTGGTCGTCCACTGGCTGCTGGTGTTGAATGGTCCACTCGGCTTCATTTAGGCTGGAGCGCCGCTGGAAACCCATATCGTTGAAGTCGAGTTCGCGATCAAAATGGGTGAGTTCCAACTCCTGCCGCCAAGCGGGGCTTGGCGTGTAGTCGATACGGGCCCAAATGCCAGCGCCATTCTTGTCGGCACCTGGTTGATCAACCTGACTACTAATGACTTGGCCAGTTAGCGCCCAGTATGCATTGGCGCGCCAATTGGCATCAATGGCGTTGACTACGCCTTCGCGCAGTAAGAACGGCCGTTCGACGTAGGTACCAAGGTAACCGACACTGTAGCGCTCGCCAGTGCGCAGCAAACGTTGCGCGTAAAACAAACTGCCAATGTCGTCGGCGTATTCGCTTTCTTGCGCGGCGAGCACGCCATAATCAAACCCAGCCGCCGAACCATTGACTTTCAGCGCGACATCAATTTCGCTCGCCCGGCCGCTATTATCATCGCGCGGACCGCCGATGCGCCGCGTGTAAATCAATAGGCCATTATCTGGCGTGCGAATATCGAATAAACTCTGATTTTCGGTGAAAAACGGCCGCCGATCAGAGAAGAACGTCTCGATTGCGTCAAAATTGACCACCAGTTCGTCGGCTTCAACTTGGCCAAAATCCGGATTCAGGGCGGCGGTTAGCTGTAAATCGCCAGAGGGTTTCCAATACAAATCGCCACCGACTTTGCCGTCGCGCGCATCGCCTTTGAAATCATAGCTGGCGGTTGCATACGGAAACAGATGAAACACCGAAGACTGATACTGATCGATGCTGAGCTTGTGAAACTCAGACAAATAGCGTGGACGAGTGAAACTGGCGGCTGGGAATCCACTGCGTTCGTCGCTAGTGCCAAGTACCCGATCGAACATAATCGCAATCGTGCGGCGCGGCGCAGCGCTGTCGCGCATCGCAGCGACGCTCCACGGGATCAAAAACTCTGCACTCCATCCATCTGGGCTTTCTGCAACCGCGTGCTGCCAATCGCCGTCCCAATCGGTACTGAAGTAATTTTCGTTGGTAATCGTGGCGTCCTGCACCGCGCCAGACAGCGCGATTGTGAAGTTGTAACCGGTTTCGCCATTGGCATTAAAATCGACAAATACATTAACCCGATCGCCGGGCATATCCGCATCGCGCGGCGTCAGTTCGCGCTGCCGCGCCACGCCCGCCGGCTGCGTGCAGCGAAACGCAATCGCGATACCTTGCGGTGTGGCCAGCAATAGCGCCTCGGTTGGATAACTCGGCTTGCCCAGCGTATAGGGCTCAACGACCACAAAGTCGCGAAAGACCTGGGCTTGCGACCAAGCGGCTTCGTCGACCACACCGTCGATGTTCAGATCAGTCGTTTCGGCGCTGGCCAAAGAGCAGGCTGACAGCGCAATCGTGCAGATCGCGAGACGCAGGCCAAAGTTCTGCATGATCGATAGGCGTGGCGTTGAGGGCGAAAGAGTCTAGCGTGGTTGGTGGTTGGTGGTTGGTGGTTGGTGGTTGTGGGTCGGTGGTTGGTGGTTGGTGGTTGTGGGTTGTTGGTCGGTGGAAGCGCAAAAGCGGCTGGGGGGTTAGATCCGCAATGCGTGCGTAGGCTCCAGTGCCAACCGCAAGCGCAATACGAGCGCTCGCCTTGCCTTTACAGCAACCACCAACCAGCAACCAGCAACCAGTCCCGGCGCCGCTTGACAGCTCCAGCCCGAACATTGCACTCTTCTGCCCATGAACTCCATGCCGCAACGCAACATGAACGCAAACGCAGCGCTACTAGCGCTGCGGCTTCTATTGCGCTCACGCGAGGTGTGCGGCGGCCAGCGGGTTTAACACCCAAAGGCATCAGGAGAAACAAACCTGAAAGCCCTGCACCTCGGTCACGAGGGCGGGGCTTTCGCTTTATTGGGCATCGGAGAAACTCATGGCAGGCTTTGATAACAATCGCGTCATCGTCTTTGACACCAGTCTGCGCGATGGTGAACAAGCTCCTGGATTTTCGATGGATCCGCGCGGCAAGCGGCGTTTGGCGCATGCGCTCGCCGATCTTGGCGTAGACGTGATTGAAGCCGGCTTTCCATCAGCCAGTCCCGATGATTTTGCCGCGGTGGCCAGCATCGCCCGCGAAGTACGTGGCGCTTCGATTGCCGGTCTGGCGCGTGCCACGCGCGGTGACATCGAAGCCTGCGCGCGTGCCATCGAAAAAACCGAGCGTCCGCGCATCCATACGTTTATCTCGACCAGTCCGCTGCACCGCTTGCACAAGCTCAATATGGACAAGGCGCAAGTGCTTGATGCGGCGGTTGCTGCGGTCGAACTGGCCAAACGTTATGTTGACGATGTCGAATTCTCCGCGGAAGATGCGATCCGCACTGAGCCTGAGGTGTTGATCGAAGTGTTCAGTGCGGTGATCGCCGCCGGTGCGCGCACCGTGAATGTGCCGGATACCGTGGGCTACAGCACACCTGAGGAAGTTCGCGCCCTGTTTGAGCGGCTGCGACGCGAGGTGGTCGGTGCCGAGAATGTGATTTTTAGTTGCCATTGCCACAACGATTTGGGTTTGGCGGTGGCTAATTCGCTGGCGGCGCTGGAGGGCGGTGCGCGGCAGGTGGAATGCACCGTCAACGGCATTGGCGAGCGCGCTGGCAACGCTGCGCTGGAAGAAATCGTCATGGTGCTGCGCACGCGCCAGGAGCGCTACGGTCTGTACACCGGCGTTGACAGTCGCAAGTTGTATCCCACCTCGCGCTTGTTGCAGAGCATCACCGGGCAGCAAGTGCAGCGCAACAAGGCGGTCGTCGGCGATAACGCCTTCGCGCACGAGGCCGGCATTCATCAGCACGGCATGCTCAAACATCGACAAACTTACGAGATCATGCATCCGGAGGATGTCGGCATCACCAAGTCCGAGCTGGTGCTGGGCAAACACAGCGGCCGGCACGCGCTGAAAGATCGTTTGGTCAAGTCTGGCTATGCGCTTGACGATGCCGAACTGGATCGCGTGTTCACCGCATTTAAGGCGCTGGCCGACAAGAAAAAAGAAGTTTACGACGCCGATCTGGAAGCCCTGGTATTGGCGGTGACCGGTGGCGTTTCGTCGAGCTTCCAGTTGAAGAGTCTGTCGATTCAGAGTGCCACTGGCGAATCACGCATGCCGACCGCCAGCGTGCGGCTCGCCACGCCCGATGGTGGCGAGATTTGCGAGGCCGCGGTGGGCGATGGTCCGGTCGATGCGTTGTTCCGCGCGCTGTCACGGGCGATTGGCGCAGAAATCGTGCTGCGCAGCTTTCACATTCGCAGCATCAGCTTTGGCAGCGACGCGCAAGGCCAAGCAACGGTGGAAGCCGAATGGAACGGCACCGAACACGTCGGCCGCGGCACCAGCACCGACATTCTAGAAGCCAGTGCGCTGGCTTGGCTCGATGTCGCCAACCGCCTGCTCAAAGCCCGCGCGCGCGCGGCGGTTTCGGCGACCGAAGAGGCGGCGGTGTGAGTTGCCAAGCTGCATTGCGGACAAAAATCATCTCTCGATTCGGTGAGGCCCACTTGTGACCCCAAAAACCCTCTACGACAAACTCTGGGACGCACATGTGGTGGTCGCTGAGACGCCGGAAGCGCCGGCGGTGTTTTATGTGGATTTGCATCTGGTGCACGAAGTGACCTCGCCACAGGCGTTCACCGAGTTGAAACAGCGCGGCCTGCCGGTGCGACGTAGCGATCGCACTTTGGCTACTTTGGATCATTCGACGCCGACGCTGCCTGCTGCTGCGGATGGCGAGTTGCCGTATTACACCGTGGAGGCGAAGGCGCAGGTCGAAACCTTGCGTCGTAATGCGGCCGAGTTTGGCGTGCGTTTGTATGACTTTGGTTCCGGGCATCGCGGCGTGGTGCATGTGATCGGCCCGGAACTCGGCGCCACGCAGCCGGGCATGACCATTGTGTGTGGCGACAGCCATACCAGTACGCATGGCGCATTTGGCGCGATTGCCTTCGGCATCGGTACCAGTGAAGTGGGCTATGTGCTGGCCAGTCAATGCCTGTTGCAGCGCAAAGCGAACAGCATGGCCATTGAGATCGAAGGCACTCTGGGCGCAGGGGTGAGCGCCAAAGATCTGATTTTGCACATCATTCGCGAGATCGGCGTGGAAGGTGGAACCGGTTACGCGATCGAATATCGGGGCAGCACGATCCGTGGCCTGGATATGGAAGGCCGCATGACCTTGTGCAATATGTCGATCGAAGCCGGCGCGCGCTGCGGCATGATCGCGCCGGACCAGCTTACTTTTGACTATCTGCGCGGCCGCCCGCTGGCGCCGCAGGGCGTCGATTTCGACGCTGCGGTGCGCAAATGGCGCGAACTGATCAGCGATGACGGCGCCCACTTTGACCGTGTGATACACATCAACGCCGCCGATATCAAACCAACGATTACTTGGGGCACGCATCCGGGCATGGGCGCGGCGATCGACGAACGCGTGCCAGCCAGCGACGATGCGCAATTCGCCAAGGCCCGTGCGTACATGGGTTTTGCGGCGGATGAAGCCTTGCTGGGCCATCCGATCGACGTGGTATTCATCGGCAGTTGCACCAACGGCCGCCTGTCCGATCTGCGCAGCGCGGCTCAGTTGCTACGCGGCAGAACGGTGCATCCGCGCGTCCGTATGTTGGTGGTGCCCGGATCAGAAGCGGTCAAACGCGAGGCCGAAGCCGAGGGTTTGGATCAGATTTTCATCGCCGCCGGCGCGCAGTGGCGTCAGCCTGGTTGCTCGATGTGCATCGCGATGAACGGCGATTTGGTCGGCGCCGGCCAAACCGCGGTCAGCACCAGCAATCGCAACTTTGAAGGCCGCCAAGGCAAAGGCGCCCGCACCGTATTGGCCAGTCCGGCGACCGCGGCTGCCAGCGCGATCGCCGGGGCGATTGCTGATCCGCGCGTGCTTGCTTGAGTTGCTTGAACCATTGCAGGAATCCCATGCACCCCATAGTCCAGATTCAATCCAGCACGCTGGTGCTCGCCGCTGAAAATATCGACACCGACCAGATCATTCCGGCGCGGTTTTTGACCACGACGGAACGTACTGGCCTGGGCAAATCGCTGTTTTACGACTGGCGTTACGACGCTTTTGGCGCCCAGCGTGCTGACAGCGTGTTGAATGCGCCGCACGCAGGGCAGCACGCCATTTTGGTGGCCGGCCGCAATTTTGCGTGCGGCTCTTCGCGTGAACATGCGCCGTGGGCCCTGCTCGATTACGGCTTTCGCGCGGTCATTTCCAGCGAAATTGCCGATATTTTCCGCTCCAATGCGCTAAAAAATGGACTCGTGGCGATCGTACTGGCACCCGACAAACACGCGCAGCTGCTGGCACGGCCGGGAATTGAGCTACTGATCGACCTGGAATCGATGAGTATCAGCGGTCCGGATGGCTGGCACGCCCGTTTCACGCTGGATGCCTTCGCGCGCCGCTGCTTGATGATGGGTGTGGATCAGCTCGGTTATTTGCTGGCCCAGCGCGAGGCAATTGAGGCGTTTGAGGTCTCGGCAGCCTGAAGGGAAGGTTTCCGAGCCCCGCTTCTGTATTCCCAACCACCCTCACCAACGGTATCCCCATGCACGCAACCATCACGCTGCTCCCCGGCGACGGTATCGGTCCCGAAGTGGTCGCCGCCGGCATGGCGGTATTGGCCAAGATTGCCCAAGCTTACGGCCATAGTTTTGATTTCCACGAGGCGCTGATCGGTGGCGCGGCGATCGATGCCTGCGGTGATCCATTGCCGCCGGAATCGCTTGCCTTGTGCCAACAAGCCGACGCTATTTTGTTGGGTGCGGTGGGTGGACCAAAATGGAGTGATCCCAATGCGCCAATTCGACCCGAACAAGGTTTGCTGAAGCTGCGTAAGGAGCTGGGATTATTTGCCAATTTGCGGCCCGTGACGGTGCATCCGGATTTAATGGATTTGGCGCCGGTGAAAAGCGATCGCCTAGTCGGCGTGGATTTATTGGTGGTGCGCGAACTGACCGGCGGCATTTATTTTGGCGAAAAACGGCGTGATGGGGATGTCGCTTTTGATGGCTGCAGTTACAGCGTCACCGAAGTGGAACGGGTGGTGCGCCTCGCTGCGCGTTTAGCGGGCAAACGCAAGGGCCGCTTGACCCAGGTCGACAAGGCCAATGTGATGGAAACCTCGCGCCTGTGGCGGCAGGTGACCACGCGCGTGATTGCCGATGAATTTCCGCATATTGCACTCGAACACCAATTGGTCGATTCGATGGCAATGCACTTGATCGCCAAACCGGCGAGCTACGATGTGATCGTCACGGAAAATCTATTTGGCGACATCTTGACCGATGAAGCCGCCTTGCTCGCCGGTTCATTGGGTTTGTTACCGTCCGCGTCGTTGGGCAATGGCGGACCCGGCGTTTACGAGCCCATCCACGGCAGTGCGCCGGATATTGCCGGGCTAGACAAAGCCAATCCGATCGGCACGATTTTGAGCGTCGCGATGTTATTGCGTTGGAGCCTTAAGCTGGAGACCGAAGCTGTGGCGATCGAAAACGCTGTCGCCAGCGTGCTCAGCGCCGGCCTACGCACCGCCGATATCGCCGCCGGTGGCCCCAGCCTTGGCACGCAAGCCATGACCGAGGCGATACTGGCCGCGTTGTAGAGGCAGATCCGCCCCCAACGGTAGCCGTGGTTCACCCGCGCACTTTCAAGCGCCTTGAACTTCGCCCCTGCAACCGCATTGATAAGCATTGAAGGCGGCCACTTTGCGGCCCGCGGAGATATGTGCGATGCGCATGGACAAATTGACCTCACGCTTTCAGCAGGCGCTTGGCGAAGCGCAATCGCTGGCCGTGGGGCGCGATCACAATGTCATTGAACCGGTGCATGTGTTGATCGCCCTGCTTGATCAGCAGGGCGGCTCGACCAAACCTTTGCTCGGTCAAGCCGGCGTCAATGTCGCCAGCTTGCGCAGCAAATTGGGCGAGGTGCTGGAGCGTTTGCCCAAGGTCAAGGGCAATGAAGGCAATCTGGCGATAGGCAACGATCTGAATCGTTTGATGTTGCTGACCGACAAGGCCGCGCAGCAGCGTGGCGATCAATTTATCGCCAGCGAGTTATTTGTGCTCGCCGCATTGGAAGACAAGGGCGAGGTTGGCAAAGCGCTGAAAGCCGCAAGCGCCGACAAGGCGCGTATTGAGCTGGCTATCGCCGGCATGCGCGGCGGCGACAAAGTGCAAGACGCCAATGCCGAAGAGCAACGCCAGGCCTTGGAGAAATACACCATTGATCTCACCGAGCGCGCTGAAGCCGGCAAGATCGATCCGGTAATCGGCCGTGATGAAGAAATCCGCCGCACCATTCAGGTTCTGCAGCGCCGCACAAAAAATAACCCGGTGCTGATTGGCGAACCCGGTGTCGGCAAAACCGCCATTGTTGAAGGTTTGGCGCAGCGCATTGTCAACGGCGAAGTGCCCGAGGGCATGCGTGGCAAGCGCGTGTTATCGCTCGATATGGGCGCGTTAATTGCCGGGGCGAAATTTCGCGGTGAATTTGAAGAGCGCCTGAAAGCCGTGCTTAGCGATTTGAGTAAACAAGAAGGTCAGGTCATCTTGTTTATTGATGAATTGCATACCATGGTGGGCGCCGGCAAAGCCGAAGGCTCCATGGACGCCGGCAATATGCTCAAACCGGCATTAGCGCGCGGCGAATTGCATTGCATCGGCGCCACCACGCTGGACGAATACCGCAAATATGTTGAGAAAGACGCAGCGTTGGAGCGCCGTTTTCAGAAAGTATTTGTGGGTGAACCCTCGGTTGAGGACACCATTGCCATTCTGCGCGGCTTGAAAGAGCGCTACGCGTTGCATCATCGCGTCGAGATCACCGATCCGGCGATTGTCGCGGCGGCCACCTTATCGCAACGTTATATTGCCGACCGCCAGTTGCCGGACAAGGCGATCGACTTAATGGACGAAGCGGCGTCGCGCATTCGCATGGAAATGGACTCCAAACCCGAGGAAATGGATCGGCTGGAGCGCCGTTTAATCCAATTGAAAATGCAGCGCGAGGCGCTTAAAAAAGAATCCGATGAAGCCAGTAAACAGCGACTACGCGAGTTGGAAGAACAGATCGGTAAACTCGACCGCGAGTTGTCTGATTTGAACGAGATTCTGAAAGGTGAAAAGGCCGCCGTGTCTGGCGAAACACTGATCAAGGAACAATTAGAAAAAGCCCGTTATGATTTTGAAGCGGCTAAACGCGCGCAAGATTTGGCCAAAATGGCGCAGTTGCAATATGGCCATATTCCTGAGTTGGAAAAACAACTGGCGGCGGCGCGCGCAACCGAGCAAAAGGGCTTCACCTTGCTGAAGAACAAAGTCACTGAGGACGAAATTGCCGAAGTGGTGAGCCGTTGGACGGGCATTCCGGTCAGCAAAATGCTGGAAGGTGAGCGCGAAAAGCTGTTACGCATGGAATCTGAATTGCACCAACGGGTGGTCGGCCAGCACGAGGCAGTATCGGCGGTATCCGATGCGATCCGCCGCTCGCGCGCTGGCCTGTCCGATCCGAAACGTCCAAACGGGTCATTCCTGTTTCTGGGCCCAACCGGCGTCGGCAAGACCGAATTGTGCAAAGCCCTGGCGAACTTCTTGTTTGATAGCGAAGAAGCCATGGTGCGCATTGACATGAGCGAGTTTATGGAAAAACACTCGGTCAGTCGGCTGATCGGCGCGCCGCCGGGTTATGTCGGCTACGAAGAAGGCGGCTATTTGACCGAGGCGGTGCGGCGTCGCCCGTACAGCGTCATTTTGCTCGATGAGGTCGAAAAAGCGCATAGCGATGTGTTCAACGTGTTGCTGCAAGTGCTCGACGACGGCCGGTTGACGGACGGGCAGGGCCGCACGGTTGATTTCCGCAATACGGTGATCGTCATGACCAGCAATTTGGGTTCGCAGGTGATCCAGGAACTGGCCGGCGAGGACAATTACGCACGCATGAAAAATGCGGTGATGGACATTGTGCAGCAACACTTCCGGCCGGAATTCATCAATCGGTTGGATGAAATCGTGGTGTTCCATCCGCTCGACAAAGAGGCCATTGGCCGCATCGCGCGCATTCAAATCCGCCAATTGGCGCAGCGCTTGGCCGATCGCGATATTCGTTTCGAGCTGGATGAATCGGCGCTGGCACTGCTCAGTGACTACGGTTACGACCCGGTTTACGGCGCGAGGCCGCTCAAACGCGCGATTCAAACCTTGATCGAAAACCCGCTGGCCAAAGAAGTGCTTGCCGGCCGCTACGCGCCACGCGACACCGTGCGCGCCCGCGCCGAGGGCGGCAGGATGGTGTTTGAGAAGGTCTAAGTGCGTAGGTCACGTTGGCCGAAGGCCTATGCGACGGGTCGCCTAAGTGCGTAGGTCACGTTGGCCGAAGGCCTACGTGACGGGTCGCCTAAGTGCGTAGGTCACGTTGGCCGAAGGCCTACGTGACGGGTCGCCTAAGTGCGTAGGTCACGTTGGCCGAAGGCCTACGTGACGGGTCACAGCGTCGGTGTCAGGTAGCGCCTGCGGCGCAACGTGACCTACGGCGAGCGTCGGGGTTCACGTAGCACCATGGTGTTTGAGAAGGTGTGATTCCGTAGGTCACGTTGGCCGAAGGCCTACGTGACGGGTCGCCTAAGTGCGTAGGTCACGTTGGCCGAAGGCCTACGTGACGGGTCACAGCGTCGGTGTCAGGTAGCGCCTGCGGCGCAACGTGACCTACGGCGAGTCCCCAAATTCTCCGTCGTCCTCAGCAATTGCCTGCCAATCTCTCGGATACCAACCGCGTCTTACAAAGCTGGAGAATGAACTCCAGTTGTAGTCCCCCGTGACAGATACCAATCCATGCTTGACCGGATTGTGATGGATATAGTCCAAGTGTCTACGAAGATCATTGCCATCGCGAATTACGTGGTCCCAATAACGCCCTTGCCAAATCTGTACCGGTCGATCAGGATGACTTCTGACAAAGCGTAGCTTCAATTTCTGAATCCAGGCAGGGATGCTGCAATCTGGATCAGTAACCAACAGATGCATATGATCATCGAGAATTACCCAAGCATGGAATTGAAAGCCGTACTCGAGTCGTAAGTCGCCAACAATAGACATTAATCTGGCTTTGTCGCACGAGGGCTGCAGCCAAGGCTTCCGATTGGCGCATACCAAGGTCAGGAAAACCATACAATTGGGAAGGAAATGCCGGCGGATATTGCTCATGGCGTAGACGATTGATGGCAAGTACATAAGTACACAGCATTGCTTGCTCATCGCTCACTCGAAATGGCAGTTTTTCGCTTTTGCGCGTAGGAAATTTCTGTGACGTTGGCCGAAGCGTACGAAACCTGACAAGGCGTAGGTCACGTTGGCCAAAGGCCTACGTGACGGGTCACAGCGTCGGTGTCAGGTAGCGCCTGCGGCGCAACGTGACCTACGACGAGCGTCGGGGTTCACGTAGCACCATGGTGTTTGCGAAGGTGTGATTCCGTAGGTCACGTTGGCCAAAGGCCTACGTGACGGGTCACAGCGTCGGTGTCAGGTAGCGCCTGCGGCGCAACGTGACCTACGACATCGGCGATCGTTTCGACTTGACAAGGCGTAGGTCACGTTGGCCGAAGGCCTACGTGACGGGTCACAACGTCGGTGTCAGGTAGCGCCTGCGGCGCAACGTGACCTACGGCGAGCGTCGGGGTTCACGTAGCACCATGGTGTTTGCGAAGGTGTGATTCCGTAGGTCACGTTGGCCGAAGGCCTGCGCGACGGGTCGCCTAAGTGCGTAGGTCACGTTGGCCGAAGGCCTACGTGACGGGTCACAGCGTCGGTATCAGGTAGCGCCTGCGGCGCAATGTGACCTACGACACAGGCGATCGTTTCGACATAAAATGGCTTGACATACTATGTCGAGCGACGCTAGTTTTCTCGCCATCGTGAGTTTCGGCAGACCCGCACCGGAGGCGGGACGCCCGATGGCTAGGCGCAAGTTGGTATCCCTGATCGAACGCAGTGTGCCGCTGTTGAAGCGGCACTTGCTCAGCCAGTCCGTTGAGGTGAGTTCAATGCCCGGCGAGGTGCCGGTGATTGAGGTGTCCTTTCCGGCAGGAGATCGGCTGCCTATTTACGTTACCGATGCCAGCAGCCAATTGTTGTGCATCAGCTACTTGTGGCGCGATGCCGACGTTAAACCCAAACGGCGCAGCAAACTGTTGGAGACCTTGCTGGACCTCAATCCCAGCGTGCCGCTGTCGGCATTCGGGCGGATTGGTGAGCACTTTGTGCTGGTCGGCGCCTTGAGTCCCGATGCCACGCCTGAAGATATGGCGCTGGAATTGGCCACGCTCAGCGATAACGGTCGCGACGCGCTGGTCACGCTGTCCGATTTCCTGGTGTGAGAACGACCATGGCCTGGTGGGACGAAGTACTCGGATTACTGAAAAACGAATGGCAAGCGCTGGGGCCGCAAGCGGATAGTGCAGCCCAGGAACCGCCGACCGTGAAACAAGCGCAGGCGCTGCTGACCCGCACCGCGCGCGAACTGGCCGCTGCCAAAGCCCGCGCTGAAGCGGCGCGGCGCCGTATGTTGCGCGCGCAGGCCGAGTTGGAGGCGCTAACCCGCGATCAACTGCAACATCCGCGCTATCGCGAACGCCTGAGTGATCTGGCCCGCGCGGTGACCCATGAAGGCGATATAGCAGCCAGTTTCGATACGCATATCGCCACCTTGGGCGCGATGCAGGATCGCATTGCCGCGCAATTGCGCGAGTTCAATCGCGATGTGGCGATGGCGCGAGCGGTCCATGCCGCCAATCAAAGCACGCAAGCTGCCACCGATGTCGGTGCGACTACGCGTCGCGCAACAGCTGCGGCCAGCGCAAAGAAAGCGAAATCCAGCGACGGCGGCTTTGCGCACAAGCGCCCGGATAAATTGATGGATCAGCTCAAGCACGGCCCACGTAAGCCGGGGGACGAGGCGTGAGAGTCACGAAACCCGCACGTTTGCCGGTGCGCTGGCAATCCGCGCAACCAGCGTTGCGTGCGGTGCAGGTGGCCTTCGATGTGTCTGAGGTGGTGCTGCAGGCGGTGCGTACGGCGGCGTTCGCGGCGAATTTGTCGAACTCTGATCAAATTCGCCTAGTGCTGGGTTTGCCGCTGACCCGCCAAGCCAAACGACCGCGACTGACCGTTAGTTTGAGTGGCGAGGATTATCAGTTGTTGGGCCAACGCTATCGCCTGGATCCGGGCGATCATTTGGGGATCAAAGAACGGGTCAACGCCGAGCTGATCGAGTTCACCGATGGCAAGGCCAAAAAAGCCCTGCAGAATCCAGACAAACCGAAGCATTTAAGTCAGTCGAAACCAGGGGCTACGCCATGAGCAGTTTTCTCGATTTGCTGACCCACTATCCAGGCTTCATTCCGTCTGTACTGATGGGTGCGCTGACGGTGTTTTGGTTGCTGGCGATTGTCGGTGTGCTCGATTTTGATGCTTTTGGGCCGCACTTTGACGCCGATCTGCCCGAACACGTTGGCGGCGAACATGCCGAAGCACCGGAAACCTTGATGGCGCTCGGTCTCGACAAGTTGCCGTTTTCGATTGTGATCAGCGGCATCGTGTTTTTCTGGTGGTTGTTGACCTTGCTGGCGGTCGCGCTGCTGTGGAAATGGATTCCGCTGCCGACCTGGATTGCCGGTAGCTTGATCCTGATTGTCGCGCTAATCGTTGCGGTGCCGCTGGCGGCAATCTGTCTGCGGCCCCTGAAACCGCTATTTGTCGTACATCTCAGCGCCAACCAAGAATCGGTGCTGGGTAAAGCATGCAAAATTCTGACCTTAAGCGTCGACGAGAAATTCGGCCAAGCCGAAGTCAACGTCGGTGGCGGCGCGCCGCTCAACGTGCGTGTCTATGCCGACACCCCCAACACCCTCACCAAGGGCTCCAATGCGCTGATCATCGACCAAGATCCCAACAGCGGGCGCTATCGGGTCGAGGCGTACGAGCTAGGTTGACACGCCGTAATATTGCCGTGCCGCAGCAAGTGTGCCAAGCAAAACGTATTAAGCCGTCACTCCAACCGTAAAACCCCGGAGCCTTCCATGGACCAAGCCATTCTCGTACTGATTGCCGGCGTTGTTGTGCTGGTGATCCTCCTTTTCGGCTTTTTGGCGTTGATTGCCAAGTTTTATCGCAAAGTGGAGCAGGGCCACGCGATGATCGTCAATACGACGCGTGCCGAGCCGGAGGTGACGTTTACCGGGCGGCTGGTGATTCCGGTTTTGCACAAGGTTGAAGAAATGGATGTCTCGATGAAAACCATCGAGATCAATCGCATGGGTAAAGAAGGCTTGATCTGCCGAGACAATATGCGCGCGGATATCAAGGTCAAGTTTTTTGTGCGCGTCAATAAAACCGCTGAAGACGTCTTGCGCGTCGCCCAAGCGATTGGTTGCGCGCGCGCCAGTAATCAGGACACGCTTGAAGATTTATTCTCGGCGAAGTTCTCCGAGGCGCTGAAAACGGTCGGCAAAGCGATGGATTTTGTCGATTTGTACCAAGCGCGCGATCGTTTCCGCGATGAAATCGTGCGCCAGATTGGTGATGATTTATCTGGATATGCGCTGGAAGACGCGGCGATCGATTACTTGGAGCAAACGCCGCTGGATAAACTCGATCCGAACAACATTCTGGACGCGCAGGGTATTAAGAAAATTACCGAACTCACCGCGGAAGAGAACATCCGCACCAATGAGTTTCGTCGTAATGAAGAAATGCGTATTAAGAAAAAAGACGTGGAAACCGCTGAGGCCTTGTTCGAATTGGAACGTCAAAAAGCCTACGCGCATGCCCATCAGTTACGCGAAATAGCGATTACCAAGGCGCGTGAAGAAGCTGAAACCGCCAAGGTGCAGGCCGAAGAGCGTTCCAAATCGGAAATGGCGCGGCTATTGGCTGATCAGCAGATTGCCGTGCAATCAGAAAACGTCAAACGCGAAACCGAAGTGGCGCACAACAATCGTTTGCGCGCGGTTGCGATCGAGGAAGAAAAAGTCACCCGCGCGCGCCAGTTGGAAATCGTTGATCGCGAGCGCGAAGTCACTTTGCAGCAAATCGAGAAAGAAAAGGCCGTCGAAATACAGAAGAAGGCGATCGCCGATGTGATTCGCGAGCGCATCGTGGTTGAGCGCACGGTGGCCGAACAAGAGGAAGAAATCAAAAACGTGCGCGTGATGTCGGATGCCGAGCGCACCCGCAAGAGCACCATTGTGTTTGCCGAAGGCCAAGCGGAAGAAAAGTACATCGCCGACGTCAAAGCCGCGCAGGGCGACGAGCAGCGCGCCAAGCACAAAGCCGGCGAAGAACAAATCCTAGCTGAGGCCAAACTCGCCGTTGCCGCAAAAATGGCCGAGGCGAAAAAGCGCGAGGCCGAAGGTATTGAAGCGGTGTCCGCCGCCAGCGGTCTGGCCGAAGCACGCGTAGCGATCGCCAAAGCCGACGCGCACGAGAAAGAAGGTCTGGTCGCCGCGCGCATCAAACTGGCCGACGCCGACGCCGTGGTCAAACTTGGCGACGCCCACGCACACGCATTGCAAGCCAGAATGGAAGCCGAAGCAATCGGTTACGAAAAACAAGGCGTGGCGCAGGCGCAAGTCAAACTGGCCGATGCCGAGGCGGTGGCCAAACAAGGTGTGGCACACGCCGATTCCTTGCGCTTGAAACTGGAAGCAGAAGCCATCGGCAAGGAGAAGTTCGGCGCCGCCGAGGCCTCCGCGATCGCCGCGCGTTTTGCCGCCGAATCGCAAGGCTTGACGTCGAAGTTCGAAGCGATGACCAAAATGTCGGCAGAAACTCGCGCCCACGAAGAACATCGTATGCAACTTGACTACAGCCACGCAGAAACCCTGCGCGGCATCGATGCCAACCAAGCAATCGCGCGCGAACAAGCCGCTGTGCTCAGCCAAGCACTGCAGACCGCCAAGATCGAAATTGTTGGCGGCGACGGCGAATACTTCGAACGTTTCATGCGCAGTCTGGCCATCGGCAAAGCCATCGACGGCACCGTCGACCACAGCAAACTGTTGAGCACCGCCTTCGCCGAACACAAAGCCGGCAATCGCGATTTGATCGGTGATGCGAAGGAGTTGGTGGCAGCGGTCGGTGGTGCCGACGCCATTCGCGATTTATCGATAGCCGGTCTGATGCAAAAACTTGCGGCAAGTGGGAAAACCAAAGAGTTGGCCATGCTGCGTGGATTGTTAGGAGAAGGGGCACGGGACACGGGGCACGGGTCACGGGATTGAGGGCCGTGGTCGTGAGGTGGTTCAAATTCAAGGCTTTCACTTGAGGGTACGCCGTGGCGATTTCGAGTTTTCGCGATCTTGATGGATGGAACAGCGCGGTAGACCTCGCGGCTAGGGTTTATCGCGTTACTTCAGAGTCCGACGTATGAATGGTGTAGCCGACGACTTGCCGTTTTACGATGTCTCTGACGCTGCTTTCATCTGTGGCGATGAGCCGCTGACATCGGCTGCTGCCGTGCCCCGTGCCCCGTACCCCGTGACCCGCTCCCAATGACCGCCAGTTCCGCCACCTTCGACTTGTTGAAAAAACGGCTGGCCGCGGCGTCGCAGTCACTGCGCGGCAAAGCGGATGCGCTGAATGCCAAGCGCATTGCCACATTTGGACGTATAGAACCAAAGCTGCTGGCGCGATTAAGTGCGCGTACTGAGCACAATTGCGTCGCCCGCGATATTGTGCGCGTCGGCGACCTATTGTTATTCGGCTACAGCGTCACCCTTGGTCTAAAGAAAGAAACCCGTGTCGAGGATGTTTTCTGCCTGTATCGATTAAGCGATGCGGTCGATGGGCCGGAATTGGAGCCGGTTTCGATCGCCGGTGGGTTTCTGGATGACCCGCGCTTTGTCGCGGACTTCCGCGAGTTATATACCTATTACAAAGCCACCACGCTTGACCAGTTGCGGGTACTGAACGAGCGGCTGCTGTTGATTTTCCGCACCGGCAGCCAGCCGGGAGATAAACGCGTATTTCGATTTGCTATCGAACGCGGCAAGCTGAGTTACATCGATAATCGCGGTGAACGTGATCATGTGCTACCACCCGCGCACGGTTTTGAATGGCGCGGCGTCGCACGTGAAGATCATGTGCTGGGCCGCCACCCGCACGTCAATATCCTCGACACAGTGTTTGTTGAGACCATTGGCGGCGATCTGACTATCAAGGTGGAAAACAACACCGAAAGTGGGCTGGGTATTTATTCCGAGCCGGTCGACGATAAAAATCAGGCGCTGGCGGATGCTGAAATCAGTTACGCCAATTTGGCTACGCTGATTTTGCTCAGCATCAAACCTTATCGAGAAAGTAAGTTTCGTTATTTGGTTTATAACAAACGACTAAAACAGGTGGTGCGGATCGATGAGATCGGCGAATCCTGCGTGGAGTTGCCCGAAGATCATGGCATCGTCTTTCCGGGCGGTTATTATTTGGAATCGGGGGATTTCAAAAATTTCAAAGACTTAGGTCACGATTTTCGCGGTTATCGACTAAAACGCACGGTACGCGCGCCCAGTGGCGAAGATATGTTGTACGTGTTTTTTGATCAGGCCAATGGCGGTTACGCGCTGTTGCCGTACAACCTGATTGATCGCGCGATCGGCCAGCCGCTGCTGGCCAGCGGTTACGCGCGTTTTGACGACGGTCGCATCCTGTTGGTCACGCCGGAGGGCAACGACGCTGCGCGTTCGCACATCATGCAGCTGTGGCGCACGCCGTTTGCGTCTGAAGAGCACGCCAGCGCGCAGCCCAAAGTCGGCGGTTTGTTAGGGCGCTTAGGCAATGCCAATGTGGTGCGCGCGTTGGCAGAATTACGCGAACTGACGCGGCTGGCCGAAGATGCCGGCAGCGAAGGCGCTTACGTGCGTTTGTTGAAACTGGCTGCGCGCGCGGTCGACGCCTACCCGTGGCTGGCCGAAGAAGAAATCGGCCAGATTGGCGCCGAAGTCAGTCTGCTGGCGCGCAGCGGTCGCGAAGCGCTGGATGCGTACGAAAAACTCGAACGCGCGCGCGCCGCCGCACGCAGCGCGGTCACTCAGGCGCAGCAACAGGTGGGCGAGTTGTTGTCGCGCGTGGCCAGTTTGTTGTGGCAAAAACCGGAGGATTTCACCGAGGCGATTCGCTCGCTGAAACGCAAACGCGGTGAGTTGACCGGTTTGCGCGATGTGCCGCATGTAGACGTGGCCGCGGTTGAGACGCAAGACTTGCGCTTGCGCGAGGAGTTGCAGCGCATCGGCGAGCGCGCGCTGAAGTTCTTTGCCGATCCGGCAGCCTTCGCCAGCCTGCGCAAAGGTTTAACCGAGGCCGCCGCGGCGGTCGAAAGTGCCAAAACCACCACCACGCTAGCGCCGATTGGCGAGCAACTCGACGCGCTGGCCGAGTCGCTGGACGGTTTGTCCGAACTGATCGCCAGTTTCGAACAAAGCGACGCGCAACAACGCGCCGAATTGCTCGGCCAAACTTCCGCGCTGTATTCGGAAGTCAACCGCATCCGCGCCGGCCTGCGCACGCGGCGCGAGGGATTGCTGGAGCAAGAACAAGGCCTGGAGTTCGGCGCGCAGCTGACCGTGCTCGAACAATCGCTGACCAATTTGCTGGCGCGCAGCGAAACGCCAGAAGCCATTGACGAAGCGCTGGCGCGCACGCTGGGGCAGATCGAACATCTGGAAGGGCGATTTGGCGCGCAGCCGGGTTTTCTGGTTGAGCTCACCACGCGCCGCGAAGCCGCGTTGGAAGCCTTCGCCGCCCGCCGCGAACAGATCGCCGCACAACGCGAAAAACGCGCCAAAGGTCTGCGCGACGCGATTTCTCGCGTGTTGGATGGCATACCGCGGCGCATCGCCAAACTCAGCGATGCTGACGAACTGCATGCATTTTTCGCCGGCGACACGCTGGTTGAACGCGCCAACACGCAACTGGTCGAACTGCGCCAATTCGGCGCGGCGGTGCAAGCCGATGAGTTGGCCGGGCGCTTACGCAGCTTGAAAGAATCCGGTTTGCGCGATCTGCGTGATCGGCTGGATTTGGGCACCGCCGGTGATTCGATGGCGCTCGGGCGGCATCGATTTACCATCGAACGGCGGCCGTTGGACTTGGCTTTGTTGCACGATGAGCGCGGTTTGTCCTTGCAGCTGACTGGCACCGATTATCGCGTGGCACTCAACGACGCGGCCGCCGAACAACATCGTGAAGTGTGGGGCCAGACGCTGCCCAACGAGACCGACGCCGTCTATCGCGCCGAATATTTGGCTTGGCGCGTGTGGCAACGGGTGGAGAACGGTGACGAGGCGCTCAACCTAGCATTGCAATTACCTGATGGCGCCGAACTGGCGGCCCTGGTCGCCGCCGAGGCGCAAAAACATCCCACCGAGGACTATCAGCGCGGGGTGCACGACGCTGACGCGACGCTGATCGTCAGCGCTCTGGCGAAAGTGGCCGCGCACGCCGGTGAGCTGCGCTGGCCCGCTGCCTCGCGGGTGCTCGCGCAAGCCTGGTATGCATCGTTGAGCATCGACGCACAAACTGTCGCGCGCGCGCTGGCGGCCGGTTTGGCCTGGTTTTTGGCGCTTCGTGAAGCCATGCCACTGCCCCCTTCCTGGCAAGTGGCGCTGGTGGAACGCGCCAAGATTTTGGCTTTGCCCGATGATGACGCGGCGATCAGCGCTGCCGCGCGTCATCTGGCCGCCAGCTTGGGTGGATTGCAGCCTAGCTTTGCAGCGAGCGCCGCGGCGCTTGACCTCGCCGAGCGGATCACGCGCGAATTGCCACGCACCGCGCTGGCCGCGCTGGAAGCGCCGATGGCCGATGGTGAGCGTCTGGCGTTGGCGCGCGCTTGGTGCCAGCAAGTGGATAGCACCGCGCACGCCAGCAGCGTGCTGGAAGCCGCGGCGATTTTATGTTTTGCCAATCTGCCGCGGGAGCGCGTCAATGTGCAGCTGCAGGCCGAGCTCAGCGGTCTGCGTGGTGAACACCCGCGCATCAAAAATGGCGCGCTGGCGATCGACTTTCCGGAATTTTTGATCCGTTTGTCGCAGCACGAACAGTTGATCGCGCCCGAGTGGCAGGCCTTTGCCGCCTTACGTCATCGGGTAAGCGAGCGCGAACGCCAGCGCCTGGGATTAAAACGCTTCGAAGCCAAACCGCTCGCCGGCTTTGTGCGCAATCGATTGATTGATGAGGTGTATTTGCCGTTGATTGGCAATAACCTGGCCAAACAAATCGGTACCGTGGGGGATAACCGCAGTGACCGTTCCGGCTTGTTATTGCTGGTTTCGCCGCCGGGTTATGGCAAAACCACGCTGATGGAATACATCGCGGATCGTTTGGGCATGATCTTCGTGCGCGTCAATGGCCCCACGCTCGGCCACGAGGTCACCGCACTCGATCCGGCGCAAACCCCACAACGCGGCGCCGCCGAAGAACTGGTCAAGTTGAACCTAGGCTTGGCAATGGGCGTCAACGTAATGCTGTATGTCGACGACATTCAGCACTGTTCGTCGGAATTCCTGCAGAAATTTATCTCGTTGGCCGATGGCACGCGGCGTATTGATGCCGTCATTGATGGCGTGGCGCGCACCATCGATATGCGTGGCAAACGTTTTGCGCTGGTGATGGCCGGCAATCCGTACACCGAAACCGGCGAAGTGTTCCGCATTCCCGACATGTTGGCCAACCGTGCCGATGTCTACAACCTAGGCGATGTGCTGAGCGGCCGCGAGGCGCTATTTGCCGACAGTTACATCGAAAATTCGCTGACCGCCAATCCGATCGCCGCGCCGCTGGCCGAACGGCCGCGCGCCGAAATCTTGAGCGTGCTGCGCATCGCGCGCGGTGACGACGAGCCTTTGCCGACCGGTTTGCCCGGCGGCATAGAATTGGTCGAACTGGTCAAACGCATGGCCAATGTGCGCGATGTGTTGGGTCGCGTGAACGCCGCTTATGTGGCAAGCGCCGCGCAAGACGATGCGTATCGCACGGAACCGCCATTCAAATTGCAAGGCAGCTATCGCAATATGGTCAAGTTATCCGCGCAGTTGTCGCCGCTGATGACAGCCGCCGAGCTAGACGCGCTGATTCGCGATCATTACCGCGGCGAAGCGCAAACTTTGGGCGCGCGCGCTGAAGAAAATTTGCTCAAATTGGCGCACCTGATCGGCCAACCGAATGCCGATGAACGGGCGCGTTGGCAGGTATTGGTCGACAACTTCCAGCGTTTGATGAAACAAGGCGGCAAAGAAGCCGACGGCGCCACCCGCGCAGCGCAGGTGTTGGCCGATATTGCCCAACAATTGCAAAAACAAAACGAACAATCGGCCGGCACGCGCGAAGCACTCACCGCGCTCAACTCACTGGCAGATATCCGCGAACTGCTCGCCCGCCAACCAGCTGATCCACGCTTGGATGTGCCACCGGCGCTGGCCGAAACGTTCACCCGCATGGCCAAGGCATACGAGGACACGCTGCTGCCACTGGTCTCGGCACTGCACCACAAAATGACGCTGGATCACGACATCTGGCAACAGGTGCGCGCGATGCGCAGCGAAGTGGACAACCTGATGAAACGCATCGGCGGCGGCAAGAGCAGCAAGTAACTGCGGACTCATTACGCGTTCCAGTGGAAACCCAGTTGATCGCGTCGACGTAGGATCAACTCCTTATTTGCGACACCAGTTGATGCAGAGGCTTGCGGCGCTCAATCGGCCAAATCGGTAATCCGTTGCCATTGTGGTTCGGTCACCGGCATCACCGATAGGCGGTTGCCGCGACGCACTAAGGCCATGTCGGCCAGATCGGCCACATTTTTGAGCATCTCCAGCGTCACCGGCGCTGCAAATTTGCGCACAAACTCGACCTCCACCGCTGACCAGCGCGGCTCTAGTGCGCTGCTTGCGGCGTCGAAATAGTCGCTGGCGCGGTCAAACTGGGTGGGGTCGGCAAAGGCCGCTTGGCGAATTTGCGCGATGCCCACCACGCCGGGTACGGCGCAACTAGAGTGGTAGAACAGCACCAGATCGCCCATCTGCATGGCGCGCAAGAAGTTGCGTGCCTGGTAGTTGCGCACGCCGTCCCAGACTTCACGTCCTTTGCGCGCCAGATCGTCGATCGAAAACACGTCTGGTTCGCTTTTCATCAACCAATACAACGGGGAATCTCCTGTGTTTTGGGAATGGGCCCTAAGCCTCGCTGTTAAGCGTTTACCGCAAATGCGCCATCTTCAGTGACCACAAAATCCAAGCGCACATCCCAACTGGCGAGTGGGATCGTCGGCACTTCTTGGCACGCAAAACCAATGCCAATCAGCCAGGGCGGCGCGGACTGACTGAGCCTAAAGCTGAGTGCGCGATCATAGTAACCAGCGCCGGAGCCCAATCGACCACCGTGGCGATCAAAGGCCAACAAGGGCAACAAAATCACGTCAAGACGCTCGGCAAGAACCCATTGACTGGCGTCGACCAGCGGTTCGGGAATGCCAAAATGATTGGGCATCAACAAACGCCGCTGTCCGGACCAGGGCGCAAAGTGCATTGCCGTCGCGTTATGTTCGATATGCGGCAAATAAATGATTTGCGCGCGCGCGATCGCTTGATCAATCACCTGACTCAAAGACAATTCGCTGGCCACCGCGGCGTACGCGCCGATCTGTGTCGCAGCGCAAACTAGCTGCAGCGACGACACGTTAGCGCTGCAGCGCTCGGTGGCAAGCTCACGCTCTTCCTGTGGCAGGGCCCGCCGCCTCGCCCGCGCCTGGCGGCGCAGTTCATGCCGTAGAAGCTCAGAATGCAAAAAAAGGGTCCTCCACCGATGCCGATGCGTGTCACACGACCTTGATCCTTTGGATCAGGTGGGAAGAAGAAGGCCGCTAAAGGCGGTCCGCTGCTAGGCGGACAAGCTCATACGCGGTTTGGAACTCTTCCCGGGTCGAACAATAGGGTCAAGGTATTTAGCGGACGCACTGTCGCACAACGCAGAGGACGCCCGCCGATGTTACACCGTTCGTGCGAGCGCTAGTTCCAACTTGGCGTTCATCTTGCGCAACTCTTCACCGACATCCATACCGACCTGCTTAAGTTCGGTGCGCGCCTGCAAAGATTCATGCGCAATATTCAATGCAGCCATCACCGCAATGCGCTCCAAGCCCACCAATTTTGCTTTGCCGCGGATTTCGCGCATCTTGCCGTCTAGATAAGCTGCCGCCGCGATCAACTTTTCGCGCTCTTCAGGCTCACATGCGACTGCATATTCGCGATCCAAGATGGTGACATTCATTGGCTGGCTCATCCGTTTTGCTCCAGCAGTTTCAAGCGGGTAATCATCGCCTCAACACGCGAGCGCGCGTTTTCGTTTTTGGCCAGCAGCGCCGAACGCTCCTGAGCCAGCTGCTCCTGGGCGGCGCGCAAATTGCGATTTTCTTCAAATAGGCGCGCGTTCGCACTGAGCAGACGATCCAACTTGTCTGCCAGCGATTTAAGCTCGCCCTCAACGTGTAAGCGTTCTGCCATCGGTGCCCGGCTCTTCACGCGACCCAGCGCGCAGTTTATACCATGGGCAAACTGCGCGGCAGATTGCTGATCGGCGTGGGTGTGAGCCAAACTGACGCGGACCGCTCGCTTAAGCCTCACAATGCATCTCACCGCAAAGCCCGACCGGCTGTTTGAAATCTCAGTTGACCACTTTGCGTGACGGTGGTCAGTGCTGGATTGGCGTAGGGGCCGGTTCGATGTCGACCACCAACCACCAACCCATTCGCAGACATTCGACATGCACGCCGTCAGTATTGGCGCGCTCGGCGGGTCTGTTTCGTATCCCCAAAACGATGTGCACGATGGCTAAGGGCTCGTTCGTCAATAACTTGAACTTTTTGCTCGCCGGATTGGGCGCGCTGCCTCGTTGCGAATCGCTTGTGTGGCGCGCCACACCGCGCTCATCGCGCCTCGCATCGCATCCCAATCCGACGGCCAAAAGTCCAAGTTATTTCCTTACGAGCCCTAACTTCACTCGAATATGGTTCGCGACCTTGTTGACCATGGCTTTTGCCGGGCCACTTTGGTCGGCTGCCGAGGTGACCACGTCTGAGCTGAAAATCAGCTTGGTCAGCGAGTCACAAGCCCTGGTGCCCGGTGGGCAGCAGTTTTTGGGATTGCTGATCGAACATCAGCCACACTGGCATACCTATTGGCAAAATGCCGGCGATTCGGGCATCCCGACCAAGTTGAGCTGGCAATTGCCGGCCGCCGTAAAGGCCGGCGAGATTCAATGGCCGCACCCGCAGCGCTTTGATTTATCCGGAATTATTAATTTTGGTTTTGATGATCGGGTGTTGTTATTGGTGCCGATCGACATCGCTTCTGACTTGAGCGAGCGCGCCACGCTGGCGGTCAGAGTGGATTGGCTGGTGTGCCGCGAAGAGTGCATCCCCGGTCGCGCCGATCTCGCCCTTGAATTGCCGGTTGCCGCGCAGACCAGCGCCGACCCGCTTTTTGTCGCTGATTTTGCCGCTACGCGCGCACGCCTGCCGCAAGTGGTGGACTGGTCCGCCCGTGTGCAACTGGATGCGGAGCAGGCGCGGGTGGAAGTGGCGTTGCCGGCAGACTTTCCGGCCAATGAAAAACCTGAGCTTTATCCGCTGCAAATCGAGGTGCTGTCCAATGCGCGGCCCGCGGATGTGTCGGTCGGCAATGGCGTGCTGCTGTGGCCCGCAGCGCGCAGCGAATACCTGCAAACCGTGCCCGAGCACGTCGATCTGGTTATTGTGAATGGCACGCCACCGAATAGTCGCGCTTATCAAGTGCGGGCTGCGGTGGTCAATGTAGGGACGGTCGCCGGCACAGCTGAGTGGGCGACTGCAACCGCTGGCGCGCGCGCCGAGCCCATGTCGCTGGCTGCGGCATTGTTATTTGCGTTGCTCGGCGGCGCAATCTTGAATCTGATGCCGTGCGTATTTCCGGTGTTAACGCTCAAAGCGCTGGCGCTGCGCAGCGATAGCGCTGATTTGCGCCACGGTCTGCTGTACGCATTGGGTTGCGTGTTGGCCTTTGTGGCACTGGCTGCCGTGTTGCTGAGCTTGCGCGCGGCGGGCGCCGTGTTGGGCTGGGGCTTCCAGCTGCAATCGCCGTGGTTGATCGGCATCTTGGTGTATTTGTTTTTTGCGATGGGCTTGAGCCTTTCCGGTGTCTATAGCTTCGGTGAGCGCTGGATGGGGATCGGCCAAACGCTCACCGAAGGCGAGAGCGATCGCGCCGCTTTTTTCACCGGCGTGCTGGCCGCCGTGGTCGCCAGTCCATGCACTGCGCCGTTCATGGGCGCGGCGATGGGTTATGCCCTGACCCAGAGCGCGCCGCTGGCGCTGAGTGTGTTCGCGACCTTGGGCTTAGGCTTGGCACTGCCCTTTGTGCTGCTCTGTGTGATTCCCGGTTTGGCGCAGCGTTTGCCCAAGCCCGGTGTGTGGATGGATCGCTTCAAACAGGTTCTGGCGTTTCCGCTGTATTTGAGCGCCGTTTGGCTGTTATGGGTGTACGGCGAACAACAAGGCCCGCTGGCGATGGCGCGTTTGGCCGGTGGCGCGGTGTTTCTGGCCTTCGCGCTGTGGTTGCTTGGACTTCCCGCGCCGTTGCGCTGGCTACGCGGTGTCAGCATTGCGGTGGCGCTTGCCGCCGTGGTTTTTGCGCTGCAGGCGGGCGCGCAATTGCAGTCGACGACTCAGCGCAGCGAATCGGCAAACTACGAGGCCTATTCGGCGCAGCGCTTGGCGCAGCTGCGGCAGCTGGGCAAACCGGTGTTGGTCAATATGACCGCAGCGTGGTGCATCACCTGCTTGGCCAATGAGCGCGTGGCGCTGTCGACCGATGCGGTGCGCAGCAAAATGCAAGAACTAGGTGTGACCTACGTGAAGGGCGATTGGACGCGCCGAGACGACGCCATCACGCGCTATCTGGCGCAATTTAGCCGCTCGGGCGTGCCACTCTATGTGCTCTATCCGGCGCGCGGCGAGCCCCGCGTGTTGCCGCAATTGTTGACCGCGGATCTGGTCGTCGCAGAACTCGACGCGCTGGGTCGCAAGCCTTGACGTTTCACCGAAAAATCCATCCAAACCAAGGAGTATTTCTATGCACAAGACCCTTCTCGCTCTGAGCCTAGCTGTGCTGACGACCGCTAGTTTTGCGTCCACGGTCGGCCAGCCCGCACCCAACTTTAGCCTGACCGATTCCAATGGCAAATCGCATTCATTGGCAGATTTCAAGGGCAAAACCGTGGTGCTTGAATGGACCAATGCCGAGTGTCCGTTCGTCAAGAAGCACTACGGCGCGGACAATATGCAGGCTCAGCAGGGCGCGGCGACTGCGTCGGATGTCGTTTGGTTGACCATCAATTCCGGGGCGCAAGGCAAACAAGGGCAGGTCGATGGCGCCGGCGCTAACCAGTTGATTAGCAAGCAGGGTTTCAAATCGAGCGCCTACCTGCTGGATGCCAGTGGCGTTACTGGCCGCGCGTATGGCGCAAAAACCACGCCGCATCTGTACATCGTCGATGCAGCCGGCGTGCTGCGCTACAACGGTGCGATTGATTCCATTCCCAGCGCCGATTCGGCCGATATTCCCAAAGCCACCCAATACGTGCCGCAAGCCTTGGCCGAACTGGCCGCTGGCAAGCCGATCAGCGTGGCCTCGTCGCAGCCTTATGGTTGCAGCGTGAAGTACTGACAGTCAAACAGCGTCCGGCGCGCGCTCACAGGTACGGGAAACGTTATCTGTGAGTGCGACACTGGGAAACTAACGCCACAAAATCTGCCTCACCGACGGGCGCTCGGCCTCAATCCGGATAAACCACAACATTGCCGCTGCTATCAGTTTGACGATCACCGGCAGGGCGATATAAACAATCACCAACGCCTGCGTGTTGTACTGGCCGGCGCCCGGATTGAAGCCCAGCAAATCCAAAATCGGCAGCGAGGCAGCGGCGCCGATCGCAGTGGCCAGTTTGGTGCTGAGCGCCCACAACCCGAAATAAGCGCCCGTGGCGCCGCGCGTCTCGCGGCCTTCTTGGGCATTGATCACATCGGCCAGAATCGCCGGGGGCAAGCCGTAATCGGCACCTATACCCAGGCCGGTGATCACTGAGATGGCAATAAACAGCCCAATGTCGCCTTGACCCAACATCGACGCCGATAGCGTCGCGAGTGCGGTAATCACGATGCCTATGAACCACGCAGAGGCTTTACTCAGCCGCCGGGATAGATACATCCACAGCGGCACACTGGCAGCGCCAGAAACAAAGTACGCCATCAAAATCAAGCCAGCTTGCAGTTTGCCGCCGCCCAGTACATGTTCAACGTAAAACAGCATCACGCTTACCGCAATGCCCAAGGCCGAACCATTGACGACATACACCGCGAGCAAACGTCGATACAAGGGATTTTTCAACGGCGAAAAAAAGGCGCCCAAAACCGTGCTGCCGGGTTTTTGTATGACCGGGCCGTGCACCGATGGGGGCGAATACAGCAAAGTAGGCAACGCCGCCATGATCGCAATGGGCAAGTAGGCAATGCCCAGCCATTGATAGCCCGCCGCTTCGCCAAAACGCGCGGTCAACCAAGTGGGCAACACCACGGCCAGCATCATGCCGGTCAAGCCAAACACCTCGCGTCCGACGGTCACCCGGGTGCGTTCGTTGTAATCGTCACTGAGTTCCGCGCCCAGTGCGTGATAGCTGATCGATACCCCGGCATACCCTAAATGCACCAATATCAGGGCTAGAAAGAGCCAAACGCTGAGCAGGGTGGGGTTGGGATTGATGCCATCGGCGCCCGGATGGAACATCGCCGGCGGATCAAACAGCATGAAAAAGCCGGCAATCATCAGCGGCAACATCGCTACGACCAACATTAGCCGACCGTTCTTGCGATGCGTTAAACGATCACTGATGTAACCCAGCACCGGATCTTGAATGGCATCGATGATGCGCGACACGATCAAAATCGGCCCGATCAGCGCCAGCGACAGCTTGAGAACTTCGCCGTAGTAGTGCGCGACGTTCAACACCACCGGTAACGCCGCCATCGCCAACGGCAGTTGCAAGGTGGAATAGGCCGTCAGACGAGCAAATCCGATATGGACGCGGGTCTGATCGTTGACTGGCGTTGATGAATTCAAGCGCGCTCCGGAATTTTTTCTGCGAAGTTAGGCGAAGCACTCGGCGACTCGGAAGAAAATCCGAGCGGGCGCTGCCCGTTCGATTGCGGCTCGCAGAATACGCGGCGCAAGCGTATGCGCAGCGTATTCGTTATCAAGCACTCAGCAAGCGCTTATCAATGGCGGAAATGCCGAACGCCGGTAAACACCATCGCCAAACCATGTTCGTCGGCTGCTTCGATGACTTCTTTGTCACGCATTGAACCACCCGGCTGGATCACCGCGCGGATGCCCGCTTTCGCCGCCGCATCAATGCCATCGCGGAACGGGAAAAATGCATCGGACGACATGACCGATCCGGGTACGATCAAATTGGCCTGACGCGCTTTCCAACCGGCGATTTCGGCGCTGACGACGCGACTCATTTGTCCCGCGCCGATGCCGATTGATCGACCATCACGCGCGTAGACAATTGCATTGGATTTCACATACATCGCCAGTTTCCACGCGAACAACAAATCGGCAAATTCTTGTGCCGATGGCGAGCGCTGGCTGACCACCTTCAAGTCATGCGGTCGTAGGCGATCGCGATCGCTGTCCTGCACCAACAGCCCACCGGAAATGCGTTTGAAATCGCGGGTTTGGGCTAATCCAGACGCAGGCGCATCGCCGCTGGCCAGCGCGCGCACATTGGGTTTACTGGCCAAAGCTGCCAAGGCCATATCGTGAAAGGCCGGCGCAATAATCACTTCGACAAACTGGCGCTCGACAATGATCCGCGCAGTATCGCCATCCAAAACCCGATTGAAGGCAATGATGCCGCCAAACGCCGACACCGGATCGGTGGCATAAGCACGCTGGTAGGCTTCCGCCAAGGTGGAGGCCATCGCTACGCCGCACGGATTGCCGTGTTTGACGATCACGCAGGTGGGTTCGTCGAACTGCCTAACACATTCCAGCGCGGCATCGGCATCCGCCAGATTGTTGAAGGACAGCGTTTTGCCCTGCAACACGCTGGCCGCGGCAACACTGCCACCGGGCAATGGTGTTTCGACGTAAAGCGCGGCGCCTTGATGTGGATTTTCGCCGTAGCGCAGTGCTTCTCCCCGTCGTAGGGACAGATGCAAAGTCGGCGGATAAGCCTCCGGCACGTGCGGATCGAGCGCCCGTGCACCCAGGTATTCGGCCACTTGCCCGTCATAGGTGGCGCAATGCGCAAAGGTTTTGGCGGCCAGCTGGCGGCGTTGCGTCGCCGTGCTGCCGCCGGCTTTTAATGCGCTGTGAATCTGGTCGTAGTCCTGTGGTTCTACTACCGCCAAAACACGCGCATGATTTTTGGCTGCCGCGCGCAGCATCGCCGGGCCACCGACATCAATGTTTTCGACGGCATCGTCATAGCTGCAATGGGCTTTGGCGATGGTTGCCGCAAACGGATACAGGTTGACCACCAACAAATCGATCGCATCGATGCCGTGCATGGCCATCACCGGCTCGTCGACGCCGGCCCGGCCAAGCAAACCGCCGTGGATTTTTGGATGCAAGGTTTTTACCCGGCCATCCATGATTTCCGGGAAACCGGTAACTTGACTGACATCGGTCACCGCCAAACCCGCGTCACGCAGGGTTTTTGCGCTGCCGCCGGTGGACCAAAGTTCCACCCCATGCGCGGCCAGATCGGTCGCCAATTCGATCAAACCCGATTTGTCGGAGACGCTGAGCAGTGCCCGACGAATCGGCTGCAACTCAATCGTATTCATGAGACCTTGCTAGGTTCGAGAGGGCCGCGATGCTGCGGCAAGCACCTAGAGCGGCGCAACCACCTGTCGCCGAAGGCTGGACCAGCCAGACCGGCCCGCAAGCTCAATGCGCGATCGCGTGTTCGTCGAGTTTTTTGCGCAAGGTCGCGCGGTTCATGCCCAGCAATTCGGCTGTGCGGGTCAGATTGCCTGCGCAATGGCGCAGCGCCTCTTCCAATACCGGACGCTCCACCTGGCGCAACATCAATTCGTGCAGATTGCTGCATTCGCTACCATTCAAGTCCAGCAGATAACGACGCACGGCGCGCGTGGCGGCATCACATAGCGTCGTTTCACTGCGTGGCAATTCCAAACCATGATCTATCGCGAGCCCAACGGACATCCGAGTCATCCTTCCCTACAAGGACAGAGCCACCCGCGTCGCTGAGCAACGACGATCGGCAGGAAGTAAAAAGTGTGTAGTCAGGATAACCCCAACAAAGCCGGCACCGTCAATCGATTTCGCACAACATCCGACAAAGCGCGATGTGCTTGGCGAATTGCACGATGCCGAAATCGGCTGCAAAGCACTGTCTACTACCGCACAGACACCCAGTCAGCAATCGAAGCTCAGCATGTGGAGCAAACCGCTGGCAACGGCGACCTTGCGTTCAGCGGTCGCCAAACACCACGATGGTTTTGCCGGTCACGCCAATCTTGCCCTCTTCTTCCAACTGTTTGAGCACCCGGCCGACCATCTCGCGCGAACAACCGACAATGCGACTAATTTCCTGACGCGAAATGCGAATCTGCGTACCCTTCGGGTGCGACATGGAATCGGGTTCCTCGCACAGGTCAACCAAGGTGCGGGCAACCCGACTGGTCACATCCATGAAGGCCAAACGCGACACTTTGCGACTGGTTTGCAGCACCCGCTTGGTCAATTGCGAGGCAATCGCAAACAAAATGCGCGGGCATTCTTCTTTTAGAGGACCCTCAAACAACTGGAAAACGCGCTCGTAACTGATTTCGGCCAGTTCGCAGGGCGTGCGGGTGCGGACCAGTACCTCGCGCTTTTCGGTCTCCATGAACAGGCCCATCTCGCCGATGAAGTCGCCCTCATTGACATAGGCCAGGATTAACTCGCGTCCTTCTTCGTCCTCGCTGGTTACCGCCAACGAGCCTTCAATAATGTAATACAGTGTATTGGCCATATCGCCGGGCCGAATGATCGGCGCCTTCGACGGATAACGGCGCCGATGGCACATGGCCAGAAACTTCTCGATATGGTGCGGTTCCGGCGCCAAAGGCCGGGCAGCAGCCAGCTTGCGCAAACTGGCCTGCAGAGAGAAGCGCAACAAGGACTTTTCTGGTTTTGCGATCGGGTTGGCCATCGCGATTCTCTACACTCGGTATAAGCTGACAAGTTATAGCACGCCGTGCACGCAGGTCATCTTTCTTGCAAGCCAAACTGATGTGGTGCTCCATGGCACTGTTGAGTCAGCGCTGTGCGCTGACTCTTTTCCTGCACGGTGGGGGAGGCGTTCGATCACAGATCGAACCCACCAAAGGCCCGACCCATCACGTCCAATGGGAGATATTGATCCCCAGGGGCCGTTTGCGCGACTGTCATCAAACACGGTGTTGCGCTACCAAAGTTTGCCCCATAATCCGCGGCCGCCGCGTCACCGGCTCTGCGCTGTGTAGACCGCGTGTCCATTTTGCCGTTGTTGGAGATCACCATGGTCAGGCCGATTCCGCGTCTCAAATTGCAGGGTTTCAACAACCTGACAAAGGCGCTGAGCTTTAATATTTACGATATTTGCTACGCCGTCACCGAAGACCAGCGCAATCGCTACATCGAGTACATTGATGAGGCTTACAACGCCGAGCGTTTGACCGAAATCCTCACTGAGGTCGCTGACATCATCGGCGCCAATATTTTGAATGTTGCGCGCCAAGATTACGATCCGCAGGGCGCCAGCGTGACCATTTTGATCTCCGAGCAGCCGGTCATCGATCGCGCCGATATTGGTCGCGAAATGCTCAAAGACGCGATGCTGGAGCAACCCGATGACCCGGCCGAAGCCAGCGTCGTCGCGCACTTGGACAAGAGCCACATCACTGTCCACACCTACCCAGAAAGCCACCCATTTAATGGCATCAGCACCTTCCGCGCTGATATTGATGTCGCCACCTGTGGCGTGATTTCGCCGCTGAAGGCGTTGAACTATCTGATCGACAGTTTTGAATCAGACATCGTGATCATGGATTACCGCGTGCGCGGTGCCACCCGCGATGTGCGCGGCCGCAAGCACTACATCGATCACAAGATCAATTCGATCCAGGACTTCCTGAGCCGGCCGATCAAAAACCGTTACGAAATGTTTGATGTCAACGTCTACCAAGAGAACATCTTCCACACCAAGATGCACATCAAGGAATTCGACCTCGACACCTACCTCTTCGAGGCGACCAAGAACGAACTCTCGTTCAAAGACCGCGCTCGCATCGAAGCGCAAGTGCGCCGCGAGATCGAAGAGCTGTTCCACGCCCGCAATCTGGATTGACCGCGTCCGCGCCAGGGTGCAGGGCATCGTCAGCGATGCCCTTGCCACGCGAAATCTAAACCCGGTACGCCACCGCGCGCAGCGCATCGGCAGCCACTTGCATCAACTGCGGCAGCGGCCACGGCAACGGCAGCGCGCCACGTTCTTGCGCGGCCGCGCCATGCGCAATCTCATCGGACTGCATTTGTTGCAGAATCGCTCGGGTGCGCTCGTCGCCAGCGGGCAAACGAGTCAAGTGTTCGCCCAAATGGCTCTCCACTTGGCGCTCGGTCTCCACCACGAACCCCAAGCTCAAACGATCGCCAATCAACCCGGCGCTTGCGCCAATCGTGAACGCGCCTGCGTACCAGAGCGGATTTAGCACGCTAGGGTGACTGCCTAACTCGTGCAAACGTGCCTCGCACCACGCCAAATGATCGCCTTCCTCGCGTGCCGCATGGATTAGATGAGCGCGTATCTGCGCATCGCGCGCCACCGCAGCCTGACCGTAGTACAAGGCCTGCGCGCAGACTTCGCCGGCGTGGTTGATGCGCATCAGGCCAGCGACATGCTGTCGATCAGCATCATTGAGAGCGACGCGCAGCAAGGCGGCGCCCGGATTGGCGCGATCGGGAGTTTCGGCGGGCGCGAAGACGGTGCGCAGCGCACGATCGGCTTCCGCCAAAATGCGGTCTAAGTTGGACGGCTCGCGCAGCGGTCGGGCGGGGTGCTTCATCAGGGTTCGCTCAGCAGTCGATCGGCCAAGAATGCCACCGGGTGTCGTACTGGCAACGTGATTCCGCGCAAGGCCAAACGTTCCGCCAAGTGCATCGCACAGCCCACATTGCTGGTCGCGATGGCATCTAACTGCATGCTGCAGATGGCATCCACAATAGGTTGCGCCAAGGCATCTGCTTGTTCGCTATGCATCAGCACATGCGGCCCGGCCGCGCCGCAACAGCCAAAACCCGTCGCAATCGGCAGCACTTCAACGGCTGGCAATAAGGCCAATAACAGGGCCGGCGCGCTGACGTCGCCCACACTGTTTCGATGGCTGCAGGGCATGAACAAGCCGATGCGCTGCGGTAGCGGGCGCACCTGCGCTACCCAACTGGCTTGGCGATCCAGTAGCCAACGGCAAGCCTCGATCACCCGCAATCGGCTGGTAGCTTGGCGCAGCGCTGCGATGCACGCGCTGTCAAGTGCAACTAAATCTATGCTGCTGGCGCGCGACCAGTTCGCGGTATTGCGCGCAGCCATTTCCTCCGCCTCAGCGCTTGCGCCGACATGGCGGGACAGCGCACCGCAGCAACTCTGATGGGCTAACGGCGTCAAATCCAAGTCACAGCGCTGCGCCACTTGCAGAAGCGCCGCATGCGCTTCGCTATCTAAAGATCGGGCCACGCAGCCGACGAACAACACACTGGGTGCCGGCCGCTGCGCACGCATCGCAACCGGGGCAGCGGCGCGCAACAACCAGCGTGCCCGGCGACCCAGATGACGCGTCAATGCGGGCCAAACTCGCGCCGCCCGCCCGCCCAGGCTAAGCGCCGTCGCAGTAAGCGTCGGTCGCCCAAGCGCCCAGCGCAGCACCGGAAGTTTTCCGCTATTGCCTTTATTCAAGACGCCGCGCGCCAGTTCAATGATCTCGCCATAACGCACCTGCGCAGGGCACACCGCCTCACACGCGCGGCACTGCAGGCAAGATTCCAAGGCCTGACGAACCGAATCATCGACATGATCGGCATTTAAGGTGCGCGCCAACGCGATACGACCACGCGGAGACCGACTTTCATCGCCATGCAGCCGAAAAGTCGGACAATGCGGCAGACACAAGCCGCACATCACACATTCATCGGCCAGTGCGCGCATCCGAATGTGCTCTGGAGGCAAGTAATCAGGCGCTTTTGGCAACGTGGTCAAATTCCCTAAGACGCGATTGCGCCAACTTGCTGATAATGCCTTGCTAGACGCGCTGCCGCCCTCGTTGGAGCAATCTTGCTCGCGACTTTTGCACCCGTTTCTTGGAGCGCCATGTCCAGGAACCGACACGGCAAGTCATTGATTTATAGGCGGCGGATGTCGGTTTTGCTCAGCGCAGCGTGCCTAACCTGGGCGGCATTTGGGCGCGGCTGCGCCCCCGCCCACCCTACGGTTGATGGCTGAGGTGCCTTTTCGGGTTGAAAGATATCTCGCCACGAACTAACAATTCGAGCACCACGATCTGAATAATCGCGCCAATGCGAGCTTTCAGGGCTTGCACGCTCTGCGTCGCCCGTCTAAACTCGTCGGTCTTTGTTGGACTAGGTCCAGGGAGTGGTCTCCATGATGACGGTGAGCGCAAAGCCGGAAACCGTAAAACGCGATTGGTTTCTGGTGGATGCCACGGGCAAAACGCTCGGCCGGCTGTGCACGGAACTCGCGTCGCGGTTGCGCGGAAAGCACAAGGCAATTTACACCCCGCACGTCGATACCGGCGATTACCTCGTGGTAATCAATGCCGAAAAGATCGTTGTTACGGGCAATAAGCTGAACGACAAACTGTACCACCGGGTTACCGGTTACATCGGCAACATTAAAACCACGCCGCTGAAAAAGCTGATGGCCTCGCACCCGGAGCGCGCGATCGAAATCGCCGTCAAAGGCATGCTGCCCAAAGGCCCACTCGGCCGCGACATGTACCGCAAGTTGAAGGTTTACAGCGGATCTGAGCATCCGCACGCGGCGCAGCAGCCCGCGGTTCTCGAGATCGGATAAGGATAGCGTCATGGCGATTACGCAGTACTACGGCACCGGCCGTCGCAAGTCCTCCGCCGCGCGCGTCTTTTTGCGCCCAGGCAAAGGCCAGATTATCGTCAACGACAAAACGCTAGACGCGTTTTTCGGTCGCGAAACGGCCCGCATGGTCGTCAAGCAGCCGTTAGAACTCACCAAGCTCGGCGATCGTTTTGACGTACTGGTCACCGTTGAAGGCGGCGGCATGACCGGTCAATCCGGTGCTATCCGCCTAGGTTTGGCCCGCGCACTGGTCGAATACGATGAAAACCTGCGTAGCGATCTGCGCCGCGCCGGCTTTCTGACCCGCGACGCGCGCGAAGTTGAACGTAAAAAGGTCGGCCTGCACAAAGCCCGCCGCGCCACCCAGTACAGCAAGCGCTAATCGCTGCAACGACGATCCGTGCTTTGCAGTTATTGGGAGATCGTCCAACGGTAGGACAACGGACTCTGACTCCGTTTATCTAGGTTCGAATCCTAGTCTCCCAGCCAGAAAGATCAAGGACTTACGCGCGAAAGCCGTAGGTCCTTTTTCTTTTGAAGGGTCGCTGGTCCCGTTTCTGGTCCCGTCTTGGGTTTTGCGCCGGATGTGCGCTTGATCTTCGAGCATTTCGATTTCGCGGCCACGGTGAAGCGGCTGCACAAGGCCAAACTCTTGTACCCGGTCACCGAGAAGTTTGCTGGCTTCCGGCTGCACCCGGATGAAGTCGACAACCTGCAGATAGGTCTGGTGTTCGAGGAACTGATCCGCAAGTTCGCGGAACTCTCCAACGAAACCGCCGGTGAGCACTTCACCCCGCGTGAGGTGATCCGCCTGATGGTGAATCTGCTGTTTATCGAAGACAGCGATGCGCTGATCAAACCCGGCGTGGTGCGCACCCTGTATGACGCGACTGCCGGCACCGGCGGCATGCTCAGCGTGGCCGGTGAGTATTTGTTCGAGCTGAATCCCAAAGCCCGGCTCACGTTGTTCGGTCAGGAACTGAACCCCGAGTCGCAGGCGATCTGCAAGGCCGACATGCTGATCCGCGGCCAGAACATCAGCAACATCATTCTTGGCAGTACGCTCAGCGAGGATGGCCTGTACGGCAAGCTGTTCGACTACATGCTGTCCAACCCGCCCTTCGGCGCGGAATGGAAGAGGATCGCAAAGGCGATCCGCGACGAGTACGAGAAACACGGCTACAACGGCCGCTTCGGGCCCGGCCTGCCTGCCGGCTCGGGCGAATCTGAAATCCGCAGCCATGCGCTGGAGAACGATCTGGTCGAGGCCATCGTCGCGCTGCCCGATATGTTCTACAACAACGGCATCAGCACCTACGTCTGGATCTTAAGCAACCGCAAGCCCGACGACCGCAAGGGCTTCGTGCAACTGATCGACGCCTCCAGCTTCTGGCAGAAGATGCGCAAGAGTCTGGGCAGCAAGCGCAAGCAAATGAGTGACGAGCACATCGCCACCGTCACCCGGCTGTTCGGCGACTTCATCTAGGCCAGTTTGGTGATAGCCGGTGCCGCGGGCAAGGAAGTCGGGCGACAAGTGCTCATGGACGGCGAGACGCTGCCGACGGCGCCGGCGGGCGGCAAGCTCAAGACCGTGCCGATCTCACGAATTTTCGCGAACCAGGAGTTCGGCTACCGCACCATCACCGTCGAACGCCCGCTGCGTGACACGGCCGGCAAACCGCTCCGCGGTGAGAAAGGCAAGCTCAAAGGCAAACCACAGCCCGACAGCAGCCTGCGCGATACCGAGAACGTGCCGCTGTGGGAAGACGTGCAAGCCTACTTCCAGCGCGAAGTGCTACCGCACGCGCCCGACGCCTGGATCGACCACGACAAACCCAAAGTCGGCTACGAGATCCCGGTAACCGATCAAATCAAGGCGCGGACAACAGCAAAATATGGCACGGGCTTTCGGCCGTCGGTCGCTAATGCTGCTGTGCTGGACTGCGCCTCAGGCTGGGATAGGGCGGGCCTTTGGCCCTCGGCCGGACGCATCACCGGCCCATCAACGGCCCATCAACGGCTAGGTTCAAAGTGGGTATGCGCGCACTTCGGCAACTTAGAGACCCTTTGCAATAACTACGGTCGGCGCACGCAGAGCGCTCGCTTTCCTTGAGGTTTGCGGGTGGCGTCGACCGAGTATTTCTTGCCGTCGATAAAGTACACATACCAACTACCTGCCGCATTGCTTTCGGCACTCCAGGATGTCAGGCCAGTAACTTCGATCATCGGCGTGACATTGCAACTCTGGTTGCCCAAACAACCCTCCTGATTGGCGATTCCTGGCGTGTACAACGACAGCAAATCGTCGGTGCTCGGCAGGGACCATCCGGCACCCGTTGTTTGGCAATAGCCTTGTGCGTCGGCCCATGTGATATCGCCGCCGTTGTCTTTGCCGGCCCAGATCAGATTCGTGTTCTTGTCGAGCACGGTACCATCGCCGACAGCTTCGAAGCGCGCTGGGACGGGCGCTACCTCGTCGCTCGGCTCGTCGGCGGACTGCGCGTGTGCGAGGGTCATTACCGACGCGAGAACCGACGTGACCAGCAAACGAAGCATGCAGCGGCGCGTTCTCATGAGTGATCCTTGATTAGATTGGGAAGCCATCATGGGCATCATACTATGTGGTTACTAACGGTGAGTGGCAGTCCCCGCACAAAAGCAGTGCAGCAAGCTCCGCTACGACAGCATTGGCTTCCAGCGCACGCGCGCGCGCAGCCCTGGGTTTGCGTGCTCGAAAACCAAGCTAGCGCCGTGCTGCTCGGCGATAGCGCGCGCCAGCGCTAAGCCGATGCCTACGCCGGGCGTGCTGCGCGCTGGATCGGCGCGAAAAAATCGTTCGCCCAAGTGCGCCAGATCGTCAGCGTGGACGCCTTGGCCGAAGTCGCGGATGAACAGTTCGCCATTGGCATCTAGTTGCACTTCCACATCACTTTGGCCGTGATGGAAGGCGTTTTCGAGCAGGTTTTGCAGCAATTGAAACCACAGATGGCGATCACCCTTTATTCGACACGATTTCAGGTCTGCGCGCAGTGCGAAACCGGCGGCATGAAACACCGGTGTGTACAATTCCACGGCGTCTTTAGCCACTTGCTGCAAATCCAGCCATGCGCTGCTGCGCTCAAATCCTCCGGCCTGTAGGCGCGCCAGCCGCAGCAACGCGGCAAAGGTGCCGAGCAGATCGTCGATTTCGTGCAGGCTTGCTTCCATTGCGCCGCGCGCATCGCTATCTAAGCTATCGCGATGCGCCAGTTCATCCAGGCGGATTTGCGCCGCCTGCAGGGGCCGGCGCAAATCATGGGCGAGGTGGCTGCTGACCTGGCGGGTGGCTTCAAATTGTTGTTCCAGATCGGCAAAAGTGTGGTTGAACTGATCGGCCAGCGCGTCGATCTCGTCGCGGCGCGCGCTGATCAGCAGCCGCGAGCTCAGATCGCCGGCACGAATGGCCTGCGCGCTGTGTGCCAAACCGTGCAAGCGGCGCCGCAAACGCCAAGTGAACCAGCTGGCCGCCAGTGCCGATAGCGCGCCCATCGCCAGCACCGACCAAGCCAATTGCCAGGCCAGATGGCGATCAAAACTGGCCAGCGGCGAGCGTCGACCGACCAACAAGCTGCGGCCGCCAAACAGCTGGAAGACTTGACCCTCGGCATGCTCGGCAGCCTCGGTTTGAAAATTAATCCAACTGCGATCTGCGCGTGGCGCGCCGATCGGCCAATGGGTCAACGTGCCGGCCAATACCACATCGCGCTGATCGACCAACAAATACAGGGTGCGTGGATCAAGATCGCGGCGCGTGCGCTCGTTGATTTCGGCGATCAAACCATCGATGCCACGCTCATGGAACTCCACCTCTAAATCCCAGCTTTCACGTTCGATCGCCGCGCGTACCTCGCTGCGGATGTGCTCGACCGCCTCCCGGTAGATCGGCCACATCAGCAGGCCGGCAACGCTGCTAATCAGCAGTGGCAAAGCAATCGCAAAGCGGAAGAAGGCGCTGCGGCGGAAGGTCTGCGGCGTGCTAGACACGGCGTTCAGTCGGCCAAGCCCAGCCGGTAGCCCACGCCGCGCACCGTGTGGATCAAGCTGCGTTCACCGTCGTGGTCGATTTTGTGGCGCAGATTGGAGACATGCACATCGATCACATTGGTTTTGGGATCAAAGTGATAGTCCCACACGCCTTCCAGCAACATGGTGCGCGTCACCACTTGATCGGTGTGCCGCATCAGATATTCCAATAGCTGGTATTCCTTCGGTTGCAGTTCGATACGCCGCGCGCCACGCCGCACGCTGCGCTTCAAACGATCCAGTTCCAGATCAGCCACGCGTAAGAATGTGGATTCGCCGCCGCCGGCGCCACTGTCCTGGCGACGCAGCAAAGCCTCGACCCGCGCCAGTAACTCAGACCATGCAAAGGGTTTGACCAGATAGTCATCGCCACCCGCGCGCAGCCCGGCCACCCGATCATCGACATCGCCCAGGGCGCTTAAGATCAGCACCGGCGTCATGATTTTGCTGGCCCGCAAGGTGCGCACAATGGTCAGCCCCTCGACCTGCGGCAACATGCGATCAAGCAGTAGCAAGTCGAAAGTCTCGGTGGTCGCCAGGAATAATCCATCGCGACCGTTGGCCGCCGTATCGACCGTGTAACCGGCCTCTTTCAACGCGCGCTCAATGAACTCGCGCGTATTGCGATCATCCTCTACGATCAAAATGCGCATAAGTTGAGCCTAATGCAGGGAGAAATCGATCGGAACATGGACCCACACCAATAGCTCGGCATCGCTACCGTAGGGTTCAAATTGCCATTGTTTGACCACCCGCAGCGCCTCTTGATCCAGCTCCGCGTGGCCGCTGCTAATTAGCAATTCCGTCGTGAGCACCGCGCCACTGCTGTCGACTTGCGCGGCTACTTGGCTGACACCCCGGTGAGCCCGCGCCGCGGTCGGGTAGTCCGGTTGCACCATTTTGATCGACACCAGATTGGCCCAAATGCGGCCATCGTCCGCGGCGCCCGCGGGTGGTTTTTCGCGCTTGGTTGGCGGATCTGATTGGCTGATTTTGCGCGCGTTGATTTGCGCCACGCGGGCAAAATCCAATGCCCGAATCTGGCCGATGCGACAGGATCGATTGGCATCCATGATCACCTGCGACCAACGCGCACGCAGCACATTGCGACCTGGACGTTGAAAATCCCCCAGACGCAGAAACAACTGCGACTTTAGGCCAGAGCAATTTTCTCGCAGATCAATCAAATAGGGCTCTTCGCGACCCAACCAAAGAATCAGCGTGCGATCGTCGATCGGCTGCCAATGGTAAACACGAAAAAACCGCACCGAATCCAGCGCTTCCCCAGCGATTGCAGCAAAGCGCTGGGACTCACTCTGCGCGACCAACTGGGCGGCGCGGCCGGTGCCTGCAGCGCACAATAATCCTAGCCCCGCGCCCCAAAGCACGAAGAAACGCAAGCAGCGCACGAGGTAACCAGTCCACATCCGGCAACGATAGCAAGCGCCCCGTGGTAAAGACCGGGTGCGCGGATTAAAGGCGGTTTAGGTTGCTGTGATCAATCGCCAATGCCAACTGAATCACGTACGTCGCTTGTACGAACATTGCGCTAGTTGATCCAACCCGGTGTCGCCATGGTTATTGCTTCTTCATCGACTGCCCGGTCCGCGCGCTTGGGGCTGCGCGCTACTCACGAACAGGAAGTTGTATTGCGCCGTGCGGCCGAGGTGGCACATAAATCACTGACTGATTTCATTCTCGACAGCGCTTGCCTTGCCGCTGAGCAGACCCTGCTGGATCAGCGGCTGTTCAAGGTCTCGGGCGCTCAGTACCAAGCGCTGATGGATTTGTTGGAACAGCCAGAACCGTGCAATCTGCCCGCTAGCGGACTCACCCAATCGGTGAACTGATCAAAGTGCTGAAAAGTGAAAAGAATCATCGCGTTATGGGTGATGGGAAGCGGTCAGCTGAGGTTTCTAGGTTGAACGACTGGTTGCTGCGCCACACGCGACAGGCCCACAGCAGCGGATCCGCCAAGACTTTTGTGGTGGCCGGCGACGACCGTGTGACTGGTTACTTCAGCTTGACCGTTGGCCAGGTGGACCCTGCGCTCGCGCCTGAAGGTGTTCGTAAGGGGATGGGGCAAAACCCTTTGCCGGTGGTGGTTCTGGCACGGCTCGTCGCTGGAGTACCAAGGGCGTGGCATCGGTTTCGGTATGCTGCAGGATGCAATCCGCCGCACGCTGCTGATGGCCGAACAGGCGGGCATCCGTGCCCTGCTGACCCATCCCATTGACGAAGAAGCGACGAGGTTTTACACCCGCTTTGGCTGCATTGCATCGCCACTACGCGAACAACAATTACTGTTGCTCCTGAAGGCTGCCCGGCGCTCGGCGTAGTTGGCTCTGCTCAAAAGACCAAAGTAGCGCAGCGAGCTCCGCTGCAAAAGCGGTCTCACTTGGCAGCTGGATGCCAGCGCGCGAGTGCGCGAAGAATATTGAGCGCTTCGCCCAGCACAAAATCGCGGGTGGGATCGTTGGCCGGTACTGCCGCATCTTCTTCCTCAGCTTGCGCGGGCGGCGTCTGGTTGCCATTGCCCAAGTGTCCGGGCAAATCGGCTTCGCTGACGTTGCGGTTGCGTTCGCTCAAAGGGCGTAGTTCGGCGGCCTGCAACAACACGTCGGGCTCGATGCCTTCGGCTTGAATGGAGCGACCGTTGGGCGTGTAGTACAGCGCGGTGGTCAGCTTGATGGCTTCGCCGCTGGTCAGCGGTAATACTGATTGCACCGAGCCTTTGCCGAAAGTGCGCTGGCCCAAGATGAGCGCACGTTTGCGATCTTGCAGCGCGCCGGCGACGATCTCGCTGGCGGAAGCTGAGCCGCCGTCGACCAAGACGACCAGCGGCGCGCCTTTCAGGATATCGCCAGGTGCCGCCTTGTATTCGGCACTGGATTGGGCGACGCGTCCACGCGTGCTGACGATGAGGCCGGTTTCCAGAAACAAATCGCTGACATCCACCGCGGCATCCAACAGCCCACCCGGATTGCTGCGCAAATCGATCACCAGGCCTTCCAGCGGTTTGCCCGGCTCAATCAGTGCACCCACGCGTTTGGCCAGTTCCTGCGCGGTATTGATTTGAAACGCGGCGACGCGCACGTAGCCAAATCCCGGTGCAAGCAAGCGTCCGCGTACCGCTGTGACATCAATAACCTCGCGCACCAGGGTCAAGTCAAAAGCCGGCTGGCCAGCGCGAATCACCGTGAGTTCCACCTTGGAACCCGCCGCGCCACGCATCCGCTCAATGGCCACATCGGCGTTTTCACTTTCGACCGGAATACCATCAATCTTGCTAATCACATCGCCCGGCAAGATGCCGCCGCGCGCCGCGGGTGTGTCGTCGATAGGTGCGATCACCGTCAACACTCCGCCACGGATTTGCACTTCCAGACCCAGGCCCGCGTACACGCCGCTGGTGTCATCGGTTAGCGATTGCAGATCGGATTTCTTCAAGTACGCGCTGTGCGGATCAAGATCCAGCAAGAGTCCGCGGATCGCGGCTTTCATCAATTGCTCAGAACTGACCGGTTTGACATAGGAACGCTGCACCTCCCGAAACACCGCGGTAAACACGCGGATGTCTTCCACGCTGACTTCATCGACAGCGTCGACAGCGGGCTCTGTGGCCTTGTTTTGCGGTGCCGCCGGCGGATCAGCGGCCCACACCGAGCAAGCCAGCGACAGGCCAAAGACGGCGATCGAAACGCGGGTAAGTTTGCAGATAGTCATGAGTCAGCCGAGTAGCGAACCGCGAGAGCCCGCATATTTGGTGAGCGCGCCTGGAAATACCAGGGATTTATTGACGAGGCTCATTTCCCCCACCAAGCGGCGGGATCCAGCGCCTGACCCCGGTGGCGTAGCTCAAAGTACAAAGCGGTTTCATTAGCGCCACCCGAGTTGCCTACCAATCCGACTGGGCTGCCGGCTTCGATCCAGGCGCCCTCGCTGGCCAACAAGGATTCGCAGCGCGCGTACAGGCTCATATAACCGTCGCCGTGGTCGACAATCAGTAACAAGCCATAACCGCGCAGTTGATCGGCAAATGCCACGCGTCCGCGCGCGACCGCTTTTATCTGCGTGCCACGCGGCGCCTCGATGCGCACGCCAGCGCTGGCCCGGCCCATGTGCTGCTCGCCAAAGCGGATGCTCGGCGTGCCTGCCAAGGGGCGCAACAAGCGCCCGCGCAGCTCTGAAAAGGGCCGATCTTCGGGCAATAGCGACGGAACATCGCCGATCACCGCGCGCAATTGTTCCAGCAAACCTTCGATATCACTGCGATCCTGATCCAAATCCTCCACCCGCGCTTCCACTTTGGCCAGTGCGCTGCGCAGTTCCTTGAGGATGGCGCTGCGTTTGCCGCGTTCGCCTTGCAGTGCGGACAGATTTTCTAGTTCTTGTTGACGTACGGCGGCCAGCGCGGTTTGCGCGCGCGTGGTTTCGATGCGCAGCGCTTCTAAGGCCTGCAGCAAATCCCGAACCCGATCAATGCGCGTCACGCGCACGCGCTGCAACTGCGTTTGGAAGGCCAGCAAGCGCCCGGTATCGGCCAATTGATCCTGCGCCAACACCAGTTTCAGGGTGTCGAGGCGACCGAGTGCATAGGTTGAACGCAAAAGGGCCGCCAGCGATTCTTTCTCGCCCGACAACGCGGTTTCCAGGCGCGCGCGTTCGGCAATCAGCTCCACCCACTTTTGCTCGAGCCGCGCGGCTTCCTCAGTTAAACCTTTAAGCACTTGATTGCGTTGCGTAATTTGTCGATCCACTTGCGCCAATGCGGCAAGCGAACGATCCACCTCGGCCGAGCGTTTGATGCGCTCGCGCTGCGCCGCCGCCAGTTGCTCACGCACTTGCGCTAAACGATCGACCAAATTGGACTCGTCGGCGGCACTAGGCAATTCCGAGCTGGGTGATTCCGAGCCTGCTGATGGCGGACGAGTCACATCCTGCGCCAGCACATCGGCCATCCAAACGACTAGGCATAACAGCATCAACACGCGCACGGCTCAGCCTCCCGCCGGAGCCAGATCGATCAAGCTTTGCCCGGTCATTTCGGCCGGTTGCGGCAGGCCCATCAGCGCCAGCACGCTAGGCGCGATATCACGCAGGGAACCGCCCTCTCGCAAGGTGGCCGGCCGCCCCACGTAGACCAAAGGCACCGGATTGGTGGTGTGTTGGGTGTTGGCTTGGCCGTTGGCCTCGTCCCACATGTCTTCCAGGTTGCCGTGGTCTGCACAAATCAGCATTTCGCCGCCGACACTCAAAATCGCCGTTTCCAACGCGCCCAGCGCCAGATCGACGGCTTCCACCGCTTTGATCGCGGCGTTCAAAATGCCGCTATGGCCGACCATATCGGGGTTGGCGATATTGCAGACGATGAAGTCAAAACGCTGCTGGACAATCGCATCGACCAGTTTGTCGGTAAGTTCCGGACAGCTCATTTCCGGCTGCAGATCGTAGGTGGCAACTTTCGGCGACGGCACCATGATGCGTTGTTCGCCGGGGAAGGCCTCTTCGCGACCGCCGTTGAAGAAAAAGCTGACATGCGCGTATTTCTCAGTCTCGGCGATGCGTAATTGCGTCAAACCCGCTTCCGACAGCATTTGCGGCAGCGTATGGGCCATGCTCTGTGGTCGGAATGCCGCGGTGGTGGGCAAATCCGCCGCGTACTCGGTCAAACTGACGAAGTCGACCAGTTTTGGCACGCGTGGTCTGGCAAAACCGGCGAAATCGCTGCGCACAAAAGCAGACGTGAGCTGGCGCGCCCGATCTGCGCGGAAGTTCATGAACACCACCGCGTCACCATCCACCATCGCACAACCCCCAGCAATGGTGGTCGGTTGTACAAATTCGTCATTTTCGCCACGCGCATACGCGGCGCTCAGCGCGCTTACCGCATCGGGCGCATCAAAGTCGGCTTTGGCGTCCACCATCGAAGTCCAGGCACGCGCCACACGATCCCAGCGTTTATCGCGATCCATCGCAAAATAACGGCCACCGACAGTGGCAATACGCGCCTGCGGTTGGGCTGCACAGGCCGCAATCAACGCTTCTAGCGAGGCTTTGGCACTGCGCGGCGGCGTGTCCCGGCCATCCAAAAACGCATGCACCGCGACTTTGGCGCCCGCGCCTGCCGCCAGTTTAAGCATGGCCAAAATCTGCAACTCGTGGCTATGTACACCACCGGGTGATAGCAGTCCCAATAGATGCAGCGTCCGTCCGCTGGCGGACACTGCGCGTGCGGCAGCGGACAAGGCGGCATTCTCATAGAAGCTGCCATCGGCAATGGCCGCGTCCACGCGCGTCAAATCTTGATAGACGATACGCCCGGCACCCAGGTTCATATGACCGACTTCTGAGTTGCCCATTTGCCCCGCTGGCAACCCCACCGCCAAGCCATCGGTGCGGATCAAGGTGTGCGGCCAACGTGCGCTGATACGCCGCCAATTGGGGCATAGCGCCTGCGAAATCGCGTTATCTGGCGCGGGTTCCGCGTGTCCCCAGCCATCGAGAATCAGCAAAAGTACGGGTTTCGGTCGCATCCATTTGTCCCATTGCAGCAGCAGTGCGGATGGTAGCGCGTTGCGCATTCATCTATGCCATAAGCTGGCCCGATCTCCCCTGACCAACTACCCTGGCACCCAGTTTGTCGGTTGGCATAGGCTTTGCAACACCGTCGGCACCCATGTCGGCATAACGGAGAAGCTTAGGAGCACCCCATGAACAACTCAATGGAACAGCGTTTCGTCGATCGCCTGCTGCATGCACTCGCCGCCCCAGGCGAATACGGCGCACAACCGCCAGTCAAAGCGCCGGTTCCGGCAGCGCTGAACCCAATTCCGGCACCAAGCATCTCCCCCATCTCTCGTTGAGGTTTATGTCATGAAACAGAGTTTATTTGCCGCCGCGTTGCTGGCCGCCGTGTCTGCCTACGGCAGCGCAGCGATCGCCGCCACCATCGTCGCGCCGGGCACCAGTCAAGATTCAGTCAATAAGTCGCTGACCGTGGGCACCGGCACACAAGTAAAGAATGTCGAGACCGTCAACGGCAGCATCCGGTTGGAGAGTCAATCCAACGCGGAAGAGGTCGAAACCGTCAACGGTAGTATCCAAGTGGGCGATAACGTCGGGGTGGCCACACTGGAAACCGTGAATGGCTCGATTGTCGCCGGCAGCGGACTACAAGTCAGTGGAGATGTAGAAACGGTCAACGGCCGCATCACGATCGGAATTGGATCCACCGTGCAAGGGTCGGTGTCGACCGTCAATGGCGGTGTCACGCTGGATCAGGTCACCGTCACCGGCGATGCCGAGACCGTCAACGGCGTGCTGCAATTTCGGGGCAGCAGGATCGGTGGCAATGCTGAAATGGTCAACGGTCGCATCGAAGTGGTCGATGGCAGCATCGTCGCCGGCGATTTGATCGTGCGCAAGTCCAAAGGCAACAACTGGAATTGGGGCAGAGAGCCCAAACCGCCGGTGGTGGTGGTTGGCCCCGGCAGTGAAGTGCGTGGCCGATTATTAATCGAAAACGACCGCACCAAGCTATTCGTGCACGAAAGCGCCCGCATCGGCGCAGTGGAAGGCGTGCAAGCGACGCGTTATTCGGGCAACGACGTGCCGGAGTAGGGGCGGCGAGGCTCTGGTGGAAGCACGCTTGCGCGCGGCGCTGATGAGAACTCCGAAGCCCGGATCGCAAGCAAGCCCGCTCCTACAGGCCGCCACCCCAACCGCGTTTGCACAACCTTGAAAATCTGGCCTCCGGTTGTTCGCTTGAAATAAATGCGACGCAGGCATTAGCCCGGTTACCGATTTTTCCGCGCGTAGAACCGGAACTTCGCGAAGGACCGCTAGTCAGAGATAACGTAACAGGGCGCAGCAATGAACATCCCTATCCCTGGGATGGTTTTGGGACGCGAAAGGGACTTTAACGCCGGGCAGCACGCTCGGCGTTTTTTTTTGCTTATTTCAAAAATCGCCCATGCCCTCGGGTGTGCCGCTGATTCCCACGCGCAGTAATTTCAAGGTATTGGTGCCGCCCAACAAGCCGGTGTGATCGCCGGTGGTAATTAATACGCGATCGCCAGTCACCAAACGGCCCTGGGCATGCAGCAGCTCGACCGCCAAACGGGTGGAATGGGTGACGCCGCCGCCGAGCGGGTCGAAGGCTACCGGGTACACATCGCGATACAAACACATGCGCTGCCGTGAGCCCTGATGGCGACTCATCGCGTAAATCGGGATACGCGAACGCACGCGCGACAACCATTGCGCGGTCGCGCCGGATTCGGTCAGCGCGATGATGGCGCGCACGCCGATGCGATTGGCCAAGTCCATGGCTGCCATCGCAATCGCCTGATCGGTGCGGTGAATCTCCAGCGGTGCCGATGGTGGCGCTTCCATCTCACCAAATTGGCGTTCGGCAGCGGCGCAAATGCTGCGCATCGCGGCGACCGCTTTGTCTGGATGTTTGCCAGATGCGGTCTCCGCCGACAGCATCACCGCATCGCTACCGTCGAGCACCGCGTTGGCGACGTCCAGCACTTCGGCGCGTGTCGGGATGGGCGATTCGACCATCGATTGCAGCATTTGCGTAGCGGTAATGACCACCCGATGGCGGGCCAGCGATTCCCGAATGATGCGTTTCTGCAAGCCCGGTAGTTCGGCATAACCGATCTCGACGCCCAGATCGCCGCGCGCGACTAACACGGCGTCCGACGCGTCAATGATTTCAGCGAGATTGTCCATCGCCTCGGCGCGTTCAATCTTGGCAACCAAGGCGGCCGACGATCCAGCACCGCGCAGCAGCGCGCGTGCCTGATTCATATCGGCGGCGGTGCGCGGAAACGACACCGCTAGGTAATCGGCGCCCATGCGCGCGGCCAGTTCGATATCGCGGCGGTCTTTATCGCTCAGCGCATCGACCGACAAACCACCGCCCAGACGATTGATTCCCTTACGATCAGACAACTGGCCGCCAAGCAACACATGGGTGTGCACTTCCAGCCCTTCGATACGATCAACGCGCAGGCTGAGCAAGCCGTCATCCAGCATCAGCGTATCGCCCGGGTGCACATCCTTGAACAGCTTCTTGTAACTGACACCAACGCGGTGCGCGGTGCCCGGCGGCGCCTGATCCGCGCAATCCAAAACAAAGGGCTGATCTGGCTCCAGGTTAATTGCGCCATCGGCAAAGCGTTCGACGCGAATTTTCGGGCCTTGCAAGTCGGCCAGGATGGCCACTTCGACACCCAGTGATGTAGCCACCCGACGCAAATCTTCCGCGCGCGCCAGTTGGTCTTCCGCAGTGCCATGCGACAGGTTCAAACGAACGACATCCGCCCCGGCTTCAATGACTTTGGCAAGCATGCCGGGGCGATCGGTGGACGGTCCGAGCGTGGCGATGATCTTGGTGCGACGGCTATGTGCCATGGGTGGTGAGTCTCTTCTCTTAGAGCCAAGACTCTAGCAGCCTGTCGAACACGAATGAAATCGGCTGCAAACCAATTCAAAGCGACAATCCATCACGGTCTCGTCGACATCAGGTACAGCTGGCGACGCTTAGAATTGGCTGCAATGGATAGCGGAGTGGTAAGTGCATGAGCGCCTCGCCGGAACTGATCAACGCCTTTGTCGACAAAGCCAAGGGCGTGCTGGTCGAAACCCACCGTTTGTCGGCCGGCGAGTGGGACTCAGCGCAGGCGGCTCGTCATCAGGATGATTTGAGCAGCCTGGCCGATTACGCCGGCAATTTGGGGCTCGACGACGCCAACTCCGCAGTGCTCGATTTGTATGCCTACGTCAGCGTGTTTACCGAAGGCACCGCCAAACCCAATTCGGCGCAACGCACTGAATTATTGAGACTGGCCCACGATGCCCAGGCGGTGGTGGTGGCAATGGCGCCGCACGTCGGTGCAACCGACGGCGCAGTGGTCTACTTGTTGGCACCCAGTCTGTCGCCCCCTAGTGGTTTAGCCGCGGCCTTGCGCCAAGAAGGCATGCATCTGGCCATCTTCCATGATGGCGACAACTTTGCTGAGGCGATTAAACGACGCCTGCCGCAGGCCATTTTGGTGGAATCAACCTTTGTCAGTTCGGCGACTGAATTATTGGACGGTCTGGCGCCCAACTTTCCCGAAGCCACCCGTTTGCCGTTGATAGGCATCGACAATGGTGATCCTGGCGCGCGGCTGCAAGCACTGGTGGGTGGCGCTGATTTGTTTATTGGTCGTTTGGACGATTCCAGCGTAGGTGCACAGATCAAGGAATTGCTTGCCACGCAAAGCAGCGAGCCATTTCGGGTCCTGGTGGTGGATGACGACCGCCAGATGTGTACCTACTGCGAGTCCATTTTGACCCGTGCCGGCATGCGCGTGGAAACCACCATGGACGCCGTCACGGTGATCGAGCGGGTGCGCGTGTTTAAGCCGGATCTGGTGCTGATGGACTTATATTTGCCCGGCGTGGATGGCCTGACCTTGACCGCACAACTGCGCCAGCAGGCCGATGCGGTGGTCTTGCCGATTGTATTTCTGTCCGGTGAACAAAGTGAAGAAGCGCGTTTTCAGGCCATTCAAGTCGGTGGCGATGATTTCCTGACCAAACCCATCCGGCCACGCCATTTGGTGGCCGCGGTGCGCAGCCGCATCAAACGCGTTCGTACCCTCGGCAAACAACTGGCGCGCCGGCCCGGCGATGCCAAGGGCCACATGCGGCGTGGCGCTTTTTTGGATCATTTACAAGAGGTCAAACGGCGCCCAGCCACCGGCAGTGTCGCGCTGTTGGTCATTACTGTCGATCAGGGCGACGACTTGCAGGAACGATTGACGCTGTCTAGCGCGCATGAATTGGAGCAAGCCGTGGCGCTGCGTTTGGCGCAGAGTTTCAGCGAGGCGGACCGCTATGGTCTGATTCAGGAATTCGGTTTTGGCGTGGTCGTGGAGCGCGCGCATCGCGACGATCTGCTGCCACTCGCCGAGGAGTTACGACGCCGCATATTTGAACCGCCTTTCAAGGTGGATGGCCAGGACAAGCAGCTGACGGTGAGCGTCGGCTTGGCGCTGATGCCACGCGCCGAACGCAATGTGGATGACTGGATCGGCGCCGCCTACGCCGCCGCGCGCACCGCCGGCCGCTTGGGGGGCAACCGGGTAGAGGGCATTTTGTCCGAATCGACCGCCGGCCTGTCACCGGAACGCTTGATGCGCATTCGCGAACTGCTGCGCGATGGCACCAACAAGAGTGGCATGGCGATTGATTTTCAGCCTTTAATTCCCTTGCGTGGCACCGAAACTGGTCGTTATGCCATGCTGATGCGGCTACGCGATCCCAAAGATCCCTTGCTCGGTATCAGCCGCAACGAGTTTGTGCCCGTCGCGCGTGAACTCAAGCTGCAAGCGGGCATTGACCGCATGCTGCTAACCCACGCGCTGCGCGCGCTAGACGATCAACGCACGCGCAATCGGGTCACCGATTTGTTGGTGCCGATGGATTTTCTCTCGATTGATCGTGAGCAGCTGGCTTGGATACAGGGCGAGTTGGGTCGCAACAAACATGTCGATCAGCGCCTGACACTGGAATTTGAGTCCGCCTCGTTGACTGAATCGGGTCACGCCAGCCGCTTGCTCGAACGCCTGCGCGCGGATGACGTGCGCATTGGCGCGGTGGAACGCTCCGGTCGCCTAGCCCAAGTCGCAGAATTGGCGAAACTGCCTTTGAATGTCATGCGGCTGCCAGCAGCCAGCTTGCAAGCCGCCGAACCGACGCTGATCGGCCCCATCATGAGTGAGTGGTTCAAAGGCGGCCGCGAGTTGATCGCCGAAGATGTGCGGGATTTGGGCGCCATTGCACGTTTCTGGAACCTCGGCGTGGATTATCTGCAAGGCGACGCATTAGCCACCGCCAGCCCGCGCCTGGATTTTGATTTCTCCGAGATTAACTTGGGCTAAGGGCATCGCGGCGCGCTGCATTTTGCCTTGTGGGAGTCCCGGTCGCTCCGGCGCGCTTATTCGCGCATCAAACTGAGTGGGACTTTCGCGCCGATCGGGAGTAAAAAAGTCGTAGGTCACGTTGCCCGCAGGGCTACGTGACAGTGCTCCGATGTCACGTCGGCCTGCGGCCTACGTGACCTACGAATCAACGCTGAACAAATGCATTAAAATCATTTGCTTGCGGTATGTTTGATGAGAGCCAGCTTGCTCGCGATTGCAGTTGTGCAAGTTTCCGAAGCACCGATCTCAAGCAAGCTCGCTCCTACCAAAGCAGATCACCGCCACAACGGTGGTACGACAATAGCAATAGCAAAGCGCATCAATCGTGCGGCATACCTTGATTGCTCAGCGCGCAGCCCCACTTCCAGCGTGCTATCCCACCGGAATTTGACTCGCGCATGACCGTATTGACCGCTGATCCGCGCAATGGCGCGCCGCACGCTGAACTCGATCGCCTCGCCGCGATTGCCGAAGATGTCATCGCGCGCTGCCGGCGACGCGGCGCTGATCAAATTGAGGTGGGCGTCAACGTGGACACCGGCTTGGCGGTCAATGTGCGCCTAGGCGAAGTTGAAACCGTCGAACACACGCGCGATCGTGGCTTGTCGCTGACCGTTTACTGCGGCCAGCGCAAGGGCTCTGCCAGCACCGCCGATCTTGACGAGCGCTCCATCGATATCACCGTCGATCAAGCCCTGGCGATCGCCCGTTACACCGAAGCCGATCCGGCGGCGGGTTTGGCCGATGCAGATCGACTCGCGACGTTTTTCCCAGAACTCGATCTTTGGCACCCGATTGGCCCGGACGCTAACGCGGCGATCGAGTTAGCCTTACGCTGCGAATCGGCGGCCTTGGGTTTTGATCCGCGCATCAACAATTCGGAAGGCGCCGGCGTGAATGCCGGTCGCAGTTACGGCGTGTACGCCAATAGCCATGGTTTTGTTGGACGCGACTTTGGCACCCGTTATTCGCTCTCTTGTTCGGTGCTGGGCGGCGTGGACGACGCCATGCAACGCGATTATTTTTACGACAGCGCACGCGCCTTTGCCGACTTGGCCGACGCCGAAGCGATAGGCCGCGAAACCGCCAAGCGTACCCTGATGCGCCTCGACGCGCGCAGTTTGAGCACGCGCCGCGCACCGGTGATTTTCGCAGCCGAACTGGCGCGCGGTTTTTTCGGTCATTTGACCGGGGCCGTGAGCGGCGGCGCCTTGTACCGCAAGGCCAGTTTTTTGCTCGATTCGCAAGGCACGCAAATCTTTCCGCGCTGGATGCAGCTGATCGAACAACCGCATCTGAAGCGCGCGCCGGGCTCGGCGGCATTTGACGACGAAGGCGTGGCCACGCGTGCCAATCCTTTGGTTGTCGATGGCGTGTTGGAACGCTACATCCTCGGCAGTTATTCCTCACGCAAATTGGGCTTGGCCAGCACCGGCAACGCCGGTGGCGTGCACAATCTGTGCGTGACGCCGAACGCGGGTGGCCTGCAGGAGCTATTT
>Ga0163154_10000261_pt1 | contig 79613 bp, 52 predicted proteins | sample OliLakLV19MP9P1_FD_148649 | JGI IMG/M metagenome (GOLD analysis project Ga0163154, IMG submission 148649) | Freshwater microbial mat bacterial communities from Lake Vanda, McMurdo Dry Valleys, Antarctica - Oligotrophic Lake LV.19.MP9.P1 | ecosystem: Environmental > Aquatic > Freshwater > Lake >... | reverse complement strand
ATCTTGAATTATTTTACGCAGCTCATCAAAAAAGAAAAAATAGCTGTATTGAATTTATTTTAGGATTAAAAATTTTGTTAGCAAAGCTTTTAACCTTTATGAGCTAGTTTTTATTTACTTTTTTTTCTTGATAAAAAAAAGTAACAAAAAAAATCAAGGCTTCGAATAAAAAGGCTGAAATTTTCCACATCAGCCTAAAATCAAGGAACTCGCCGCAAGAGTTAAATAATTTAAAGATTGCGCTGGCTCAAACAGCCTTGATTTTTTAACGGCTGATGTGGAAAATTTCTAGCACTTTTTATTCAAGGCCATAACCAGCCTTCGTTTGCAAGCAAAATATCTAATCCTATTTATTTTTTTTCCGGTGGTAACAACACGCCGTCAATTACATGTATAATGCCATTTGATGCAGGGATAGATGCTACTATCGTTGCACTGTTATTCAGCATAACCTTGCCATCTTTAATGTTAATTGTTAGGTTGTCCCCGTTCACCATGCCTAATACCTGGCCGTCTTTAAAAGTTTCAGCTTTCATTGCTGCTAACGAAACATGGTATTGAAGAATGTTTTGCAGGTCCTCTTTCTTTTCTGGTTTCATTAAACCATCAACAGTACCGGCTGGTAATTTGTCGAATGCAGCATTAGTAGGTGCAAAAACGGTAAATGGTCCTGCGTTAGATAAGGCTGTAACCAGTTCTGCTTGCTTTAATGCGGCTACAAGTGTGGTATGGTCTTTAGAAGATACAGCTACTTTTACAACATCTTTTGCAGAAGCATCATCTTGTACATTTTCTTGTCCGCCTGCAGGATTTTCAGTAGCTGCATTATCTGTCACAGTTGATGTTTTATCAGCAGTATCATTACATGCCATCAATGAGGCAATTATTAGCAAGGCAAAAAATAATTTATTTTTCATTTTTGTAAAATTTTTCAGGTTAAGAATCTGGTTCAGGAAAATAACGGCCGATGTAATAAAATTGCAATCACACCGGCCATTAATCGTTTGTTTATAGGGTTTTAGTAGTATCTGCTTTTGGCATATTGGTTCCTGTACTAAAAGTTAATGGCACATTACTTCCGGCAGGAGAGATTCTAAGATATCCCTGCATTTCCTGGTGCAATGCACTACAGAAATCAGTGCAATAAAATGGGAATATGCCCGGTTTTTCGGCAATCCATTTTAATGTTTGTGTTTCGCCTGGCATAATCAATAACTCACCAGTGTTTGCTCCTTTAATGGCAAAACCATGTGGTACATCCCAATCCTGTTCCAGGTTGGTTACATGAAAATAAACTTCATCGCCTGCCCTGATGCCTTCAATGTTATCTGGGGAAAAGTGAGAACGAATACAGGTCATATAAACATCTACTTTATTACCAGCTCTTACCACTTTTGTGGTGCCTTCACCTTTAGATACATAAGGGTTGGTATTTTCTTCAATCTTGAAAAATTTAACTGATTTGTTTTTAATTAAATCAGCTGCTACAGCCTGTGCATAGTGAGGTTCGCCGATGGTGGGGAAGTCGAGTATCAACTGCATTTTTTCGCCGCTGATATCATATAACTGTGCACTCTGTGCCAGTTCCGGTCCTGTTGGAAGGTAACGGTCTTTTGTAATTTTATTATAGGCAATCAGATATTTACCATTGGGTTTTTTACTGTCACCACCGGGTATACACAAGTGGCCAACAGAATAATAAGTAGGTACCCTGTCCAATACTTTTAAATCCTGTATGCTCCATTTAACCACTTCGCTGGATACAAAGAAAGTAGTATAGGCATTGCCCCTGCCATCAAACTCTGTATGTAATGGGCCAAGGCCTGGCTTCTTTACTTCACCATGCAAAGCCGATTCGTATTTAATTACAGGAATACCTTCGTACTCACCATCATATGCTTTATCTGCAATGGCTTTTTGCATTTTGGTAAAACTAAATACAGGGATCAGTGCGGCCAGTTTGCCACTGCCTACAATATATTCGCCGGTTGGATCCACATCACAACCATGCGGCGATTTAGGGCAGGGGATCATGTAACAGATGTCTTTTAGTTCTGAAACATCCAGCACAGTTACTTCTGTTTTTATTTCGGATGTAGCAGTATGACTTTTTTCATTGTAAACATTGTGTGCATATTTAACGGATTGTTTTCTTCCTTTGCCTGCTTTTAAATATTCCTCTGCTTTTTTCCAGTTAACCGCCATAATAAAATCCTTATCTCTTTGTGAAGCATTTACTTCCAGCAAAGTGTTGGCCTGCTCACTATTGTAGCAGCTAAAAAAGAACCACCCATGAGATTTTCCTTTACCGGCATGGCTCAGGTCAAAATTTACACCCGGGCATTTTAGCTGAAAAGCAATGTCCATTTTGCCATCTTCTTTTCCTACGGATATAAAACTGATATAGCCTTTAAAATTTTGTTTGTACGAATTGATGGGCACATCTCCGTTTACATCATCAGGTGGTACACTAAACCTGGTGCCGGCTACTACATATTCTGTGTTTTCAGTAATAAAAGGAGAACTGTGGTTACCGGCGCTGTTGGGCAACTCAATAATTTCTGAAGTCCGAAAAGTAGTAAGGTCAACCCTTGCCACACGGGGTGTATTGTTGGCATTGGCAAATATCCAGCGACCATCAATTTCGCCATTTGTTTGAGATAAGTCCAGATGGTGTTGGTCGTCCCAGGGAACAAATCCATGGGAGGTATTTAACATTGGTTTGGTTTCTTCGCTATAACCATATCCTTTTTCAGGATCAACAGAAAATATGGGTACTACTTTCAGCAGCCTGCCGCTTGGTAACCCATACACACTCATTTGGCCGCTAAAACCGCCCGAAACAAAATTGTAGAATTCATCGTACTTACCAGGTGCTACATACGATTTAGATGCCGCATCCGAACTAACCGCACTGCCTGCATTTTTTGGTTTACAGGAATTAAAAATTGTTGCCGCCAGCAATAGTAAAAATATGGGCAGCAGTTGTTTTGAATATTTCATATAATGATTGTTTTATTGTTTTTATTGTTTCAGAGAACACAAAATTGGTATCCTCCATTAGCTATTCCCCATTCACGATTGACGATTGACGATTGACCATTCACCATTGACCATTGCCCATTCACCATTCACCATTCACCTCACTACTTCACGCCGTCATTCTTCCGCATAAACTCATACAGGGATCTGGCTTCATCGTCACTTAAATTTTGATTGGGCATGCGTACCAGGCAAATCTCCAGTTGTGCCTGTGCTTTTGGATCTTTAGTGATCATGGCATCTGTATTGGTTACAAAATTCATAATCCATTCAGGTGTATTACGTGTGGTAACACCTTGCCAACCGGGGCCGACTAATTTTTCGCCGGTTAATTTGTGACAACTGCTACATTTTACTCCAAAAGTTTTTTCACCATTATCAGCCATAGTTGCATCTAATGCTGCGGGTATATCCACTTTTGTAAATTTCCCTTCTCCTCTTTTTGGATCGTAGGATGGATTGCCATTATCAACTTTTTTTGTGGCGTCATAAGGGTCAACTGTTGCATTTGTATCGCTGCCAGCCCCACCACCGCAGGATGCTATTAATGCTCCGAGAAATAAAACGATTGCTAATTTTTTCATAAATGAAGTTTTTTTGTTTTTTAATTGATAGCGCAAGATTACACAGCTGGCAAATGCCACTTTATGCGTTCAATCATATTTTTTAAAAATCAGCTTAGTGCAATAAAATATCAAGTGTAAACATGATAAAAGTCATAAAAAAGGCATGTGAAAATCATATAGATGTTTTACAGGTGCTGGTAGTTTTGTAACTAATAGACTTACCATACAAAATGATTGATACAGATACATTGCTTGCGTTAGGGGCATGCTATAAAAAAGTAGCGGCAGGAGAGGTTATATTTAATGAAGGGGCGATCGCTAGCTTTTACCATCAATTAGAAAGTGGCAGCGTAAAATGGGTTAATATAGATGATGACGGCAAGGAATTTATTCAAAACATGATTGAACCGGATGAGTCTTTTGGTGAACTTCCGCTCTTTGATAATTTGCCGTACGCTGCCAGTGCTATTGCAGAAACCAACTCAGTTATTTTACGTTTACACCGAATTTCATTTGTTCAACTGCTAACAGAAAAGCCTGAAATACATTTTGCATTTTCCAGAATTATGTCCGAACGGCTGCGATTTAAATTTCTTTTATTAAAAGAATTAGCCAGTCAGGATCCGGAACATAGCATCAATAGCTTGTTGAATTATCTAAAACAAAACAAGAAGAACATTTGCGCCAAATGCAATAAAGTAAATTTAACCCGGCAACAAATTGCTAACATGACAGGTTTAAGAGTAGAAACCGTAATACGCACCATCCGGCACCTGCATGAAAAAGGGCGCCTTGTTATAGAAAAGGGCAAAGTGTATTATTGATTTATGATTGTAATCATAATAGCTTCCTTTTTACCTTAGTTCCTTTGCGCCAAATGTTTTACTATGGGATTTTCTTTGAGACGCTATTCCAATATTGCTATTTTTAACCTGCTGATAATTTCTTTACTTGGTTTAGTTCTTAGATATAAAATCGCTTTTTCTCTTCCCTTTATAGATCAAAGCCATTTACTACACGGGCATTCACATTTTGCTTTTACCGGCTGGATTACACATGCCTTGATGGTATTACTTGTTGCATTTATGGCTACACAAAAAGGAGATGCGGTGCTGAGAAAATACAGATGGATAATCAACGCCAATCTATTTACTGCTTATTGCATGCTTATCAGTTTTCCTTTGCAGGGATACGGACTCTTTTCTATCAGTTTTTCCACGCTTTCTGTAGTTGTTTCTTATGTATTTGTGGTAATGTATTGGAAAGACTTAAACAGCCTGCCACAAAAGCAAGTAAGCTGTTGGTGGATAAAAGCAGCTTTGTTTTTTAATGTACTTTCTTCTGCCGGCACCTTTGCCCTTGCATTTATGATGGTTACAAAAAGTATGCATCAAACCTGGTATCTAACTTCAGTTTATTTCTATTTGCATTTTCAATACAATGGATGGTTTTTATTTGCCTGTTTGGGGTTGGCTACAGATAAACTTTTGAGTAATGTGCCATTTAAGGTTTTAAAGAAAATATTTTGGCTTTTTGCCGGTGCTTGTTTGCCTGCCTATCTGCTTTCTGCATTGTGGTTACCAATGCCCACATGGTTATATATTTTAGTAGTACTGGCAGCATTTAGCCAGGTAGCAGGCTGGATATTTATTATACAGGAGATAAAAAAACAAATGAAATTTATTAAGGTTTCTTTAAATAGAACAGTGCAGTGGTTGTTGCTTTTTTCTTCGATTGCTTTTTCTATTAAACTGCTGCTGCAACTTGGTTCTACCATTCCATCACTCAGTACACTTGCATTTGGATTTCACCCAATTGTAATTGGTTACCTGCACCTGGTTTTACTTGGAGTAATCACTTTATTCCTGCTGGGATATTTAATTAATGAGAAACAAATTTTGCTCAATTCCAAAACATTTGCTGGTATAAAAATTTTTACTGCTGGAATTATCATTAATGAAGTACTATTAATGGCACAAGGCGTGGCCGCAATTAGTAATATCACCGTTCCATTTATAAATGAATTATTGTTTAATACAGCCTGTGTATTATTTATTGGTATCGGCGTATTAAACCTAGGTCAACAATATGCTAAAAAATAATTTAATTGAGGCGTCAATTATTTTTTCTAACTAAAGTTTTTGTAGCAAAAAAAGAAAGGATTGTATCATCGCACAAACCCTTGAAAAGTAACAACAGTTGCGCCTGGAAAGTTATCATCGTCATTAGTTGTAGTTTCAATATTGAAGTTAGTTGCAGTAAGCAATAATATTTTCCAACGCCTGTTATCGCTGCCTACGCTCATCATGATTGAGTCATTACGTAAAAGTTTATATTCTCCTGCGGTAGAAGTGGAACTGTTAAAGCGATAACTAATATTTGAAATGCCATCAAAAGAAACGTAGTTTTCTACAATCGGCGTCCAGGGAACTGTACTGTCCCTTAAAAGCGTTGTGCCATTAAATGCCTGCATTCTTATAGCATTTATACTCCATTTTCCTGCAGCTTTATCTAAGGTTACAGGATCTTTAATTCCCTTTTTACATGCGGTAAAACAGCTTATTGATAAAAGGGTAATTAAAGTATAAACTGTAAGTAAATTTCTTTTCACGGGATATAGAATTTACCTGTTTAAACGATATAAAGTAATTTTTATTGTGTTTTCGGCTTATGTATAAAATGGATGGTACCGCTATTTTTAAGATCAGATGCAATCCTTACTTCATACCTGTTTTCGCCATCCTTTACTACCATTAAAGCGGTATTTGGGGCTATTTCCCCCAGGTTCTCGGCGTACATGGTAAGCTCATTAACATCATTACCTGTTGTTGCGTCTAATACAAAAGTTATTGGTTTTTCACTTAATCTTTGATGCGATAATATTAGTTTACCATTATAAAAAACCGAAACGCTGTCGCCATCAACTTCGCCATTATCATAGAGTGTTACACTGAAAGTTTCCTTTTCAATTTCAATACTTTTTAATACATCGGTATTTCTTTTTTCAAAATTTATACCGGGATATATATTTATACCTTCAATTTTATTTGGAAGTTGCTTGGTTGCTTTTGGTGTTTCCTCTATAACACTTTCAGTTTTGGTAATAGTCGGAAGCTTCGCAGGTTTAGTGGTAGTGGACGGTTTTTTAGTATTTAGTTCAGTTTTCTTTGGAGTAGTAATGTTGGTTGCAGTGGTTTTATTAACAGGAGGAGCAACTTTTTTATCAGTATTTTTTACCTGGTCTGTCTTTTTTACAGTTGACGTTACTGCAGGCTTAGTAATATTCCTGGTCGGCGCCTTAAAAGTGGACAAATCTTTATTAAGTGTTCGCCTTGTAAGAGTGGTACTTCCATCCCCGCAATTAGATCTTTGGCCGGGTGCTGTTAGCCATTTCCCCACCAGTTGCTCTTCATTTTCCTCCTTTTGATAACTCAAATAATGAATTTGAAAACAGTCAAGAAAATCAGCCGGCGTATTACCTTTTATACGCTCCGTTTCTATTACTTTAATACTTTTACTTGCCTTGTAATAATTACCCTCCAGTTTGCAGATTACATAGTATCGCCTGTTTTGAAAGTAAGAGTAAGAGAAACCAGACACATCTGTGCCATTAATTTCCAATTCCAACACATATTCAGTATTGTTACTGCCACTTAAAACAATATCGCCTTTGCTATCAAAATAGCCACGCCATTGTCCATTAATTTTTTGTGAGAATGAAGAAAGAGATGATAAGGCAAAGAATAAAATTATAAAAATATTTTTCATGTTCACTGTTTCGTTTGTGTTAGTAGCTCCTGTTTAAACCTTTGCAAAGTTATAAGGGATAAATTTTTCCTTCGCTAATAGTTCGTTAAATTTGCACCTCAAAATTAAAGGATTACATAAATTTAAGATGATAAAAATAACATTACCTGATGGTGCTGTTCGGGAATACCCAATGGGAACCTCGGCTATGGATGTAGCCAAATCAATTAGTGAAGGACTTGCCAGAAAGGTATTGGCAGCAAAAATAAATGGTGCTGTTTGGGATGCCAGCCGTCCTATTACAACAGATGCTTCTCTACAATTATTAACCTGGAACGACACAGATGGTAAATCAACTTTCTGGCATTCTTCTGCACATTTGATGGCAGAGGCACTGGAGTTTTATTATCCGGGCGTAAAGTTTGGCTATGGCCCTCCGGGCGAAAAAGGCTTTTATTATGATGTTGATTTGGGTGGACAAACCATCGGCGAAGAAGATTTGATAAAGATTGAAAAGAAAATGGCGGAGCTGGCAAAAAACAATGCTGCTTATGTGCGTAAGGATGTTTCTAAGGGTGATGCCATCGAATATTTTACTGAAAAAGGAGATCAATATAAACTGGAAATCATTGACAGGCTCAATGATGGTGAAATTACTTTTTATTCACAAGGTGGCTTTACAGATCTCTGCCGTGGCCCGCACATCCCTAATACAAGTTTTATTAAGGCCATTAAATTAACCAATATAGCTGGCGCTTATTGGTTAAATGATGAGAAAAATAAAATGCTCACCCGCATTTATGGGGTTACTTTTCCTGCTCAAAAAGAATTGGACGAATACCTTGTGATGATGGAGGAAGCCAAAAAAAGAGACCATCGAAAATTAGGCAAGGAACTGGAATTATTTGCATTTTCCGAAAAAGTGGGAATGGGCTTGCCTTTGTGGCTCCCTAAAGGTGCTATGCTGAGAGAAAGGCTGCAACAGTTTCTGCAAAAAGCACAAATGGATTCAGGTTACTTACCAGTGATTACACCACATATTGGTCATAAAAATTTATATGTTACTTCCGGCCATTACGAAAAATATGGCAAGGATAGTTTTCAGCCCATTAAAACGCCACAGGAAGGGGAGGAGTTCTTTTTAAAACCAATGAATTGTCCTCATCACTGTGAAATTTATAAAACATCGCCCCGCAGTTATAAAGATTTACCATTACGGCTGGCCGAATTCGGGACAGTTTATCGTTATGAACAGCATGGTGAATTGCATGGTCTTACCAGGGTGAGGGGCTTTACCCAGGATGATGCTCACTTGTTTTGCATGCCCGGGCAGGTAAAAGATGAATTTAAAAAGGTGATTGATCTTGTACTATATGTGTTTAATTCTTTAGGCTTTGAGGATTATACTGCACAAATTTCTTTAAGGGATAAAGAAGACAGATCAAAATACATTGGTACAGACAAAAACTGGGATTTGGCCGAACAAGCAATTATAGAAGCCGCTGCAGAAAAGGGTTTGAGCACCGTGATTGAATATGGGGAAGCTGCCTTTTACGGACCTAAACTGGATTTTATGGTACGGGATGCCATTGGTCGTAAGTGGCAGCTAGGCACCATTCAGGTTGATTATAATTTGCCGGAAAGGTTTGATCTTACATATATAGGAGAAGACAATGCCAAGCATCGTCCGGTGATGATACATAGAGCACCTTTTGGAAGCATGGAGCGTTTTATTGCAGTGTTAATTGAGCATTGTGCAGGTAAATTTCCACTTTGGTTAGCACCAACTCAAGTAAAATTATTGCCAATAAGCGATAAATTCATTCCTTACTGCGAAACTGTTCAGCAGCAGTTGAAAGCTGCAGATATTAGAGCTGAGATAGATGACCGCAATGAAAAAATAGGTAAAAAAATCAGGGATACCGAATTAGCAAAAATTCCGTTGATGCTGGTGATTGGCGAAAAGGAAATGAATGAAAATACGGTAGCAATTCGCAGGCAAGGCAAGGGTGATATTGGAGTTCAAACTATTAATGAATTTATTGCTTTGGTAAATGAAGAGGTAAAAAGTAAAAGGGCAATTGAATAAAAAACTATATTTACACAGTGACAGCAACACAATCTTTTAAAATGTATGAAATTTAAATCGGCATTTTAAAAATGAAGCTGATACAAAACTTGTAGTAGAAGAAATTGAACCCAATTTTAATAATAAGTTTAATTAAGAAATGAATCTGTTAGCTACTAAAGATGATATTTGCAGAATAGAAAAACTACTATTGCAAAATCAGGTTGAAATTGAGAAAAGATTTATGACAACCATTGTTACAATTATCTCAATAATCAGTGCAGTTTTTGGCATAGCTGTTGCAATCATTAAATTGTAATTATTTTTCGGCATAATATTAAAAACAAAAAACACAACAGCTTGTTACACTTACAAAAAGCCGATTGTAAGCAATAAGTAAAATAAAATATGGCATTCCCTCCAAGGCCACCCCGTGGCGCATTCAACCCCCGCTTTAGAAAAGAGCAACAACAAGAACATCGTACTAACCACATGATTAAAGTGCCGGAAGTACGATTGGCAGGCGATAATATTGAAGTTGGTATTTATCCTACGGCAGATGCATTAAAAATGGCCCAGGATCAACAGCTTGACTTAGTTGAAATCTCTCCGGGTGCCACACCACCCGTTTGTAAAATCATTGATTACAATAAGTTTTTGTACGATGAGAAGAAGAAGAAGAAAGAGATGAAGGCAAAGTCGAAGACAAGTGAAGTAAAAGAAGTAAGATTTACACCCAATACAGACGACCACGACTTTGAATTTAAATGTAAACATGCGGAGAAGTTTTTGCAGGATGGCAATAAAGTAAAGGCCCACGTTCAGTTTAAAGGCCGTGCCATTATGTTTAAAGAAAGAGGTGAATTGCTGTTGTTGAAATTTGCAGACAGGTTAAAAGAGGTGGGCGCATTAGAAGGCATGCCTAAAATGGAAGGAAAGAGGATGTTGGTAATGTTTGCTCCTAAAAGCCAGAAAAAGCAGAAGACAGGTGTAAAATAATTAAATAAATATTTTTAAAGCGGGGAGGCCATTAGCCTTCCCTTTTTAATTAGATTGATAGTTTTTATTTTTAAAATGGCTATTGACTATTCGCAAGTAAGAGTTAAGAGACGTAGCCTCTGTTAATATTGTAAAAACAAGTTTCAACCTCCGCCTGTACGGGCAGGCGTTGATGAAGTAACAGATAATCTAACAAAAAAAATGCGGTAACAGTTAGGTAAAAACATGTAATTGTATTTAACGACACAACAATATGAGCCGGGCCTACGGCTCTCAGATAGCGGGTTTCTTAAAGCACAACGCCTGCCCGTACAGGCGGGGATTAAAATCTCCCGCCCCAGGCGGGATTACAAAACAGAACCGAGCCTACGGCTCTGCAATTTCTTTATGAAGTTGCTACTAATTGCGGGTAGTCATAAAAAAAGCCTTAGTAATAACAACTGTTCCTTTTTAATTTACCTATCTGCTATTAAATTTTAATTGTCCTTATCTATTTTCTGAAATTTACCCTTACCTTCGCCGCCCGAAAAAGAAATTCTTTTTCACACATTTCCCACAAGGCTCTATAAGTTCCCGTCTGTTCGGGGCGCCAGCAGGGAGTAACTATTTATAAGTTATTAAATGCCAAAAGTTAAAACAAACTCAAGTGCCAAAAAGCGCTTTAAGGTTACCGGAACAGGGTTAATTACCTTCCAAAAACCTTTCAAACGTCACATCTTAACAAAAAAATCAACTAAACGCAAGCGTGCCATGAGACTAGATGGTATGGTTCATCCAACCCAACAAGCTTTTGTAATGCGCTTACTCAGGCTTAGAGGATAAGCTGTAGTTGATTTATTTTTCAATTTATTAAAAAATTCAAAAAAATTAAGATATGCCACGTTCTAAAAATGCAGTAGCATCAAGGGCCAGAAGGAAGAGAGTACTGAAAGCCGCAAAAGGTTATTACGGTAAACGTAAAAACGTATACACCGTTGCCAAAAACGTAATGGAAAAAGGTTTAACGTATGCGTACGTTGGCCGTAAATTAAAGAAAAGGGAATACCGCAGGTTATGGATTGCCCGTATCAATGCGGCAGTAAGGGAAGAAGGAATTACCTACAGCGAATTCATTCATAAATTATCTGAAAAGAATATCGATATCAATCGTAAAGTTTTGGCAGATCTTGCAATGAATGAGCCCGAAAGTTTTAAAAGTCTGGTTGCACAGGTTAAATAAATTATTGAAACCTGTTATATTTTCAAGAGCCAGTTGTGAGTTAATCGCAGCTGGCTTTTTTCTTGCGCTAAAAAATAATAAGCAGAGATTTATCAATCTGTTACATTTGCAAATAATTTATAAAAACCTTTTTAGTAAATGAGAGATATGAATAACAGTTATGCCGACCTTGTTAATCAAACTTTTAATTTTCCCCAGGAAGATTTTAAATTGGAAAACTCCTATTTAAGATATAATGGACAGGATATTAAAGCCCTTATTGACAAGTACGGTACTCCTTTAAAACTTACCTATCTACCAAAAATAGGGATGCAGATAGACAAGGCTAAAAGAATGTTTGAAGTTGCTTTTAAAAAGCATAAGTACGAGGGGAAATACAATTATTGTTATTGTACCAAAAGTTCCCATTTTTCTTTTATTGTTGAAGAAGCGCTGAAGCATAATATCCACCTGGAAACTTCTTATGCATACGATATTGATATTGTAAATAAATTGTATTCCCGTCGGAAAATAAATAAAGAAACTTTTATTATCTGTAACGGATACAAACAAAAGCCCTACACCAGTCGTATTGCACGGCTGTTGAATACAGGGTTTAAAAATGTAATTCCTGTTTTGGATAATAAGGAAGAACTGAAGGCTTATAAAAATGTAAAAGGTTCTTTTAAATTAGGGATAAGAGTTGCGGCAGAAGAAGAACCTAACTTTCCTTTCTATACCTCCAGATTGGGTATGAGGGCGAAAGATGTGCTTGAATTTTATGTAGATCAGATAGAAGGGTTTGAACATAAGTTTCAGCTTAAAATGCTGCATATTTTTTTGAATAAAGGCATTAAAGATGATATCTATTACTGGAGTGAATTAAATAAAGTAATCAACCTGTATTGCCAGTTAAAAAAGATTTGTCCCGAGCTGGATTCTATTAACATCGGTGGCGGTTTTCCCATCAAACATTCACTTGGTTTTGATTATGATTACCAGTTTATGATCAATGAAATTGTTCGTAACATAAAGGTGGCCTGTGTACGAAGTAAGGTACCAATGCCTAATATTTTTACAGAGTTTGGTAGCTATACGGTGGGCGAAAGTATGGCGCATATTTACAGTGTGATTGGTGAAAAAATGCAGAATGACCGGGAAATCTGGTACATGATTGATTCGTCTTTTATTACCACACTGCCAGATACATGGGGCATTGGCGAAAAGTTTTTAATGTTGCCCATCAACAAATGGAAAGATGAATACCAGCGGGTAACGCTTGGTGGTATTACCTGCGATAGTCATGATTATTATGATTCTGAGGAGCATATTAATGAGGTGTTTTTGCCTAAGTTAAAAGCAGATGGCGAACCATTATACGTTGGGTTCTTCCATACCGGCGCTTACCAGGATCAGATTAGTGGATATGGCGGTATTAAGCATTGTCTTATTCCTTCGCCGAAGCATATCGTAATCGGCCACGATAAAAATGGTAAATTGGTAGATTGGGTATATGCTAAAGAGCAATCTGCACAAAGTATGCTCAAGATATTAGGGTACTAGCGCTGTGTTTAAAAAAATGACGTATCGATTTGTGAATGGTGAATGGTCAATGGTGAAATATTGACCATTCACATTTCACGCTTAAATTAACACGAGTAATAGGTGAAAGCTTTATAAAAAGAAAATCCTCCCGATTGCTCAGGAGGATTTCATATTTGGAAAGCTTTCGAAACTTATTTTAAACTTTGGGTGCCGCAGCTAATATTTCTGAAGTAACACCGCTGGCATACTTTTCAAAATTATTGATAAACTCTTGAGCAAGCTTTTTGGCTGCCTCGTCATATGCTTCAGCATCGTCCCATGTTTTTCGTGGATTCAATATTTCATCAGGAACACCCGGACAGGTTACTGGCATCATCATGCCAAAAACCGGATGCGCTTCATACGGCACATCATCCAACTGTCCTTCTAAAGCAGCACCAATCATCAATCTTGTAAATCCAAGCTTCATACGATTGCCCACGCCATATCCACCGCCACTCCAGCCAGTATTTATCATCCACACATTTACTTTATTTGCTGTCATCTTTTCGCCCAGCATGGCCGCATATTTTCCGGGATGCAGTGGAAGAAACGGAGCGCCAAAGCAAGCACTAAAAGTAGATTTTGGTTCAACTATCCCAGCTTCTGTACCAGCAATTTTTGCAGTATAGCCGCTTATAAACTGGTACATGGCTTGTCCTGCTGTTAACTTACTAATAGGCGGAAATACGCCATAAGAATCGCAGGTAAGGAAGAAGATATTTTTGGATATGCCACCAATTGATGGGTCAATGGCATTGCTGATAAAATGAATGGGATAACTAACCCGTGTATTGGGTGAAATTTTTTTGCTGGCTAAATCCAACGTGTTGGTGCCATCCATAAAAGGCACATTTTCTACCAATGCTCCGGGCTTGATAGCCCTGAAAATTTCAGGCTCTTTTTCTTCTGTCAAATCAATTGTTTTTGCATAACATCCTCCTTCAAAATTAAAAATAGTATCAGCAGTCCATCCGTGTTCATCATCGCCAATCAGTTGCCTGTTGGGATCTGCACTCAGGGTAGTTTTTCCGGTTCCACTTAATCCAAAGAAGATGGCTGTATCACCTTCAACACCAATATTTGCTGAACAATGCATACTTAACACCGCTTCATTGTGCGGCAGTATAAAATTTAATACGGAAAAAATGCCTTTTTTCATTTCACCAGTATAGCCGGTTCCACCAATTAAAATAGTTTTTTTAGTGAAATTAATTATGGCAAAATTGTGCTGTCGGGTGCCATCCGTAGCAGGGTCTGCAAAAAAGCCGGGAACTTGTATTAAATGCCAGTCCGGCACAAAATCTTCGAGTTGATCTTCTGTTGGTCTCAGGAACATGTTAGCAGCAAATAAATTACTCCAGGGGTTTTCATTGATAACCCTTATGTTTAGGCGATATGCAGGATCTGCACAAGCATAACAATCACGTACCCATATTTCTTTATGCTCCAGGTAAGCCATCATCTTACTGTACAGCCTATCAAAATATTCCGGCTCAATGGGTATATTAAAATTATTCCAATGAACTGTATTTTCTGTGATAGCATCCTTCACTATAAACTTATCATCTGGGCTCCGCCCGCTAAACTCACCGGTATTTATTACTAAAGCACCTGTATCGCACACCTGTCCTTGATTTAAGGCCACTGTTTGAATGGCTAATTCATCTGCCGATAACTGATAATGAATGTTTGAGGTAGTTTTGAGGCCGGCATTTATTAATGCATTAACAGGTACTGAAACCATTGTGGGAACTGACATAGCAAGCAATTTATTAAGCAATTTGTGTTTTGGGCAACAAAAGTAGGGTTTAGATTTTTATCAAAACTTTAATTGAGCGGCGGCTGCCGCTAACTTATTTTGGAAGGATGCTCAATGCTTTAATAATCTCCAATCTTTTTCATTATTATTGAACAGGATTTAATAAAATTCTGCAATGGTTGAATGGCTTCCATTTTTTGTTTTTTTATTGTGTATTGGATACATCAAAACACCCTTTTTGGTTTTAAAATGAACATATTGAATCGATTGAATGTTTCATAAATTGCAGGAATTGAACTGATATTTGATCATTGATAAATAGTTCGCTGTATTAATGACCTGTCAAATTCCGGTTTACATTCAATGGTATAAATATTGGTGTCTACAATAAAAAAATATGAAAGGATTTAACTTCTCTAAATACGATCCAAATCAAAATGCCAAAAGCAAGTTTGAACAATTATTGGATTTATTAATGCAGTTGCTTACTTATACAAATGGTGATATAGGCGAAGCATTGAAATGGCTGAATGAACTGGATAAAGAATACAATCTCACCAACAACGATTATGGAATGGGAGATTTTATTGAAGATCTGAAGCAGAAAGGGTATATAGATGAGGACAAAGGAAAAGGCGAAATAAAAATCACACCCAAAACAGAGCAGGGAATCCGTAGAAAAAGCCTGGAGGAAATTTTTGGTAAGCTAAAGAAAAGTAAACAGGGCAATCACCACACGTTTAAGCCAGGTGGTGGGGATGAAATAAGTCCGGAGTCAAGGCCATTTCAGTTTGGTGATTCATTGGAGCAAATAGATTTTACAGCCTCTATCCGCAATGCACAAATTAACCATGGTGCAGAGAGTTTTCGATTGCATGAAGATGATCTGGAGATTAGAGAAACTGATTTTAAATCGCAGACCTCTACTGTACTGATGATCGACATCAGTCACTCCATGATATTGTATGGAGAAGACAGGATTACTCCTGCCAAGAAAGTAGCCATGGCGTTGAGCGAACTGATTCATACAAAGTATCCAAAAGATACCCTTGATATAGTTGTTTTTGGTAACGATGCCTGGACGATTGAGGTAAAAGATTTACCCTATTTACAAGTGGGGCCATATCATACCAATACCGTTGCAGGTTTGGAACTGGCTATGGATATTTTGAGAAAGAGAAGAAACCCTAACAAACAGATTTTTATGATTACTGATGGCAAACCCACCTGTCTTAAAGTGGGCAAGAAGTATTATAAAAACAGTTTTGGTGTAGATAGAAAAATATTGAATCGTTGTATGAGCCTTGCAACGCAATGCAAAAAATTAAAAATACCAATCACCACTTTTATGATTGCCAGCGACCCTTACCTGCAAAAGTTTGTACAGGAATTTACGGAGACAAACAATGGCAAAGCATTTTTTGCAGCTTTGGATAAACTGGGCTCATTTATATTCAAAGATTTTGAAAGTGGCAAACGGAAGACGGTGTATTGATTTGCAGAAAGCAGAAAATTTATTTAAGCGATTTTAATATAAAACATAAAGATGATTAAACAAGCAACTACCCTCGGCGAGTTAAAGAAAAATGGTTACCAAACAAAGAGTATTAAAGATGAAATCCGTCAGAATCTAATTAAAAAAATTGCAGCAAAAGAAAATGCTTTTCCTGGTATTTTAGGCTATGAAGACTCAGTAATTCCTGATACCGAAAGAGCATTGCTATCAAGGCACAACATTTTGTTTTTAGGCCTGAGAGGACAGGCAAAAACAAGGATGGCGAGGCAAATGATTCAATTGCTGGATGAGTTTATCCCGGTAGTAGCAGGAAGCGAAATCAACGATGATCCATTACAACCCATTTCGAGATATGCCCTTGACCTGATTGAGGCGCATGGTGATGATACGCCAATTTCGTGGCTCCATCGCAGCCAGCGTTACGGAGAAAAACTGGCCACACCCGATGTAAGCGTAGCCGATTTAATTGGTGATATCGACCCTATAAAAGCGGCTAATTTAAAATTGAGTTTTGCTGATGAAAGAGTTTTGCATTATGGCATCATTCCAAGAAGCAACCGATGCATTTTTGTAATTAACGAACTGCCCGATTTGCAGGCCAGAATACAGGTATCGCTTTTCAATATTTTAGAAGAAGGAGATTTGCAAATACGTGGTTTTAAATTGCGGCTACCGCTTGATGTAATGTTTGTGTTTACCGCCAATCCAGAAGATTATACCAACAGGGGAAGTATTGTAACACCTTTAAAGGATAGAATAGAAAGCCAGATTCTTACACACTATCCAAAATTGATAGAAACATCCCTGGCAATTACGGAGCAGGAGGCCAATATTTATGAAGAGCAATTAGCAAAAGTAGCTATCAGCGACATGGTAAAACGATTGATTGAGCAGGTTGCTTTTGAGGCAAGAGGCAGCGAATTTGTAGATAAAAAAAGTGGTGTAAGTGCAAGACTTACCATTGCAGCTTATGAAAATGCAGTGAGTTCAGCCGAACGCAGGGCCATCATCAACAAAGAAAAAAAGACACAGGTTTGGATTAGTGATTTAATAGGCATCGTTCCCTCCATCACCGGAAAAATAGAACTGGTGTACGAAGGAGAACAGGAAGGGCCTTACCAGGTGGCTTTTAATTTGCTTGAAAAATCTATACGTACAACATTTGGTCAGTATTTTCCCAATCCTGATACAATGAAAAAGAAAAGGGGGAAAGAGGCCGTTGCAGAAGAGAATCCTTACAAGTCAATTACCCGTTGGTTTGATAACGGCAATCATCTTGATACATTTTTTGAAACAAGGGATGAAGATAAAATACAATTGCTTTACAAAGTGGACGGCCTGCATGCCTTGGTTAAAAAGTATTTTAAAGGGGCCAGTGAAATGGAAACAGCCTTGTTAATGGAATTTGTTTTGCATGGACTATCTGCCCATTCGTTAATCAGCAAAAGAGTATTGGATGGCAAAATTGAGTTTAAAGATTTGATGGGAAGTATGCTTAACATGGGTTCTAAGTCTTTTTCGGAAGAAGATTTAGATGACAATGATTTTAACTAGTCTTTTTAATATAAAGTTTACAGCTTTTTAAAAGCTGTAAACTTTATAAACCATTTAAAATAACTATATCATTTTAAATTTGAGATTGGTGTAAGTTTGCTCCTTTAATTAGATAAATTAAAGTTGTAACAATGAAGGGTACACCTGCTCATTTAGCCTATAACCAAACCGGGTTTTTTTCTGCAACAGTATTGGATTATGTAAACGGCGCAAAGGAGTTACAACCTTTTTACAACCACCCCGTTTCTATAGATGGCATTAAGGCGGCTATTGCTGAACGAAAGAATTTTGGCACCAACCGGCAATTATTAGTGGAGGTTTTAACTGAACAATACAAACAGGTTACCCCGTCCGAAAAGCAGCTATACAATCTGCAGCAATTAAATAATTCCAACTGCTTTACCATTACCACCGCACACCAGCCCAATATCTTTACCGGGCAATTATACTTCATTTATAAAATATTGCATGCTGTAAAAATTGCAGCAGATTTAAATAGTAAAATTCCTGATAGTCATTTTGTACCAGTGTATTATATGGGTAGCGAAGATGCAGACCTGGAAGAGCTGGGCCACATCTTTATCAACGGCCAAAAGTACGAGTGGCATACAAAACAAACCGGCGCAGTTGGTCGTATGAAAGTGGATGATGCGTTGGTAAAATTGATTACAATAATCAGCGGTCAGCTTATGGTGCATCCTTTTGGAAAAGAGATTGTAGAACTGATGCAACAATGTTACAAGCCCGGAGTAACCATTGAACAGGCAACTTTCTCACTGGTAAATCAACTTTTTGCGGAATATGGATTGCTGATTTTGCTACCCGATAGTCATTTGCTAAAGCAGGCATTTATTCCTATTATACAAATGGAACTGGAGCAACAGTTTTCTCAGCCTGCAGTACACGAAACAGTTAGTAGTTATCCGGCAAAATATAAACAACAGGCAAGTGGGCGAGAGTTAAATATGTTTTACCTGCAGGAGGGGAGTAGAGAGCGGATAGAAAAAGTGAATGATGAATGGTTGGTTGTAAATAGCTCCGTTAAATTTAACCGGGAAGAAATTTTGCTGGAATTACAACAATATCCCGAAAGGTTTAGTCCTAATGTGATTTTGAGGCCGGTTTTCCAGGAAATGATTTTACCCAACATTGTATTTATCGGCGGTGGTGGAGAAATTGCTTATTGGCTTCAGTTAAAGAAAGTGTTTGCTGCAGCAGGCGTGCCGTACCCGTTGATGATAGTTAGGAATTCATTTTTGATCATTGAGAGAAAATACGATACCATTATAAAAAAATGGCAACTTTCTTTTGCAGCAATTTTTAAAAAGGAATTTGATTTAATGACAGAACTAGTGAAAAGAGGTAGCAGCACCCAGTTAGATTTAGATAAAGAAAAAGAAATGGTGCGCCTGTTGTATCAACAAATAAAAAAGGTTGCAGGTAACGTAGACAGTAATCTCCAAAACCACACAGAAGCGCTGTACACACAGGCGCTTAAAAAACTGAATGCGCTTGAAAAGAAAATATTGAAAGCGGAAAAATTAAAATTTGCTTCGCAACAAGCCCAGTTGCATAAAATGAAAGCTCAATTATTCCCCAATGACAGCTTGCAGGAAAGGACAGAAAATTGTATGCTTTTTTATGCTAAATGGGGTAGCGGTTTTATAAAAGCCCTTTACGATAATTCGCTGACGCTGGAGCAGGAGTTTTGTGTTTTAGTGGAGGATTGATAACTTATCCCACAAACTAATCCTTAGAAATAATTTGAACTTTATTGAATGCAGGCAATTCATCATCCTATAACCAGCCCGATCTTCTGAAAAGATTAAATATTATCACACATAAAATTACCGTAAACAGTACTACTGCCGGATACCCATACTGCCACTCAAGTTCCGGCATAAATTTAAAATTCATACCATAATAGCCTGCTACCATTGTAGGTACAGCAATGATGGCAGCCCACCCTGCAAACTTTTTGGAAACTTCACTTTGGGAAATGGAAATTAGAGAGAAGTTGGCTTCCAATGCTGTGTTTAATAATTCCCGGGTATGATCAACCATTTCATTAATGCGCAATGCATGATCATAAATATCCCTGAAATAAGGTTGCGTTTCTTCTGAGATCAATTTTATATCAAAACGCATTAACCTGTTTGCAATATCAATTAAAGGCGATACAGCTCTTTTTACATCTAACAATTCCCTTTTTAACTGGTATATATCTTCAGTAGTTTGCCTGGTTGGTTTCTCTTTAAAAACCTTTTCTTCAATTTTTTGCAGCCCTTCTTCCAACTCTTCTACCACAGGAAAGTATTGGTCTACAATTGAATCCATCACTGCATATAGTGCAAAGCCCTGGCCCTTCCGGAGCAGGTGTGGTGTACTTTCACAACGGGTTCTTACATCTGCATAGGAGATGGAAGAACCATGACGGATGGTGATCAAAAAATTGGGGCCAACAAAAAAATGGGTTTCTCCAAAGTCAGTATGTTGACTGGCTTTGTTGATCTGTGCAGTTCTAATTACTGCAAACAATGAATCACCATACATCTCAATTTTTGGCCGCTGGTGAGCATTTTTGGCATCTTCAATGGCGAGGTCGTGCAGGTTAAATTGTTGTTGAATCTGGATAAGTGTTTTATCATCCGGTTCATGTAAACCAACCCATACAAATTGATCGGGATTTTGAAGTACTTTACTGATTTCGTTGATGCTAACGTTGGCAACCTTTCGGCCATCAAGATAGGCAGCGCAGTTTATAATTTCATTCATGGCAAAGCGTATAATAATTTAATACAGCATTCGTACTATTATGCAAAATAATATTTGAATATAAAAAAATTAAATCACTTTTCGTTATTGCTTATTTATTGTTGTGACACAGAAAAAAATATGTACAAAAATCAGGGAAATAAAATGCCCGGACAAAAATGCCCGGGCAACAAAAAAAACGTAGTTATAGCTTAAAACTTAATTCTCTAATGGTACTATTTTACATCCCCTTTTCTTCCAGCTCCATAACTTTTTCAAAAACAACTTCATATTCCTTATTTAGTGTGGATAGCTCTGTAGTTACTTTATTGTAAGAGGTTTCTGTTTGATGGAATTTATCTTTATTATTATAGCTGTCAGGTGCTGCCATAACTGCTTCCAGCTCAATTTTTTGTTTGTTAAGCTGTGCAATTTTTTCTTCCAGTTGATTGAAACGGTTTTTGTGCTTCTGGTATTCCTTTTTTAATTCTTTGTCTATATGAGTGTTTTGCACAGGTTGTTGAACCGGTGCTTGTTCTTTTACAGGAGCCTTTTTTTCAACGGTTGCTTTAGGCGCTTCAGTTGCTTTTAATGCCTTGCTTTTTTCAGCTTCCCTTCTTGCTTTCCATTCTTCCCACTCTGCATAAGAACCTTTAAATTCAACAATTTTATGATCTTCAATCTCCCATATTTTATTGGCTATTTTGCTGATAAAATACCGGTCGTGACTTACCAAAACTATGCTGCCTTCATATTTATTCAACGCCTCAATCAATAACTCAACCGAGTGCATATCCAGGTGATTGGTAGGTTCATCCAGCATTAAAAAGTTGGCTTTGCTCACAATGGTTTTGGCTAAAGCAACCCTTGCTTTTTCTCCTCCACTCAATACTTTAATTTTCTTTTCAACATCATCGCCACTAAAAAGAAAACATCCCAATAAACTTCGCAGTTCAAGATCTGTTTTTCCACTGCGGCTTTCCTTCATCTCTTCTAAAACATCGTTGTTTACATTCAATGCCTCCAACTGGTGTTGTGCATAAAATGATTCCTCAACATTATGTCCCCAAATGCGTTCGCCCTCATGCTCTTCATTACCAACAATTACCCTGAGCAAAGTTGATTTTCCTTTGCCGTTTGCACCAATCAAAGCAATCTTATCTCCACGGTCAATCTCTGCGCCGGTGTTTTCCAATATTTTTATATCGCCATAACTTTTGCTCACATTTTTCAATGTGCATAAAACCCTTCCAGGTTGCTTATCAATCAAAAAATTAATTCTGATATTGGGCCTTTCCAATTCCACGTTTTCTATCCTGTCAATCTTGTCCAGCTTTTTCATTATACTCTGCGCCATGCCTGCTTTGCTGGCTTTGGCCTTAAAGCGTTCAACCACTCTTTCCTGCTGACGAATATAATCCTGCTGGTTTTCAAAAGCCTTTTGCTGCATATCAATCCGCAGAGCTTTTTCCTGCTGGTAGTAAGTGTAATTGCCGGTATAAAAATGCATTTGTTGCTGGTATATTTCTACTATTTTATTCACCATCCTATCTAAGAAAAAACGATCGTGACTTACAACTACAACTGCTCCCTGGTAATGACTTAAATATTTTTCCAGCCATTCAATACTCGGCATATCCAGGTGATTGGTAGGTTCATCCAACAGCAACACATCCGGTTTCATCAAAATCATTTTTGCCAATAAAACCCTCATTCTCCAGCCACCACTAAAATTTTTATATGGCTTTTGCAGGCTTTCGTTGGGGAATCCCAGGCCTTGTAAAACTTCTTCTGTTTTATGGTGGATACTGTAGCCGTCCAATACGTCTAATTCATGCAGTTTGTCTGTGTATTCAATTGCTAAACTTTCGTCACCGGTTTTTTCTAATTCAATACCAAGGGCTTCAATTTCTTTTTCTAATTCCAGCACTCTTTCAAAAGCTCCCATGGCAACCTGTAGCACCGAATCGTTGGTGTCAAAACTCAACAGGTCCTGGTGCAAAAAGCCAATAGTGGTTTCCCTGCCTTGTTCAACAGAGCCTTTGCTGGGTAAATATTGCCTGGTAAGTACTTTTAACAAAGTTGATTTACCGGTACCATTGTACCCGATAAGGCCTATACGTTCATTGGGTTGTATGTGCCAGGTTGCATCTTCTACAATCATTCTGGCTCCAAATTCAAATGTTAAATTTTGTAATCCTAATAGCATAAAAAATTGATCGATCTTTAATTTGGCGGCAAAAGTAATTCAATCGGCAAACTATTCCCTTTATTTGATGTTATCTTGTAGCTTTGCGGCATAAAAAATATCTTTTTTATGAAGAAAGTAGTAATTCTTTTTGCGATTCTGGCAGCATTTTTTGCAGTTTATTGGTTTCAAATCAGGGAAAAAACTATCATTAATGAGCCAAGGCAACAGGCGCTTAAAGTAAACAGGCACGATGCGGCATTTAATGGCAATATTGATTCTTTATTGCAAAATTATTTTGAAATAAAAGCTTTTTTGGTGGATGCGGATAGTGTAAACGCCAAACTTGCTGCTACCAAACTTGCGGTTTTTTTAAGCAGATTAAATATTGATGAACTTAAAAAAGATACAGCAGCTATATTTGAAAGCGCTACTATGTTTGTAAATGATATCAAGACAAATGCTGCGAGCATGGGAAGCCAGCAATCAATAACTGAAATGCGGCAGGATTTTAAAGGTATTAGTGAAAACCTGTATCCATTTCTTAAAACAATTCATTATGAAGGAAATATATTGTACTGGCAGAATTGTCCGATGGCTTTTGGCGAAGACAAAGGCGCCAATTGGATAAGTAGCAGTGAAGAAATCATCAATCCCTATATGGGAAAACATCATCCGGAATATAAAGGCACCATGCTGCATTGTGGCGAGGTAAAGGATTCTATTAAAGCACAATAATAAAATAATCAGCTTACGAATAAGGATCAAACAACCAATAAAAAAACTTATTCATCAGGCAGCAAAATTTTCTATGCGGTTTATATTCTTCCTATTTGTACTCTTTGCGCTGCCTTTTGTAGCATTTTCTCAAAACAAAATTACCATCAGTGGTTATGCTAAAGACGCTCAAAGTGGTGAAACACTCATTGGTGCAACTATAAGTGTACGAGGGCAATCAAAGGGCATTAGTACCAACCAATTTGGGTTTTATTCTATCACACTTACTGAGGGAAATTATGAGCTAATCTGCTCCTATGTTGGTTATCAGCCCTTATTGTCTTCCATTCAACTTACAAAAGATCAGCTCTTTAATTTTAACCTGGTACCTCGTGATGCGTTAACTGAAGTAGTTATAACCTCCAATAAACGAGATGTAAATGTAAAGAATGCACAGATGGGGAAATTTGTATTACCCATTGAACAAATTAAGGCAATACCGGCATTTTTGGGAGAGGTGGATTTAATTAAAACCATTCAGCTTTTACCGGGTGTTCGCAACGCAGGCGAGGGAAGTGCAGGGATATATGTACGGGGTGGCGGGCCAGATCAGAATTTGATTCTATTAGATGATGCCATCGTTTATAATACCGGGCATTTATTTGGATTCTTTTCTATTTTTAATTCGGATGCCATCAAAAATGTTTCCCTGATAAAAGGTGGAATGCCAGCTCAGTATGGTGGCAGGTTATCGAGTGTGCTCGATATTTCCATGAAGGAGGGTAACGATAAAAAATTCCAGGTAGAAGGTGGGATAGGAGCCATAGCCTCCAGGTTATCCATACAAGGACCTATCAAAAAAGACAAAGCTTCTTTTATAATTTCCGGCAGGCGCACGTATATAGATGTTTTGGCAAAACCATTTATAAAAACAACCAGTCAATTCAATGGATCGGGATATTATTTCTATGACTTAAATGCTAAACTCAATTATAAGTTTTCTGAAAAAGACAGGCTTTACATTAGTGGCTATTTTGGCAGGGATGTTTTTGATTTTGTAAATGGTCAGCAAAGCCTGAACATAAAAATTCCCTGGGGAAATGCTACCGGATCTGTTCGATACAACCACATTTTTAATAAACGCCTGTTTGGAAATACCACCGCAGTATTTAATAATTACAATTTTACTTTTAATGCGTTACAAAATAATTTTTCCGTTAAGCTGGCATCAGGTATAAGGGATATCAGTTTAAAACAGGATTTTGATTTGTATCCGTTTACTGGCCATAAAGTGAAATTTGGAGGCATTTATACTTATCATAAGTTCACTCCATCAGTTGTAAGCGGTACACAGGATTCTGTTGAATTTAAGCCTTTAAATGCACAATCCAAATATGCCCACGAAGCCGCCATATATGTGCAGGATGATTGGGAGATAAACGATAGAATTAAAATTAATGCTGGTCTCAGGTATAGCTTGTTCCAACAAATTGGACCTTTTAAAATTTATGAAACGGATGCTAATCTTAACCGCACGGATAGTACAGTTTACGGCAATGGGCAACCCGTTAAAACCTATGGTGGTTTAGAGCCACGGTTTACCATGCGGTATGCATTAAATGATGCAACTTCTATAAAAGGATCCGTAACCCGTAACCTTCAGTATATCCATTTAGTTAGTAATTCGGGTACTACATTACCAACAGATTTATGGGTACCCAGTACCTATAAAGTAAAACCACAAATAAGCTGGTTGTATGCACTTGGTTTGTTTAAAAACTTTAAGGAAAATACCTACGAAACCTCTGTGGAGCTGTATTACAAGCAAATGGAGAACCAGATAGAATATGAAGAAGGGTACACTCCCAACACACTGGAAGACACGGAGAACTTTTTTACGTTTGGCAAAGGATGGAGCTATGGCTCCGAATTTTTTATCAACAAAACCAAAGGACGGCTTACCGGTTGGATTGGTTATACACTAAGCTGGACCTGGCGTAAATTTCCGGACTTAAATTTTGGAGAAAAATACCCTTCTAAATTTGACCGCAGAAATGATATGAGCATAGTTGCCATATACGAATTAAGTAAACGCTGGAAACTGTCTGGTACGTTTGTATATGGAAGTGGCAATGCTGCTACTTTGCCGCAACGTTTTTACCTGGTAAATGGCGTGCTAACACAGGAGTATAGCCGGATAAACGAATACCGCCTGCCTGCCTATCACCGGATAGATGTAGCTGCCATTTTAACTCCCAAAAAAAATGTAAACCGAAAATGGAAATCGGAGTGGGTATTCAGTATATACAATGTTTACAGCAGGCAAAATCCTTATTTTATCTATTTCGATCAAACCGGAAGTCCACTCGATGGTACGCTTAAAGTACAGGGAAAACAGGTAAGCCTTTTCCCTATTATACCTTCAGTTACATTTAATTTTAAATTTTAACCAGGCAGCTTTTTTTGCTGGATTATTATCAGAATTCATACCTAACTTTCAGTTGATTTTTTACAAGGTATCACCTGTTGATAATCAAAAAACTAAATAATAGCGATAATTTTACAAAGACCTCAATGGGATCAAGTACTTTGGTTTGACAATTTATAAAATCAAAATCAATTGTAATTACTTTGTTATAACATATAGATATTTATGGAACTCTCGGTAATAAACATTGGAAATACAAAAGGAATACGTCTTTCCAAGACAATTCTTGAAAATATAGTATCAGTGATAAAATTGAATTGATTCTTGAAAAAGACTATATCATTTTAAAGTCAAAAACTGAACCGAGAAAAGGTTGGGAAAAAGCTTTTAAAAAAATGTACGAAAATGGTGACGACCAACTTTTAATGGAGGATGTATTTGAAGACGAAAATTTTGAAAAATGGAACAAGTAAATTAATATGAAATCGTATCGGTAAATTTTGACCCAACGATTGGAAGTGAAATGAAAAAGACAAGACCTTGCATAGTCTTATCGCCCAATGAAATTAACAAGTACTTACAGACAATTGTTATTGCACCAATGACAAGTAGTTCGAAGCCAACAAGAGTTGAGGTAAAACAACATACAAAGAAAGGTTGGATTGCAATTGACCAAATTAGAACAATAGACAGAATACGAATAGTAAAACGCTTTGAGACTTTGACCGCAAAAGAGATTGAAAAAGTGAAAAACGTAATTCAGGAAATATTTGAGAACTAAATATGTATCGCCAAAAATAGTTTTATAAAGGTAGTACCAGACAATTCACTTCTGCTACTTACAAAATCAGATCAGCCCAAGGCGGGATTCGGTCAGGTTAATAATTTAGTTAAGGTGCTATCTTAATACAGAGTTTTTCACCTGATAGTTATCAGATCAACTTTTTTTCTTGCAGGATTCAATGAATATTCCCTGTTCCGCAACACCTGATTATGATCAATTTGTCAAATTAATTCTTAACTTGATTTAAATTAAAATCCCCTTATATTTTGAAGAGCTAAAAAATTATACCAATCCGGTTGCTGCCGGAATTATGCTAAAATTATTTTTCTATGAACGAAAAATTACTGCAATACATCTGGCAGTTTCAATGCTTCAATCTGCATCAATTGCAAACTACCGATGGCGAGGTTATCCTTATTCTGCAGCCTGGCAGCAACAACACCAACCAAGGACCCGATTTTAAAGATGCAAAAATAAAAATTGGAGATACTACCTGGGCCGGACATGTAGAACTCCACATTCTTTCTTCTGACTGGCAGGCGCATAAACACAGCAGCGATGAAAACTACAAAAATGTTATTCTGCATGTAGTATGGCAAAATAATATCGATTTACAATTGCCTTTTCCTGTGTTGGAACTGCACGATAAAGTGCCCAAAGTGTTGCTCAGCAGGTTTGATGAACTAATGCAGGCAACAGATTTTATTCCCTGCCAGCATAGTCTTCAGCTGGTTACCCCCATCATTTGGGATAGCTGGAAACAACGGATGCTGATAGAAAGGTTACAAGACAAATCTAAATTGGTGCAGGCTTATTTACAACTCAACAAAAATAACTGGGAGGAAACATTCTGGTGGCTGTTGGCAAAAAACTTTGGATTGAAAGTTAACAGCGGATCCTTTGAAAAAATTGCAAGGTCTGTACCCGTAAAGCTGCTGGCAAAACACAAAACTCAGATACATCAGTTGGAGGCGTTACTTTTTGGACAGGCCTCTTTGTTAGCAGGAGAATTTACTGATGACTATATGATCATGCTCCAAAAAGAGTATCGTTTTCTGCAAAAGAAATACCAGCTGCAGCCGGTACCGGATTCCTTATTCTTTTTAAGGATGCGTCCATCAAATTTCCCTAGTGTAAGGCTGGCACAATTGGCCATGCTGGTGCATAACAGCAGTCATTTATTTTCGAAAATAAAAGAAGCCGACAGTATTAAAGCAGTAAAAAAGCTATTGGATATTACCGCTAACGATTACTGGCATTACCACTATATGCCCGATGTGCAAAGTGCCTACAAAGAGAAAAAAATTGGCACTCAAATGATTGACAATATTTTGATCAATACCATCATACCAACGTTGTTTACCTATGGTTATTTGCTTAATGAAGCGCCCTATAAAGATCGTGCCCTGCAATGGATGGAACAGGTAGCTGCCGAAAAAAATAATATCACTAAAGGTTTTGAAGCCATTGGTGTTGCTAATTTAAATGCCTTTGATTCACAGGCCCTGTTGCAATTAAAAAATAATTACTGCACCAAAAAGCGTTGTCTCGAATGCGCAATTGGTAATAAGATTCTAAGATCCAGCCCCATCCGTGGGTAAGTGTATCCTATAAAAAGTTTAGTAATTAAATCGTGTTAAGGTCATTTTCCAATCTATATTTAGAAGCCCGTCTGGCTGAGCGCCGTTCGGACGGGGTTTAGATGTTTAGATTAACACCTAAATAACAAACGATTATTAAATTAAATTTCAGCGTTTTTATATTCAGCTATTACCTCAATGCCTTCATGTATGCTTTTCATTACAGGACAATTATCTCCCACTGTTTTTAAAAATTGAAAATGATCTGCTGATAATTCCAATGCTGCAGGATAGGTAATTACCACATCAATTTTGCCTATTCTCCTGGGGTTGCCCAACATGTGTTTTTGAACATTTACAGATGTGCCTTTAAGTTCAATGCCTATTTCTACTGATCTGATGGCCATGGTTGTTATCATACAGGTAGCCAATGCAGTACATACCAGATCGGTTGGTGAAAAGCGTTCTCCTTTCCCCTTATTGTCTGTTGGTGCATCAGTTTCTATACTGGTTTCGCTTTGTAAATGGGTTGCCTGGCATCTTAAATTTCCTTCGTATTGAATGGTTGCTGTCATTGTATTATTTTTGCCTAAATTTACTAAAGTAAAAAGTTAATATGCGAAGATTATTTATAGTTTGTATTGCAAGTATAGCAACTCTTTCTTCTTTAGCTCAAAAAACTAAAAAAGAATTGAGGGAAGAAAAGAAGCAACGGATTAATGCGCTGTCAAAAATAGAGGAAGAAGGTGTAATAGCTTTTCCAAAGCAAACTGCATTTGGCTTAAAACTCATAAACGACGGTTACGGTGCATTTTTAGAAATTGGCAGGGCACAATCTGTTAAGAAATCTTTATTGTTTCAGATTGATTTTTCTGAAAGGAAACATGCTAAAGAACAAAAGCAGAGTAATCCCTTCCTGCCAACTTCACCATTTATTTTCGGTAAAATAAATTATTTCTATCCACTAAAGCTGGGTGTGCAGCAACAATTTTTATTGGGTAACAAGGCTAATAAAAATGGTGTTTCAGTTACAGCCAATTTTGGAGGCGGCATTTCCTTAGGTTTATTAAGACCATACTACCTTGAAATTAATGATTCTGTTGGCGGCAATCGCAGGGCAATCAAATACGACAGTGCTGATAGTACCACTTTTTCATCAGGTGCCAAATTGCAGGGCCTCAGTGTGTCGTCTGCCGGATTTAGTAAGGGGTGGAACGAAATAAAAGTATCTCCGGGGGCTTATGCAAAAGCCGCTCTCCGCTTCGATTATGGCAGATACAATGAGGTAGTTAGTGCGCTTGAAGTAGGAGTAACGGCTGAATTATATTCTAAAAAAATACCCCAGCTGGTTTTCAATACTCCCCAAAACGTGTTTGTGAACATTTATGTAGCTGTTGTGTTTGGTAAAAGAAAATAAGATCAAAGCAACATGCTGTAGAAATTTTTACCAATTAACCATTGAAATAATTTCATCTCCTTTACTTAATAAAATTATTAATGATAGAATTACCAGTATTAGATGGCGTAGTTGAACCACTTAAAAAGCCCAATTGGCTAAGGGTAAAATTACCCATTGGAGAATCTTATAAGCATGTCCGTAACCTGGTGGATACCCATAAATTGCATACCATCTGCGAAAGCGGCAACTGCCCAAATATGGGCGAGTGCTGGGGTGAGGGCACTGCCACTTTTATGATTTTGGGTAATATCTGCACCCGTAGCTGCGGTTTTTGCGCCGTAGCAACCGGTAAACCAGAGCCTGTAGATTGGGATGAACCCCAACGTGTAGCCGAAGCCATTCATTTAATGAAAGTAAAACATGCTGTTATTACTTCCGTTGACAGGGATGAACTACAAGACCAGGGGAGTATCATTTGGTATAATACCATCAAAGCCATCAGGGCACTAAATCCCACCACTACATTTGAAACCCTGATACCTGATTTTAAGGCAGATGCGGTGTGTATTCAACGTATTGTAGATGCTGCGCCGGAAGTTGTATCACACAATATTGAAACGGTTGAGCGTCTTACAAAACAGGTTCGTATACAAGCCAAATACTGGCGCAGTATGGAAACACTTCGTTTATTGAAACAGGGTGGCATGCGAACTAAAAGCGGTATTATGCTCGGCCTCGGCGAAACCAAGAAAGAAGTAATACAAACCATGCAGGATTTAAGGGATAGCAATGTAGATGTAATAACCATTGGGCAGTACCTGCAGCCTAGCAAAAAACATTTGCGGGTACAGCGTTTTGTACATCCGGATGAGTTTAAGGAATTGCGTGAATTTGGATACAATTTAGGATTTGATTATGTAGAGAGTGGTCCTTTAGTACGTTCATCGTACCATAGTGAAAAGCATGTAATACAAGGGTGGGGAAGAGCCAGATGGGAGGAAGAAAAGTTGGCCGCCCTGTAGGAGATTTAATGCATGATATTTTTTAATGCCGCTTTTTAAGTGGCATTTTTCTTTCAGCAGGTATCTACCTGCTAACAAAATTTTATTAATTTGCTAAATTTCTATTGTAAGAGTTTTCATCTTTGCCCCTTTAATTCGGGTAATAATTTTGGACTTAAAAAAATAATCCCTGCTATAGACATAGCCTGAATAAAATCCAAAAAAACAGCGTTTAATCTATTGTGATTTCAGCGAAGCCGTAATTAAATACAGCAACATTGAAAAAGATGTTAAATGATTCAAAAGTGGATTAAAAATAATCCCTGCTATAGACATAGCCTGAATAAAATCCAAAAAAACAGCGTTTAATCTATTGTGAATTTCAGCGAAGCCGTAATAAAATACAGCAACATTGAAAAAGATATTAAATGATTAAAAAAGTGGATTAAAAATAATCCCTGCTATAGACATAGCCTGAATAAAATCCAAAAAAACAGCGTTTAATCTATTGTGAATTTCAGCGAAACCGTAATAAAATACAGCAACATTGAAAAAGATATTAAATGATTAAAAAAGTGGATTAAAAATAATCCCTGCTATAGACATAGCCTGAATAAAATCCAAAAAACAGCGTTTAATCTACTATAATTACCATGACATTTTTATAATAAATCATTCACTCATCATAAAGTAATAAACTCTATTTGTAAACATTTATTGCATAAAAGCTCAATTATTGTAGTAAAATTATTAGTCAGCTTGTGCTAATAATCCTAATGCTTTGGGTTATATCATTTTTGCTTCTTTTTTCAAAATTGTTTGTCAGGCTGAAAAAGAAAACCCAATAAGCCACTTATGTAATTGTGTTTAGTTTACAAGAGTCATCCCAAACTTTAAAATGTAAATAAGCAGCTGATACCAATAAAACCTGGCAGAATTGTTTTTCAATATTTCCTGCCGTAGTTATTCAACTCTATTATAAATAGTTCTATCAGTATATTTGCAGCCGTTTCGATAAAAACAAAATCCCAGTTCAGAACCTTTAAGTTTAGGGTATACATCGAAATAATGTAAAAAAAGGGCTATAAAACTGGTCTCAATTAAATAAAATCAATTTCCTGGTCTCACTTTGAGGATAGGGTTAAAACGTTTATTATGTATCGTTCTCATACCTGTGGCGAATTAAGAATTGCCGATGTAAATAAGGAAATAAGCCTCAGCGGCTGGGTGCAAACCGTACGAAAATTCGGAAGCATCACTTTTGTCGATCTTCGTGATCGCTATGGTATTACACAGTTGTTGTTTGCTGAAAATCTAAATACACTGCTGGATGCTAATCCACTTGGCCGTGAGTTTGTATTGCAGGTAAAAGGTAAAGTAAATGAACGCAGCAATAAAAATGCAAATATTGCAACCGGCGAAATAGAAATTTTGGTGGCTGAATTTACAATTCTTAATAAATCTGCGGTACCCCCATTCACCATACAGGACGACACCGATGGTGGCGATGAACTAAGAATGAAATACCGCTATCTCGATTTACGCAGGAATATGGTAAAGAAAAATCTTGAACTGAGGTATGCAGTTGGCCGCAGTACAAGAAACTATTTACATGAAAACGATTTCATGGACATTGAAACACCCTTTCTTATTAAATCAACACCCGAAGGAGCCAGAGATTTTGTGGTGCCATCCAGGATGAACCCCGGACAGTTTTATGCCTTGCCGCAAAGCCCGCAAACATTTAAACAATTGTTGATGGTGAGTGGGTACGATCGGTACTACCAGATTGTAAAATGTTTTAGAGACGAAGATTTAAGGGCAGACCGTCAACCTGAGTTTACACAAATTGATTGTGAAATGAGTTTTGTACAGCAGGAAGATATCCTTAATATGTTTGAAGGATTGGTAAAACGTATTTTTAAAGACGTAAAAAATATTGATTATACCGATGTGGTAGAAAGAATTACCTGGCAAGAAGCCATGTGGAATTTTGGCAATGATAAGCCTGACATTCGTTTTGATGTAAAAATTGCCAACCTGAAATTTCCATTGCATGCCTTTCCTAACAAAATTGACTCTTTAAATAACTCCCCTTTAGGGGATGGGGGCGAAGGCTTTCCTTTATTTAATGATGCAGAAACCGTATTGGCCATTGCCATACCAGGTTGCAGTGAATATACCCGTAAACAAACAGACGAATTAACGGAGTGGGTAAAACGTCCACAGATTGGGATGAAGGGATTGGTATATATAAAATGTAATGTTGATGGAACTTACAAAAGCAGCGTTGATAAATTTTACAGTCCGGAAAAATTGAAAGCCATTGCTGATGCAGCCAACGCAAAAGCAGGCGACCTTGTCTTGATTTTAGCAGGTGCTGAAGAAAAAACAAGAAAGGCGACAAGCGATTTACGTATGTACATGGCCGATAAACTGGGCATGCGTAAAAATGATGAATTTAAATTGTTGTGGGTATTGGATTTCCCTTTGTTTGAATATGCGGAGGATGATAACCGTTGGGTAGCAAGGCACCATCCGTTTACGTCTCCCAAGCCGGATCATATTGACATTATGATCAACAATAACCCGGTGATTGAAAATGCAGCTGAATACTTAAAACATCCTTATGCCGGCATCAAAGCAAATGCTTATGATATGGTGCTGAACGGAAATGAAATTGGCGGCGGCAGTATCCGTATTTTTCAACGGGCATTGCAGGAAAAGATGTTTGCTGCACTGGGTATGGATGCTGAAGAACAACAACATAAATTCGGTTTTTTATTGGGCGCTTTTGAATATGGCGCACCGCCACATGGTGGGCTGGCATTTGGTTTCGACCGTTTGTGTGCTATATTGGGTGGCAGCGAAAGTATTCGTGATTTTATAGCCTTTCCAAAAAATAACAGTGGCCGGGATGTGATGCTGGATGCACCAAGTACGATTGATGCAAAACAATTTGAAGAGTTGCAGATTAAACTGGATTTGAAGTAAGTTAAGAGTTTACACCTTTTTAAAAAGGTGTAAACTTTGCATAAATTAAAAGCTATGCAGGATAAGAAAGTAAAAAAAAATACAAAAAAACTATCCGGATAAATGCAGATAAAAAAGTAGCTGCTTTCTTTGGTAAAATACCTAATATAGAAGATGGGTTAAATTTCCATAAAAAATCACGTCGGGAGTAGGAGTAAATTTTTGTTGAACAGCGGTGAACTGTGGATAAAATTTGATTTGAAATAAGATGTTATACATTCCAACACAAGAACTAAAATTCAGAAAAATGCCGCTATACATCATATTGGCTATTTTATTTTTTTTTGGTTACATTCTTGTTGATACTGATAAAATAGATGACACAGTCTCTTTAATGGCTGGAGTAGTTTTCTTGCTTTTGTTTTTTCTATTTTATTTTTTATCCAAATTAAAATTTATGATTGACAACGAAGGGATAACCCATGATAAGTTTTTTGGAAAGCCAAAAGAATTGCAATGGACAGATATTAAATCCTCAGAACTCACATGGCATTATCACGGACACGGAGCAAGTTTGTCCTGGGAATTTATAAGCTTTTCTGGAAAGAGTTTAAGTTTTAATCCATCCTACTATTCAAGAAAACACCTGCGTCCACTTGCCGAAGCATTGGTTTTAAAATGCCACGAAGCAGTGATTGATAAACGAATTGTTAATATGGCTAAAGGCAAATTTCCATGGTATCTCTTTTAAAACTATTTTTAGCAACATATACAACAAAATACCATTTACAAAATACTCACTTTTAACTGTTGCTTTTTGCGTCGTTTGTTTAACTTTTTTCACTCATCCTATTTTTTATAGTACTTGCTAACCCGGTGATATTATTGCCGGCTTGTGTGATGGCCTGTTTTACTATTTATACATTTCGCTGTACCAAGTTTGTAGTAAAAGGCATTGACAAACAACAGCAATTAAAACCATCGCTGAAAGACTGGTTAAAAGTGAATGGCTATGTTGCTAAAGTAATGACAGTAATTTCTTTAAATAACATTATTGGTATAATTGCTTATTCAAAAATCCAACTCACCAAACTGGCACAGGAACTTTGAGCGGCACAGCCTGTAAAGCCGGAAGGTATCAGTATTGAAACAATCGTAAATGCCCTGCTGGTGATCAAGTATATCAGGGGGTATTCTCGGTTGTATAATTGATACAGTTAACATTTAACTTTCGGCTGAAAAAAAACTACCAGTACCTTTTTGAATGCACTTCCTAAGAATTAATTGCCAACAATTTTTTTGCTGCTGTTTATTTTCGCAAATTTGAATAGTGAATACATCAACACCATTGGCAGAACGCCTACGTCCATCTTCATTAAATGAGTTAGCCGGACAACAGCACCTAACCGGAAAAGGCAGCATCTTGCGCACTGCAATTGAAAATGGTAAAGTGCCCAGTATGATCTTGTGGGGGCCGCCGGGCGTAGGAAAAACAACCATTGCCAACATCATCGCACTAACATTACAGGTTCCCTTTTATACGTTAAGTGCCATCAGCAGCGGAGTAAAAGAAGTGCGTGAAGTAATTGAAATGGCAAAATCTCAGCAAAACGTAATACTTTTTATTGATGAAATTCATCGCTTCAATAAAGGGCAGCAGGATGCACTATTGGGTGCAGTAGAAAAGGGTATCATCACATTGATAGGTGCTACTACAGAGAATCCATCTTTTGAAGTAAACAGCGCCTTGCTAAGCCGTTGCCAGGTTTATGTGTTGCGGTCGTTGGATGAAAATGATTTAATCGCCTTATTACATTACGCTTTGCAAAATGACGTAATTCTGAAAACAAAAAAGTTTGAATTAAAAGAAACCGCTGCTCTTATAAATATCTCCGGAGGCGATGCCCGTAAATTATTAAATCTGCTGGAACTGGTGACAGATACATTGGGAGATGGATCAGAAATAAGTGACGAAAAAGTAATGGCCATTGCCCAGCAACGCATTGCCATTTATGATAAAAAGGGAGAGCAGCATTATGATATTATTTCTGCCTTTATCAAATCTATACGTGGCAGCGACCCAAATGCGGCTGTGTATTGGCTGGCAAGGATGATAGAAGGGGGAGAAGATGTTAAATTTATTGCAAGGCGGTTATTGATTTTAGCAAGTGAAGATATTGGCAACGCCAATCCCAATGCCCTGTTGCTGGCAAATGCCACGTTTGATGCAGTCAATAAAATCGGTTACCCGGAATCAAGAATTATTTTGTCGCAGTGTGTTACTTACCTTGCCGCTTCTGCAAAAAGCAATGCAGCTTATGTTGCAATTGGCGATGCTTTGGCGGTAGTACAAAAGTATGGTGATTTGCCTGTGCCTTTGCATATTCGTAATGCGCCAACCAAGCTCATGAAAAATCTTAATTATGGTAAAGACTATGCTTATGCCCATAATTACGAAAATAATTTTTCGCCGCAGGAATATCTACCCAAAGAAATCAGTGGCACATCATTTTACAAACCCGGAAACAATGCAAGAGAAGCTGAATTACGTAAAAATTTAAAAACTTTGTGGAAGGATAAATATGGGTACTAAGGTTTATCCAATAAAATAATATTAATGGTTTAGTAATGAAGTCGTGTTAAAGTCATTCGCTCATAAATGTTTAGAGAGGTTAGAAGTTTAGAAGAATACTTAATTAACAAACTATCAATAACCTGCCTGAACGCTAATTTGATCTCATAAGGTTAACGTAATAGAATTGAGTAGGTATATGCCCTGATAAGGCAGGTTAAGAATAAAAAAAATTACCAAACAATTAAAAGTTCATGTATTAATTTCGAACATACAATTTAAATATATAGTTATGCTAATTCGTAATGTTGTGCTGGTTGTTTTTGGTAGTTTGATATTGGCTGCCTGCGCAAAACAAAATACTGATAATAATAGTGGGGTAGTAGCGGCATCCACCATTTTAAATGTTGCCTATGGCACAAATTCCCTGCAGCAAATGGATGTTTACCTTCCGGCTGGCAGGAGTAGTGGCAGTACTAAAGTTATTATAATGATTCATGGTGGCGCATGGTCTGCAGGATTGGGTACCAGGGCGGATATTGCTCAATATGTTGATACACTCAAAAGAAGGTTTCCGGGTTATGCTATTTTTAACATTGGTTACCGGCTGTTTTCTTTACCCAATACCAACACATTTCCAACACAGGAGCTTGATGTAAAGTCTGCTGTTGAATTTGTTTACAATAAAAGAAGCGACTATTTAATCAGTGATAAATTTGTATTATTTGGGGTAAGTGCAGGCGCACATTTAAGTTTATTGCAAGCCTATAAAAATTCGGTGCCCGTAAAAGTAAAAACGGTAGTTGATTTTTTTGGACCAACCGATATCAACGATTTATATAATAATCCCGGTGTAATACCACCGTTAAATATTATAGCAATTATGAATGGTACCCCCACCAGCAATCCTACACTTTACCAGCAGAGCAGCCCAATTAATTTCGTAAATGCTGCAACGGCATGTCCAACAATTATTTTGCAGGGAAGTGCAGATCCACTGGTAAATGCAGTACGGCAATCAGCTGCTTTAAACGATAAATTGCAAATTGCCGGTGTTCCAAGGGAATATGTATTGTACACTGGAAAGGGCCATGGTGATGATTGGGATAGTGCTACTTTTTTTGATGCATTTAACAGGATTGAAGCTTTTTTAAGATTTCATAATCCATAGTTTTTATGCAGGTAAACCTACAAAATTACATGCTGAAATTCTTAGCTATATATTGCATAATAAAAGTTCCACAATGATGCAACAGTACAAGAGTGATTGTTTTTTTCATTTTCTCAAAATAAAAAAAATAATAAAATCAATTTTGCCAATGCAGCTCGATAGAGTTTCTAAGCCGGGTTCAAAAAAAAGCTTGGAATATCTTAGATACATCGTTGTTTTTCTATGTTTGCTCTTTTTTGCTTGCGATTTAATTACTGCCCAAACGGTTGATGCTGTTTATTCAAAAGATACAAGAGCAGATAACAAAACAAAGCTGTACAGAAACATACAGAACAATGCTATTATCAAAAACTTATCACTTCCTTTAACCGATAGTTCGGAGGAAAACTGGATGGATGCTTTTTGGGGGATGGAATTGATCAGGTACAAAAATCCATGGGCTGATAGCCGCATCTATACAGCATTTGATAGTATTGAAAAGCGAAGTATATCTTTTAAAAGAGCCTTGTTGGAATTACTATTTACCAATTATTCTTTTGAGTTTACAAAGCAGGTTACTCAAATAATGTACTCAGCTGAAAATGATAAAATTTTCGCAATGTGTGCCGAGTACCTGATAAAAGCAAAGCCGGAACTCAAAAGTGCAGTGGCAGCTATTCTTATAAAAAAGCTTGCGTTAAATAAGGACGGAGCAATATTGAATCAGTTAGATTTTAGAATGAATGATGTACCCGGTAAAAACAGGTTGCCTGATATCAAAGCATTATTGCATCATCCATTTTTTAAAAATGCTACAATTGTATTTAGTTTTCAAAGAAGCAACCGGAATTATCCAGGGTTGGTAGCTGTGAGAGATAGTGTTGGTGATTTTGTAAAAGATTTATATGGCAATTTTTTTTCTGTGCCACAGTTGGCAAGAAGTATCACCAATCTTCCAGGCTATTTAACCAATGGCAATACACCGCAAGGGATTTATAGAATGTTTGGAACGGATGTAAGCAGAAGCAATTTTATTGGGCCTACGCCAAACATTCAATTAACCATGCCATTTGAAACAAGCCTGCAACATTTTATGAATGATTCCTCCATTACTGATACCATTTGGACGAATGATTGGTATAAAAAATTGTTACCGGAAAGCTGGAAAAATTATTACCCCATTTTTGGATCTTTTTACGCCGGTAGGGCTGGCCGAACAGAAATTATTTCTCATGGTACAACCATTAATCCGGATTATTACAGCGGCCAGCCATACTATCCCTTAACTCCATCGCTAGGTTGCCTTTGTACCAAAGAAATTTGGGATGAGGCAGATGGCAGAAGAATTTTAAGTGATCAGCAAAAACTAGTATCAGCTTTACTTAAAGCAGGTGGCGCAAATGGCTATGTTATTGTAATTGAATTGAATGATGAACAAAGACCAGTTGAGATAAATGATTTACAGGCACTTTTGAGTAAATGATTATTTAGTGCCGCATTTCAGTTACATAAAATAACTGTTCAATTAATTGTTCAATTTAATTGAAAAAAAGCAGCATATTTATGCTGCTTTTTTTCTGATGCACGCCAGGTATTTTAGAAAGCGCTATTTTAAAAGCCAAAAAGAAATCCGGGTTTCATCAATTTAGGAAGCAGGGTTTTAAATGCTGTATTTTTCTTTATAATAATTTCGTTTGATTTTTCTCTGTTACCAATTATTTTATATCCAAGCGAAGGGATGGTAACTGTAAGTCCTTTATGAGCAATACTCATAACATTATTTTTAAAATCGGTAATGTTTTCTTCAATCAGGCTAATATTTTCATTGATACAAACTTTGGTTTTTTCAAGCCTGATATTCAGATAATTTTCGGCCATCATTTTTATTGCATTAATTTCTTCCTGTTTAATAATTATGGGTTTTGTCAGCCAATAAACAAGGTTAACAAAAAATGGAGCTGTTCTTACAGTCTGCATCTCTGTTTCGTTAACTGATACAAAAACAAAAGAGGTAAATAAAGGTTGATCTTCTAAGATGCTTTTACTTCCTTGTTTCCTTTCAACTTTAACGATAGGGCAAAAATTTTGTATTCCTTTTTTTGTTAGAAATTCTGCTACTTTTTGTTCTTGTTTTTGTTTTGTACTGATGATTAGCCAATTGCGTTCCATGTAGTTTTTTTTTGGGGGTTATTACGAATTAAGGTTTTACAACTTTTAAAGGCTTGTCAACTTGTTGTTAGTGAATTTACTTTCGGCAACTTGATCAATTTTTTATTTGTTGTAGTTACTTGTAGTTAACCACAGTTGTGCCAAGGTACAGATGGCTGATAAACAGGTAGTTGTGTTTATAGCTGTTGCAAAAAATTCCTATTTTTGGAATTGATTTTTAAAATTGGAATTATTGCAGGCAGATGGAACATTACTGGAGTGGTGTTACCGGTTAGTCCTTGTTTAAAAATTGAATAGAAAACCGGGGTTTTTTCGATTAGGGCAACATTTTTCGCTGCCTGTTAAAAATTTGATAGATGGAGAAAATTATCCCGGCGTTGGTGAAATTGAGTGCCTTAAATTCTGATTTTATAACCTTAACCAATGCAAACGCTATTGATTAGATAGCAGTAAAAATTTAAAAGATATCCACACTTAGCAGGTCGATTTTTTATCCACTTTTTGGAATTTTTTTTAGGATATTACCAATCAATACAATTAGTTATAAATTATTTTTTAATACGCAAAAGCAACTCACAATTTGTTGGAAATATTTTCAATTTATTCTTTTTTATTTTATTGATTACTTGCGTAAAATGAAGTGTTAGCCGTTTTAGGTTTGTATATTATTTTTTCCGGAAACAGATTCTAAGACTGCGTTTTCGGGATAAGTAAAGAACATGGTTGATTTATCTGTCACAGAAAATACTTTAATTAATAAACCGAAATAGCAAGTATCTATTTTTATACTAGCCCGTTTTATTGCATACCCACTTATCTACTCCTGCAATAATTCTAAATTATTGTAGGTTTTTTTTGTCTCCAATTTTGGCGGCTGCCGGTAACCATCTTTACCATGATGATTTAAGTGCCTTTTTTGATAGGTAAACTAAAATAATTCATTAGGTGTTTTTTGTTAACTATTTTAAATGCCGGAGTATTTTATTGTACCTAATTATTTCGCTATCTACCTATGCACTACAAAATGATGGACTTTTTATTACCCTTAATGTAGCGTTTATTCTACCCCGCTTTAAGTAATTTATTAATCGATAAGTGCTTAATTATGAATATTTTAATAAATAATTGATATTTATTTATTTTTTTGTCCATCTAAATAATATTAACATTTAGCATGCGTTGGTATGTAGATAGTTTTTATAAACCTATATCTAAGAAAGCTCAATAACAACAGGAAAATTTAATACAACAGTATTCATTTTCGGCTGCCTAAGCGCATCGGTTTTATTTTAAAATATCATTCATTAAGCTTTTCCTTAATTATTCAACGCAATCCAACAAAACATGAAACAATTAATCCAAACCAACAGAAAAAATCAAAGAGCCGTCTTCAATCGGGTTATTTCCCGAACATTAAAAGCAGGATTGCTCTTAATGTGTTTTTCTTTTTTAATGAATGTGGCACAGGCACAGATTATAGCAATCGCTTACCAAAATGGTCCCTGGAGTGATCCTAATACATGGGTAAACAACGACATGCCCACAGCAATAGATGATGTAATTATTGGAAGTGATATTGTTGTACAGATAGATGCAGTAGGTGCAGAATGTAATAGCCTGATTATAGGTGGAGATGGCCTGGGAAGTGGTACTATTATCTTTATTGGTACTTCTTCTTTAACAGTGGCAGGCGACATAACCTTGGGGGACGCATCGTACACCGGCACAATTACAATGGATACTGGTGCTACGCTCACCTGTAATTCAATAATAGAGGCAGACCCTGGCTATAGTGGCGTTTATGGAACCAATACGGGTACAGTTGTGTTCAACGGAATTTTCACGCTGCCTTTTAATCTTTTTCAGTTTAATAATCTTGTAATTAATAGTGGGTATGTAAGCACAGGCGGTAGAAATTTGCCAATTGAAGGTAACCTTACCGTTAATGATGGCGCTACACTCGATTTGAAAGAGCAAACTGCCAACAGGAACACTATAGGAGGAGCACTCACAATCAATAATGGCGCTACTTTAAAAATTGGCGGTGGCGGAACCATTCCGGCAAATTTTAGCAATCATATAATTGGCGCTACCAGCATTATTGAATATAACGGTGTTGCGCAAACGGTAGCTACCTTAAACTCATCAAGCAATTATGGATACTTAATTATTTCAGGTTCGGGCCTAAAGGAAGTTAATGGAACAATAAATATTGAAAAAGATTTAACCGTTAATGGCGGTATTTTTAGTGTTAATACTTTTTCTGCGGATAGAACTACTTCTGGCGGTATTTTAACCATTGCCAACGGTGCTACATTACGAATAGCCGGAACTGGTACTTTACCAGGTAGTTTTTCTACTCATTCTATCGGTGCTACAAGTACTGTTGAATATATGGGAGCTGCTTCTCAAAATGTAGCTGAATTAAATTCCAGTCAAAAATATGGTAACCTTACCGTTACAAGCGGTATAAAAACGTTGGTGGGAAGTATTGGAGTTGCAGGCACACTTTCCTTTGGTGGCAACCCAAACAAACTGGTAATCGGAAGTAATACGCTAACGTTGGAAGGCGCAATAAGTGGTTCAACTACTTTAAGAAATATAACTGGTTCGTCAAGTAGCAATTTAGTAATGACCGGCGCATTAAACAGAACGTTGTTTTTTGATGCAACAACAATTGGCACAACCAATCAATTAAATAACTTCACCATTAATCATACTGGCAATACAACTACCCTCGGTAACGATTTAGTAACCAACGGAAACCTTACTTTTACTACAGGTAAACTGGCCATTTCATCAAAAACGCTTACCGTAAATGGTAATTTGGTTAACACCGTAACTGGTGCAATTACGGGTAGTACGCTCAGTAAAATAATCTTTAATAGTTCATCTGTAAGTCCAACGCTTTCAATGGATCAAACTTCGGCCACAACAAGAACCTTAAGCACTTTATTAATAAACAGTACCGGACAGGTAGTTACTATGGGTAACGATTTAATAATGAATAGCACCATTACTTTTACGGATGGTAAACTAGCAATTAATGGTAATACACTTACCTTAAAAGGTGCTGTAACCAATACAGTTACAGGCGGCCTGCGGAGCAGTAGTACCAGCAATTTAATAATGGGTGGTACAGTAAGTGCTACACTATCATTTGATCAAACAACACCGGGAACTAGCAATGTTATCAATAATGTAACGCTTAGTGGAAACCAAACTATTACATTAGGTAATGCCCTACGTTTATTAGGTACGCATACACCCACAGCAGGTGTGTTTGCCTCTGCCGGCAATTACACAATTGCATCCACTGCCAGCAAAACAGCCAATATTGCCCCAGGCGTTATAGGTGGCAACTATATTACAGGGGATGTAATTATCGAGCGCTTTATCCCTCAAAATACTTACAGGGCATGGCGTTTATTGGCTGCACCAGCCAATGGCAAAACTATTAATCAAACATGGCAGGAAGGACAGGGGTCAGCTGTTAATGGAAAACCTGGCTATGGTACCAACATATCCAGTAATTCAGCTTCCTGGGCTGCCAATGGTTTTGACTATAAAACCCCGGGTAATTCTTTATTATACTATGATCAGGCTTCCAATACTTTACCTGGCATAACCAATACTTCCGCTGTAATTTCAAACGAACCAGGCTACTTTATGTATATCCGCGGCAGCAGAAGCATCACTCCGGACTCCGTTATTATTAACAATAATTCATCGACCACATTGCGGACAACCGGTACGCTTAATACCGGTAATCAAACTGCTATCACCATTCCTGCCGATAAATCGGCTGTAATTGGTAATCCATTTGCCAGTGCAATAGATGTTAGATCAATTGGTCTTACAGGTGGATGTATCGGTGCCTCTTTCTATGTTTGGGATCCTAAACTGGCAGGTTCGTATAATTTAGGGGCTTATCAAACTTTAACTGATGGTGGCGGTGGAAATTACATCGTAGTACCAGGGGGTGGCAGTTATGGTGGAAATGGAAGTATACAAAATACCATTGAATCCGGTGCCGCATTTTTTACCAGGGCAATAGCTGCTTCTGGTACCATTACTATTAATGAGGCCACCAAAACTACCGGTAGCAGGATGGTTTTTAGGCCCGCAGATGCTTCACCCGGCGAAACATTGGCTGCAAATCTTTTTGCTAAAAACAACAACGTATTTACAATGGCAGATGGTAACCTGGTGATTTTTGATCCAGCTAATAATGATGCTATTGATGCTTTTGACGCTATTAAGCGTACCAATTTTGGAGAAAATTTAAGTATTTTAAAAAATGGAATCAGCCTTGCTGTTGATAAAAGACTACCCATTGGCAGCACAGACACTATTTTTTTACGGATGTCATACATGAAAAAAATAGACTACCGTTTGCAGTTGGTTGCTAATAACCTGCAACATCCCAACCTTGCTGCATTTTTAGAAGATACCTACAAAGCAACCAGCAAACCACTTAATTTAATTGATACCACCTACTATGCTTTTACCATCGATGCAAATGCTGGTTCAATTGCAGAAAAAAGATTCAGGATCGTTTTTAAACCAATCACTGTATTACCGGTATCTGTTACCAGCATAAAAGCAACTTTACAAAGCAAACAAATTGCCGTAGAGTGGAGGGTGGAAAATCAAATTAATATCCGCCACTACGAAGTAGAGAAATCTGTAAATGGTCGTGTGTTTGTTAAGGCTGCAACCCTTGTTGCAACTGGAGTAAATGGCAGTGCGGTTAGTTATAGCTGGCTGGATGTTAATCCGGCTGCTGTAGTAAATTATTACAGAATTAAAAGTGCAGATTTTACCGGAACATTTAAATATTCTGCTATTGTAAAAGTTGCTATTGGTAAATCAGTACCTGCAATTACAGTAGTACCCAATCTGATAGATGGAAATACCATGAATCTGCAGTTTACCAGTCAGCCTAAAGGAAAGTACACAATGAGATTATTGAGTAATAATGGTCAGATAGTTTATAGTATACAGCAAACACACAGCGGTGGCAACGATCTGCAAACAGTAAATCTACCAGCTTCTACGCCAAACGGTGGTTATCAACTGGAAATAATTGCGCCAGACAACAGCAGACAATTGCAAAAGCTGGTAATTCAGCGGAACAAATGATGTAAATCTGGCCAATAAAAATTTAGTAGTTTATTTTAAATTTGATACAACGCAATGCGCCCTTAGGGGCGCATTTTTTATTGTGCATTGTCTCAATAATAATCCTCCTCAACAATTAATTCTCCGATATCAACTTATGTTGACTTAGTTTTTATGGCAGCTTCCTGCAAACTCCATTAAAGGGAAAAAATCAGCAAATCAATCTGCAAGTATATTATCTCATACGCTGGTGCTACGTTAAGAATTAAATGAGCTATCAATTTGTAGATAGTCAAATTCTCCATTCATCATTGCCCATTTCCCATTCACGCTTACCTTAACAAGGGTAAAGACTATATGAGTTTAATATCAGCTTTAAAGTACTGATTAGTTATAGTAAACGATGCCATTTTTTGAATTTAATCCTATAAAAAATCCTGTATTAAATTACGAAAAACTCCTGCTGTTTTTGGGCAATAAGCTAAAATTCATTCCTCCAATTATTTATAGCTTAATAATAAATTTCACTAAAGTTCGTTAGTTATAAAGTTAATAATGTGTAGTTATTATACTACAGTATATAGGAGTAATACGCATCAGGTATAGAATTTACAAGTCATTGAATCATTTTAGATGTTTAATAGTTATACGAACAAAAAATATTTCTGGGGCATTTTAAGTGATTTTTTATTAAAATAAATATTTTATCTATCCAATATAATTTAACAAAACATGACACAATTAATCCAAACCACCCTAAAAAATCAAAAGGCATCGTTGCGTTGCACCTTATTATCTACCATGTTTAAATTATCTAAATAAAATATCAATCCCGATTTACCCACTACCTGTACCTGGTACAAAAAATAAAAAATATTTTATGAGAAGAATTTACTCAACTAAAATGAAAAGTACATTATTGAAATGTCTTTTTTCAAGACGAATAAAAAGTTTAAACAAAGAATCATTTGAAAGTGGTTTATTGTTAATGAACCAGGATAAAACCTCTTTTCAGGAAAAGAGGTTTTCACAATGGATATTTAATTTTGTTGGCAAACCTTTAATAGTCGCTTGCTTAATTTTCGCAGTGGAAAAGGCAAATGGACAGGTTACAACAGGCAGAGCCACTTTAGGTACTAATATTTCTGCTGATAAAGCAGCTAATTCCACCAGTCCTGCTGGTGGAACTTTTACTACATTAGGTAACATAACTATTCGGGAAGGCATTGGTGTTGCTAACAGGGGAAATATTGCAACGACTGTTGCACAGATTGTTTTAAATGCACCCATTGGCTGGAACTTTCAAACCAGTGGCGTAACTGCAACTGCCACCGGTGGTGATATTGTAACCGGCACAATAACTTATACTACAACAGCCATAACTATTCCTTTAACAGTTAATAGTATAGCCAACAGGGATTTATTAACTATCTCAGGCGTAAGTGTTAAAGCTTCAAGCGGATCAACATTACCAGGCAGCGGCAACATTACGCCTACATTTACAGGAACTATTTCCGGATTATTAACCACCACAAACCTTGGCTCACTTTCTCAGATTGCAGGCACTGTAACTAACCTGGCATTTTCGACACAGCCCGGAAGTGTTGCATATGGTTCAGTAATTACTGCACGTCCTGTTGTTGTTTCAAAGGATCAGTTTAGCAATAATAGCAGATTTGGGTTGGGAGCTACTGTAAATGCTACTGTTGCAATTGCATCAGGTACAGGTTCATTAAGTGGAACAACATCAGTGAATATTGGTACAGCCGGCGGTAATGGAACTGCAACTTTTTCAACCCTTAGAACAACAACAATTGGTGCCAAAACAATTTCAGCAACTGCACCAGGATTAACAGTTGCCAGCAGTAATTCTTTTACTATTTCAGCAATTTCGTTAACACTAACAGCAACAAGTTCTGCTAAGATTTACGGTACTGCATTAACAGCTGCGACCGGATCAGGTTTTTCCCGTACCAGTGGAACTTATGCAACCGGAGAAAGTGCAACAAGTGTTACGCTTACTCCCGATGCAGCAGGCCTGTCCGCTGCCACACCTGCAGGTACGGCATATACTGTTACCCCTTCGTTAGCAACAGGTACCGGTGGGTTTTTAGCCAGCAATTACAATATTACTTATATACCATTTAACGGGATAGTTACAAGAAAAGCCTTAACAGTAACTGCAACCGGGCCTTCAAAAACTTATGGCACTGCCTTAATAGCTGGAACCAGCAGTATTAATTTTACAGCCAGTGCAACAGGCATAGGCAGCGAAACGGTAACGAGTGTAACCCTCACACCCAATGCGTCGGGCTTATCCGCTACCAGAGCTGCGGGTTTAACCTATGTAGTTACCCCATCATTGGCAACTGGTACCGGGGGGTTTTTAGCCAGCAACTATACTATTACTTATGTTGCATTTAACGGGATAGTTACAAAAAAAGCCTTAACGGTAACTGCAACCGGACCTTTAAAAACCTATGGCACTGCCTTAATAACAGGAACAAGCAGTACCAATTTTATAGCTGGCGCAACAGGTGTAGGCACTCAAACAGTAACGAGAGTAACACTTACTCCTGATGCTGCAGGACTTTCGTCTACTACTTCTGTGGGTGTTGCTTATGTAGTTACACCTTCATTAGCCATAGGGGGTGGAGGATTTTTAGCCAGTAATTACAATATCACTTATATTCCATTTAATGGTATAGTAACTGCGAAAGCCTTAACGGTAACAGCAACCGGTCCTTCAAAAAGCTATGGCACTGCATTAACAGCTGGAATAAGCAATACTAATTTTACAGCAGCAACTGGTGTAGGCGGCCAAACTATAACGAGTGTAACGCTTACACCCGACGCAGCAGGTTTGTCTGCCAGCACAGCAGCAGGTTTAGCATATATAGTTACCCCGTCATTGGCAACAGGTACAGGGGGATTTTTAGCCAGCAACTACAATATTACTTATGCATCATTTAATGGTAATGTAACAGCGAAAGCCTTAACAGTAAACGCAACCGGGCCTTCAAAAACTTATGGCACTGCCTTAATAGCTGGAACCAGCAGTACCAATTTTACAGCAAGTACAACAGGCATAGGCAGCGAAACGGTAACGAGTGTAACCCTTACTCCCAATGCTTTTGGCTTATCCGCTACCAGAGCCGCAGGTTTATCATATGTAGTTACACCATCGTTGGCAACAGGTACCGGGGGGTTTTTAGCCAGCAATTATACTATTACTTATGTACCATTTAACGGTATAGTTACGAGAAAAGCCTTAACAGTAACTGCAACCGGACCTTTAAAAACCTATGGCACTGCCTTAGTAACAGGAACAAGCGGTACTAATTTTACAGCTGGCGCAACAGGTATAGGCACCCAAACAGTAACGAGAGTAACTCTTACTCCTGATGCTGCAGGACTTTCGTCTACTACCTCTGTGGGTGTTGCTTATGTAGTTACACCTTCATTAGCCACAGGTGGTGGAGGATTTTTAGCCAGTAATTACAATATCACTTATATTCCATTTAATGGAACAGTAACTGCGAAAGCCTTAACGGTAACAGCAACCGGTCCTTCAAAAAGCTATGGCACTGCATTGACAGCAGGAACAAGCAGTACCAATTTTACAGCAGGCGCAACAGGCGTAGGCACACAAACAGTAACGAGTGTAACGCTTACACCCAATGCAGCAGGCCTGTCAGCTACGGTATTACCTGGTGCAGCTTATGTAGTTACCCCTTCATTGGCCACAGGTAGTGGAGGGTTTTTAGCCAGTAACTACAATATTACTTATGTACCATTTAACGGGATAGTTACAAGAAAAGCCTTAACAGTAACAGCAACTGGTCCTTCAAAAACCTATGGCACCGCCTTAACTGCTGGAATAAGCAGTACCAATTTTACAGCAGGCGCAACAGGCGTAGGCAGCGAAATAGTAACGAGTGTAAGGCTTACTCCCAATGCGTTTGGTTTATCCGCTACCCGGGCCGCAGGTTTATCATATGCAGTAACCCCTTCATTGGCGACTGGCACGGGAGGATTTTTAGCTGGCAACTATACTATTACTTATGTACCATTTAACGGTATAGTGACAGCCAAAGCCTTAACAGTAACAGCAACCGGACCATCAAAAGCCTATGGTACTGCATTAACTGCAGGAACAAGTGTTACCAATTTTACAGCTGGCGCAACAGGCGTGGGCACTCAAACAGTAACGGGTGTAACCCTTACACCGAATGCAGCAGGTTTGTCTGCTACTACAGCCGCCGGTGCAGCATATACAGTTACCCCTTCATTGGCAACAGGTACGGGAGGATTTTTAGCCAGTAACTATAATATTACGTATGTACCATTTAACGGTACAGTAACAGCGAAAGCCTTAACAGTAACAGCAACCGGTCCTTCAAAACCCTATGGCACTGCATTAACAGCAGGAACAAGCAGTACCAATTTTACAGCTGGAGCAACAGGCGTAGGAACCGAAACAGTAACAAGTATAACACTTACGCCTGATGCAGCCGGTTTGTCTGCTACCACAGCAGCCGGAGCAGCTTATGTTGTTACCCCTTCATTGGCAACTGGTGCAGGAGGATTTTTAGCCAGTAATTACAATATTACTTATATACCATTTAACGGGACAGTAACAGTTGCCTCTTTAACCATTACCGCCAACAACCAGTCAAAATGTGCCGGTACCAGCTTCACTTTTACGGATACAGAGTTTACAACAGCTGGCTTACAAAATAGTGAAATAGTTGGTTCTGTTATATTAACAAGTGCAGGCGCAGCATCAGGTTCAGCAGTAAATACCTATTCTATTGTACCTTCGGCAGCTACCGGCGGTACGTTCATTTCATCTAATTATACCATTACTTATTCAAATGGAACTTTAACAGTAAATCCAACTCCTTCCACACCTACTATTTCCGGAACTCCATCATTGTGTGCAGGTGGTTCAACCACATTAACATCATCAGCAGGTGCCGGAAACCAATGGTACAAAGATGCGGTAATATTAGGCGGGGAAACAGGCACAACATTATCAATAACAACTGCTGGCACCTATACTGTTGTGGTTACATTATCAACATGTCCTTCAGCAATATCAACAGGTACAGTTGTTACCATCACTTCCAACCAATGGATAAGTACAGGTATTACTGGGCAAGACCGTAACTGGAGCAACGGATTAAACTGGAGTTGTGGGGCTCCACCTTCAGCTGGCAGCAATATAATTATTGCAGCCGGTGCTACTTTATTCCCCCAGTTGCCTTACGGTGTAAATCCGGTACTAAATGATGTAACGCTTCCGGCTGGTAAAACTTTTGATATTGCGGGGCAAACCTTAACGATCAATGGAGCAGTAACCGGCACAGGTACCATCACCGGTTCCGATACCTCCAACCTGGTTATTTTTGGAGCAGCAGGCACCTTAAATTTTACACAAACCGGCACGGGTAGTTACCTAAAAAACTTTACACTCAACACTGGCGCAACTGCCATCTTGGGCAACGCCTTAAACATTACAGGGGGTACTGCCGCCAATACAGAGGGTAAGCTTACTGTAACTGGTAGTGCTGTGTTAACAACGGGTGGTTTATTAACCATTAAGTCGAATATATATGGTACAGCGAGTATTGCTGCTAACACAAATGGAGGCACTTATATCAGTGGTAATGTAACAGTAGAAAGATACATCCCACAAAATACCAACCGTGCCTGGCGTTTGCTAACTGCCCCAACCAATGGACAAACCATTAAGCAATCATGGCAGGAGGGGCAGGCTGCAGGGGTAAATGGCCTGGATGGTTTTGGTACGAATATCACCAGTAGTTCAGCATCATGGTCTGCTGATGGTTTTGATTTTAAAACAGCGAGTAGTTCTTTGTTAACATTCGACCAAGCCAGTAACACATTACCCGGCGTGGCCAATACCAGCGCCGCAGTTAATGCAGCTTCGGGCTATTTTATGTACATCCGTGGCAGCAGAAGTAATACGCCATCTTCCAGCACAAGCGCAGGCGCAGCAACTACATTACGCACAACGGGTACGCTAAATTTGGGTAACCAAACTGCCATTTCAATTCCTGCTGATAAATCAGCTTTAATTGGTAATCCATACGCCAGCTCATTAGATTTGAGAAATATTGTTTTGGCAGGAGGATGTACAGGCGCTTCGTTTAATGTGTGGGATCCAAAATTATTGGGATCTTATAATCTGGGTGCTTACCAAACATTATCATTTGATGGGTCTGATTTTATAGTAGTGCCAGGTGGAGGCAGTTTTGGTCCATCGGGGTCTGTAAATAATTTTATTGAATCTGGTGCTGCATTTTTTACAAGAGCAGTTGCGTCCCCGGGTACAGTAACTATAAATGAAACAAGTAAGGGTACGGGAAGCAGAATGGTTTTCAGGCCGGCAGGTGCTTCATCTAAGGAGACCTTTATTACTAACCTTTATGCAAAAAACAGCAATGCCTATACTATGGCAGATGGAAATATGATCGTTTTTGATCCAGCCAATAATGATGCTATAGATGGATTTGATGCCATCAAGCGAACCAACTTTGGAGAGAACTTCAGCATCTTAAAAAATGGTAAAAACCTGGTTATTGAAAAAAGAGCTTCAATAACTGCTGCTGATACAATTTCTTTCAGGATGTACAATATGAAAAAACTTGATTATCGTTTGCAATTGGTTACCGCTAACATGCAACAACCCAACACTACAGCATTTTTAGAAGATACTTATCTTGCTACAAGCAAAGCAATTAATTTAAGCGATACTACTTACCATGATTTTACTGTAGATGCAAATGTGGGTTCAATAGCACAAAACAGGTTCCGCATAGTATTCAGGCCAATTAGTGTATTGCCGGTTTCATTTACAAACATCAAGGCAACCGTACAAAATAAACAAATAGCGGTTGAATGGCGGGTAGAAAATCAAATCAACATACGTGAATACGAAGTGGAGAAATCTGCTAACGGACGTGATTTTGTGAAGGCTGCAACAACAGTTTCAACAGGCTTAAATGGAAGTACTGTAACGTATAATTGGGTAGATATGAATCCTGCAAATGCTTTAAATTATTACAGGATTAAAAGTGTGGATGCAAATGGAACATTCAAATTCTCAGGTGTGGTTAAAGCAACGATAGGAAAAACAAACGCAACAATTTTAGTTACACCAAATTTAATTACAGGCAATACAATGAACCTGCAGTTTACCAATCAGGTAAAGGGGAAATATACACTGAGGTTATTGAACAATAGTGGCCAGCTTGTTTATAGTTCACAAAAGGTACACAATGGTGGAAATGAATTACAAAGCATTAACCTCCCATCGGCTATCCCAACAGGTTCCTACCAATTAGAAATAATAGCACATGACAACAGCAGGCAAATACAAAAGTTAGTGATACAGCAAAATAAATAAACACCGTTTGCTAAAATAGTAACCCAACTAATTTAACCCTTACAAAACCCAATGCGCCTTTAAACAGGCGCATTTTATTTTTGGTGAAATTCAAATTTGTTAACTATCGGTTGTCTCAAGCCGCAAATCTAAAATTGTTACAGTATTTAGAACATGCATTGAATTGAGTGCAGAAATAACCCGTTAGGCAATAGGGGCAAAATCCACAATTTGAACTGCACCCTTTTCTTGTATTAGAAATAATTTTTTATTAAATTGTTAACCATTTTTTAATTTTAATTGATTATTGTTAAACAAATGATTATTTTGTCAAGGATTTACAAAACAATAAACCTTAAACCTTTTTATCATGAACATCAAAAAAATGCTAATTGCAGGCACAATTGGTGGAATTCTTTTCTTTTTATTTGGTTGGGTTGTTTATGGTGTTCTTTTAAAAGAGTACTTTTTTAAAAATACCGGTGCTGCCGGCCATTTAGACCGTGTTGATATTATAATGGGAACAGTATTTCTTGGAAGTCTGCTAGAGGGGTATGTTTATGCGTACGTTTTTACAAGGGCAAATGTGGAGTCTTTAAAAGATGGAATGATTACCGGGGGGATTCTTGGATTTTTAATGATCAGTGCTTTTGATTGTATGATGTATGGAACTACGCTGATATTAAGTAAACATAGCCTGGTTGCTGATATACTGGCATCAACTTTTATTGCTATTGTAGTTGGCGCTATCCTCGGCTGGATATTGTATAAAATGAAAAAATAAATATTGTATTTATAAATTTTGCGATTGCTTGTTCCATTAATGAGGGCTTCCTTAAAAGGGGAGCCTTTTTTATGTTATAGACTGCAACCTTCAAAGCGAATTACTGTAAAGAATTGAACAAAATAATTTTCTGCCTTACAGCTTTTGTTAAACATAATTTGTCATTTTTCACAATAATCTTAGCAAATTTTCAACGAAGCATTGCTTTCTCTAGATGTATAGGATGAATAATGTATCTTTGCCGCACTAAATGAAATAGCTACAATAAGTGAATAAAATTGTTTTTTTAGTAAGATTGTTCTTTCCATGATTATTTTCGCCATGCAGGTATGCATGGCTTTGCTATTATCTTTCAGGAGATAATATTAAATATATATGGAACCGAAATTTTAGTTTTAAATATACCACCAGGATTATAATAAATATTTTATGAGTGAAACACAAACACAACAAATGAAAAACCTTATGCAGGAAAAATGGAATAAACGTCCATTAATTATCAGTGGCCCTTGCAGTGCCGAAACGGAAGAGCAAATGCTGGAAACAGCAACAAGACTAGCTAAAACAGGAAAAATAGACATGTTACGTGCTGGTATCTGGAAACCACGTACCAAGCCGGGTTTGTTTGAAGGAATTGGTACAAAAGGTTTGCCTTGGTTGTTACAGGCAAAGAAAATTACCGGCCTACCTACCACAGTGGAAGTAGCCACAGCTAAACATGTGGAAGATGCCTTAAGTTTTGATGTAGATATGCTTTGGATTGGTGCCCGTACTACTGTTAACCCATTTAGTGTGCAGGAAGTAGCAGATGCATTGCGTGGTGTTGATATACCAGTATTAATTAAAAACCCCATTAACCCCGATCTGGAATTGTGGACTGGTGCAATTGAGCGTATTCAAAAAGCAGGTATTAAGCAAGTGGGTATGATTCATCGTGGATTTAGCAATTATGGAAATACTGAATTCCGCAATGCGCCGATGTGGCATTTACCTATTGAAATGAAACGCAGGTTTCCGGAAATGATCCTTATCTGCGATCCATCCCATATCTGCGGCAACAGGCACATGTTACAATCAGTAGCCCAAAAAAGTATCGATCTGGATTTTGATGGCGTAATGATCGAGAGCCATGTAGATCCGGATAATGCCTGGAGTGATGCCAAACAACAAATTACCCCCGAACGTTTAGCCGAATTACTGGATGGCCTTATCTGGAGAAGCGAAACATCCGATAAACAAGAATTTATAACTGCTTTAGCTACGCTAAGAGAGCAGATTAATCATGTAGATGATGAATTGCTTTCATTGATTGGACAGCGCATGAAGATTGCTGATAAAATAGGCGAGTACAAAAGAGAAAACAATATTACCATCCTGCAAACAAATCGCTGGAACGACATACTGGAAAAAGCATTTAAAAAAGGTGAAAAATTGGGCCTTAGCCAGGAATTTATCACCAAATATTTTGATGCCGTGCATTTGGAAAGTATCAATCACCAGAACAAAGTGATGAATAGTTAGAACATAACTCAATCTGCCTAAATTCCGATGAAGATAACAAGATGTTACGGTACGTAATGGATAAAACAGTGAGTTGGATCTTATGCCACTAGTGAGATAAACCTTAGTAGAAATGAAATTACTTTTAAGTTCAGACCTTATTATCAGATAGAAAGAGATTAATATAAGCACTCATTGAAGGTAATAAGGTTGGTTATACTTAATCAAAAAGTCTATTAAGGTTAAAAGCAAAAGCAATTTAACCTGTCACTAGTTTATCCCTTGTGGAGTATAAAAATATATTGAGTGAACTTATTTATTTAAAGCGTGTCAAAAAAAACAACATCCCATACTTTTTCAGAAAAAACCGTCCGTTATTATTTTGATGCTGCGTTTGCCGATTTGGAAACCATCATTTCAAAAGAAAGGGCAATCCTGGTAACTGATGAAAATGTATTTGTAGCACAGCCAGCAATTTTTACAGGATGGAAAACAATCATCATAAAGGCAGGCGAACAATTTAAGCAACAGGCTGCTGTTGATTTTATTATAGGGCAGTTAATTGAAAAGCAGGCAGACAGGAATACATTTATTGTGGGTGTAGGTGGAGGTGTGGTTACTGATATTACAGGATATGCGGCGAGTGTATACATGAGGGGATTAAAATTTGGATTTGTACCCACCACTATTTTAGCCATGGTAGATGCTGCCATTGGTGGTAAAAATGGGGTTGATGTTGGACCTTACAAAAATTTAGCGGGGCTTATAAAGCAACCAGATTTTTTACTGTTTGATTATGCTCTTTTACAAACACTTCCGCAGGAACAATGGGTTAATGGGTTTGCTGAAATAATTAAACATGCCTGTATTAAAGATGCTGATCTATTTCAATTATTGGAACAAAATGAACTTGCTGTATTTCAATCAAATGCAGAATTGTTATCCAATTTAATTGAAAGAAATGTGCAGATAAAAACAACAGTAGTTGTATCAGATGAATTTGAAAAAGGAGAGCGGAAGTTGCTCAACTTTGGTCATACACTCGGCCATGCAATTGAAAATACCTACCAGTTATTACATGGTCATGCAGTAAGTATTGGAATGGTGGCAGCCTGCAATATTTCTGAAGAAATCAACCTGTTTGATTCAGCTGAAAAGGCAAGAGTGATAAAGCTGATAGCCAAATATCATTTAACAACAGGCTTAGCGATCGACAAGGATAAAATCTGGAAATTACTTACCATGGATAAAAAAAGGGTGAGTGATGAAATGAGTTTTATACTCCTGAATAAAATTGGCGAAGGAGTGATACATCCAATCCCCCTGGTTCAATTAGAAAATTTAATTAGTAATTGCCTTCCCATGCCCTCCAAACAAGAAGGGACTTTTAGCGCATAAAAATTCATAGTTCTTTTATGATAGTGAGCATAACTCCATCAAAAGTTTCAGGAAACATACATGCACCTACATCAAAAAGCTCCATGCAGCGGGCATGTGCAGCCGCTTTGCTAAATCCTGGCGAAACTATTATACACAATCCCGGCAAAAGCAACGATGACCTTGCCGCAATAGGAATTATAAAAAATTTAGGAGCTGAAATAAAAGCAGATATCAACGGTAGTTTAATGGTAAAAGGTAGCAACTCGTTGAATGCTCAGGATTCCCCTTTGGTGGGAGATTTAGAGGGCGCCAGATCTTTAAATTGCGGCGAAAGCGGTTTGGGAATTAGGATGTTTACACCATTAGCAGCCCTAAGCAGCAACGAAATAACCATCAATGGTAGTGGCAGTTTATTAACCCGGCCAATGGATTTTTTTGATGAGATTTTCCCTCAATTGGGAATCAACATTCAGTCAAACGAGGGCAAACTTCCCATTAAAATTAAGGGACCGCTACAGCCAAAAAATATTACCATCGATGGATCACTGAGTTCGCAATTTTTAACCGGGCTGTTGATGGCTTATGGAAAAGCTGCAACAAGGCAGGTAACCATTACGGTGAAAGATCTCAAGAGTAAACCATACATCGACCTGACCCTACAGGTGATGCAACAATTTGGCTACGATGTAGTTAATAATAACTACGAATCTTTCCTCGTCAACCCAGTCAACCTGTCAACTTCCCAACTTGTCAACTACACAGTAGAAGGCGATTGGAGTGGAGGTGCCTTTTTATTGGTGGCAGGTGCAATTAGTGGAAATATTTTGGTAACAGGATTGGATGTTTTTTCAACACAGGCTGATAAGGCGATTTTAAAAGCACTGATGGATTGTGGCTGTACTTTATCTATCGAAGAAAAGCAGCTTGCCATTTCACTTCCTGCCGCCGGGCTTGATGGCTTAAAAGCTTTTCATTTTGATGCAACTGATTGCCCGGATTTGTTTCCTCCGTTGGTAGCATTGGCAGCATATTGCAATGGCACTACAACTATTAAGGGTGTAAATCGTTTAGCACATAAAGAAAGTAACCGGGGTTTAACATTGCAGGAAGAATTTGGAAAGATGGGTGTTCACATTACCTTGCAGGACGATTTAATGCTGGTAGAGTGTGGCGCTGTTGTTACCGGTGCAGTTGTTCATTCGCATCACGACCATCGCATTGCCATGGCTTGTGCAGTGGCGGGTTTAGCAGCAACGGGTATTACAACTATTGAAGAAGCAGACGCCATCAATAAATCGTATCCTGCGTTTTTTGAAGACTTGGAAAAATTACAGGTAACTTTAACTATTGGAAATCAAGTATGAAAATGACTGAAAGATCTGAAGCTAAGATGTTGATCGAAATTGGAAAGCTTGCTGGTAAAAAAGCCAGGGAAGAAAACTTTGCATTAGGTTTACCTGTTGTTTATGAAGAAAACGGCTATTTGATAGAAGAGGATAAAAACGGTAATAAAAAGAAACTTAAAAAAATAAAACTCCTTAAACTCAATAATGGCAGTTAACAGATTGAGAATAATTGCAAGCCCCAATGGTTCCGTAAAAACCACCTTATACTTCTTTTTGAAGGATAATATAACAACAGGAATCTGGCTTAATGCAGATGAGTTATTAGAACAGTTTAAACGTAAAAGCTTTCTTGAATATTCAATTTTAGGATTTATTCCCACACTTAAATCATTTAAAAAATTCTGTAAAAAAATATCTTCTTCAAAATTTATTGAAGAAGATCATTGGCTCAGTTTTCTATTATAATAAATTTAATTGAAGTATATGAATAGTTTCGGTCGCATTTTTAAAGTATCCATTTTTGGGGAATCGCATGGTAATTGTGTGGGCATTAATATTGACGGCTGTCCTGCGGGGATGCCATTAAGTGTGGATGATTTTACCACCGATATTGAAAGAAGAAAAGCAGGTGCCAAAGGAACTACACCAAGAAAAGAAGATGATATTCCCAAAATAATGAATGGTGTTTTTAATGGTAAAACCACTGGTGCACCTATCACGATTTTATTCGACAACAACAACACAAGAAGTACCGATTACGAAAAGCAACGTGCCGTACCAAGGCCTGGTCATGCAGATTTTGTTGCCACCAAAAAATTTGGCGGCTTTGAAGATTTTAGAGGTGGCGGGCATTTCAGCGGACGATTAACCGTTTGCCTGGTGGCAGCAGGTGTTGTGGCCAAAAAATTATTGAATAATATAAATGTGGTAGCAACCATCCTGGAAATAGGTGGCGAAGCTGATATTGAAAGAGGATTGCAAAATGCCATTGATGCAAAAGATACCATTGGTGGTATTGTTGAATGCCGCACTACCGGCTTACCCATCGGATTGGGAGAACCTTTCTTTGACTCTGCTGAATCGGTGCTAAGCCATGCGGTATTTGCTATACCTGCAGTAAAAGGTATTGAATTTGGGGCAGGCTTTGCCGCAGCAAAAATGTTTGGCAGCAAACACAACGACTGGATCGAAAATACTGATGGAACCACCACTACCAACCACAGCGGCGGTATAGTTGGTGGCATTACAAACGGTAACGAACTTTTATTCCGGATTGCCATTAAACCGACATCTTCCACACCCAAAGAGCAACAAACATTGAATATAGAAACAGGCGAAGTAGAGGCCTTTTCCGTAAAAGGCAGACATGATTTGTGTATTGCTTTAAGGGTGCCTGTTGTACTGGAAGCCGTAACTGCATTTGTATTGGCGGATCTGCTGATGCTGGAACAAAGAATTGGAAGGGTAGTGGTTGGGTAATAATTTACTGGGATTATAACTAAAATATTTTCAAGGCCTATCCCCAATTTGAAACAACTTGATTAAAAGAATACTGTAGAGCCGTAGGCTCGTTTCTGTTTTGTAATAACGGGTTTTAGCCCCCGCCTGTACCGGCAGGCGTTGTGTTTCTAAAATCTTCTGCCCGAGAGCCGTAGGCCAGGCCTTTTTTGATGTGAATATTGATACAACTACTTGGTTTAATTATTGTGTAGTTGTTCTTTATATATCTTCCGAACCTAAGGAGCGATAGGATGCTGATAGATTACTTTTATTTCATCTTCTATAATTTTTATTTCAGATTATATTTTTCCTTGTGATTGTTTTCAAAAAAAGCTAAATAGATATTATTAGTTGAACGGAGCGTCGCCAATGAAGCTCAATCAGCGTACTTTTGCCGGTAACAAAAAAAACATCGTAACTGAATGAAATTTTTTCCTGAATCGGCCCTTCACCAATTAGAATACGAAAAGGTGAAAACCATACTGGCAGAATATTGTACCACTGCATACGCCGCCAACAAAGCTTCCAATCTTCGCATTCATACAAAAATTAATTTTATACAAACGGAATTGCAGCAGACCAATGAATTTAAATTACTGCTTCAATCTGCCCAATATTTCCCCAACGATTTTACAGTTAATCTTCAAAAAGATTTAAAGCTGCTGTCCATTCCCGGTGCCATGCTGGGTGGCGAACAGTTTTTGTTGATTCATAAACTAGCCACCAATACCAGCAATATTTTTCGCTGGTTCGATAATGAAAGAAGGATTGCCTACCCGGCATTGACCAAAGTAATCAGTGAATCTTACTATGAAAAAACCATCATCGAAATGATTGATGTAGTAGTGGATGAAACCGGCAATGTAAAAGACAATGCCAGTGAAGAATTGATGCGGATAAGGATGGCGCTGTATAAAAAAAGAAATGAACTGCGGCGCATTTTCGATCGCATTGTGAGCAAGCTAAACAAGCTGGGTTACCTGGCAGACATTGAAGAGAGTTTTATGAACGGCAGGCGTGTATTGGCCGTGTATGCAGAGCAGAAGCGAATGATAAAAGGGATTTTACATTCGGAAAGTGACAGCCGCAAAACATCCTTTATAGAACCCGAAGAAACGACCGAACTGAACAACGATATTTTTTCGCTGGAGAATGAAGAAAGCAGGGAAGTGTACCGGGTGTTTAAAGCATTAACCAACCAGGTAAGTGTGTATGCGCCGCTATTACAGAGCTACCTTGCCATTAATGGCGAATTTGATTTTATAAAAGCCAAGGCCAGGTGGGCAGTGGAAATGGGCGGCAATTATCCTGCAATTTTTGATAAGGCACATGTTAATTTAATTCAGGCTTATCACCCGTTGTTGCTGTTGTACAACAAACGAAATAACAAGCCCACCATACCCGTAACCGTGAGGCTGGATGACAAGAACAGGATACTCGTTATCAGTGGTCCAAATGCGGGTGGTAAAACGGTTACCCTAAAAACGGTTGGTCTTTTGCAACTGATGGTACAAAGTGGTTTATTGATACCGGTGCATCCTGATAGCGAACTGGGAATTTTTAAGCAAATAATGATTCACATAGGCGATACGCAGAGCCTGGAATTTGAGCTGAGTACCTACTCATCTCATTTAAAAAACATGAAGCATTTTATGGAGAATGCCAATGGTAAAACCTTATTTTTTATTGATGAGCTTGGTAGCGGCAGCGATCCCAATTTAGGTGGTGCTTTTGCAGAAGTGATTATGGAAGAGCTGGCGTTCAAGCACAGCTTTGGTATTGTAACCACCCATTACCTTAACCTTAAAGTGATGGCCAATAAAGTGCCGGGCATTATTAACGGCGCCATGCAGTTTGATGAAAAAAACTTACTGCCTTTGTATAAACTGATTATAGGAAAGCCAGGTAGCTCCTACACTTTCTCCATTGCTGAGCGTATTGGCCTCGAAAAAAGATTGATTGAAAAAGCAAGGATGCTGGTAGATGAGGATCATTTTACACTGGATAAATTACTGAACAGAACCGAGCAGGATCTTCAAAAAATTGATGTTGATAAAAAAGAATTACAAAATTTATTGCAGGAAAATGTGCGGCTGAAAAAAGAGATGCAGCAGGTGTTGAATAAAGAAAAACATGACCAGGAAATAGAACGGCTGAAGCACCAGAATAAAATATCTGAAGAAAAAATGGCTTACCTGAAAGACATGGAACGTCGCCTGAAAGCGATGGTGATTGAGTGGCGCCGGGCAACGGATAAAGACAAAGTAGTAAAGATGATTCATGCCCTGCTATTTAACCAAAAGGAAAAGATGGTAACAGAGAAATTTCAGAAAAAACTTAATGAAAAGTTTATTGAAATTTCCGGCGAAATACAAGTGGGTGATAAAGTGAAGATGAAACAAAACCGGCAAGTAGGTATTGTAAAAGAAATACGGGGCAAAAAAGTAATTGTACAATTGGGCGTTATTCCATTAACCGTTAACCTGGAAGACTTAAGTTTAGTAAAAGAAAAAGACATACCCGAAGAGACCGCTTAGTTGCAGCCCTCTTTTCTCCTGGTGTCTGTAATACCCATAATTTTCCACACTTCGTTCCTTTAATAAGTGAAAAAACATTCACGCCGCAGTGGGAGAGTTGGTCGTTAAAATAGAAGGTATAAGGAGTCCATGCTATTGCCATGGCACCATCAATTTTAATATCGAAACTGGTAATGTGCTCATCTAATTTCTTGCCTTTTAATGAAATTACCTGCTGCAGAAAATCTGAAATCGCTCCCTGTTGTAATACAGTCTATCCATTTTTATTTTGCATGATTGAATAAAGAAAACAGGAAGAGTCCAAAGAATTCCTGATGACAGTAGTATCATTGGTTTTGATTCCCTTAAAAAAAAGGTTGATTGTTTTTTTGATGTTTTCGTTATCCTGCTGGGCTATTGTTCTGTTACAAAACAGCACCAATAAAATAATAGCAAAACTTTTCATCCGATAATTGCTGTTTAGGTAAAGATTGTTCATTTTTTATTTATGGTAATAAAATAGTTGTCAAAGGCAATATTCGTCTGTAAGCCCTTGTTTTACTGGCATTTGAATCATTTAAAAAGTTGTCTTTTTCATTAATTCAGCTGAATCCCATTTTTTATTTGGTAGTTAAACCTCAACACTATTATTTTGCACCCGGAGAGTTGGCAGAGCGGTCGATTGCGGCAGTCTTGAAAACTGTTGACTGTAACAGGTCCTGGGGTTCGAATCCCTAACTCTCCGCCAGATAGCATATCAAACAATAGTAAATCCTTGCAAACTCAATGTTTTCAAGGATTTTTTATTTCTGCCCCTTTATCAAAACAGTCAACCATTCTTAACAAAAAATTGCGTCATTAGGTGCGACTAAAATACTCAAATAAGACACACCAAATAAATGCCGGTAATACTTACTACTATTGATTTTTACTGTACATTTTATTTGGATTTAGGGATATATTTTTGTATCCATAATGTATTATTTTAATACGCACTACAAATGATTCGAACCTTCAGTCAATGCTTTTTCCTTAAGAAATCCAGGGTAGCCACGGAAGAGACCAGGTATATTTATATAAGAATTACAGTGGATGGGAAGTGGTCAAAAATATCTATTAATACGTAAGTCGCACTACAAAAAACCTTGATAAAAAAATCCAAATACAATACTTTTGTTAAACATGGTTAATGAGAAAACACTTCTCATAGAACCAATTAAAAATAGGTATCTCTTTTATCATATTCCTGAAAATTTTGTTGTTTTACAATTGCCAGCATCGGGCTTCTTTAAAGAACGAAACAGGTATAGTGCGGATTTATTATTTATAAACCATAAATAATGATCTATACAGATTTGTAGCTGGTTTAACCAGTAAAAGATATTTTCTGTACATTTAATACTTACGCTGCTTCGGGTATTTTCGGCCTCGGTAGTCTTTCAAGTTAAGGTTGTGTTACTTCCTCATTCAGACTTAGAAGAAATGCATCTATTGGTCAATTAACCGAACGAATGCAAAAAATCATTCTTAATGAAAAGGCCTTAATCACGGATTGGTTCATTGTACTTTAACTCATCCGTTTTTCATGAAAGTACCGGATGGAAACATTGTTGAGGTTGATAGCGAACCAATGGAAATGTGTAAACTGTGTCGGTAAATGGCAAATCTTTAAATGTATGTAGCCTGTAGTAAAATATAGTTATTGAATTAAATAGAATTATATCTTAAACATTTTACGGATTTTCGGGGAGCATCCAGTTACTTTTTATTTGAAAACTATTGTTAAACTCTCAATTATTTTAACCCTATCTTTTCTTTTAGTACCTTAAACAATTCTCCCCCTCTTAGGTTCTTAGCTACAATTCTGCCCTGTGGATCCAGCAGTATATTAAACGGTATAGATTCAATTTTGAATGACTTGCCAAATTCATTATCCCAGCCCTTTAGTTCACTCACCTGCTGCCATTCCATTTTATCGTCTGCCACCACCTTTAACCAGTGTTCCCGGTTATCATCAAAGGAGATACTTAATATTCTAAATCCACGGTCCTTGTAAGTAGCAAGCGCTTCCTTTAAAAACGGGTTTTCACGCCGGCAGGGACCACACCAGCTTGCCCAACAATCCACCAGTGTGTAATAACCACGGTAATCCGATATTTTTACTGCCTTGTTATTAGAGGATGGAAAAGTGAAATCCGGTAAAATATTTCCTGGCTGAAGTGTATTATTAACATCAATGTATTTTTTAACCTCTACTGCAGCGTTGGAGCTTTGTACTGTTTCAGAGAGTTTGTTGTATAAAGCTTCTAATATATAAATATGTTCGGCATATACTTCTTTCATCTTATTTATGCAAAATGCAGCAGAGAAGGCATTGCTGCGACGGCTCAATAAATTATGCAGGTAAGCTGTAATAGCATTACGAGGCACGTCTGTCGCTGCTTTATTTGTCCTCTTATATGTATCCAGCGCAACCAATAAGCTGTCCCGGAACAATAACAGATCCTGGTGTGAGGGAGATCCTTTCACTACCAAATCCCATGGCTGTTTTAATGTGCCGTTTACAGATACCGTTCCCGGCTCCAGGTATAAATATGCTTTTTCGTCAGCACCGGTAATACTAACAGAAACCAATGTTGGTATTGATAATTCTAATTTTAATTGAAATTGTCCGGTCGTTACTTTTGTTTTTCCCAGTATAGATTTATCATCTTCTACTTTTGTAACTACAAGTTCCTGTTCCGTTTTTATACCGGTTAAAAAAAATTGTAAAGTACAATTAGGAGTAGTTGCCTTTGTTAGAGAAAAAATAAAAGTAGTCAGGATAATTAAGAGTGTCTTTTGCATAATTTTTTTTTATGATTAGTAATGATGTTTTTTAATTGGCAAATAACTTAGCCATTGCACTAATTGGAGTAGCAATCTTTCATCATAAATGACAAAAAATTTAAATCATCATCTGGCAAACTTGTTAAAGTAGTGTTAGAAGTGAGGGGAGAATAATAATGAATAAATATAAAAAGGTAAAAGTCTGCATAAAAGCAGCATCTGATGTAGAATATATCGTTTGTAAAAATAAAATATCTTTTAGCTTACTTTCTTTGCTTAAGTTAATCACAGTAATCTTTACAACTTTATTATTATTCCATCAACACAAACCCCGCCCAAAAATAAGGCTGGTCTTTAAACAATTTTTTCATTTGCTGCTGGGCATTCGTATAAGCATCATATACAGTTTGTTTTTGTTGCAGCAGTGCCCTGTAAAAAAACTGCATAAACATGTTTGTTTGTTCATCGGGTACCTTCCACAAACTCATCAGCAGGTTTTTACAACCTGCCATTCGGATGGCACGCTGCAACCCAAATACGCCCTCTGTATTTTCAATTTTACCTAAACCGGTTTCGCAGGCGCTCAGTACCATCAGTTTGGTATTTTGCAGGTTGGCATTGGTGATATCATAGCCAGTAACAATACCATCCTCAATACCCTGCACTGCTGGCTTGCCACTTGATACCTGATTGGCACCGGCAAAGGCAATACCCGAACGAAACAATACATTGGGGGAACCGATAAAGTAAGGTGTGCTGCCCTCTTGTGCCCTTAGTTGTTTTGCCCGCTGTTCATCAGGAATAAAAAACCCGTGGGTGGCCACATGAATAAAAGATGGCGAGCTGGTTTGGCTTGTATAATATTTAAATGATTCTTCTGTGGCGTCTGTTGCTGTTAATGCAAGGCAGTCCATACCTGCTGCTGTAGCCATGGCTTGTACGCTGTCAATTTCTTCAGCACTCGCCGGCAGCTCGGACCAGTAATAACCCTCACCGGAACGTGATGCCAACTCAACCACGGGTTCACTGGCAGAAAAATACTTTTTATGCCCAAAAGCAAGTGCAGCGCTGTCCATATCAAAGCGGATGCCGCCGTATGCCAGCATGCTGTCTTTTTTACTATCGGCAAGCGGCGACTGGTAATTTACAATATCACGTGTGGAACCCAACAGGTGGAATTTGTATTTGTCGCCCAATACTTTTCTGTCTGCATAATTGATGGCAGCCAAATTAATGCGGTGCAATAAACCGGAGGGAGCATAATAAACAGTGCTGATACCTGTAAGCAAACTATCTAGCGGTTGCCAGAGTAACTGGTAAAGCGAAGCTGCTGTGTCTTTCTTTTTGGCGACAATTATACCTCTGTCTTTTACCTGGTATAACTCATTTACATAGGCTACATCTTTACTGGTGCTATCATTTATCCTTTTTTTCAACATTTTTTTGGTGCATAGGCCAATCATTTGCGGCTCCCCTTTGGGCAATAAAAGAAAGGCCGCATATTGGGTGGTGTCTGTCCAGCGGTTGTCCCAATATCTAAAATGTACAAATTCAATGGCGGCTTCATTGGGTTGTAGTTTTTGCTGAACCTGCTGCCAGTTGATGTTGCGATTTTTAATTAGTTGCTGAAAGGCCGGGCTTTGCTGCATTAGTTGCTGCTCCAGGTTTTCATAAATGGTAGTTAGACTATCTATAGCTTTGAAAGCTGTGTTTTGCTGACTCAATTGAGTTAACCGGTTGCGGATTGATGTAAAATTTTCAATGAGGGCAACAGTAGAAGTATCCTTACTATTTTGAAGAATAGCAGCTAAATCCCGGCTATTTTGCAATGCAATGCCTTTTAACAACAGCTCGCCTGCAAAAGCTTTTTGCACAAGCTCTTTGCTATGCAGGCTAATAGCAATGGAATTAACCTGTTCAAAATTGTAGTAATTCTTTTTTATAAAATTTTGCAGCGCTTGGTCACCTAAAAAACTGGTTCCTGTTTTTAGAAAATTGGTAGTTATTTCTATACCCTTGCTCAACAAGTCACTCACCCGTGGGTCATTTTTGTCAATTTTATATACCAATAAAGCCATGTTCAATAAACTAGTTGCATAATGTGGGTGCTTTTCTCCCAATGTTTCTTTAATAGTTTGCAAGGACTGTTGATAATACGGCAGGGCTTTTTGATAACTTCCCATGCTTTCATACAAAACAGCAAGATTGTTTAGCGAATTGGAATAATCTGGGTGCTTTTCTCCCAATACTTCTTTTCTAATTTGCAGAGCCTGTTGATAATACGGCAGGGCTTTTTGATAACTTCCCATGCTTTTATACAAACCAGCTAGATTATTTAAACTGGTAGCATAACTTGGATGATTTTCGCCTAACACCTCCTTATCAATTTGTAACGACTGTTGATAATACGGCAGAGCTTTTTGATAACTGCCCATACTTTCATACAAACTAGCAAGATTGTTTAGTGAAGTGGCATAATTAGGGTGCTTTTCTCCCAATATTTCTTTTCTAATTTGCAGGGCCTGTTGATAATAAGGCAGGGCCTTTTGGTAACTGCCCATGCTTTCGTACAAACCAGCAAGATTGTTTAGCGAAGAGGCATAATTAGGGTGCTTTTCTCCCAATATTTCTTTTTCAATTTGCAGGGCCTGTTGATAATACGGCAGGGCTTTTTGATAACTGCCCATACTTTCATACAAAAGAGCAAGATTGTTTAGCGAAGTGGCATAATCAGGGTGCTTTTCGCCCAATATTTCTTTTCTAATTTGCAGGGCCTGCTGGTAATACGGCAGGGCTTTTTGATAACTGCCAATGCTTACATACAAAAGAGCAAGATTGTTTAGCGAAGAGGCATAATCAGGGTGCTTTTCGCCCAATATTTCTTTTCTAATTTGCAGGGCCTGCTGGTAATACGGCAGGGCTTTTTGATAACTTCCCATGCTGTTATACAAATATCCAAAATTGTTTAGCGAAGAGGCATAATCTGAATGCTTTTCGCCTAATATTTCTTTTCTAATTTGCAGGGCCTGCTGGTAATACGGCAGTGCTTTTTGATAACTGCCCATGCTTTCATACAAACCAGCAAGATTGTTTAGTGAAGTGGCATAATCTGGGTGCTTTTCGCCATATATAAGTTTGCTATACAATAGTTCCCTTTTTCGGTACTCTAAAGCACAAGGATAATTATTTTTTTCTTCACAACTATCACCCATATCATAAAGCATATTTGCCTGTTTGATACTATCCAGTAAACTTAATATCCCATTTTTGGTATAGCCGCCTGCCCATTTTTGTATCAACAACGCTGCACCATATTCTCCATTATTAAAAGCAAGAAGATAGGGAGTTTTGTTGTTTTTGTCTGTCATCAAAAAATTTGCATCAGCAAACATCAGAGTAACTGCACTTTCAATTCTACCATTGAAACCAGCCCAATGCAGCGGCGCCCAGCCATCTTCATTTTTTGTTTCAGGGTTGTATTCTTTATCGTTGGGGCTAAGCTTTAGGCTATCAAGGCAATAGTTTAGGAGCAACGTATCATTTTTTGCTGCGGCAATTCCCAGCAGGTTGCCATAATAAGCGGTTTTTGTGCTGTTAATATAAATTACTCCTTTCTTATTGCAATTTGCTCCATTTTTTATTAAAATTTTAAACAACTTTAGGTTGCTTTTGGTTGCCGCCCACATCAATGGCGTGGCAAGGTTACTATCCACAGCATTTATATTGGCACCTTTAAATAATAAGCTTATTACTTTTTGTTCATCATTCGCTTTTATTGCTTCAATCAGCAAGCTGTCTAATTGCCGCTGCTGTGCATTTGTTGAAATACCACAACAACATACGATGATGATATAGATAATGCGGATAAACGTTTGTGACAAAATCATTGATTTAATTTAATGTATAAAGTTTTTACATGGGTTGTTAAATTGATATCATCTGTTCCGAATACTTTTTATTTTTTGTATTAAAGACACAGCTTTCTGTTTATATACACTTTCTGTGTTGTTTGTTGATATTCTTATTAATAAAGAATCTGCCTTATTGGGATTACTTTTTATTAAATAAACAATAGCCTGGTACCAGGCTGATTTTATTTGCAATAATTTATCCTGGGAGCTATCTGTCACCCATTGCAGGTTTATAAGCGCTTTTTCGTAATTTTTTGTTTCGATAAAAGAAAGCCCTTTATAGTAATGCCCTAATTCCTTAATAACCAACAGATTATTTTCACCTCTCGTTTTTGGTATGTTTACTAAATCGAATTTTTGAATGGTTTCATAATTACCTATGGTATATTCATTAAGAGCGCCCTCTAATACTTCCGGTGGATTATTTATTGCTGCATCCTTTTCATAACTCTCTTTAGCCAGCAATGCATAGCCTTTTACTGAGGGCTTTCTGTTATCTACGCCTTTTTCATTTTTACTGTCGGTCGGTTTTACTTCGGCTGTATTCTTTTGCTCCTTTATTAAAGTGTCTCTATTTTTATTTGTAATGAGGTGGTCATTACTTTTTTCGCCAGAATAATAAAATAGGGCAGATACGAAAGCAAGTACTATAACTGATGCAGCAGCAAGCCAATACCCCGAGCCAATAGTTTTTTGCTTTTGAGCATTTGTATCAATAACGGTATTATTTTTATTTTGCGCTAATGGAATTTCGGCGTTGTAATTATTTAACCTAAAGAATTTTTCTTTAGCAGTAGTAATAATTGATCTCAGTTCTTCATTGCGATTACTTGCGAAATCATTTTCTTCATTTGTTGTAGAAGCAGCAAGTAATTTTATTTGAAAGTCTAACTGTTCCCTCAAATGCTCATCCACCTGTAGTTCTTTTTCAAATGCATGTATTTCATCCATTGTCATTTCTGCATCCAGGAATTGCATCAGCCGATCAAATTTTTCTTGTGTTATATTCATAATTACAGGGTGTTTAAGCACTCTTTTATTAATTTTTCCATGCGTCCCGTAAGCCTGTACAGTCTGTTGGTGAATGATTCTGTTGTGATGTTTAACCTGCCGGCAATTTCACTGTTGCTAAATTTTTCATTGTATTTCCAACGAATGATTTTATTTTCCTCTTCCTTAAGATGTGATTTTACTTTTTCGAGGCAATCAAGCATCTTGCTTTTTTTATCCTCTTCCGGTACCTCATCCTTAACATCCGATTCATATATTTCTTTGTCGTCTGATACAGTTTTTAGTTTATCATTTCTTATACACTCATGAAGTTTGTTTTTAAAAAATGTAAAGGCAATTGATTTAGCCGATGCAGTACGTTCATATATTCCATCTTTAGCAGCCTTTTGAGTAAAAGAGATTATCCCGTCTGTAAAAGCGATATCTGCCATTTCATTTATATAATTATAAGAGTAAGAGCTGTAGATGGCCCTTGCACTTAATAAAAACGAATGATACCAGCATGTATAAAAACAAGAAGCAACTGCATCCTGGGTTCTAGGGTTTTGATTACTAAAGGCAAGATTGATGTTTTCAATTGTCAAAAGAGTCATGCATTCATCCGGGCAGTCAACTTTTTTCTTATCTAGAGCCATAATTCATTTTTAAAAACGAGCTGTTATTCTATCTTCATCTGATTGTATGTTTATTAATTACTCACAATCAGAAATATCATCATGATGACAATGTGAAAGGGAATGCTTAAAGTTTATTCTCGGGATAAAAGATCAATATTCCAGAGTGTCATTGTTTAAGTAAAATACATATTTTTTAAATATGGTTTACACAATCAGGCTCATATTTTTATTACTACAAAATAATAGTTTTAAAAATATGGAATTGTTACATTCCTAAATTATAAATGATGATATTTAAATAGTACTGTAGTAAGGACTGTAGAATTATTTTTAAAAACTAATTTTAATTTGATTCTTACCACATTTCTTACCAAATTGTTACGTTCCAAAAAACAGTTATAGAATTACGTAATAAAAACTTAAAAAAAAAGACTAAAATTAACTGATGATATTTTTAATTTTTAATCATTAAACATTAAATAAATAATGCGATAAAGACTGCTGGAATATTGTATTGGGTTATTAAATCTTAAACATTTAAAAAATTTATTTTGCTGGTTGAACTAAATAAAATAATTTGTAATACAATTTGAATGCTCCCCCCTTAACAAACAATTCCATATTTATCTTTTAATTTAAAAATCATGCGAATAATAGTGCTTTGTATTGCATTCATTTTAAATACTAGCGTAATCTTTTGTCAAAAAATGGCTGCGGCTGACGTTGTAGATAAAGTTATCAGTGGTGTAGTTACAGTGGCCATCTATCAGTCAGATATTGTTCTAAAACCATTGGGCTTTAGGGGTAACCCGTCCGATATTGCCTATTCAAAAGCCCTTGACCTTGCGGGGGCACAAAGCAGTGGCTCTGGGTTTGTAATCAAACAGAATAATAAATATTACATTATCACAAACGCTCACGTAGTCCAAAAAGCGTCGGACGAATACGGAAGCGTTTTCATATATAGTATTTATTCCACTAAATATGAAGCTAAAGTTTTAGGTGGCGATAGTTTTTATGATTTAGCGGTGTTAGAATTTAAAACAATACCAGGTAATGAGATTTCACCAGTTATTTTTAGAAAAAGCGACACCCGTGTAGGAGAAACTGTTTACGCTATAGGCAACCCTCTAGGTGATTATCCTTATACTGTTTCTAACGGAATTATAAGTGCCAAAAACAGAATAAGAGGAGGAATGACAGGTCGGTTTGGTTTTTTGCAAAGTACAGCAACTGTAATTTGGGGAAATAGTGGAGGTCCGTTAGTAGATGTAAATGGAGATGTGGTGGGAATAAATTCTAAAGTCGCATTTACTGAAATGGACGGCAAAGCAATGTGGTTGCCACATATCAATTTTGCATTAGAGTCTGGCATTTGCTTAAGGCTGATTAGTGATATAATAAATAATGGTGGTTTAATTAAGAGAGCTTATTTCGGAGTGGAAATAAATAAAGAGTCGCTTATTGAATCCAAAGGATCTTATTATAAGGCTGTGGCTAATCAATCCACGGTAAACCAACTACCAATTATTGGAAATATAATACCGGGCAGTCCGGCAGACGCAGAGCTTAATAAATTTATAGGGTATAAAATTGATGTTATTGATGATACACCAATCAAAACTGTTCAGGATGCATTGTCTGTTTTTGAAAAAGTTAAGCCGGGTAAAACAGTAACATTCACTTTGTCTAAACAAGGTCAGGTTTCCAAAATAAAAGTGAAATCTACTCAATCAGACGCTTCAGCTAACAGCCAAATTGGTAACCTTATCCTAAATAAGATGGGTTGCAAAATTTTATCAGCCGAAAACAATATGCTTTCTGTAAGCTTCCCAAATAGTAATATAAGTGCTGAGAATAGCGGCGCATTTAACGAAACCATCAATCTTGGAACCAAAACAAAAGTTACGTCAAACCTGCTTTTTAAAAATGATTGGACAATTATAGGAGGAGGGGTTTATTCTGAAGACAATAGCCAGGTATGGACAATAAAAGATGCAACCGACGCTGGCACCATCTTGCGGCTATGTGGCGAAAACGGATTTATTGATTTGATTTTATTAAAAAAGGGAGCAGACCCAAAAGTCAGTAGCAACTATTTAGTAAAAAGATTAATTTTTTCTGAAAATAATTACATCCGACGTCAATCTTTATGGTATTAGTCGATTTAAATAAGCAGCTATTTTTATGATGAAATATCTTTTTATAAGGGATACAATTTTTGCAACAATTGCGGCTTTTCTTATCATCGCAGCGTTTAAATTTATTCCTTTAAATCTGCACATTTTTGACCCGGTAAAAGCTGCATTCTCTGACATACAATTTAATGATCTTGCATTTTCAAAAATTAAAAAGGAAGAGAAATTCGATGAGAATATTATAATTATAAATGTGGATACAGCGAAAAGGAAAGATATTGCCAGGCTATTAACTACGGTTTCAAATTGCAATGTATCAGTTATTGGTATGGATGTGTTGTTTTTAGATTCAAGTACAAGTAATATGGCTGACAGGATGCTAGGAAATGTGATGAATAGTACTCCAAATCTTGTGGTGGCAGAAAAGCTTATTTGGGTTAAGGGAAAACCTTTGGTTCAAAATTATTATGTTTCTGAAGCTCACAATACAGGGTATGCAAATTTTATTGGAGAAGAAAAGGGAGTAATAAGAAGTTACTCTCCTTTTGAGAAAGATTCTTTGGTAGTTCATAAAAGCTTTACATCAGCCATTATGGAAATGGCGGATATTAACAACTATCATGCTCTTGAAAAACGGGATAATGAAATTGAATTAATAAATTATAAAAGAAGCACCGAAAACTATATGGTTTTTGATTGGCTTGATGTACTTGATAATAAAGTTGATGCTGCCTTATTAAAAAACAAGATAGTGCTGTTGGGTTATATTGATAACACCGGATTTAACATAGCAGACAAACATTACACTCCATTGAATAAAGATTTTATTCATAAAAAAGTTCCTGATATGGATGGCGTAATTATACATGCTAATATATTGTCAATGATAATGGCTAATCAATTTATACATAAGATGCCTAATTGGTTAAATTTTTTATTGGCAGTGTTTCTTACTTATTTGCACATTGCAATATTTGTTAACTATTATATCAATAATCATAAATGGCTTCATGTAAGGTTTATTGATATTGTAGCCATTCAATTTCTTTTAAGCATTATTTTCATTTCCGTTGGTATAAGCCTTTTGCGTCTAAATTATTATTTTGATTTTACACTTCCATTGTATGCCATTATGTTGTCATTATATGTACTTTATTTTTATGAAGGGTTTACTAACTGGATTAAAAAGAAATATAATTTTAAAACAATTTTTTCTCATTCAAATCACTGATGAAACTAATATTTGTTATACCATTAATGATAGCTTGTTCAAACGTGCAAGCCCAAACACTATTCATGGCCTACAAAATTACAGGTAAGGTTTTTCAAATTAAGAAGGGACAACAGATTTCCTTTAAAACTGGCAATTATCTGAATGAGAATGATTCGATAATTGTTGGACCAAATTCATCTGTGGTCTTTATTTGTAATAAATTGTCTTTGTTAGAACTCTCAAGGCAGCAGCTGTATCCACTCAAAAAATTTACCAGCAGTTGTAAGTCTCCTGCAAACTCCTACGCTGCTGAGTACTTTGCTTATATATTGGAGGCGTTTGGTAAAGTGCATGATAAACCCGAAGAACACAGAAAGAAGTACATGAATAATCTTGGTGGAATAGTTAGAGGAGATTGCGGCGGAATTACATTTGAAAATTATATTGATTCTGTAAGATATTGTTTTGGTAATTTTTCTCTAAGATGGAAATTATTGAATACAGTTGGTACTGCCTCCATTGTCTTTAACAGTACTACTAGCGAAAGGCCTGCTTTTTCCTTGCCAGTAAAAAATAATTCATTTTCTGTTTCCAATCTCAGTAAAGAGGGACTGACAGAAGACGCCTATACCTGGAAAATGAATATTGCAGGCGTAAATGATTGCCAGGAAAAGTATTTTGAGTTGTGGAGTAAAACAGAATTTGATAAGCTAATTACTCATATTGAAAAGAATTTTGACGAAAAACTGCAGAAAGCAGAAAAAAATTACCGTATTGGGTTTTACCTGGAGCGAATGCATTTTTTTAGCGAAGCGCTTTACTACTACCAAAAAGCGTTAAAGCTCTCGCCGTCAAATGAGATATATGAAAAAACTTCTTTACTTGTTGCAAAGACCTATAAATTATATTGATAACATTTCCGCTATTTTATAAACGCTTTATTTATTATTACCCAAAAAAAACAAAAGATGAAAAAGTTAATCATTTGTGCATTGGCTACTTTTATGTTAGTAGCCGGAGTTTCTAACGTTTCTTATGCCCAGGCAAAAAAGAAGAAAACAGTAGAAGTTAAGTCAAAATCTGTTGACGCTAACAGGGGCGAAAATCCCAACATTAAAACCGGTCCCCCAACAGAAGACAAAGCTGAAGAAAAATCAAGGGCTGCTTTGTGTTCCATTTTTTTTGACAACTATACCGGCCTGTACATAAATATTTATGTAGATGGAAATTACAAGGGCCAGCTATCCCCTTATGGAAGTGGCACAGTTAAAGTAGGTAGCGGGTAAACGACTGTTTATTGCATATCGGCAGGCGGAACAAGAGATTGGGATGCAAGTGGCGATTGCGAAGAAGCGTATACTTATACGCTTAGATAAAAATGAATGATTCAATTTATATCGCTATTTTTTCTTATTAAAAAAATTGCTGAAACAAAAAGGAATAAGTAGGATATTTTTAAACTGCTTTTCATTCCTTCTCAATTTCTCTTCTTTAAAATTACCTCTGCAAAATTTTAATAAAGCCCCCGAAAAAGTAATAATCTAATTATCTTATATTCTCTCTAATCACAATTCTGCTGAATATACAGATGATTGTTTGCCTATGTGAATAAACAAATAAGAATACGGCGTTATTTAAATTAACTAAAGCCTTTTATATGAAATGTAATTTATTTCTTTTGCTCCTCGTTAGTTCCTTCCCGGTAAAATCTGCCTTTTGCCAGGAAAAACATGCGTTGATCATTGGTATTGATAAATATACGCCACCAGCCCAATACGTTCCTTCTAAAAACGTGGGCAGAAAATATTTTACTGATTTGGATGGATGTAAAAATGATGCACTTTCTATATATTCAATTATTACTTCAAGGTTTGAATTTACCGCCAGCAATATCGATACGCTGTTTGATGCTTCAGCAAATAGGGATGGTATTCTAAATGCTATGAATAATCTCCTGAAAAAAAGCAAACCTAATGATATCGTTTTTATTTACTACGCAGGGCATGGCAGCCAGGTAAAAAATTCATTGTCTTTTGAATTGGATAAACTGGATCAAACAATAGTTCCTGCAAACACATGGGAGGAAGGAGTAAAAGACATAAGGGATAAAGAACTTTCGAAAATATTTAATGACTTTCTTGATAATAATATCAACCTGACCATCATATTTGATTGTTGTCATAGTGGTTCGATTTCAAGAGGGCCAAATACAACGCCGGGAAAACTTAGGTATATGCCTATCGCCAATTGGGACGCCAAAGATGCAAGTAAATACCAGGTGCCAGAAAAAAGAGAAGGTAATAAATTCCTTATTTTTTCTGCAGCACAATCAGATGAATTTGCTGCAGAGCAAAGAGATGATGAGGGTATAGCTCATGGCGCATTTACAGCTGCGCTAACTGAAGCCCTAAATCAACAATCTGTTGACGCAAGCGCATTAAATATTTTTACTTCTGCCAGGGCCATATTAAAAAGTAATGGCAAAAAACAGGAACCTGTAATAGGTGGAACGATGAAAAGGCAGGGACAGACTTTATTTGGTATTAAAAAGGGTACTTTAAATGATTATTCAGTTGTAGCAGTGTCTGGCATTAAGGGAAACAATGTTCAATTGCAAGCAGGCTTTGCCTTGGGGCTTTATAAAGAAAATGAGCTTGCGATGCTAAACGATAAAAAAGACACCCTGTTTAAACTTACAATTGATTCTGTATTGGGAGTTAATAATTCATTGGCTTCTGTAACAAAAGGAAATATAAAAAATATAAAACCGGGATACCAATTTGTTGTTTCCAACTGGGTTTCCTCCGGAAGGCCGCTTTTAAAATTATATATTCCTGTATCAAAATTATCAGATGAAGCAGTAGAAAAATTTACAGCTATTGCTAATGAAGTAAAAAAATCTCCTAAAATTAAATGGCAGGCACAAATGGGTAAAGGTAAAGCAGACCCCTATGCTACCATATTTTGGCAGAATGATAAGTGCTTTATTAAAGTAGATACAAATGCTGCCAGGGAAATTACAAATATCACTGCACAAAACATTTTGCAGTACTGTAAAAAAGATTCTACCCTCTATGTTGAACTGCCAATTTCAAAAGAAAATGCGGAGCAATATGCCAATCGTCTTTCCGGAAATAGGAGAGTAAAATTAGTGACAGATGCAGGCAGTGCTAATTATGTTTTATTTGGCAGGTTGGGTTTAAACAGTTTACCTGCGTATGGTTTAAGAAAAGCAGAAGTGGCTTTAAGAGACAGCCTTGAATCAATGCCTGTAGATACAGATTGCTTTGAGTTGCTGGCAGATAAAACAGACAAATCAAAAAATATAGGTGATGATTTATTTGGGGTAGTTTTGAAACTTTCAAAGATAAGGGGATGGTTAAACTTAGCGGTTCCGGATGCTACCAAAAAGAGTTTTATTTATAATCTTCAAATTTTTAATGAGGATAAAAAACAAACAATAAGTAATGACAAGTATAACATAGGTGATAATGTTACCATCAAGCTTGTGGCAGATAAAAATTATTCTGCTGGTCAGGCTGTTGGCAAACCTTTATTCCTATATGTTTTTGCTATCGACCAGTCGGGTGCTATGTCGCTCTATTATCCGGAGGAGGGTAATGTTAATAATAAGTTTCCAAAGTTTGAGAATGGTATTTTGATTAAGGAAATTCCCCTGCTTACTTACGCTATACCTGCCCCCAGCGGAACAGACAATTTTTATTTATTAGCATGTGAGGATCCAATCAATAATGCTTCACTGATATTTAACCAGGCGGGTGTGTACTCAGGTGTGCTATCAAGAGGATTACGGGATGAATCCAATCCTTTATCAGATTTACTTGATTTGGGAAATGCCAGAAGCAGGGGTGTACCGCCTAAACTTCCTGCTACCTGGAGCCTGCAGCGTTTTTCTTATAAGTGCACTTATTGAGATTATATAAAAAAAATCAATTTGTTACTAAAAGATCTGAATTATAAAGCTGTACACAAATGACATTATATAAAATTGAGTAGCTATTTGTCTTGTATTATACCTATCGATAAATAACCATGCTACCTATTTCGCCGGTCATGGTGATTTTGATGAAGAATTCTTAGTAATGGTTTTATTGTTCGTTCCGACTCAAAATCGATAGCGGACGATCCATTGCGCAACACTTATATTCAGCATACAAAACTTAGGAAGATGCTCAATAAAATGTCATCGAGGCAGGTATTGGTTTTCCTGGACATTTGTCATGGCGGTGTATTGATGACAATGTTCTTGGCTCAAAGCAAAGAAACAATACTTCCACCACGGTTACTAATTAATCGGTGTTAGAATTTTTAAAAGATAAATCGCAATATAAAACCCGGAGGGCTTTGTCTTCCGTTGGAAAAGAAGCTGCTTTTGATGGCAGGGAAGGAAAGCACTCTCCTTTCGCTAATTTTTTATTGCAAATACTTAGGGCAAGAGGCAAGGCAACAGGCAATATTGTTACCCTTAGCGGTATTTATAATGTATTACAACAAGCTTCATTTATCGACAATGAGCAGCTTAAAATTGCTCCTCATATAGCCAAGTTTGGTGATGACGACCCTTTGGATGAATTTATATTAATTCCTGTGGATAGCTCAGAGAATTAAGTGGAGTAGTTATGATATAAAAAATAGAAGTTATTTTCTTACTAAATAAAAGCACACTTTGAAAAAAATATTATTTTTTTTATTTCTCCTTTTAAGTGCAATTGTTTTTGCACAACAGCCGAAATTAATGTTGCCGATTGGGCATGCAGCATTGATTAAATCTGTTCAGTTTAGCCCTGATAAAAAATATATAGCTTCCGATGCTGGCGACAACACTGTAAAAGTTTGGGAAACAAATACTGGTAAACTATTGTACAGTGTTGAGCCGTTTGATGAAGGATTTGATAATATTCTTTTTAGCGAAGATGGAAAAAAGATAAGTTGTATTTCTGGCAGGGGTGTAATAAAAGTATTAGATATTAAAAGTGGACAGTTAATAAACACATTCGATCTTGGAGGAATTCCGGATTGTAGTACGATAACCAAAATGACCGACAAACTTATGCTGTCTTACATACATTGCTATGGTTTTAAAAAAGATGATAGATTGTTTAACACAGTAATTGACACAATAAAAATCTGGAACCGAACTAATGGCTCATTTATAAGAGCCGTTAATACAAACCAAATGAGAATAGAAGACGCTTGTTTTAGTAAAGACGGGGAAATCCTTCTTGCTGCTTTGAACGACAGCACATTTAAGGTATGGGAAACCTTAACAGGGCGATTGCTATTTACAAAAAAGGATACACTTGCATTAAAGACAATCTCCGTAAGCAATAATTCAAAATATATTCTTGTAACATCAAAAAAAGGGTCACTTAAAGTTTGGGAAACAAAAACAGGCAAATTGATAACAGCTTTTGGTGATACATTAAAGGCAGTGGGAGCGTATTTTTCTCCAGACGGTAAATACATTGCTGTAAACCGAGGTACAATTTCATTTGATAGTCTTTATAAATTCGGCCGCAGAAATGGTGGAGAACTATCTATTATACAGGATGGGAAAATAAAATATTCGATCCCAGATATACAACCCTATTGGCCATCTAGAATCTCTCCTAATAACAGCCTTTTAAGTGTAAAGACTAAATCAGGCATTTCAACTTTTGAAATTAATTCAGGAAATTTTTTATCAAATTTTTCAGGAGCGGATGGTACATTTAATTTTAGTTTGGATAGTAAACAAATCATATCCAATGATGGCCACAAAATTATTTATTGGCGGATTTCCGACAATCAAAGTTTAAGTTGTAAAGGCAGTTCTTATTATGTTAAAAATATTCAAAGTATAGATTCTGCCAATCTTTTTGAAATTGAATACAATAGTCTTAGTGGATATGATAACCAGATCCCAGTGACTTCAAAATGGGATATAGTAAAAGGAAAACCAGCTGGAGGATTAACAAAGTCTGTTGAAGACATGCTTAATAAATTGGGATATAAACTACCGGGGTTTGAAGATTTGGATTCCTTTGCAAGAAAACAAAAAAATAATTATGCATATAAAACGTCAAAATCTAAGAACAATAAATATCAACTTTTCATTCTAAAAGATACCAGTATTTGGATTGGGGAAGTAAGAACAAAAAAAATATTAAGAAGAATAGATTTTAATTCACGAGTTTATGAAGCATATTTTATAGATTCTTTAGGTGATTACTTTTTTGTAAAGCTAAATGATGATCAAGGTTCTCACAAAGTTTATAAATCATCAACAGGAGAGATTACTTTTCAATTTTTAAAAAATTGGTTTACAGTAATATCAACTATTTATGCCGTGATTGCTCCTGCCTTTCTTTTCAGCACTAATGGGAAATACATATATATATCAGCATCTTATTTTGCTGATCCAAGTAGAATTTATGACTTATTAAATAATAAATTATTACGAACAAATATTGATAATGGAAGTTCTATTATTACATTTAGTCAGGATGAAAAAAAAGTTGCGTTTTTAAATAACGATACATTATTTCTTCAAAAAATTGATGATAGCATAACTATAAA
>Ga0163154_10000258_pt1 | contig 79953 bp, 76 predicted proteins | sample OliLakLV19MP9P1_FD_148649 | JGI IMG/M metagenome (GOLD analysis project Ga0163154, IMG submission 148649) | Freshwater microbial mat bacterial communities from Lake Vanda, McMurdo Dry Valleys, Antarctica - Oligotrophic Lake LV.19.MP9.P1 | ecosystem: Environmental > Aquatic > Freshwater > Lake >... | reverse complement strand
ACGGCGAAAAAGAAAAAGGCAGCCTCTTTGGAAGGGGCTGCCCGAAGATGACTGTAGCTTATAATTCTTTTTAAATGTCCAGTTAGTGACGGCTTCCGTAACGGCTGTGACTCTGCCAACGGCTGTGTTCGCCGTATCCGCCGCCACCACCACCACCACCACCACTTCCATGACGGTTGTGACTGCTCCAGCGTCCGTGACCGTCATAATTGCCGCCGCCGCCGCTTCCGTGACGGTTGTGGCTGGAATACCGGCCGTGACCGCCTTCATATCCGCCGCTTCCATTACGGTTGTGGCTATTGTAGCGGCTGTGGCTTCCGTTACGATTGTGGCTGCTGTAACGGCTATGGCTGCCGTTGCGGTTGTGGCTGTTGTATTGGCTGTGGCCGCCGTATCCGACGCTGCCCCAGCGCTGGTGGCTGCGGTATTTATGGTGCCACGAATAGTCGCCCACCTTAAGAACGAGACTATCCTGGCTGTCTTGAGTAAGTTTTATCACTGGCTCAGCGCTGGATTGACCAGAAGTGAGGGCGATAAACGCAGTTAGTAAGCATGCGAAAACAGATCTTAACATATGACTCTCCTGTCAATCTTTCCTTGGCGTAACAGTTTTAAGTCTGGTGATGACGAATTCTTGTTGATGGATCGAGTTAAACGGCAACCTAACTTGACCGGTAAACCAATAGTTATCCTTTAAACTGGCTTGCTTGTACCTTTGCAAACTAGTCTCTTTAAAATGAACGCAGCTTGAACAATCTGTTATCCGCCAGTTAGGTGCGGCGTCCATGCGAATAGTCAGCATCCGCGGGGCAATCTGTGAAACCAAAATTTATGCGGAAAATTACAGGCTTACTCATCATTCCGTTGGGCACGCAATTCGAGGTAAAAATCGTAGCCAGCCATAACCATAACCACGATTACGACGATCGCGAGATCGAGGTGTCCCACATACCAGATAAGGATGCCGGAAAACGCGAAAAACAGGCTTAAAGCGAATACCGCCCGAACAACTTCAATCATTAATATCACCCACTAGTTGGGATAAAGGTAGTTTGGCAGCCACAGCGCAACGCCGGGGAATACGTAAACGATAATCATGGCGAGGAAAACCATCATCACATAAGGCGTAAGCCCCCGGTAGATGTCGGCAAGGCTCACGCTTGGCGGTGCAATTCCTTTCAGATAGAACGCCGCCATAGCCACCGGGGGCGTCAGAAAGGATGTCTGCAGATTGAGGGCGATAAGAATACCGAAGAACAACGGATCAATATTAAACAGAGGCAGCAGAGGCAGAAAGATAGGAACGAAGATAATAATAATTTCCGACCATTCGAGAGGATATCCGAGCACGAAGATGATAATCTGCGCCAGTATCAGGAATGTCAGCGGGCTTAGATTAAGGGACAGCACGAAATCGCGGATGATGTCATTGCCGCCAAGATACGCGAACACTGCGGCAAAGGTCGCCGAGCCTACGAATAGCCAGCAGACCATGGCCGATGTGCGCGCCGTGAGATAGACGGACTCCTTCAGGCGTTCCCAGGTCAGAGCGCGGTAAGCAGCGGCCAGACCGAGCGCGCCGAAAGCGCCAAGGGCTGCAGCTTCTGCTGGCGTCGCCCAGCCCGCCATAATAGCGCCCAGCACCGCGAGAATCAGGAATGCGAGCGGCACGAAGGACGTGAAAAGCAACCACAAAAGTTGCAGATTGCTAATATCAGGAAGATCTTCCTTTCGCGGTCTCGGAGCAAGCGCCGGGTTGATGACAGCCCGAACAATTACATACGTCATATACATGCCAGCGAGCAGGAAGCCGGGGAAAAGAGCGCCCGCGTAAAGCTTAACCGGCGATACGCTCGCAGTTTGCGCATAGACGATAAGCATAATGCTGGGCGGGATAAGGATGCCGAGGCAACCGCCAGCGCAGATCACGCCGGTGGCGAAGCTGTTGTCATATTTCTGCTTCAGCATGGCGGGGAGGGCAAGAATACCCATCAGCGTCACAACGGCGCCCACGATGCCGGTGGCGGTGGCGAAAAGCGCGCAGGTTGCTAGCGTCGCGATGGCCATAGAGCCGGGTAAACGCCATGCTGCAAGGTAGAAAGCGTTAAACAGGCGGTCAACCACGTTGGCGCGTTCGACGACATAGCCCATAAATAAGAAAAGTGGAATCGAAACCAGCACGTCGCTTGACATCACGCCGTATGTGTTCTGGACGAACAGATCGAACACGCGGTTGTCCAGCAGATGGCTCATACGGCTTGGATCATAATAAGCGTAGTAGCCGAAGCCAAGGCCCATGGCCATGAGCGTAAATGCGATGGGGAAGCCGAACATAATGACGACGACAAACAGCGCCAGCATCAATACAGCGATTTCTGGTGGCGACATCTACTTCTTCTCCAAGCCGAGTTCTTGTTTTAATTGCTCGTGATCTTGCACTGCGTGGACGATCGCGGTCTCTGTTTCCTCCACATCATGTAACAGAGGTGGCCACGCGCCTGTCCGGAGACAGACAATTGCCCTGCAAACCTGCGCCATACCCTGAAGGAGCAGGAAAAACCCGGCTAGGGGAATAATCATTTTTAACTGGTAAATCGGGATGTTGGCGGGACTGTTAATGCTTAACTCCCCCGCTGTGCCATAGCTGTAAGACGCCAGAGCAAATCTTACGCCTGCAATTATAAGCGCAAGCATCCCTGGAAAGAAAAAGGCGAAATAAAGCACAATTTCAAGTATCGCCTGACGCTGCGGTCGCCAGTTGCGGTAAAACATATCGGCCCGCACATGGCCGTCACGGGATAGCGTGTAGGCACCAGCCATCATGAAAAGCGCGCCGTACATGATGTAGCTCACGTCATAGGCCCAAGGCGTAGGCGCGCGCAAAAACTTCCGGACTATAACTTCATAGGTTACGCCGAAGGTCATGATAAGAATGACCCATGCAAATGATTTGCCAACCCAGGCTGAGAGCTTGTTGATGGAGTAGATGAAATTGAGCATGATATAATCTTGGATTGCGCGAAGGACGTTCACGAGCGAGAGTTTGAGGACGATGCACATCACCGCCCTCAAACTTCTGGCTAACTTTAGGCGGGTAGTTTGCCGGGGAAGAAGTGTTCATAAGCCGCTTTGAAGTCGGCGCTATTCAGGTGATGATAATAACCAACCTTCTCTGCCCAGGCTTTCTGGCTGTCCACGACTTTCTTGAAGAATGGATCGGCGCTGAATTTTGTCAACGCGGCGTCCCAGCCCTTTAACTGCGCTTTTGTCACATCTTCAGGCGTGCGCACAACCGTAACGCCGCTGTCCTTGATGAGCGATTGCAGGTCGTTTGAATAATCGCGCATGGCTAGGCCGTAGTTTGCGGTCGTTGCGGCTTCGGCGGAGAATTCAAGGATGGCCTGCTGTTCTGCGGGCAGAGCTTTGTAGAAGGTTTTGTTGAAAATGATTTCGAAGCATTCGGCTGCCTGATGGTAGGAGCCGAGCATATAAATTTTCGCCACGTTGGCGGCACCAAAGCGCTTGTCGGATGATGGGTTATTAAATTCGAATGCTTCAATGGTGCCTTTTTCCAGCGCCGGGACGATTTCACCGCCTGGCAACTGCACGACGCTCATGCCGATGCTCTGCTGAATTTCTGTGGCCAAACCGACAGTGCGGTATTTCAAGCCCTGAACGTCGGCGAGGTTTTTAACTTCCTTCTTAAACCAGCCGAAAGGTTGTGTCGGCATGGCGAAGGCGAAAAATCCGACAACATCGAGTTTCAGGATATCTTCGATGAGTTCGCGATACAGCTCCTTGCCGCCGCCGTAGTGAATCCAGGCAATGATTTGCGCAGCGTCGGTGCCAAATACGGGCGCGGTGCCGAACAAGGACGCCGCCTTGTTCTTGGAGTACCAATAAGCCGCGACGTGGTGCCCGCCATCTAGGGTGCCTGCTGCGACCGCATCCTGCACCTGGAACGCCTTGACGACAGCGCCAGCGGCAAGAAGATCGACCTTCAGGCGGCCGCCGGACATTTTCTCGACGCGCTCGACATATTGCCGGGCCATGTCCTGGAACATTTCGGTCGCGGGCCAGCCGCTTTGCATTTTAACGAGTTTTGTCTGCGCGCGCGACACGTTTGGAAACGCGACCGTTGCAGTGGCGGCTGCCGCTACAGCTCCACCTTTTAGAAATTTGCGTCGATTGACGGATTTATCCTGTGAACTCTGAGACATGACGTTGCTCTCCTTAAGGCATTCTTAAGTTTTTTAAAAACAGTCAGGCGTGCCCAAGCCGTATTTCGGATTGTAGCTGTTCTCCCGTAACGGCCTTTTGCGTGCGCATCATGCCTGACAAGTCTGAAAACACAATGTTATTCTTTAGTTGGAGCGCTCGAAGCCAACTGTAGTTGCGCAAACAAAACATGGTTTAAAATCAGCTTTGGACGCCGCGCACTCCCGTGATGGAGCAGTTTTGGCGTTATCATTGACAAGCATCCCGCACAGTGAGACATAATCTCAAAATAAACGCGGAGATCGCCATGACGCAGGATGCCATACCGTTAAAGGTTATCAGAAAAGAGAAAGTTGGGGGGCGCGACACGGTGCAATCGCTTTCGCGCGCGCTGAATTTAATGAACGCCATCGCGGCAAGCGAGCACGGCGTCACACTCTCGGAAGCCGCGAAGGAAACACGCCTCGCCGTCTCTACCGCACACCGGCTGCTCACCACGCTGCAGCAGGACCGCTTCGTGCGCTTCGATAGCGAGCGCGGCGTATGGACGATCGGCGTGCAGGCGTTCTCCGTCGGCAGCGCGTTTCTGCGCGCCCGCGAACTCACCGTCATCGCTAGGCCGTTCATGCGCCAGCTTATGGAGCGCAGCGGCGAGACGGTGAACCTAGCTGTAGAGGATCGGGGCGAGGCGATTTACGTCTCGCAGGTCGAGTGCCGCAAGCTCATGCGCGCCATCACCCGGCCCGGCGGGCGGGCGTTGATGCACGCCTCCGCCATTGGCAAGGCGCTGATGTCGGCCATGTCGGAGGAAGAGGTCGATAAAATCGTCGAAATGCACGGCCTGCCGCGCGAGACTGACAAAACCATTTCCACGCCCACCAAGCTGCGCACCGAACTCGCCATCGTGCGCCAGCGCGGCTATGCGGTGGACGACGAGGAAAACGCCATCGGCCTGCGCTGCATCGCCGCCGTGGTCTATGACGAGCACGCGCACCCCGTCGCGGGCCTGTCGCTCTCCGGCCCCATGGCGCGCATCTCGGATGATAGCATCGCTGGCCTGGGCGACGCAGTGTTCGAGGCCGCGAAAAAAATCACCGCCAACATGGGCGGTCGCACCCCCGCGAAGGCCTAAGCCCGCAAACACTAAACCGCTAAACCAACAGCTTGCCCGCAGCCGCCTCGATGCTCCATCTGGTTTAGCGGTTTTTCTTCAAAGTCTAACTGTCATACGGCAGTAGATATTACCCCTTATTTTAATACTGAACACGAGAGTAAGTTTCGATCGTCCAGCCTATCATCTTGCATTCCTTGTAGGTCTTCCTTCTTGCCCAAATGTTTTGGAATGCCCCCCAGCCCACGGATTGCCATCGTAACGCTGCCTTGACCATTGCTTGCCTTGGATATCGCTTATAAAAACCGTACGCGCAAAGTCCAGGCAGTCTACCCTGGGCGGCGGATACAATAACCAATGCGTGCCAAAATCCTGTTTTCCATCAATCGGCTTTGCCGTCCGGATTTGCACGGGAAAAAAGCGGTGAACATTTGGCTCCATTTCCTCAATAAAATTGCGCAAAACAGGCGCAACCACGAAAGATACTGTTGACATGCCAATGGCTTCCGGAACTTGGAAGCAACAAATTGTTGATTACGAGCGTTTGCTCCGACTTGAACAAAGATAATTCTTCTTCAGGAATTGTCCCTGTTGCTAATCGGCTGTGAAAGAACTCGGGTAAGGGCGGATCCCATCTCGTCGCGCCTATGCCAGCATTCATATCTACGCCGACGATGTAAGCTTTATCCATCACACGCTCCGCACTATCTTGCCATCGATCAGGTAGTGGACGCCCTTACACGGAAATACCTTCTCTCTCAAATCCTTCAGCATCTCATCCTGCCCGCCATAAGGTGCCGATCACATCAACCAGCCGCTTAATATCTAAAGCGTCCCCATCTCCGCAATTCTATTCGCCCTGCCTCGCTCCTTCCGCATTGCGGAATTGCGTTCTAGGTGCGTTGCAACATCGCGCCTTCTAGATTAAATTAATCTGAAGTCAGATTTAAGTCTGGCTTATTAATTTGAAGGAGAGCGGTGATGGATGAAGCGCGTCTGAACGCCTCGGAGGCCTCTCCCGGCGTGGAAATCAACGGAGCTATGAAGCCGGGCTTTGAGCGCGTTTTGACGCCTGCCGCCATGGCGTTCATTGCGGGGCTCGCGCGCAAATTCGAGGGGCGGCGGCGTGAGTTGCTGGCCCGTCGCGAGGCCCGCCAGGCCGAGTTCGATGCGGGCGCGCTGCCCGACTTTCTGCCCGAGACGGCGGCCATCCGCGAGGGCGACTGGCTGGTGCGCGGCATTCCCGCCGACATTCAGGATCGCCGCGTCGAAATCACCGGCCCGACGACGCGCAAGATGATCATCAACGCCCTCAACTCCGGCGCGAAAGTATTCATGGCGGACTTCGAGGACGCGACTTCGCCAACCTGGGATAATGTCATTGAAGGGCAGTTGAACTTTATCGAGTATTGGCAGGGTCGCCTCGACTTCAGCGAGAATGGCAAGGACTATAAGGTTGGCGCAAACCCGGCGGTGCTCATGATCCGGCCGCGCGGCTGGCATCTGCTGGAGGAGCACATCCGCATCGACGGCGAGCCGCTGGCGGGCGCGTTCGCCGATTTCGGCTTCTACATGCATCACAACGCCAAAAACGTGCTCGCCAAGGGCAAGGGACTGTATTTTTATTTGCCCAAAATGGAAAGCCATCTCGAAGCGAGACTGTGGAATGATGTGTTCGTCTACGCGCAATCAGTGCTCGGCGTCCCCATAGGCACGGTAAAGGCGACGATGCTGATCGAGACCTTACCCGCCGTGTTCGAGATGCATGAAATCCTCTACGAACTCCGCGACCACGCCGTGGGCCTGAACTGCGGCCGCTGGGACTACATGTTCTCGTTTATCAAAACCCTGCGCGCCAAACCGGAATTTTTGCTGCCCGACCGGGGCCAGCTCACCATGGATAAAGCATTCCTGAAAGCCTACAGCGAGTTGCTGATCAAAACCTGCCACAAGCGCGCGGCCTTCGCCATGGGCGGCATGGCGGCGTTCATCCCAAACCGCAAGGATGCCGAGGTGACGGAAAAAGCCATTGCCGCCGTTCGCGCCGACAAAACCCGCGAGGTCGAGTACGGTCACGACGGCACATGGGTCGCGCACCCCGACCTCGTGCCTGTCGCGCTGGAAATTTTCAACGCCCAAATGCCGCAACCGAACCAGCTTAGGCAGCCGCGCGACGATGTGAACGCCAGTCAGCGCGAGTTGCTGGAGGTGCACCACGGCGCGCGCACCGAGGAGGGCATGCGCGTCAACATCCGCGTCGGCGTGCAGTATATCGAGGCGTGGCTGCGCGGCATGGGCGCCGTGCCGCTTTATAACCTCATGGAAGACGCCGCCACGGCCGAGATTTCGCGCACGCAGGTGTGGCAATGGGTGAAATACGGCGCGAGGCTGACTGACGGCCGCGTCGTCACGCGCGCGCTGTTCGAGGAGCTGCTGCAGGATGAGATGAACAAACTGCACGCTAGCCTCGGCTGTAGCACCTTCCACGGCGGCCGCTTCGACGAGGCCATCGCTATCTTCCATGAGCTAATAATGGCGGACAAACTGGAGTCGTTCCTGACCCTCCCAGCCTACCGCCGCATTGTTTAGTTGCTGTAAAACTTTTCGCTTTTGTATCGCCATACAGTATGTTGGCTTAAATGGGGTCACGACAGGAATCAGATGTCACAAGATCAAGAAAGCGAAATCTTGCAATTTCGTCAACGCATCTCACTGCTTGAGGAAGAGATGCGTGGCGAAAAAACGGTTTCCCGGCAATGACTTTACGCTTTTGCGCGGGAACTTACCGGGCATTATAGCCTCCGCAATCGCTCCTTTCCTTAAAAAGTAACACAGGCACAGCCTTGACACGCCCTTGTTGCAACCGCTCCGCAATCCTTTATAAGCGTGCGGAACCCGGACGCGCGCACCATGCCCAAACGCACAGATATCGACGCCATTCTCATTATTGGCGCTGGCCCGATTGTGATCGGTCAGGCGTGCGAATTCGATTATTCGGGCACGCAGGCGTGCAAGGCGCTGAAGGAAGAGGGCTACCGTATCGTACTGGTGAACTCCAATCCGGCGACGATTATGACCGATCCGGATCTGGCGCACGCCACCTATATCGAGCCGATTACGCCTGAGTTCGTCGCCAAGGTCATCGCCCGCGAGCGCGCTGAAAACCCGAACGAGCGTATGGCGCTGCTGCCCACGATGGGCGGCCAGACAGCGCTCAACACATCGCTCGCCCTGTTCCGCGACGGCACGCTAGAGAAGTTCGGCATCGAGATGATTGGCGCCAACGCCGACGCCATCGACAAGGCCGAGGATCGCCAGCGCTTTCGCATGGCGATGCACAAAATCGGGCTGGCCACACCCAAATCCATGCAAGCGCACAATCTGGATGAGGCGGAGCGTGCGCTGGAGCATGTGAAGCTGCCCGCTATCATCCGTCCCTCGTTTACGCTCGGCGGAACAGGCGGCGGTGTGGCTTACAATCGTGAAGAATTTTTCCGCATTGTCGGCACGGGGCTTGACGCTTCGCCGACGCGGCAGGTGCTGGTTGAGGAGTCGGTGCTTGGCTGGAAAGAGTATGAGATGGAGGTCGTCCGCGACAGGGCGGATAACTGCATCATCATTTGCTCTATCGAGAACATCGATCCGATGGGCGTGCATACGGGCGACAGCATCACCGTTGCGCCCGCGCTCACGCTGACGGACAAAGAATATCAGGTCATGCGCAACGCCTCGATCGCGTGCCTGCGCGAAATTGGCGTGGAGACGGGCGGCTCGAACGTGCAGTTCGCGGTGAACCCGGAAGATGGCAAGCTCGTCGTTATCGAAATGAATCCGCGCGTGTCGCGCTCCTCGGCGCTGGCGTCGAAAGCCACCGGCTTCCCTATCGCCAAGATCGCCGCCAAGCTCGCTGTTGGCTACACGCTCGACGAGCTGGAAAACGACATCACGAAAGGCGCGACGCCCGCCTCGTTCGAACCGACCATCGATTACGTTGTCACCAAAATCCCACGCTTCGCCTTCGAGAAATTTCCCGGCTCCAACTCCACGCTGACCACGAGTATGAAGTCCGTGGGCGAGGTGATGGCCATCGGCCGCACCTTCGCCGAATCGATCCAGAAGGCGCTGCGCTCCATGGAGACCGGCCTGACGGGCTTTGACGACGTCGTGTTCCCAGGCCTTGGCCTTGGCGACGATAAAAATGTCATTCGCGAAGCCCTCGGCACGCCCGCGCCCGACCGGATTTTGAAAGTCGCGCAGGCGCTGCGGCTTGGCGTCGATCATGAGCAAATTCATGATTCCTGCCGCATCGATCCGTGGTTTGTGTCGCAAATTCAGGGCATCGTCGATGTCGAGGAGAAGGTCCGCAAACACGGCCTGCCAGATAACGGAGCCGCGTTCCGCCAGTTGAAAGCCATGGGGTTTGCTGATGCGCGTCTCGCCATGCTTTGCGGGCTTGAGGAAGCGGATGTGACCGCACGTCGTCACGCACTGGGCGTTCGTCCCGTATTCAAGCGCATCGACACATGCGCCGCCGAGTTTGCCGCGCCCACGCCATACATGTACTCAACATATGAATCCGGACTATTCGACCTGCCCGTGTGCGAGGCCGCGCCGACAACGCGCGACAAGATCATGATTTTAGGCAGCGGCCCGAACCGCATCGGCCAGGGCATCGAATTCGATTATTGCTGCTGCCATGCCGCCTTCGCGCTCGCCGCCGATGGTTTCGAGACCATTATGGTGAACTGTAATCCAGAGACTGTCTCGACCGACTATGACACCTCCGACCGCCTGTATTTCGAGCCGCTGACGGCTGAGGATGTATTGGAAGTTGTCGAGGTTGAGAAGCGTAACGGCACGCTAAAGGGCGTCATAGTGCAGTTCGGCGGGCAGACGCCGCTCAAGCTGGCCCGAGCGCTCGAGGCCGCCAACGTACCGATTTTAGGCACGTCGCCGGACGCCATTGATCTGGCGGAGGATCGCGACCAGTTCAAAACGCTGATCGACAAGCTCGGTCTGCGTCAGCCGCACAACGCTATCGCATACAGCGTCGCCGAAACCGAGGCGCGCGCTGATGAAGTTGGCTATCCGCTGGTGATACGCCCGTCTTTCGTGCTGGGCGGGCGTGCGATGGCAATCGTGCACGACAAGCTGGGCCTGAAAGATTATATCGACAGCACGCTTGCCGCGTCTGTCCCCCCGGATATTCGCCAGAAGCATCCTAATGGCGGCATTGCCCAGATTGACGCTATGCTCGCCAAGAACGCACTTCTCATCGACAGCTATCTGCGCGACGCCATCGAAGTCGATGTTGACGCTATTTGCGATGGCGATGACGTGTTCATCTGCGGCGTCATGGAGCACATTGAGGAAGCCGGGGTGCATTCGGGCGACAGCGCCTGCTCCTTGCCGCCTTACTCCCTTAGTCCGGCGTTGATCGAAGGTTTACGCGAGCAAACGGACAAGCTCGCACGCGGCCTGAAAGTCGTCGGCCTGATGAACGTGCAGTTTGCTATCAAGGGCGGCGAAATTTTTATTCTCGAAGTCAATCCGCGCGCCAGCCGAACTGTGCCATTCGTCGCCAAGGTGGTCGGTCTGCCGGTTGCGGGCATCGCGGCGCGGGTTATGGGCGGCAAAAAACTTAGAGAACTGGCGCTTAAGGAGCGGAAAGTATCGCACATCGCGGTGAAAGAAGCGGTGTTCCCGTTCGCCCGCTTCCCGGAAGTCGATCCTATTCTGGGCCCAGAGATGCGCTCGACGGGTGAGGTGATGGGCATCGACCGCGACTATGCGCTCGCCTTCGCCAAAAGCCAGATTGCGAGCGGCAGCAAGGTGCCGACATCGGGCGTGCTTTTCGTTTCAGTGAAGGACGCCGACAAGGAGCGCATTCTGGAGCCGGTTCGCGAGCTTGTCGCGATGGGATACAAGGTCGTAGCCACGCGCGGCACAAAGCGCCATCTCGACGCGCACGGCATCGCGTGCGAAAAAATCAACAAAGTTCTTGAAGGACGGCCGCACATCGTGGACGCTATGAAAAATGGCGAGGTGCAGCTTGTGTTCAACACCACTGAGGGCTCCAAGGCGCTTGCGGACAGCTCGATCATCCGCCGCACGGCCTTGCTTAACGGCATACCCTATTATACAACTCTATCAGGCGCGCTTGCTGTCACACGGGCAATCGCGGCTTTGCGGGCGGGCATACTTGAAGTTACGCCCCTGCAAAAATATATGCTCTCGGATGGCTGAACGCATCTAGCGCTGGCCGTCCGTGCATCCCGTGTTTTCAAAAAACCTAAAAGACTAGATGGGCAAGGAACATAACCTGGCCATAGGAGAGAAATTTAATGTCGATGGAAAAAGTCCCCATGACCGCCTCGGGTTACGCAGCTCTGGAAGCCGAGGTAAAAATTTTAAAGTCAGTCGAGCGTCATCGCATCATCAAAGCGATTTCAGAAGCTCGCGCACATGGAGATTTATCGGAGAACGCGGAATATCACGCCGCCAAGGAAGCGCAGGGTATGAACGAAGCCCGTGTTTCGGACATCGAAGACAAGCTTTCGCGGGCGGAAATTATCGACATCTCTAAGCTCTCCGGCGATACGGTTAAATTCGGCGCCATGGTCAAAATCGTCGATGAAGATACTGAAGAAGAGCAAAAATATCAGATCGTCGGCGAAGTGGAGTCTGACGTGAAAAAGGGTCGCATTGCGATCAATTCCCCGATTGCGCGCGCACTGATTAACAAAAAGGTCGGCGACTCTGTCGAAGTGACAACGCCGCGTGGGGCGAAATCGTATGAAATCCTTGAAATCCAGTTCGGCGTTGACGGCATAAAATAAACCCGTAAGGCGATGGCGCATGAAACTTTAACCGCCGCGTTTACCTTTTGTTAGCCCTGATGCCTTATTTCACCGCACATGATTGTTGTGTGCGGTGGCGTTAACCTCCGCCGTTCGTTTGTATGGCGGAGTTCAGTTCATGCGCCGGTTATTTCTTAATTTCTTTACATTAATCATCATAAACAGCGTTATTTTTCCGGCTAGCGCCCTTGCTGACGATGGCGCTACCGCTGAAGTAAAAGCTTATGTCTCCTTCTCGCTAGACGGCGCCTCTTTCAGCGATGAAACCACGATTGGAATGCAGCTCCGTCAATCATCGACCGATTTTAATTTTGGTGTCGATTTTGAAAGCGCCGAGGCGCCGCTTCTGGATCTTGGATTGAAACTTATAACCGGCGACAACACTACTGAAAGCGCTGAGTTACTGTTTTTCGGCCAGCCCGTCGCCATCGCTGATGCTGATCTCGGGCTCGTATGGATCATGCCGGATTTCGCCGACGCCAGCATATGGGCACAATTGGCCAACTCGTCTGCTCAACCTGCCAGTTCGTCTGCTAAACTTGAATGTGCACTTCCGCGCTGTTGATATTCCAATTATACGCGCCTATTTTGTACAAAGACCAAGCGGCGAGACGGGAGCATTAATGCAGGTGACCGACAACTCCGTAAGCGATAGCCAAGCGCGTGATATTTCGGCCTGGGCGATTGAAAAACCAACCGCGCTTATCGTGCTTGCCGACGGCGCGGTTATAAAAGGGATGGGTCTCGGGGCTTTGGGCGAGGCAGTCGGGGAAGTCTGCTTCAATACTGCGATCACAGGCTATCAGGAAATTCTCACCGATCCCTCCTACGCTGGACAGATCGTCACTTTTACCTTTCCGCACATCGGCAATGTCGGAGCCAACATCGACGATGTGGAGACTCTCAACGCCGCGTCGGCTTCTGGGGCTTGCGGCTGCATCCTGCGCGCCGCCGTCACCCAGCCGTCAAACTATCGCGCCATGGAGAGTTTGGGCGCCTGGCTCAAGTCGCGCGGCATCATTGGGATTTCCGGCGTGGACACGCGCGCGCTCACAATGCACATCCGCGAGCACGGTATGCCGAACGCGGTAATCGCGCACAATAGCCAAGGCCATTTTGACATTGACGCACTCAATTGCCGTGCGCGTGAATGGCCAGGCATCGAGGGCATGGATCTTGTCGTGAACGTAACATCCGATCAGGTCGAGGAGTGGAACGAGACCACATGGCGGCAAGGTGCCGGATTCAGTCATCAGGGCCAACCCGAGTATCATATCGTCGCTATCGATTATGGCGTTAAACGCAATATTCTGCGGTGCCTGGCTGAAGCGGGATGCAAAGTGACGCTTGTGCCAGCCGCCACGACTGCGGCCGATATTCTGCAATTGAAACCCGATGGGGTATTCTTATCCAATGGCCCAGGCGACCCTGCGGCGACAGGTGAGTACGCCGCGCCAGAAATACGAAAACTCGTGGATGCGGATATGCCTGTATTCGGCATTTGTCTTGGTCATCAAATGCTAGCGCTGGCGTTAGGCGCGACGACCAAAAAGATGCCGCACGGACATCACGGCGCCAATCATCCCGTTATGGATTATACCACGGGCAAGGTCGAGATCACGTCGATGAATCACGGGTTTACCGTCGATAGGGAAAGCCTTCCTGACACTCTACAGGAAACCCACCGTTCATTGTTTGACGGCACAAACTGCGGCATACGGCTAAAAGACCGCCCGGTGTTTTCGGTGCAATATCACCCCGAAGCGTCACCGGGCCCGCAGGATAGCCACTACCTCTTTACTCGCTTTGTTAACATGCTAAGGGAGCGCAAACAAAAGCCGCTCGTGGCCGAACACGGATATATTATAAAGTGAAAGTATTCGTTGTCGCCGCTCTTTCAGCGATACTGCCAATTCTTTTAACCAGCGCCGTCGCAGCGCCTACCGATCCTTGGGTTTCATGGGCGAACCAGACGGTCGGCAGCCATCCGCTAAATGGCAAAATCTGGTCGAAGGAAAAAGCGGGGTTTGTCACCAGCGATGAACTTGCCGACGCAGTCGGCCAAGCCGATATGCTGCTGCTTGGCGAGTATCACGACAACGCTGACCATCATCGCTTGCAAGCATGGCTCTTGCAGGCTTTTGCGAAAGCCAGGGCGAGCGCTGGCAAACCGAAACCTCCCGTGGTGTTCGAGATGATCCGTCAGGAGCAGGCGCAAACGTTGCGAGATTATCTGGCGAAGCCTACGGCAAGCGCGGAGGATTTAGGCGCTGTTATCGAGTGGGAGAAAGCAGGCTGGCCGGACTGGTCCATCTATTTGCCAATCGCCACGGCGGCGTTTCAGGAGGGTTTGAAAATCGTACCCGGTGACGCCAGTCGCGATATGCTGCACGACGCCAGCCGCCAGAATTTGAAACCACTTTCTCCGGACGTTAAACAACGTATGGCCCTTGAAAATCCATTAGAGGAGCCTCTGCAAAAAGCTCTTCTCGATGAACTGTTTCGGGGCCATTGCGAAATGGTTGCCCCTGCCCTGCTGGCGCCCATGGTGGATGTGCAGCGCTATCGCGATGCTACTCTTGCGCGCAACATGATTGACGCTGCGGTCGATGCAAAAGCCGGATCGGCGGTTTTGATTGCCGGCAACGGCCATGTGCGCAAGGATCGCGGCGTGCCTGTTTATCTCGCCAAGCAAAGCCCCTCCGCTCTAAAAACCATCACTGTCATGATGGCTGAAACACAGGCTGGCGAGAACGATCCTGCAGCGTTCATCGCCAAAAACCCGGATGGAGAGGCGGCAACGGATTTCGTCTGGTTTACACCGGGCTTCCAGCGCCCTGATCCGTGCTTGGAGTTCAAGCGGCAAATGGGCCGGAAACCCTGACGCCAGCTTTCATCAGCTCAAGTGCTGACCGGCATCCAGAGCGATCAACTGTCCGGTCATCGAGGGGCTATCTAGGATAAAGCGCACGGCTGCGGCGATTTCGGTCGCCTCGACGCCGCGTTTCAGCAAAGTGCTCTCGCACTCGTCAGCAAAATCCTCCGGCGTTTGATGAATACTGGGCAGCACCGGCCCAGGCCCGATAGCGTTCACACGAATGCGGGGCGCTAACGCCTGAGCCATTGTCCGCGTCACTGCCCAGAGCGCCGCCTTGCTGGCCGAGTAAGAGAAGAATTCTGGTGATGGCTTTAGTACGCGCTGGTCGATAATATTGACAACGCAACTGTTATGAGGCGCCAGCAAAGCAAATGCCTGGGTCAGAAACACCGGCGCACGCACGTTGCAGGCCATATGCGCATCCCAGCTTTCGAGCGAGGCTGTTTGCAGCTTATCATCCTCGAACAGCGATGCATTGTTGATGAGAAGGTTTGCTGTGCCAAGCTGGTCGGCGCATTTGCCCGGCAAAGTCTGCACCGCGCCGATGTCGCTTAGGTCGGCGTAGATGGCGGCAGCCGACCCTCCGGACGTTTGTATATGGTCAACCAGACGTTTGGCTTCCGCCTGAGACGAGCGGTAATGCACGCCGATGCGCCAGCCATGACTTGCTAGATGGAGCGCAATCGCCCGACCTATACGGTGCGCCGCGCCGGTGATAAGAGCAGTGCCGCTATCTTCAGCCATAAAGCCGTTCCAATTACGCCCATTGGTGACTGGTTACGTAAGTGTCAAACTCCCAGTTTGCTGTATGGTGCAAATGTGCAAAAACAACGCAAAAAGTCTCTAATTCCTGTTGCGAAACAACTTCTGCGCGTATAAACTTATTTCAACAGCCGATAATACTCGCTTCGTCCAACCTCTTAGAGAAAGCCCAGTCTCTAAAACGATTTGCCTGCCAGGGTGGCCCCTGCCGGATAAACACTTCTGATAGCAGATTCATGTAAGCGTTGGCGTAAAGTGTAGTCATAGCCTGTAACCCAAGTTTTCCCAGCTTGATAAATTACAGTCGATGCAACCTCTCTCGTGCATAAGCCGGATCCCAGCCCCCATCTGGATCCGGCTTTTTTTTTGAGGCAATTTTCCGCTTTGCTTGCCATGCGGAACCGAATTTTAACTAAACGTCTTATAATTATACACGTTGCAAACGCAGAATAGCGTCTGCAGTCGGTACAAATTGATATCATTTCAGGGGGCTTTAGCATGCGTACGCGAATTGCAATTGCGGTCTTGTGCTTTTTTTGGATTGCCGTCGAAAGCCGGTTCAGCCCTTCATTTTTCTGGCAAGGCGTAGAAAACAGCTTTGCTAGCGCTATCGCCGCGCTGGATGGCAAGATACTTAACGCTGAGGGGAATGGGGAGACCGCTTCGCAGGCCGCTCTCAACCCAGGTTATGCACTTTCGCGGACAGCAAACTAAGACCTTCTGTCGATTAAATACCTGATGGGCGCCACTGCACGGGTGGCATGACAATCTTGTCGCGGCGGCAAATCCGGCCCTGATCTTCATTTGATCCGCACTTGGTTGGCTTGCGGTCGCGGCTAAAGCAAACCCGAACTTCCTGCACGAACTCGCCCTTGCATGATACGGCCAGCATATCCGCGTTCAGTTGCGGATTGGCGTCCATAAATGCCTTTTCGACCTCGTCCGGTGTCGTATTCACCGGTGCGTCCGGCCGTTTGTACCGCTCAGGGATTTTTATGCTTTCGTACAATGTGCGAGAGATTCCGAAATATTGCTCCGGCGACAGTCCCGAACACGAGCCGTGCTTGCGATACTGATGAATGATGAGACCTTTGCCCGGCATGATGTCCATCATTTCCGCGATGATTTCATTGGAGACCCATTCGCGTTTGCGGGTGCGGCAAAACTCCGGATAGCTGCGGTAAAATTGCGGCCATAATCCATGTAGAATGAATGAGTAAGGTTTTTCACCAGCACATTGCGGGCCGTTGTCGTTACGGCGGGATGTGGCGCAGAATGACGGCGACCAGTTCAAAACAAGCGTATAATAGTCAAAGTCGCCAGGTTCTCCTGCGGCGCGTGCAGGCGCGGGCATAAGAGGCGCGGCAAGCATCGCCAGCAGAGCTACACCGAACCATAACCGAACGCCCTTGCAACGCTTCACTAAAACAAGTCTGAGCATTCTTTAGAACTTTCTTGGTTACTATCGCGCAGAGAACTGAGAATAGAGTTTGGCGGACTTTTCCACGGCTTCACGTATTGCGACGGGGTAATGAACCCCTCGATTTTCCCATGTTTGTATATCATGTCCAAACCAGATCAAAGTCCAGTTCACACTCCAGTAAGCGTCGCCATCAAACTCAAGCGTGCCGAATAAAACCGCGTCGGCGCCCATCGATTTAGCCGCTGCGGTTAGCACATCCGTATCGCCGGTGGAGATGGTTTCGCAACTGATGGCGGACAAAGTTTCAACAGTGGGAAGGACAATTGGCGCGCCGCGCCTTAAGGCAATATCGTTTAAAACGCCTCGTTGATAAAGCGCATTCTCGTTGTTTTCGGTCAAAACATAAGCTTCGCTTTTGTCTTTTACGGATAGGAACACGGCGGTCAACGGTCGGTCGGAACTCCAGATTGTCAATCCGAATGCCTCGATGGCGGAATTCAGCTTTGCCTTGTCGAACTCAATAGTCAAAGTATGCGTAGGTTGGCTCATGCCCGAGTCATCGGGCTTAAGCCTATCCTCGACGCCCTCAGTATAGTTGTGGGTCTGCACAAAACTTGGCGCGAAGTCCAGGATAGGCTCAATTCGGTAGGCGCCTTTAAGGCTTGCATCGCCTGTCAGCCGGATGATGACCTCCTCCAGACCGGCGCGAAACCCGCGCAGCCGTTCTGCCTCCCCAACGCCGGTAACAGGAGCGGCAGCGCGGTGGAGATCCGGAACTGGCTTGGCGCGCACTGTGCTGATGGCTGCGAGCACCGCAAAAACGAGCAACGCTGTGTTAAGGCGTAGAAACATGGCGCTTGCCCACCGCGACTTTTCCAACTCCGCCTCACAAATCAGGGTTCTGTAAACCTACCGCCCGATGCGGCCGCGCAAAACACGCTCCAGAATACGGGGGATTGCGGCGCCAAGCGACCGCAGAAGGGATTTCGTGAATGCAGATCCGGCTGAGTCACTTCGCGGCGCAGCGGGGGGACGTTTTGGGGTCGGCTGGGCGTCGCCAGGTTTGGGCACACGAAACTCCCCATGGCGCTCGAAGCCATCGTCACCGGTCGCGGAGCCGTTCGCCGTGCCAGCTTTGCGCTCTTTCAGCTTTTCATACGCCGACTCAGTTTCCGACTCTTCATCATACTTGCCCGCGACAGGGCTATCCGCGATCAACTGCTTCCGCTCGTCCGGGGTCAGCGGCCCAAGACGCGAGGCAGGCGGGCGGATGAGCGTGCGCTCGACAACAGAGGGCTGGCCTTTTTTTTCGAGCAGCGAAACCAGTGCCTCGCCCACGCTCAACTCCAGAATTGCTTTCTCGGTGTCCAGATTGGGATTGGCCCGGAAGGTCTCGGCGGCTGCTTTCACCGCCTTCTGCTCCTTCGGAGTGAATGCCCGCAAGCCGTGCTGGATGCGATTGCCAAGCTGGCTCGACACGGTGTCCGGTACGTCCAGCGGGTTCTGCGTGATGTAATAGACGCCCACGCCCTTGGAGCGGATAAGGCGCGTCACCTGCTCGATGCGCTCTAGCAGCGCTTTCGGCGCCTCGGTAAACAGCAAATGCGCCTCGTCGAAGAAGAACACGAGCTTGGGCTTTTCGATATCGCCGACCTCGGGCAGCTTGTCGAACAGGCGGGTAAGCAGCCACAGCAGGAATGTTGAGTAAAGCCGCGGATTGCTCATCAGCTTGTCGGCGGCGAGCACGTTGACGTAGCCGCGCCCCTCGCTATTTTTGAGCATCAGATCGTTGATGTCGAGCGCCGGTTCGCCAAAGAAATTCTCCGCCGCCTGCTCTTCCAGCACGAGCAAACGCCGCTGGATGGCACCGACCGAGGTTTTCGAGACGTTGCCATATTCCTTCGTGAGCTGATCGGCTTTGTCCGCCACCTCCATGATGAGCGCGCGCAAATCCTTTAAATCGATGAGCGGCAGCTTCTGGTCGGCAGCGAGGCGGAAAGCAATGGTGAGCACGCCCTCCTGCGTCTCATTCAACTCCATCAGGCGCGACAGCAGCAGCGGACCCATATCCTTGATGGTGGCGCGGATGGGGTGCCCCTGCTCGCCGAACAAATCCCACAGTATGGCGGGCGACGCACCGTAAGTATAATCCTCAAGCCCGATTTTCTGCGCACGCTCCTCCAGAAATGGTTTGGAGACGCCTTTCATCGAGATGCCCGCGAGATCACCCTTCACGTCGGCGCAAAAAACAGGCACGCCCGCTTTGGAAAAACCTTCGGCCAAAATCTGCAGAGACACCGTCTTGCCAGTGCCCGTGGCGCCCGCGATCAGGCCGTGACGGTTGGCGAGCGCCAGCAGCAGATATTCCTTCTTGGTGCTCGTGCCGACGTATATCTGACCTTCGCTCATCGCTCCCCCCTTGTGCCGTTAGAGCCGTTCCCAAAAAGTGTTACGCGGTTTTCGGGTTGGAACGGCTCTAGTTATAAAGCTAGAGCCGATTCACTCGATTTGATTGGATCAATCAAATCGAGATCGGGTCTAGTATACGCGGGTCTCACAACCGTGCCGATTTGGAAACCAAGCGGAGGTTGTTATGCACAGCTAGCGGTAATGGACAAAGCAGCCCCGTGCAATTGCAATCGGGCGCGCAGAACGAAAGCGACAACCCTGACTTCTTTTTTGTTAACAGCTCATGGCTTATTTTAATCATAAATGAACCGTTCTGTCATGTTCGCCTGGCGGTAAGTTGTATGCCAAGCTATTCTAGCCGGATACAACCGGAAGCTTGACATGGATGAGTTTATTGACCGGCTAACCGCAGCAGCTAACATTGACCGTCAGTCCGCTCTACGGGTTACGCAGATATTCCTCAGAATGGCGACAGTACATTTGTCGGCGCCAGTATCATTCAGTCTCTTTAAAGCGCTGCCTGGGGCTTTCGATCTCACCGACGAACAAACTCATCTGCAAAGACGCCTAACAATCGCGTCCGGGATAGAAGGGATGATGCTTTCGGCGATGAAGAACGCGCTCGGTTATGAAGACCCGCTTATCGCCATGTTAGCGGATGTCAAAGCCGCAGGCCTTAAGTCAGGGCAGGCTTTATTGGCTGGACAGGAATTCTTAAAATTTGCCGAGGAAAAAGCTGGATCCCAGGTGTTGCGGCGCGTCACCGACAAAATTCCTGGTCTGCGGCGCCTGAACTAACTCGCGATATTTTTGTTTCACAACATATTTATTTTCTCGCTAAAGCAGACTAAAAAATCACATTATATTTCGCTGAGTCTGGAGCGAGGTAGGTTTTGAAGTTTGTTGCGTGGCCGTACGCCCAATGTCAGGACTTTAGTAAGCAATCCATTACGGAGAAGCGAGATGAACTATAAAGTTGACAAAATTGAAGGTATTGGCCCCAAGTTTGCCGAAGTGCTGGGCAAGGCGGGGATAAAAAACACAAAGCAGTTGCTGGATCATGCCGGCCGCCAAAAAAGGACGTAAGATCTCGCCGAGAAAACCGGCCTTGATGAGCAGAAGATTCTGAAATGGGCCAATATGTGCGACCTGATGCGCATCAAGGGCGTCGCCGAGGAATTTTCCGAGCTTCTGGAGGCAGCAGGCGTAGACACCGTTAAGGAACTCGCACAGCGCAAACCCGAAAACCTCTGGAAAGCAATTTGCGAGGCTAACACCAAAAGCAAGCTGGTTCGCCAGACGCCGGGGCTTCCGCAAGTCGAAAGCTGGGTGACTCAAGCCAAGGCCTTGCCGCCGACGATGACCTATTAAACCGCCGCATCTCAGTTTCTGCCCGGTTTTTTTGCTTTGCGATGCCACGCGGAGACGACTAGTGTGAAGGCGATGTCAGGGTAAATTGGTTGCGCCGTCTTCATGAAAAACACCCGTCTTGCAAGTGAGTTCGCGGCCGCGTCGAGATCTGACTGGGTCAAGCTGGCGTCTGCAGCCGGAAGCGCAGTAAGTCCATTATACGAGGGCTTTTCGCTATCTGCGCTGTACGACGCGAGCGAAGGTACACGCGTAGCCTATCCCGAAAACTTAAGGACGCGAGCTGGCGGCGCGGTGCGCCCCTGGACGGTGATCCAGTTTGTCGATCATCTCGATTTTGCTGACGCCAACCGGCAGCTTCTTGACGATCTGGCTCAGGGTGCGCGTGGGCTATGGCTTCAACTTGGCGGCAACCTGCCGTTTGGCGGCGCCTACCTCGGCGCACGCACTCTGGAAGAATTTCAACAAGTGTTCATTGGCGCGCCCCTTACCAGCGCCGAAATTTACATTTCCGGCGGCTTTGACGGCCTCCCAGGACTTGCACTCGTCGCCGCTCTGGCAGACGCGACTGACACGCCACACCCGTCCCTTCGAGGATCCGCCGGGCTTGATCCAATCAGCATTATTGCGGCGAGCGGGTATATCCCTGCCCAGCGCCAGCATATCATGGCGGACTTCGCGGACGCGGCTTGGTGGCTTAAAGCGCAGAAAAGTGGTCTTACGCCTTTTCTCGCGTCCGGCCGTGCATGGCATCAGGCGGGCGCCTCCGCAGTTCAGGAACTGGCCTGGACGCTGGCGGCAAGCGTCGAATACTGGCGGACGCTGGAGAAGTCCGGATTTACAGCGGATGAAGCGATCGCCGCGGTTGACGTTATCCTTGCCTCTGAATGCGACCTGTTTCTCACCATCGCGAAATTCCGCGCAGCACGGCTTCTCTGGGCCAAGGCTGTGGAGACGGCGGGTGGTGCGGCGAGACCCGTCAAGTTTTTGGCTGAGATGTCTTATCGCGCCATTTCCGAGCGTGATCCTCACATGAACATTTTGCGCAGCGCGGCCGCAGCGTTCGGGGCGTCATTGGGTGGGGCTGAGGCAGTGCTGCTGATCCCTTTCAACACCCGCGCCGGGACACCCGATGCTTTCTCGCGGCGCATGGCGCGCAACACCCAACTCGTGCTGATGGAGGAAGCTCATCTTGGCCGCGTAGGAGATGAAGCTGGCGGTTCGTGGTATGTCGAAACGCTCACATCCGAGATCGCCGCCCGCTCGTGGGAGGAGTTTCGCGCCATTGAAGCCTGCGGAGGCCTGCTCGCTGCCCTGGAGCAGGGAGTAATTTATGACGCTGTGGCTCCGCTTCAGCAAAAGCGCGAACGGAATTTATCCGCTGGCCGTGAGGCGATAACCGGAGTTTCGAGTTTCCCTCAGTTAAAGGAAACGCCTGTTGGCTATCACCAAGCGGACGCGGTTTTCGACATTGAAAGTCTGAATAGGGAAGGTGTGGTTCCCGATTTGCCGCCTGCTGGGAAAGGCGAGCGTTTTGCGGCGATGATCGAGGCTGTCAAATCCGGCGCAACGTTGCGCGGGATCGAGCGCGCGCTCGAAACTGTTTACGAACGCCGCACCTTGCTGCCCGCCACTCCAGAGCGCCTTGCGGAGCCTTTCGAGAAGCTTCGCCGCGCTTCTGATCTCGCTCTGTATCGTGTAGGCGCCAGGCCGCCGGTATTCGTTGCGCTGCTCGGCGACGCCGCCGATTACACGCCGCGATTGACATGGTTAAGAAGCTTCTTTGAATCCGGCGGAGTCGAAGTGCTTACAGGCCATGGCTTTCAGACATTGGATGCACTACAGCGCGCATTTCGCGAAAGCCCGGCGCCGATAGCTTGCCTATGTTCCACCGACAAGTACTACGGGGCGTTGACAGGCGCCGCCGATGCCTTGAAAAAGGCGGGCGCCGCCGCCCTTTATGTGGCAACGCAGCCGACGGGGCTGGACAGTTTTAACGCTGCCGATCAAAAAGCGATTGACCGCATTTTATATCAGGGCTGCGACACGTTAAGCCTGCTCTCGGAATTGCACCAGATCATGCGCGTCGAGGAAATGGGCAGCGCCGCATACGAGGATTATGATAACGAAGAGGACGGCTGACCGGGTAACGGCAGGCTGTAGCGCGGACGCCAATGGGTAACATTTTAAATTTCAAGGACACCCCGTGGAGCCTCCCCGAAAGCGCCGCCGCCGCGCTGGGTGGAGAGGACTGGCTGACGCCAGAGGGCATCCCGGTAAAACCCATCTATCGCCCTGCAGATATTGAGGGGCTGGATTTCCTGCAGACATACCCCGGACTGCCGCCTTATCTGCGCGGGCCTTACCCTACGATGTATGTAGAGCAGCCATGGACGATTCGGCAATATGCTGGCTTCTCCACCGCCGAGGACTCCAACGCCTTCTACCGCCGCAACCTCGCAGCCGGGCAAAAGGGGCTGTCCATTGCCTTCGATCTGGCCACCCATCGCGGCTACGATTCCGATCATCCGCGCGTGCGCGGCGACGTGGGCATGGCGGGCGTCGCTATTGACAGCATTTATGACATGCGCACCCTGTTCGACGGCATCCCGCTGTCGGAAATGAGCGTGTCGATGACCATGAACGGCGCCGTGCTGCCCGTACTGGCGCTTTTCATCACGGCGGGCGAAGAGCAGGGCGTCTCGCCGAAACAGCTCTCCGGCACCATTCAGAACGACATTCTTAAAGAATTCATGGTGCGCAACACATATATTTACCCGCCAAACCCATCAATGCGCATCGTGTCGGACATTTTCGCCTACACGTCGAAGGAGATGCCGAAGTTCAACTCCATTTCAATTTCCGGCTACCACATGCAGGAGGCGGGGGCGACCGCAGACCTCGAACTCGCCTACACCATCGCCGACGGCATGGAATATGTCCGCGCTGGCATGAAAGCGGGCATGGACATCGACACCTTCGCCCCGCGCCTGTCGTTTTTCTGGGCCATCGGCATGAATTATTTCATGGAGGTGGCGAAGATGCGCGCCGCCCGCCTGCTATGGTCGAAGGCCATGAAGGATCTGGGCGCGAAAAATGCGAAGTCGCTGAGCCTGCGCGCGCATTGCCAAACCTCCGGCTGGAGCCTCACCGCGCAGGACGTGTTCAACAACGTGACGCGCACCTGCGTGGAGGCGATGGCGGCGACGCACGGCGGCACGCAGAGCCTGCACACCAACGCGCTCGACGAAGCGCTAGCGTTACCCACAGATTTCTCCGCCCGTATCGCCCGTAACACGCAGCTTTTTCTCATCAACGAGACGGGCACGTGCCGCGTCATAGACCCATGGGGTGGTAGTTATTATGTGGAGCGCCTGACGCACGATCTTGCCGTGAAAGCGCTGGCGCACATCGACGAGGTGGAGAAGCTCGGCGGCATGGCGAAGGCGATCGACGCCGGGTTGCCGAAAATGCGCATCGAGGAAGCCGCCGCCCGCACGCAGGCGCGCATTGACAGCGGCAAGCAGACCATCGTCGGCATTAACAAGTATAAAGTGTCTGGCGACGAAAAGATTGACGTGCTGAAGGTAGATAACTCCGCCGTGCGAGGTGCCCAGATCGAGAAGCTCAATCGCTTGCGCGCCGAACGCGACGAGGCTGCGGTAGAGCGGGCTTTGACCGAAATCACCGAAGCGGCGGCGTCTGGCGGCGGCAACCTGCTCGCGCTATCGGTCGAGGCGGCGCGCGCCAAGGCGACTGTCGGCGAAATCAGCCTCGCGATGGAGAAGGTTTATGGCCGTCACCGCGCCGAGACCCGCGCCATCTCGGGTGTTTACAGGCAGGAGATCGGGCAAATGAACGACGCGGTGCGCAATGTGGTCAGCATGGCGGAGGAGTTCGAGCGCCGCGACGGCCGACGCCCCCGCATCCTCATCGCCAAGGTGGGCCAGGACGGGCACGACCGGGGGCAGAAGGTGATCGCCTCCGCCTTCGCCGACTTAGGGTTTGACGTCGACATCGGCGCGCTGTTCGCTACGCCCGCCGAGGCCGCGCGGCAAGCGGTGGAGAACGACGTGCATATCTTGGGCATCTCATCACTCGCCGCTGGGCATTTAACCCTAGCGCCCGAGTTAAAGTCCGAACTAACCGCGCAAGGACGCCCGGACATCATGATGATCGTCGGCGGCGTTATCCCGCCGAGTGATTATGACGCGCTCTATGCAGCGGGCGCGACAGCCATTTTCGGCCCCGGCACCGTCATCGCCGACGCGGCCGCCGACCTCATCGGCAAGCTCAATGCTCAATTCGGCTATTCCCGCGAGGCCGCAGAGTGACGGACTCCGGCGCGGATAGCCAGGCGTTTTGGGACAAGCGCTATTCGGGCGAAACGATGGCGTTCGGCGCTGGGCCGAATGAGTTTCTTGCGGCTCAGGCGCATCTGCTGAAAGCGGGCATGCGCGCGCTGGTTCCAGGCGATGGTCAGGGGCGCAATGGCGTCTGGCTGGCGGAGCAAAACCTGATAGTGGACACGCTTGACATATCGCCAGTTGGCGTTGAGAAAGCCCAGGCGCTTGCGCGGCAGCGCGGCGTTACGATCAACGCGCAGCTCGCCGATCTGCTGACTTGGAATTGGCCGCAGGCAGAGTATGACGTTATCGCCTCGATTTACCTGCACTTTTTCGATGCCGACCGCGCGCGCATCCACGGCGCCATGCTGGCCGCGCTGAAACCCGGCGGCGTGCTCATCCTCGAAGCTTTTAACCCCGCTCAGCTTGAGATGCAGAAGACCGAAGGCTCCGGCGGGCCGAAAACCGCCGACATGCTATTCTCCGCCGAAAAACTGCGCGGCGATTTTATTGGCGCTGAAATCGAACTTTTGGAGGAAAGCGTTGTTGACCTTGCTGAGGGCCATCGCCACAAAGGGCGGGGCGCGGTGGTGCGGCTGATTGCCCGCCGCCCTGCGTGAAACTTGTGAGGGCCGATGAGCTTTAGTCTATCCGACGCCGCCACATTCGGCGTTTTCTTGGGGGCGGTCGCCGCCGCCGCGCTTTTCGCCGGTCAATGGGCAGGGAATGATTGGTATCGCAACCTGGACAAACCGTCTTTTACCCCTCCCGATTGGGCATTCCCGGTCGCCTGGAGTATTCTTTACCTCATGATTGCTACGGCGGGGTGGTTCGTCTGGATGGCCCCCGAGAGCGGCAATCGCACTGCCGCACTAAACTTCTGGTACGGGCAAATTTTCATCAACGCAGTATGGTCTTACATCTTCTTTGGCCGGAAGCAGTTGGATGTGGCGCTTGTTACGCTTACGATGATGTGGGCTTTGATCATCGGCTTCATAATGAGCGCGTTACTGATTGACCAGCGTGCCGCATTACTGTTTATCCCCTATCTTATCTGGGTAACCTATGCCGGCCTGTTGAACGCCGTCATTTTGCTCATGAACCCAAACCCGCAGTACAGCTAACTCTGCCGACGCAGTGCGGGTAATGGCGCAAAACTTACAACAGATTTACCGGGGGATGGTGGACGCTAGCGTCATCGTGGCCGATCCGGCGCAAGCGCTCGCCGTCGAGAAATTACAGATTCTGGCCAATCGGCTGAGCAGCTACACCCCGCCTGCCAAAACGGATTTTCTCTCGTTCTTTACGCGCAAGCGAGGCGAAGTGCCTCGCGGACTGTATCTTTACGGCGGCGTAGGGCGCGGCAAAACCATGCTGATGGACATGTTTTTTGCCACGGCGCCTTTCGAGAAAAAGCGGCGCGCACATTTTCATGAATTCATGGCCGATGTGCATGAACGAATTGCCACGGCGCGGGCGGGCGAGGCGGGAGAACCGCTAAAAACGGTGGCGGACAGCCTCGCATCCGAAGCCGGGCTTCTCTGCTTTGACGAACTTTTCGTCACTAACATCGCGGACGCAATGATCCTCGGCCGCCTGTTCTCAGCGCTCTTCGAGCACGGCGTGGTGATAGTCGCCACGTCAAACGCGCATCCTGATGAGCTTTACAAGGATGGTCTTAATCGCCCGCTGTTCAAGCCATTCGTCGATCTCATCGAGGAAAAGATGGAGGTTCTGGCGCTGGAGTCCGCGAAGGATTATCGCCAGGAGAAACTGCTCGGATCGCCGCTGTATTTCACGCCTCTCGATAGCGCCTCGTCCGCATCGATGGATCGGCTGTGGCTCAAGCTCACCGGAAAGCCGCGCGGCGACGTCGAGACGCTCACGGTCAAGGGGCGCGCGTTGACCGTGCCGCAGGCGGCGATGGGCGTCGCGCGGTTTGACTTCGCTGACCTGTGCGAGCAACCTCTGGGCGCTAGCGACTATCTTGCACTCGCTCGCGCCTACCACATGATTTTCGTCGACGGCGTGCCGGTGATGACTCCGGACCGGCGCAATCATGCGCGGCGGTTCATCAGCTTTATCGATACGCTCTATGATCGGCGAACCGGGGTGGTAATGTCGGCGGAAGCCGAGCCGGATGCGCTTTATCCAAGCGGCGACGGAGCGGATCACTTCGAGCGCACGGCCTCCCGCCTGATGGAGATGCGGAGCGACAGCTATATGGCGGGGCGCCGCGCATCACGAGAACGAGACCGACACTCCATCGCCGCAACCGATAAAAGCCTCGTGCTGTAACGCGGCGGGGCATTTCAACGAATGCCAGACGCCACCAGCAAAACTTTAGCTAAAAGGAAATTATGCATGGGCCGCACGCTCTCCCGAATGATGCTCTTTGCCGCCGCAATTTTCACGTTTGCGCAAACGCTTAGCCCGCAGTCCGCAATAGCATCGGAAAAGCTGCGCTTTGCCGTCGGACCGTTCCAGCCGACCGCCGGCGACACGCGCAAGGCCTACGAGCCGTTCTTCAAACATATCGCCGACAAGCTCGGGCGCGAGTATGAACTGGTTGTCACCACAGACTGGGCCGGCATCGCGGTTGCTCTGGCGACGGGTCAGGTGGACGTCGCATGGATGGGGCCGTGGGGCTATGTGCTCTCCAATAACGAGGGCGGCACGCAGGCAATCGCCACTGTGAAATACGACGGCAAGCCGACCTATCACTCGATCATCATGGCGCGCGCCGACGCTAAAGTTGAGAAATGGCCGGATGACGCGAAGGGTCTGCGCCTTTCGCTGGCCGATGTCGGCTCTACCTCCGGCTGGCTGATCCCGACATTCTGGTTCAAGACGAACGGCATCGACCCCAAGACCTATTTCCAGTATCGCGACGGCGCCAGTCACGCGGCGCAGGCCATTTCCGTCATCAACGATCAGGTCGATCTGGCAAGCGATTTCGACCGCAACATCAACGTGCTCGTGGCGCGCGGGGCGATCAAGGCGGAGCAGATCAAGATCGTGTGGAAGTCCGAGCCGTTGCCGAACGATCCGCTCGTGGTACGCAAGGGATTTGACCCTGCATTGACGGCGCAGATCAAGGGAATCGTCATGGCCATTACGGAGGAGGAGGCGAAAACCATCATGCCGCCCCGCTATACAGGCTGGGTTGACGGCAGCCACGCCAGTTACAAGCTGATCGAGGACGCGGGCATCGCCGTTGGCAAGATCAAACAGAAATAATGACGGAGAAGCGCGCCAATGACCGGGTGAAAGCGCCGCTCCAGTGGGGGAGATTGCGATTCATCGCGCTCCTCCTGATCGGCGCCGCGTTTTACGCGTTTTTTCTGAACGTTTCCGGAGTCAGCGTCAGCAAGCTGGTCGACGGGCTGCCGAGGCTGGCGAACTGGCTTGCGCGCGCGTGGCCGCCGGACCTAAGCGATTTGAACGACCTTCTGCTGCGTGCGGCGGAAACCGTCGCCATCGCGACTGTCGGCACGTCGTTCGGCGCTATGATTGCGGCTCCCTTATGCTTTTTTGCGGCGCGGAACACATCAGCGGGCGGATGGATGTACTATCCAGCAAGGTGGCTGCTGAACGCGCTGCGTGGCATCGACAGCTTCGTGTTCGCTCTCATTTTCGTGGCGGCGGTGGGGCTGGGGCCATTCGCGGGCGTGCTCGGGGTGGCGCTTCACACTGCAGGGTCGCTCGCCAAGCTCTGGGCCGAGGCGATCGAGAGCGCAGAGCCGGGGCCGCTGGAGGCGGCGGTCATGAGCGGCGCCAGCCGATTCAAGGTCATCACCTACGCGCTGCTGCCGGACGTGCTGCCAGCGCTAACCTCGATATTGCTCTACATGTGGGAGTTCAACGTGCGCGCCTCGACAGTGCTCGGCATCGTCGGCGCGGGCGGCGTTGGGCAGGAGTTGAAAAACAGCATCGACCTGCTGGCATTCGATCGTGTGCTAACCATCATCCTCATTATCCTCGTGATGGTGACGAGTATCGACACGTTCAGCGCGTGGCTGCGGCGGAGACTGTTATGAGCGAGGTGCTGAGCGCGCGCGGGCTGTCGAAAAAATTCGGGGATGCGGCGGCGCTGCAGGACGCCTCCCTTTCACTGGCGCCGGGAGAGTTCGTCGCGGTGCTGGGCGCTAGTGGCTCGGGCAAAACCACGCTTTTCCGCTGCCTGACGCGCCTCACCGAACCTGATGCCGGGGAAATCCATCTCGGTGGCAAAGCGTTTCACCCTTTATCCGGCGGTCCCTTGCAACACGCGCGGCGCGAGATCGGTGTGGTTTTCCAGCAATTCAATCTGATCCGGCGCCGCTCCGCGCTCGCCAATGTACTGGCCGGGCGGCTGGGTGTGGCGTCCTGCTGGCGCGTCGCGTCAAACGTGTTTTCGCGCGATGACATTGAGCGGGCGCGGGCTGCGCTGGCGGCTGTGGGGCTTGAGCGGCAAACCGATCAGCGCGCCGATACGCTCTCCGGCGGACAGCAGCAGCGCGTCGCCATCGCGCGGGCGCTTGCGCAGGAAAGCCGCATTCTACTCGCCGACGAACCCGTCGCCAGCCTCGACCCCGACACCGCCGCGCAGGTGCTCGAACTCATGCACGCCCTGTGCAAAACGCGCGGCCTCGCCATCCTGTGCACGCTGCACCAGCCGCACCTCGCCGCCAAGTTCGCCGACCGCGTGCTGGAGATGCGGGGCGGCCGGATCGCTTAAAGTTCGATAGCTTGCCTAAAGCGTTGGTTAGTTCTAGTTTACAAATAGAACGGCGAAAGATGTAGTTCATGCCAGATCAGCCACGTGACCTGACTTTAGAAATTCTAAAGGAAATTCGCGCCGAAATTTCGGAAATCAAGTCCGAAATTTCGGAAATCAAGTCCGATGTTTCGGAAATCAAGTCCGATGTTTCGGAAATCAAGTCCGATGTTTCGGAAATGAAATCCGAGATTTTAGTGATAAAAACAGACGTAAAGGAATTAGCTCTTCGCACAACTTTGTTAGAGGTTCGTATGGGATCAATGCAGACCTCAATTGATCGGATGTCCGGCGACATTGAGGTCATAAAGCGCCATGTGGGCCTCGTGAAGGTATGAGGTTGTCCCTGGAATGAGCCTCTCGGGCTTCGCTGTGGCGCTTGACAGGGCGGGTGAAAAGCGCCCTAACATGCTATAGGTATTCAATCAAAAACAGACCGCTCCCATGAAAATTAACGGCAATGAAATTCGACCTGGTAACGTCATTCAATATGAAGGCGACATCTGGATCGCGGTAAAAACGCAGGCAGTGAAGCCTGGCAAAGGTCCAGCCTACAACCAGGTCGAGCTGAAAAGCCTCATTCACGGCACCAAGCTAAACCAGCGATTCCGGTCATCAGAGGCGGTAGATCGCGTGCGGCTGGAGCAGAAAGATTACCAGTTTCTGTATGTTCAGGGCGACATGCTGGTGTTCATGGATTCAGAAACATACGAGCAACTCGAAATCCCACAGGATTTCGTGGGCGAGCGGGCCGCGTTCTTGCAAGAGGGCATGACGGTGATGGTGGAAAGCCACGAGGGCCGCTCCATTGGCGTGTCGCTGCCCGATCAGGTCACACTGCGGATCACTGAGGCTGACCCGGTTGTGAAAGGTCAAACGGCCGCATCGTCGTTTAAACCCGCCATGCTGGAAAACGGCATTCGCATTCTTGTACCGCCTTTCGTCGGCTCGGGCGAGCGCGTGCTCGTAGACACCAATGAGATGACGTATATCCGCCGCGCGGAGTAGCGGGCGCTTCAAATACCACAACCCATGCACCAGATACGAAGTAACGCTTGCGGCCTTCCGTAATCGCAACCGAGAGGAACCGCCATGGCCGCTTCGGCGCTTACGACCGTGATGATGAACGCCGCGCGCAAGGCGGGCAAAAGCCTTGCCCGCGATTTTGGCGAGGTGGAAAATCTTCAGGTTTCCTTGAAAGGCCCCGCTAACTTTGTCTCCGCGGCCGATCATAAAGCGGAGAAAATCATTTATGAGGAACTGGCGAAAGCTCGCCACGGCTATTCGTTCCTGATGGAGGAGCGCGGGTTGGTCGAGGGGCCAGATAAAACCCATTGCTGGATCGTCGACCCGCTTGACGGCACCACCAATTTCCTGCATGGCATCCCGCTATTCACCATTTCAATCGCCTTGCAGCGCGACGGCGAACTTGTAGCCGGCCTAATTTACAATCCCGCCACCGGAGACGTCTATGCAGCCGAACGCGGCAAAGGTGCCTATCTCAATGACCAGCGCCGTTTGCGTGTTGCCGCGCGCAACAGCCTTGATGACGCCGTGATTGTCACCGGCATTCCCCATCGCGGCAAAGAGGGGCACGAGCGATCACTGCGGGAGTTGAAATCCGTGATGGGCGCGGCGGCGGGTATCCGACGCACAGGGTCGGCGGCCCTCGATCTTGCCTGGGTTGCGGCAGGGCGCTTCGATGGCTACTGGGAGCGCGGCATTCAGCCTTGGGACATGGCGGCTGGCATTGTGCTGGTGCGCGAGGCGGGCGGCTTTGTGACCGATGCGGACGGCGGCGCGGCGATGCTCAAAACCGGGACAATTATCGCTGGCAATGAATCCATCCAGAAGAACCTCACCGCACTGGTGCGTGCTAGCGCCTAGCCTTAACTGAAATCCGAACTTTCGCCTCTCTCCGCACTTGCCGTTTGCCGCCGCATACAATTTTTGCCTATAAGGGGCGGAGACGAATGCAGAACGTCAAGAAAGCCTCAAACAGGGGCGTCAGCGGAACGCGGTCACATGTCGAAACCAACCTATTACAAAACGCTTTCATCGCCCGGAGTGTTCTTGTGGCGGATGTTTTTATTCATCGTTCTTATCGGTTTTCTAGGAGTTATCCTCTACGATCAGATATTAACAAATTTCAAAGCTAACCCTGGTCTGAACAGTCTTATTCTCGGCGTTCTTTTTTTTGGCGTTATTTTTGCGCTTCAGCAGGTGCTGCGGCTTTACCCGGAAATCCGCTGGGTGAACAATTTCCGCATCTCCGATCCCGGCCTCGCCATGGAGCGCGCGCCCGTAATGCTGGCGCCTATGGCGACCATGCTGCGCCGCCGCCAGGGCACAGCCGCAATCTCCACCGCCGCCATGCGCTCGATCCTCGACTCCATCGCCTCGCGCCTCGACGAAACGCGGGAAACGACACGCTATCTGGTTGGACTGCTGATTTTCCTCGGGCTGCTCGGCACATTTTGGGGTCTGCTGGAAACCATTCAGTCCGTCAGCGGCGTGATAGGCTCTCTGAACGCAAACGGCGGTGACAGCAATCAGGTTTTCGACGAACTGAAAACCGGTTTGCAGAAACCGTTAGACGGCATGGGCACCGCATTCTCTGCCTCGCTTTTCGGCCTCGCCGGATCGCTTATTCTCGGCTTCCTCGATTTGCAGGCAAGCCAGGCGCAAAACCGCTTCTATAACGAGCTGGAAGAATGGCTGTCCGGCATCACCGAGATGTCGCCAGAGACGGCTTCGAACAATCAGGGATCGCCAGCGCAACTGCGCTTTGCACTTCTCGACATGCAGCGCAGCATCACGGAGATGGGCGACAAGTTCGAGCAGGGCGCGGGGCGGAACAACGACAGCGAGACATTAAAGGAACTGTCCCGGGGCATTGACGGCCTCGTGAAGCAGATGCGCGCGGAGCAGAAGGTTGTGCGCGAGTGGGTCGAGGAGCAAGCGCAGCAGCAGGCCGAGTTGACATCCGTGCTGCGCGACCAGAATAAACTGGCCACAGTGTTGCGCGATATTGTCGCCCGCGCCCCCAAGCGCGATGTTTAAACGACACGAAGCATAGGAGCGGACAATGGCCATTGCGCGCGGAGGACGTCGCCGTCACGCCGGAATCGATTACTGGCCAGGTTTTGTCGATGCGCTGTCGACACTGCTGCTTGTCGTCACGTTTCTGATGTCGCTATTTATGGTGGCGCAGTTTTTTGTTAGTCAAGAGTCGAGTGGCAAGGATTCAGCGCTCTCTAAGCTTAGAATTCAGATTTCGCAGCTCACGAGCCTGCTAGCGCTGGAAACCGGGCGCAAGAAAAGTTCCGAGGAAGAGCTTGCCTCTCTTTCCGCTACGTTAAGTGTAGCCGAGGCCGATCGCAAACGCCTGCAAGGCTTGCTAAGTGCAGAAGGTGACAAGGGCTCATCTGCGGATGCGCGCATCTCCGGCCTAACCGGGCAGTTGGACGAGCAGAAACAGCTTTCGGCGCAAGCTCAGGCGCAGGTCGAGTTGCTGAACCAGCAAATCGCAGCGTTGCGGCGCCAGATGGCGGCCATTGCGGATAGCCTGGACGTATCCGAGAAACGCGACAAGGACAGCCAGACGCGCATCGCCGATCTTGGTCAACGCCTGAACGTGGCGCTCGCCCGGCGCGTGCAGGAGCTTTCGCAATATCGCTCCACGTTTTTCGGCGAATTGCGCAAAGTGCTGGGCGACCGCGACGACATCCAGATTGTCGGCGACCGTTTCGTGTTCCAGGCCGAGGTGTTTTTCGACAGCGGCTCGGCGGAATTGAACCCGGAAGGTTTCGCGCAACTCGACAAGTTAGGGCAGGCATTGCAACAGCTTGAGGGCAAGATCCCGCCGGAGGTAAGCTGGGTGCTACGCATCGACGGTCACACCGACATCCGGCCCATCGCAAGCCCGACTTTCCCTTCGAATTGGGAGCTTTCCTCCGCCCGCGCCATCTCGGTTGTGAAATATCTTATGACGCGCGGCGTGCCCGCCAACCGGCTCGTCGCCGCCGGTTTCGGGGAGTTCCAACCCTTGCGGCCCGGCTCTGGCGAGGACGACCTCCGCCGCAACCGCCGCATCGAACTGAAGCTGACAGAGAAATAGACATTCATTAGAGCGGTGGGCTCAAATCGAAATCAACATCTTTGCGAGCGGAGTGAAGCAATCCAGCCTTTGGTCTGACACTGTTTTGATTGTCACGGCAGCAAAAAGCCGCCTCGCGACGACGATATGCATACGATCAAACGCACGACGGTCTAAGCGGCTTGCCGTCAGCTTGTTTTGACCGTCGCCATCAGCGAGAAACCTGCGGCCAGGAAAATGAGCACCACGGAAATCCCGAGGCGTTGGCTCCCGGTTGCCTGCGTCACCGCGGCGATGGCGAGCGGCGCCATGAATGACGTCACCTTGCCAGAAAATGCGAACAGCCCAAAAAACTCCGTCATCCGCTCCGGCGGCGCCATGCGGGCGAGGAGGCTGCGGCTGGACGCCTGCAACGGGCCAGACGCGAGGCCAATGAGGATGGCGAAGGCGATGTAAAGCCGCTCGCCTTGCCCGGCAAACGCGCCGCCATCCGCCCGCTCTACGGGCACGCCAAACAGCACCGAATCCGCGTCGATCGACAACACACCCGTGGCGCCTGCGATCAGCAGCACCAGCGCGCTCAGGATGACGGGTTTCGCGCCAAAACGGTCGTCGAGAAATCCGCCTGCGAAACCACCCGCCGCCGCTGCGATGCTGAGAATAATGCCGAACATGCCGAGCTGGAATGCCCCCCAGCCAAAAATCGCCGAGGCGTAGATACCCCCGAAGATAAAAATAGCGGCGAGGCCGTCCGTGTAGAGCATCCGCGCAATCAGGAAGCGCGCGATCTCCCTGTAATCCCGCACATTCTGAATGGTGCGCCATAAATCGGCGACGCCGTCACGCGCGGCTTGTCTCCATCTCGCGCCGGGCCGCACGGGGATATCCGGCGTAAACAGGAAAAACGGGATTATAAACACCGCAAACCACAGCGCGGAGAATGGGCCGACAAGCCGGTCCGCCTCCCGCGCGGCGCTGAACGGGATGAGCGGATCGAGGCCAAGCATCGATTTACCCGTCGCCGGATTGCTCACTACGAAGCCCGCCATGATGATGAGCGCAATAAGCCCGCCGACATAACCCGCCGCCCAGCCGAAGCCGCTAAGGCGCCCAAGCCCATCGCGCCCGACGAGCGCAGGCATGAGCGAATTGTTGAACACGGCGGAAAACTCGCCCGCCATGCTGACAGCCACGATAGCAAGCAGCACGATCCATACGGCGCTAGCGTCAGCGCCGGGCGCGGCCACCCATAGCGCCATCTGTCCCGCGACGAATACAAGCGAGAACGCGAAAATCCAGCGCTTCAGGCCGCCCGTGCGGTCGGCGATGGCGCCCAAAATTGGTGAGAGCACGGCAACGGCTAGCCCGGATACGGCGGCTGCGTAGGCCCACATCGCCTGCCCCTGCACGGGGTTCCCGATGAACACATTGGCGAAATATGGCGCGAACAGGAATGTGGATACTAGCGTGTAAAACGGCTGCGCCGCCCAATCGAACATTATCCAGCCGGTGAGTGCGAGCGAGTTTGATTTGGGTTCGGAGGCAGCGGGAGCGACTATGGCCATGATTTAGCCTACCGCATTCGCGGTCGCGTTCAAGAGCCGCAGCACGCTCCATATCATCCGAGATCGCGCAGATGCGACGCCGCCACGGTTAGTTTCGCCAGTGTCAACTCACCGGCGTCCAGTGTTTCGCTGATGTTTTTCCGCACACGCGCCACCTTGCTCGCGTTCGCCTCTAGCCACGCAGCAAAACTCGCGACGCCGCTGTTCGCGCGGATGGCATTCGTCACGATGGCGCGCTGCACGCCAGCCAGCGCTTCCAGGGTCCCGTTTACTGCGAGCCGGTCGAAGTGGTCGCCCTGCCCGAGCGCTACACTGCGCGCGCGCAACTCATCCAGGCGGAAATAGCTTTCCGTTTCGGAGAAGGCGCGGCCAACGGCGGCCTCATCCTGTCCGAGCGTTTGCGCGGTCAACACGATCTCCAGGCTTTTCGCCAGGTCGGGCAACTTTGCCAGCTTACCAGCCAAAGCCTCGGACGCGCCCCAAGCGGCGAACATCTCACTCCGGGCCGCCGCTTCGCCGTTTCCATTTAGCGCGGGCGTCGTCGCCATGCGGTGAACGCCATCGCGGTATGCTTCTATGACTTTCGTCAGCCCCAACTCGAACCGTCCGTGTCGTAGGAACCACGCGGTCGTCTGGCGCAGCGCGTCCTGCACGGTGTGATAGAGCGCGAGCTGCCTACCGCCGTCGACTTTGCCATCCAGAGCATCAATGGCGTTATACATTGACGCCATGCCGAAAACGCCCATGGCGGCGGCGAAGGCATAGGCGATGGTTTCCGGCTCGTGACCCGTTTCATCCGCGAGCCGAACCGAGAAGGTCGAGCCGCCGCAGTTTATGATGTCATTCGTGAGCACCGTCGCGACAATTTCGCGGCGCAGGCGATGCGCGGCGATTTCCTCGCCAAAGCGCTCGCGCATAGCGGCGGGGAAATAGTTGCTGAGTTCCTGCGACAGATAAGGATCGTCCGGCACATGTGAGGCGAGAATTTCGCGCTTCAGGTCGATTTTAGAATAGGCAAGTAGCACGGCCAACTCCGGCCGAGTGAGCGGTTGCGCCTTCATCCGGCGCTCGGCCAACTCGCCATCGGACGGCAAGCCCTCAAGTTTGCGGTCGAGCAGGCCCGCGACCTCAAACTTTTGCATCAGGCGACGCTGGAAGCCCAGATCGTCCATCCCGCGCCGCTCGCCCAGGCTAATTGCTAGCGTTTGCAGATAGTTGTTGCGCAGCACGCTGTCGGCCACCTGATCGGTCATGCTGGCGAGGAAAACATTGCGATCCTCCAGCGTGAGTTTTCCGGAGGCCATGGCGGAGGCGAGGCCGATTTTAATGTTCACCTCGAAGTCGGAAGAGTTCACGCCCGCCGAGTTATCGATAGCATCAGTGTTGATGCGCCCGCCGTTCAACCCGAACTCGATGCGCGCTTTCTGTGTGAGGCCGAGGTTGGCGCCTTCGCCGATCACTTTCGCCAGCACCTCCAGCGCGGTCACTCGGATGGTGTCATTGGTGCGGTCGCCAGCCTGTTCGTTCGTCTCTGTGGTAGCGCGAATGAAGGTGCCGATGCCGCCGAACCACAGCAAATCCGTCTGCATTTTGAGGATGGCATTCATGATCTGGTTGGGCGTGGCTGGGCTGGGTAGGCCGAGCAATGCCTGCGCCTGCAACGGCAAATCGATAGACTTCACGTTGCGGCTGAACACACTGCCGCCGGACGAAATCAGAGCGCGGTTATAGTCTTGCCAGCTTGAGCGCGGTAAGTCGAACATGCGCTTGCGCTCCTCCCAGCTTGTCTCCGTGTCCGGATCGGGGTCGAGGAAGATGTCGCGGTGGTCGAATGCGGCGACGAGTTTGATGGCGCGGGAAAGCAGCATTCCGTTGCCGAACACGTCGCCCGACATGTCGCCTACGCCGATGACGCGGAACGGCGTGGTTTGAATATCCGCGTTCATCTCGCGGAAGTGGCGCTTCACCGCCTCCCAGCCACCGCGTGCGGTGATTGCCATCTTCTTGTGGTCATAGCCGACCGAACCGCCGGAGGCGAAAGCGTCGCCCAGCCAGAAGCCGTGCTCAAGCGCGATGCCGTTGGCGATGTCAGAGAATGTCGCCGTGCCCTTGTCTGCCGCAACCACCAGGTAAGGGTCGTCCCCGTCGTGGCGCACGACGCGGGGCGGCGGCGCGATGGCGCCATCCACCAGATTATCCGTGATGGAGAGCAGCGTTGCGATGAAGGATTTATAGCATGCCACGCCTTCCGCCAGCATTGCGTCGCGCGCGACGGGCAAATTGCGCGGCACGAAGCCGCCTTTTGCGCCCTGCGGCACAATAACGGTGTTTTTAACCTGCTGCGCTTTGGCCAAACTCAGCACTTCGGTGCGGAAATCCTGTGCGCGGTCGCTCCACCGCAGGCCGCCGCGCGCGATGGGGCCGCCGCGCAAATGCACGCCCTCAAAGCGTGGGCTGGTGACGAAAATCTCGGCGTAGGGCTTCGGCGATGGCAGCCCCTCCACTTTCTCGCTGCGCAGCTTGAAGGCGATGGTTTCGGGCAAGCCACCGCCGTCGTTGCGTTGATAGAAATTGGTGCGCAGCGTTGAGCGGATAAGGTTCAGGAAATGCCGTAGCACCCGGTCTTCCTCGATAGAGGGCACGTCCTCAAGCTTAACCAGAACCCAGGCGGCGAGTTTTGCGGCCTGGATTTTTCTATCATCCACGCTCAAGCCGCGCGCGGGGTCGAACATGGCGTGGAATATTTCGACCAGATCGCTGACGATCTCGCCGTGCTTGTTTAAAATCTCGCCTTGCTTGGGCAAATCGAACGGCGCGCCTGTCTGGCGCAGATAAGCGCCATACGCCCGCATCAGCGCCGCCTCACGCCAGTCGATGCGCGCGTTCAGCATCAGGCCATTAAACGTGTCGTTCGCGGCGTGTCCTCGCCATATGGCGAGAAACCCATGCTCCAGCCGGTTCTCATGCTCCTTGAACAGGATGGCCGCGCCGCTTGTAGTTTCTATGACGCTGTCGTGCAGGAACACTGGGCGCGGCGCGCCGGACATCATGGGCGACAGCTCGAACGTGCGTTCGGATATGACCTTGAAGCCCAGGTTTTCCAGAATTGGCACGCGGCGGCTAAGGGCAATAGGCTCGTCCAACTGATATAGCGTGGCGCGCAGGCGGTTGGTAGCGCCATCCGCATCGCTGAAAATGTCAATGGCGGTTGGATTTTCGGCTGTCAACCCTTCGAGCCGCTGAATATCCTCGATAGCGCGGGTCGGGCGCGTCGTGTCCTCATAGCCTGCCGGGAACGCCGCCAGATATTTCGCAATGCGCGGCGAGGCGCCATCACCATAATAAAGCTGGAGCTGCGTAGAGAGTTCATCGCGCCACGTGCGGACGATATTCTCGATTTCTTTTTCCAGGTGCGCTTGCGGATAGCGCGGCAGATCTCCCTCCTCGCGCCAGATGACGATTTGCAATCTCACCATTGGGCCGTCGGGGAAAAACGGCGTGAAGTAAGCCAGCGTCCCGCCATAAACTTCGGCGAAAAACGCGGTGATTTTCTCGCGCACAGAGCTGGTGTAACGGTCGCGCAGGCCATAAACGAGCACGGATACAAACCGGCCGAATTCATCCTCGCGCACGAAAACGCGCGTGCGCGGGTTGAGCGTCAGTTGCGAGATGGCCGTTGTCCATTCCAGCAGTTGCGCGTCCGAGATTTGCAGCAGTTCGCCGCGTGGAAATGTTTCCAGCACATAACTGAGGGTTTTGCCGGAGTGGCTTTCAGGCGAATGCCCAGCCCGGCGCAGCACATTGTCCACTTTGAGCCGCACCAGCGGAATGTTTCGCGTCGAGCCGATAAACGCGGCGGTGGAGAAGAAGCCGACGAAACGGGTTTCGCCTGTTACCTCGCCGGTCGCGGAATATGCTTTGACGCCAATCGAATCCATATGCCCGCGCCGGTAGACTGTGGAGCGGGCGTTGGCGGTCGCGAAGACGATGGCGCTGGAGGAGAGGAAAAACTCCCGGCTTTCCGCCGTCAGCTTCACGCCACCCCCGCCACGCCGCAGAACTGTTAGTTCGGGATCGCGCAACAGGCCGAGGCCAGAGGACGCGATGGGGCGCAACTCGCCCATGCCGTCGCCCGCCACGAAATCATAGGAACGCGCGCCCAGTAGCGTGAAGTTGCCCGCCGCGATCCATTTAAGGAAGTGAATGGCCTCGCCCATGGCGTCCACGGGTAGCGGCGGCGGCGCGCTTTCGTAAGCTGCGATGCAGGCATTGAGCCGGGCCATCATTTCGGCGTTGTCGAAGGCAACCGCGCGGGCTTTTCGCAGTACGGTCTGGAGGCGCACAATCAGCGCCTGCCGCGCTTCCGCTTGATCAACACGGCTCGTATGCAGGTGAATAAAGCTCTCACGGCCCGCACTAACGCCATTTTGCGCGCTGGCTCCGAAAGTAACGACACGCCCTCCGGCATCGCGGGCAACGTTCAAGATCGGGTGCGCAACCAGATGCACCGAGACGCCTGCGTCTCGCAGCTCGGCGAGCAACGTATCAAGCAGGTATGGCATGTCGTCATTCACAATCTCGATCACCGAAATGCGGTGGCGCCCGTTGCGGTCGCCAGCATCCACGATCCTGATGGCCACCTCGAAAAGCGGGCGCTCTTTAAAGAACGCAAATGCGTCCGCCGCCAGTCGGGCCAATTCTTCAGGCGCGCTCGTCTGCATTTCTGCGTCGTCGACATCGCAAAGCAGAAGCTTTGCAAAGTTGAGCAGTGTGGCGTCGCCTGGAGAGTTACCTGCGATGACTGACGCAATTCGTTCCATAAACGTGACATCAGCATTGGGTGTGGACGGTGCGGCCAAGGACATAAAACGCTCCGCGTTTAGTTGGGACGATTAGCACGGCCTTAATGAGCGAGGCTTACTGCGGGCTTGTGTGTTCCGCAAGCGAACGCATGATAGTTATCAAACGAATATGTCGGTAATGATGGGCCGCAAGTTAGGGTGAACGGGTGGGCTATCTACTTGACTGTGACTAGGATTGTGACCTCAGCGCAACAAGTAAAAGCTCTTGCACGAGTGTCTGTATCGCGATCCGCGACGAAGCCTTATCATTATGCTAACCAAATCATCGCATTGTTCGAGCATTGCGCTTTTTGCAAGATCGGCAACGGAGAACTGGCATGTCATCGACTTTTCCGGCTTTTGTATCCGCGATCATCGCTGGCGTGGCGGCGCTTGTAATCCTACCCGCAACGGAAGCTAACGCTGAACCATGCGGCGCGGTCGCTTGTTACGAGAAGGGCCGTCCTTCGGTCGTTCATCGCACCTTCCGCAACAGGCACGTGATCGAACCCGGTCTGTACGAGGTTGCGCGCACGCCTTCGGTTTACGGATTGCGCCGCCGCCGCGTGCTTGTCGAGCCTGGCTCTACTGTGTGGCATGAAGCGCCAGCCGTTTACAAAACCGTCACCGTCAAAAAGCGTGTTGCAGGCGGTTATACCTGGGAGTACCGCACGATCAACGGCCGGGAAGTACGCTGCAAAGTCAGGCTTCCAGCCCGTGTTGTCACTTTTGAGAAACAGGTGCGAGTGAGTGGCGGCAAACGCTGGGCGGAGCGCTCCGCCCCGATTTATGGATGGGCCGAAGATCGCGTCCTGCTGAAACCCTACAAAAATATTGCAATTTACACTCCGCCCCATGTTCGCTGGACGCGGGAGCGCGCTGTGGTTCAGCCTGAAGGCTATGTCTGGCGCCGTGTGCGCGTGCCTACGGGTTACTAATTAACCAGTGTCGCAAAGCCATGCACCACAATTTCATTGCGGTGCAGCAAAATTGCGGTTATCATAATATTGATAAATTCTAAATCGATTTTAGCTAAAACCTTGGAAGCAACCTTTACCAGACTTTAGCAGAACTCGCTTAATGCGAAGTTGCAGTTATCGCGTTTGGTTTACATTGCACCAATTCGTTGCTGTCGGCTATGTTGTCCTCCGCGCAAAGGAAGGCTCTACAATGTTTCCTGCCAATCTATTCAATGAAACTTTGTCAATGATGATGGGTATCGCGTTGGCGCCATTTGATGTGGTGACTGCTACGACATCAAAAAGCTCTGCGCCGTCATTGCAGCGCTCCCAATCTCATGCAAATTTGGTTTTACACAAGGCTCTCGCAGCAGGAACAACAAAGCCAGATGAGTTTCCAGTGCTGGCGACACGTTCGGTTCTCCTACGCGCCACCTCATCGCTCACAAAAATTTCGACGGCATGTCATGACTATTGCGCAAGGCTCTCGCAGGCTTTCACGGTCGTCCGCTTCATGGAGGCCATGTCAGCCCTCACCAGACCGTTTTTCATGCCCTCCGCTTCACAAGCGTTCGGTATGCATCCCTGGCTCGGCGCATCTCAAACCATGTTGGCTCCAAATCCGTGGTGGGCCGCGTTTTTCACACCGGCAAATAACGCAGCGCTTTTGTCGAGCGCCGCGCCGCTTTTATCTCTGGCCCCAAAGCGGGAAATCGAGGGTGGCATCGCCATGAGCATGGCTGCATTTTTCGTTACGTTCAGCCCAGCCGGATTTTATAAAACTGGCTTCTAGCGCGGCACAGCTAATTTTTTAGCCGATTTCTAAAAATACCCCGGTGGCATTTTTGTTGGATGCAAGCCACTGCTAGACGTGTGCTACACCTCATGCTAACAGCCTCCGCATGATTACAAACTATACCGTGTTGTCCCGTAAAGTCGCCACTAGGTGCTCCATCCGACGACGGTTGTCCGCGTCACAAGCGCACGTAAGATAACCGCGCTTTTTCTTCTTCGCAACATTGCGAACTTTCCTCGCCGTCGCGACTTATCACCATTCCAAAAGCCAGACAGGGTGCTGTGGCCTTCATGAGCGACATGCCATTTTTGATCCGCGAGCAATCGCCCGACGATCAGGCGAAAATAAAGAAATTACACGAAGCTTCGTTCGGGCCTGCCCGCTTTGCACGCGCCGCGTACAGGGTGCGCGAGGGATGCGAGCTGGCGCCTGAATTGTGCCTTAAAGTGGAGATCAGCGGAAATCTGGTTGGTGCGATCTATTTTGCGCCCGTTACCATTGGCGGGCGTAAGGGTGCATTGATGCTTGGTCCTTTGGCGATAGCGCCGGAGTTTATCAATCAGGGGTGGGGATTAAAACTCATTCTTGAAGGCGTGAAGCGCGGCGCGCAGATACACTACAAGCTGGTGGTGCTGGTTGGCGATTTGCCCTATTATGCGCGAGCGGGTTTTTCCTGTATCCGCCCGGGCCAAATATGGCTTCCCGGCCCGGTGGACCCCGCCCGCATTCTCGGGCTAGAGCTTTCGGAAGGGGAATTTTACCGTTTTGCGGGAGAAGTTCGCGGCATTCCGTCGGCGTAAACTGGCGGAGTTAGCGCCCCTCGCGCCACCATGTCATTCCCAAAAAGCCCAACAGAAGCGCAAGCGCGGCGAACCCTGTAAATAGTGGCGTATATGAGACGCTGCGCACCAGATGTGGCTTCCGGTCGCGCAGCCCAATCCAGCCGCCGCCATGCATTTTTTTAGCGCCCGTCATCATCGCAAGGCGCGGCATCGCAGCTTTAGCGCTGTCGCCCGCGCCCATCCAGAAAACGCCGCCGCCAGTAGCATCGCCGACTGGCTTGGCGACAGCGTCGGTGGTTGTCACCTTCGCGAACTCGCGTGAGTTGACTGCCCCAACCAGCGCAATCGTGGAAAGCCCGTCCATCTCGACGCGATAAACGCCCGCTTCGGTCGCGTCGAGCGTTTTATCCCACATGCCCGAGGTTGTTTCCGCCAGCGCCACCGTTTCCGTTTTGCCGGACGGCAATGTCACCGTTGCCTGGCCCACGCTGTCTTTCATACTGCGCCGGACGATTTTCAAGCGCTTGGCTTCGCCGCTCGCCCGCAGCCATTCTTCCTCAAGGTCTGGCTCCTTCATCAGCCAGTGCGATAGACGGCGGAGCAGATCGGCGTGCGGGCCTCCTCCGTCATACCCGCGCGCCCACAGCCATGCGTGATCGGATAGCAGCACGGCAACGCGGCCCTCGCCCTCACGCGAGAGCACTAGAAGCGGCGCGTCCTGGGCGCCGGTCATGACAACGTCGCCGCCTGAACTGTCTGTTTCAACCACACGAAGCCAGCGGCCCCAGCTCGGTTGCTGATCCTTAGCGCCCGCGCCGGGCAAACCGCTCGTCACGGGGTGCTTCACTCCGGTCGCGGTCACGCGCGGGCGAAATGCTTCCTCGATGACGCGGCCTGTGGGGCGGGCGGGCAAAACATTCGCAAGCGGCGTTTTCGACAGGCTCTGCGTCGACGCGAAATCTTCTCCCGCCGCTACCAGCACGGCACCGCCTTTTTGCACGTAGCGCGCAACATTATCGAGGTAAATCAGCGGAAGCACGCCACGCCGCTGGTAACGGTCAAAAATAATCAAATCGAAGTCGTTAAGTTTTTCCGAGAATAGCTCTCGCGTCGGAAATGCGATCAGCGAAAGCTGATTGGGCGGTGTGCCGTCGTGCTTCTCCGGCGGGCGCAAAATGGTGAAATGCACCAGATCGACCGAGGCGTCCGAGCGCAGCAGATTGCGCCATGTGCGCTCGCCCGCATGCGGTTCCCCCGACACCAGCAGCACGCGCAAATTTTCTCGCACGCCTTCTGCCGCGATAACCGCGCGATTGTTGGCAAGCGTCAGTTCGCCAGGCTCGGGCGCAAGCTCGACCTCCATGATGGTCTGCCCGGCGTGTTTGAACGGAAAACGCACCTTCACGGTTTCCCCAAAACGTGCGTCCAGGGTCTCAACGGGCTCGTTCTCGCGGTGAATTTTCAAAGTCGCCGGGCCGTCGACAGCGCCGCCCTGCCGCTCAAGCTTGATCTCGGCCACCTGGTCGCTGCCGACAAGGCCAAAGCGCGGCGCTGAGACGACCTCCACCCGCGCGTCACGCTCATCCGGCGATCCGTTGAGCAAAGTATGCACCGGCGCGCCGGGCGCAATGCTCGCCGGATCGGTCGGCGCGTCGTGGATTTGTCCATCCGTGATGAGGAAAACGCCCGCAAGCCGATCTGGCGGCACGTCACTCAGGCCGTGATTGAGGCCGGAAAATAATGCGGTTTCCTCTTTGCCTGTCTCGGCGGCCTTCACGCTTTCAACGACGCGAACCTGCACATTCGGAATGGCCTTTAGCTTCGCTTCAAGGTCGGTACGCAATTCCGCGGCGCGCGCTTCGCGTCCCCCTAACGTCTGGCTTGTGCTGGCGTCAACCGCGATGACGGCGATGTTGGGAAGGATTTCGCGTTGCTCTTTGATGAAATTCGGATTGGCGATAGCCACTAAAAGAGTGACGAGACTGAGAACCCGGAGCAGCGCGCCGCGACGCCCGCTCCATAGGATTGCAACGGATAGCACTGCGACAAGCGCGGCGGCCGCCCATAAAATCTCGCGCGAAACGAGCGGCATAAAGTCGATTGTCCAGTTCATAGGCAAACTACCTTAATGGCCCAGCCGCTCAAGAAGCGCTGGCACATGCACCTGATCCGCTTTGTAGTTGCCGGTCAGTGCATACATAACAATGTTAACGCCCGCGCGGAACGCCATCTCGCGCTGTTCCTCGCCGCCCGGCACAGCCGGGTAAAGTGGCATGTTCGAGTCGTCTAGCGCCCAAGCCGCAGCCAGATCATTGGATGTCACAAGGATCGAACTCACGCCGTCGCTTTTCAGGGCGCGGCGGGTCTGGCTGTCGCTAACGTTGGTTTGCGCCTCCACCCAAAGCTCGCCGCCATCCCAGCGCCCGGGAAAACTGCGCAGAATATAGAAAGATTTGGTGATAACGTGCTCCTGCGTTGCGGGTTCAAGGCGCGGCAAGTCCAGCTTGGACAGCATGTCGCCGAGCACTGTCGAGCCAAACTCGCCGGATCGAACGCCGCTCAACGGCATCTGATAATCGCGGGTGTCGAAAATAATCATCCCACCTGTTTTCATGTAGGAGTCGATTTTTGATAGCAGCGTGTCCGGTAAAGGCGTCGATTGAGACGGCACTGCCCAATAGAGCAGTGGGAACACTGTCAACTCATCAGTTTCGAGATTGACGCCAACCGGAGCCGCCGGTTCGACGGCTGTCCGAGCAGCCAACACCCGCGTCAAGCCCTTTAACCCGGCGTTCGTCACCTGGTCGATGGAGTCGTCGCCTGTCACCACGTAAGCGAGGCGGGTTTTGAGCGCCGCAGACAATGTTTCGGCGGACACAGGTTGCTCGGGCTGGGTGGGCGCCGGTTGCGCCGCAACAGAGCCGTTGTTTGCAAAAACCGTGAGCATGAGCACAATTGCGGCGGAACCGGCGGCAAGGCGAGCGGCGCGGCCTGATACCCGGCCCGAGGTCATGATAAGGCTTATAACAGCATCAACTGCGAACGCGATCAGCGCGGCGACAAACAACCAGGGCGTCAGCGCCAATGTCGCAGTTTGGGTGTAATTGACGATTTTAGCCCCCGTCGGGACTAGCGCTGGTGACAGCGAAGAGGCCGCTGACATCAAATTCACCGCACGAGCCTTATCCGGCTGGCCATAATATCCAGGTGTCGCTTTAATATTGGCGGCGGCGGCAGGAGATGCGGCTATTGGTTTGGTGTCGGGCCTAGGCGCGCCAAGTTCGCCAAAACCGCTTAGAGTGCGCCATGGAGGCAAATAGTCGCCGGTATAAGCGGCGCGGGAAGTCGTATTTTGAACATCTGTCGAAGGCGCACTCTCAGGGTCGTCAGTCATAACCGTTGTTTCATCGAGCGTGCGCCGCAGCATATCTATAAACACTCCTGATAGTGGCAGGTTTGACCAATCAGGATGACCCGTTACGTGGAAAAGCACAAGACGCCCTTTACCCAGAGTATTGGACGTAACGAGAGGCGTGCCATCCTGCAGCCGCGCCCATATACTGTCGGGCGATGCAATGGCGGCTGGATCGGCGAGAATTTGCCGGTTGATCTCGATATCGGCGGGTATGGCTAGGCCGAAAAACGGGCTGGATTTCTCAAACGGCGCCAGCTTCTGCGGCGTGCTCCACGACAGCGCCCCGCCAAGCGTGCGTCCGCCCTCCCGCAGGCGCACGGGCATTAGTCCGTCCGTACCCTGCTCCATTCTTGGCCCAGCAAAGCGGATGAGCAGGCCGCCCCGCTCGACCCACTTGCGTAACCGCGTCTCGACCGGTTCGACAAGGCGGCCAATGTCGGCAAGCGCAATGACGGATGGGTTACGCTGGAGAATTTCGGTGACCGCCGTATCTATGTTGCCGCTGCCAGGCAGTGATATTTCGGCGAAGGGGGAGAGCGCTTTTTCGATATAATGCGTCGGCGCCAACAGGGGCTGCGCGCCCTCTCCCGGATCGCCGGAAATAATGCCGACACGGCGTCGCAATGACCGGGAGTCGAGCAGGTAAACGGTGCCCGCTGATCTTTCATTCGCAATCTCAAGGCGCGCCACCTGATTTTGCAAATCGACCGGCAAAGCTAGCGTCGCTATCGCCTCCCGCTCGCTGGGACGCAAGACAAACGCCGCCTCGCCCAAACGTTCGCCCCGCGCGTTCAAGGCATGAACGACGCCAGTACGCGGCTCGCCGCCAGCGCTGAGAATTTTGGCGGTGAGTTGACGATTTTCCCCAATGTAAGCGAACAGCGCGAGTGCACGCTCTCCTAGTGCGTTAGTTGCAACAGTGATAGCGCCGCCCTTCGCCACAGATTGAAGAGCATTCCAAAGCTGAACTGCGCCGCCATCCTCTATCCCATCGTTCAACCACAATACATTCAGGCCCGCCGTGTTTGCAAGCCCCGCCTCCAACGCTTTGGCGAGCGCGGCGCGATCAGTCGGGGCCGGAGCGGGTGTCATGGCGGCAATCATGGTGCGGGCCTTATCAGCGCTCAAAGCCTCAGGACGCCAGCCGGGAGATATGTTAGAGGATGTGGCAAGATAAATAGTCTGCTTCTCGCTCTCCGCCTGACGCAACGCCTCGTTCATTATGCGCTGGCGCGCGCTCCACTGGGTTGCCGATGCCCACCCGTTATCAACGACTATTAGTAATGGCCTGCCCCCGGGCAGCGCGGAGGCGTCAGGATTATAGAGCGGGCCGGCCAGCGCCAGAATGATGAGCGCGGCGGCAAGAATACGCAGGGCGGTCAGCCACCAGGGGCTGCGCGCTGGCGTGCGCTCTTTAGAAACCAACCCCTCAAGCAGCCGGGCTGCGGGAAACACGATACGGTTCGGCGCTGGCGGTGTGAAACGCAGCAGATACCAGATGATGGGGAGCGCTGCGAGGCCCATGAGCAGCCATGGCGCGGCGAAGGTGAGCGAAGCTGGAAGCACTATAGATCGTCTCCCAAATTTGCGTCGGCGCGTACACGGGTCGCGGCGCGTGGGCCGTCATGCATACCAGATAAGCTTGCGTAAAGCGCGAGCAGCGCCTCGCCTGCCGGACGGTCGGTGTGATGCAGATGATATGTCCACTCCAGGCGCCGTGTCATGTTGATGAGCGCCTCGCGATGCGCCATCAACCGCTTGCAATACTCCCCACGCAACCCTTCGACCCGGTCCGCAAGGAAGCGCATGCCGCCCTCGCTGGCGGAAAACTCCACACGGCCTTCATAGGGCAGCGTTTCCTCGGCGGGATCGAGAATCTGCACCAGATGACCGCGCACGCCCTGACCCGCATAATGCTCCACCGCCGCCTTGACGGTTTCGACCGGCTCCAGAAAATCGCTGAAGAAAATGGCGCCGGAAAACCGTTTCAATGTCACGCGAGGCGGCGTGCTGGCGGCCTCAGCGCCAGATTGCCCCGCGTTGGCGAATGCAATGGCAAGCTTTTGTGTCGCGGTGCGCTGGGCTGTCGGCGCCAAAAGTCCAGGCACGCCGATCCGTTCACCGCCCTGGACGAGAAGTTCGGCGCTCGCAAGCGCGAGCACCAACGCGCGTTCCATTTTCGTGATGGGCGACAGTTTGGAGCGGAACGTCATGGAGGGAGACATATCAAGCCACAGCCAGACGGTGTGCGCCGCCTCCCACTCGCGCTCGCGAACATAAAGATGGTCGGAGCTGGCCGAGCGCCGCCAGTCGATAAGCGGCGCTGCGTCGTTTGCGCCGTAGTGGCGGAATTGCCAGAAGGTTTCGCCCGGCCCTGCGCGGCGCCGGCCGTGAATGCCGAATTCGACCGTTTGCGCCACGCGCTTTGCCTCGATAAGAAGCGAGGGCATCCGGCTGGCGAGATCGTAAGCGTCGTTCGCCGCCTGATGCGGCTTGTCGCGACCGAAGACATCGTCGAGCAGGCTCATACTGGGGTTATCCGAGAGTTCTGGTCAGATCCGCGATCACATCGCTGATTGAGGCGCCCTCGGCCCGCGCAGCGAATGACAGGGCCATGCGATGTTTTAGCACGGGTTCGGCGAGCGCCACGACATCGTCTACTGATGGAGCCAGACGTCCGTCCAGAAGCGCGCGGGCGCGCACCGACAGCATTAGCGCCTGACTGGCGCGCGGGCCGGGGCCCCAAGCGACCAGTTCGTTAACCCGTCCGGCCGCTTCGGCGGAGCCAGGCCGAGCCGAGCGGACGAGGCGCAAAATCGCGTCCACAACGCTGTCGCCAACCGGCAATTGTCGCACCAGCCGCTGAGTAGTCACAAGTTCGGCGCCTGAAAAAATGGGGGTTAACGTCCTCTGTTCGGATCCGGTTGTTGCGAACAACATGCGCCGTTCCGCCACTTCGTCCGGATAATCCACGTCGATTTGTATGAGAAAGCGGTCAAGCTGCGCTTCCGGCAATGGATAGGTGCCTTCCTGCTCCAGCGGGTTCTGGGTGGCCAGCACGTGAAACGGCGTCGGCGTGTCATAACGGTGGCCCGCAACGGTGACGTGGTGCTCCTGCATGGCCTGTAGCAGCGCGGACTGTGTTTTCGGGCTGGCACGGTTAATCTCATCCGCCACCAGAAGCTGTGTGAACACAGGCCCTTTGATAAACCGGAACGCGCGTCCACCTCCCGCGCTTTCTTCCAGCACTTCAGCGCCGGTGATATCGGATGGCATCAAATCGGGCGTGAACTGAATACGCTTTGTATCGATACCTAGCAATTTGCCCAGCGCGTCTACCAGACTGGTCTTGGCAAGGCCAGGAACGCCAATCAGCAAAGCATGGCCACCGGCAAGCAGAGTTATAAGGGTTAGGTCAACGACCGTCTGCTGCCCGAAGATAACGGATTGAATACCGGTTCTGATTTTCCCGATTTTCTCGGCGGCATCTTCGACCCGTTGCACGATATCGTCACTGGATTGGGTTACTGTTAGCATAGTTCGATGATATACCCCTGCTTACATGTTGCAAAATTACCGTTTGGTTAGCTTACACCGGCGTTGACGAACGTGTCACACTTTCTTGTCACTGCACCGCACTGTTCATCATGGATTGCGCCGCTGCCCAAAACGCCCGAGCTGTTTTCATTCGATGATTTTGCGGCCCGCACTTCCCAGGGCGCCTCGCCCGCCGAGGCTTGGCCGGAGGATGCTGTGGCGAACATGTTAGCGCGCCACCCTGACCTTAAGCTTGCCGCAGTCCTGATCCCCGTCATTGCGCGCGAGCAATGCGCTTCGGTGCTGTTCACCCGTCGCGCCGATCATCTAAGCACGCACGCAGGTCAAATATCCTTTCCAGGCGGCAAGCTGGAGCCGGGAGACGCTTCCCCGATCGAGACGGCGCTGCGTGAGGCGGAGGAGGAAATCGGCCTCGACCGCCGCCATGTTCGTGCGCTTGGGTTTCTCGATCCGCATTTGACAGGCACGGGATTTCAGATTGTGCCCGTGCTTGCGGCCGTTTACCCGCAATTTACGCTGACCCTCGATCCATCCGAAGTGGCGGAGACTTTCGAGGCACCCCTCGATTTTTTGATGACGCCGACCAATTATCAAGAGCATCGCATAGAATGGCGGGGACAACTCCGCGTTTTCCAGGCCGTGCAGTTTGGCGGGCGCTTTATCTGGGGCGCAACCGCCGCCATACTTTTATCCGTCTACGAAAGGCTTTACCGAGAATGCCGCGCATCGTCCTGATAAGCTTGCTAGTGTTGCTCGCGCCGACGCTGATTTATCTCGCTGCCGCATACATCATAAAGGGCGGAGAAAACGCCGGAGGTATTCTCAGCCGGGCGCCCTTGCTTACCCTTTTCACTCTAGGGTTTTTGCTCATGATCGGCAGCCTTGCTTATTTTATTGAACTGGAGCGGCGGGGAACGCCGGGGCAAAAATATTATCCGCCAGCTTTCAAAGACGGCGTGCTGACGCCTGGGCGTTCAGAATAGAGCGGTGGCCTCGCAATGCCGACCCGGAAAGCCGCCAGGCAAGCGCAATCGTCAGCCTCAATAAAACTCGGTGGCGCTGACTGGCTGCATAGCGGTAGCGTGCAGGCAGTCTTCGATGCGATTGGCCGCGACGGTCATGAAATTCGCGCGGTTGGGGGCGCGGTTCGCAACGCGCTTCTTGGTCTGCCACTCTCCGATATCGATTTTGCGACGGATGCAACGCCAATTGAGACCAAAGCGCTTGCCGAAGCGGCGGGCCTCAAGACGATTCCTACAGGCATCGCCCATGGCACGATTACCGTGGTCGTTGACGGCCAAAGCTTCGAGGTGACGACGCTGCGTGAGGATGTGGAAACCGATGGGCGCCACGCTGTCGTGCGTTTCGGCAGCGATTGGACACGCGACGCCGAGCGCCGGGACTTCACTATGAACGCGCTCTACTGCGACGCCAGTGGCGTCATTTTTGATCCGCTCGGAGGCTTGGCGGACACCTTGGCCCGCCGCGTCCGCTTCATCGGCGACGCCCAACAGCGCATCCGCGAGGATTATCTGCGCACGCTGCGCTTTTTCCGCTTTAATGCGCAGTATGGCAAAGGCGCGCTGGACAGCGCAGGATTATCGGCGGCTGTGCGCGAACGCGAAGGCTTGCGCGGTTTGTCGGCGGAGCGGGTGCGCGTTGAGCTTTTCAAGCTTTTGACAGCAATCGGTGCGAAGCGCGCGATTGCCGCTATGGTCGATTATGGGCTGCTTGTGCAGATTCTGGGAGGTCCGCCGCGTGCGCAGCGCTTCGAGCGGATGGCGAAGCTTGAGGCAGTTTTGGAACTATCGCCCGATCCAGTTCGCCGCGTTGCGGCTCTCGCCTTATTCGCGCCAGAGGATGCCGGGCGTCTTGCCGCTCGCTTTCGGTTGAGCAGCGGGGAAAGAAAGCGGCTTGAGGTCTGCGCCGCCATATTGCCTTCCGTTGTCAATCAGCGAACAGCGCGGCGTCTGCTTTATGAACTGGGGGCGGGCGCCTATGCCGATTTTACTCTTATGGCGCACGCTCATAGTGGAGCTGTGGGGCAATCGAGAAAATGGGCCGCCGTTCATGACCTGCCACAAAAGTGGACGCCACCCGAGTTTGCGCTAAAGGGCGGCGATCTCATAGCGCTTGGCGCGCCCAAGGGGCCGCGTATCGGCGCGCTCCTAGCCGACTTTGAGGAAAGATGGATCGCGTCGGATTTCGCGATTGACCGCGACGCGCTTTTAAAGGATGCGAAAGCCCAGCTAGGAGCGCCTCAGCCCGCCAGTTCTTGAGCGCGCTTGGCGGCGGCGGCGGTCGCCCGTGCGAGCAAATCCCCCAGCCCCGGCTGCGCCATGAGCACCGCAAGCGCCGCAGCCGTTGTGCCGTTTGGCGACGTAACATTTTCGCGGAGTCGCGACGGCGCATCTGGCGACTGATGTAACAGTTCGCCCGCCCCGGTCACTGTCGCCCGCGCCAGCTTAGCGGAGATCTCCGGCGCTAGGCCGAGCGCAACGCCGGCGGATGTCAGCGCCTCCACAAAGTGGAAAACATAGGCTGGGCCGGAGCCGGAAATCGCTGTCACGGCTTCGATTAGGGCTTCATCGTCAAGCCAGACCACCTCGCCAACAGCGCCGAGAAACTGATCGCACAAACGCTTCTGTTCCGGCGTGACGGTCGCATTGCAAACCGCGCCGGTGATGCCGCGCCCCACTGCGGCGGGCGTGTTCGGCATCGCGCGGATGACTGCCGCGCCGGGCGCAAATTGGCGCTCAATACTAGCCAGCGTTCGCCCCGCCGCCACGGACACGATGACTGTATCAGGGCCGCAGAAAGGGGAAATCGAAGAGAGCACAGCGTCCATGGTTTGAGGCTTGACGGCGATAATGACCACCGAAGGCGATCCATTCAAAGCCTGCAAACCGGCGCCGAGGCCATTTTTACGGATGAGAAGCGCCATCTCTGGCGAGGGTTGCGGCTCCTCCACCACGATGTTCGCGGGCGCAACGCCCTTCGATAGCCAGCCTTGCAGCAGCGCGCCGCCCATGCGGCCCGCGCCAACAAGCAATATCTGGCCGCTTTCGCTCACGCCTGTCCTTCGGTTTGAAACATGCTGCTTACAAGCGCATCCTCGGCCTTCTTGCCCGCCCAGACGACAAACTGGAACGCCTGATAATAACGCTCGCAGGCGTCGATCGCGGCGCCGGTCATCGCCTCGCATTGCTGCAAGGTCGGCTCAGCAGAGTTCAGCATCAGGCTTTGGCGGTAAAGAAGCAAGTTTTCACCCGCCCAGTAATCGAAATGGCCCAGCCACATCTGCTCGTTGATTTGCGCCAGCAGGCGATAAATCTCGGGGACGCGCGCGGGGCGCACCTTTAGCTCAAAGGCGCAGGCGAGATGCAGGGCTTCGAGGTCATAGCGCCAGTTGACGGAAAGGTGATAATCGCTCCACTCGCCGGGAATAGAGATCGTAATTTCATCTTCGCTTTCGCGGTCTAACGTCCAGTCATTTTCTACTGCAATGTGCTCGTACAAATCGACCGGGTTCGTCAAACGCATGAAAACTGGTTCTGCTGTCGCCATAATATAAGTCTCCGCCTTATTGATGACCGCCAGTAATAGAGACCGCTAGATAACTCAAAGCGGTCTCGATTAATAAGCGATAATCCGAGGTAACAATGGTTCGGCGCAGGCGCAAGGCGAGGCGAACAATCTCCCCGTGGAAAACTCGGGCAACGGAGTTAAACGGCGGTTTGTCCACCTTTAATATGGTTTTCAAGTTCGGCGATGCGGGCCGCGAGCCGGTCGTTTTCCTCGCGCGCCTTCTCGGCCATGGCCTTCACCGCCTCGAATTCTTCGCGTTGCACCACGTCGAATTCGCGCAGCATGCGCTCGCCTTGCGCGCGCATCATCGTCTCCATCTCGCGCTTCATGCCTTGCGCGGCGCCCGAAGCGTCCGTCATAAGTTTGGCGAGTTCGTCGAAAAAGCGGCCTGTCGTCTGGGTCATGTTCGTAATCCTTGTCATCGGCGCGTTAGCTTTGCGCCTTATCACGCCAAATCAAGCATATGACGCGGGCGCTGTTTGCAATCAAGCCTTCGCGTTGCTATGCGATAGATCAGCCTTTCAGAAGAAGGACGCCTCATGGCCATTCCGTTCCCAAACCTCGACCCAGTGGCCATCGGCATCCCAATTCCCTACGTCGGCTCAATCCCCATCCGCTGGTATGGCCTCGCCTATCTTGCCGGACTGGTGCTTGGCTGGCTTTATATGCGCGGGCTGCTGCGCAATGAGCGGCTGTGGGCGGGCAAACCGCCAATGCAGCCGGTGCAGGTGGACGATTTCCTGCTGTGGGCGACGCTAGGCACCGTGATCGGCGGGCGGCTCGGCTTCATCCTGCTCTATGAACCGAGCATTTTCATCGCCGATCCGCTCAAAATCTTCGCCGTCACCGAGGGCGGCATGGCGTTCCACGGCGGTCTATTGGGTGTTGGCGCCGCGATTTTCTTGTTCGCCCGATTGAACAAAATCCCCGTTCTCAGCCTCATGGATTTGACCGCCGCAGCCGTGCCGTTCGGGCTGTTCTTCGGTCGCATCGCAAATTTCATCAATGGCGAGATTTATGGGCGTCTCAGCGACGTGTCCTGGGCGGTGGATTTCCCCGTCCGCGTGCTGCTGAACGAGGACAAGCCGTTCCCCGGCCCACGCCACCCGACGCAGCTTTACGAGGCGTTCATGGAGGGAATATTGATGTTTGTGCTATTGCGCTTCCTAACCCACTATCGCGGCGCGCTGCAACGACCTGGCCTCACCACCGGCGCGTTCCTCATCGCATACGGCGTTTTCCGCAGCGTGGCCGAATATTACAAGGAATGGGACGAGGCGCAGTTTTTCACCACCGCCTATTTCTCAGAGGGCATGGTGTATTCGCTGCCGATGATTGCGCTCGGCGTTTACTTCTGGATGATAAGCCGCCCGCGACTGGCGCAGGCGGCTTGAGGCGTTAGGTGGCGACGCCGAGCATTTTGCGCACGGTCGCAACGGCTGTGGGGTCAAGCTTCAGGCCGCTGGAAAGCTGCTTGAGATAGTCGCGCTCGGCTGGCGTATCGACCTCGATGGCCAGCAGAGAAGCGGCATAAACTTGCATGCCGGTTTCGGTGTCCGGCACAGCGCGGACAAGCCCCATCAAATCCGCCGGGCCTTGCATCTTCTGATGCACAAAATCGATGGTGGCTTTGTCGGCGCCAAGCTCTTCCAGCTTGCCGGAGATTTTATCCATCTCGCGCTTGTCGATGTCGCCATCCGCTTTTGCGGCGTTAATCATGGCCTGCAGAACTAGCCCGGCGCGCGCCTCCAGAACCTTTTCCTCGGCTGGCGTTTCCGGGTCGCGTAGCCCTAATGGCAATTCACCTTGCGCAACTTCACCTTTGTTTTTCTGCATCGCCTCATAGGCAACTTTGGCGAGTATGGCGAGCGCTCCGGCGCCGACCGCGCCGCCAAGCGCGCTACGTCCACCGCCCAGAATGGCGCCAGCCAAAGCCGCCAGACCGCCGACTGCGAGTGGATTACCGCCCTGCACGCCCTCTTTCGTCTGGCCGTACATCTCGCCTGCCGCGCCCTTCACCCGGTCGATAATGTCAGAGCCCTGCAAACCTTTTAGTTGATCGAGCATGCCGCCTAAATCTGGCATTCCGCCGCCCTCGGTTGCACTCTGTGGCTGGCCCATGGCGTTCTTAAGCCGATCGTTCCCGGATGGGGTGATATCCGATAGAAAAATCTTGCCAAGCAGATCCTGCATATTCATGGCGTTTGTTCTCCATTTTGCCTGCGCATCAGCGCGTCGCTTACATTTTTGTTTAACATTTCAAGATAAAGTTCTCACGTTATTAACTAAGCAATACACGCTTCAATAGTGAAAGACCGACTGATATGGCAGTCCCAAAGGTCATCAAATCCACCGCGCAGTTCATCGACGCCATCAATAGCCCGCAGCAAATGCTTGGGCTGCTGAACTCGCCTGTAACGCCTTGGTATTTCGGCCAACCAGAGCCAGATGCAAACCTGACGCCCGCTTTTTACAAGTTGAAAATTAAGGTTGAACTTGAGCGCGAGTTACTGCGCGAGTTCCGTCTTCTTACAGCGGAGTTCGCATCGCTGAAAGCTGTATACGACTCGGATGTGCTGATCGCCGCCAGTCAGGCGACAGTGCCTTCGCGGATTATTGATTGGCTCGGCAATCCACTCGCTGCGTTGTTTCTGGCTGTTGAATCACTCCTGACGGCCAAAAACGGTAAAGTCTGGATTCTTAATCCTTGGGCCATGAATGAATTGTGCAACGATCTGCCGTATGTGCCAGCCACGGACAGCGAATATTTTGAGAAATATGTGGTAAACCTTACCGACCCGTCGCTAAGTCCGACGCCGGAAGCCTTGCAACCCATGGCCTTCCGCCCCTATCGCAATTTGCGGCCGCAAAACACGCAGAATGTTTATTTTACGGTGCACGGCAAAAACCTTACCCCGCTCAACGAGATCAAGTTTTTCATGAAAAAATCGAGCGAGTTTTTGACCTGCGTTATGATCGAAGGCGACCGCAAAAAATTTATCATGAAAGAGCTGCACAATCTTGGCGTTAACCGCGCCAACCTGTTCCCCGGAATGCCTTCAACGGTTAGAACGATGCTTTACCGCTACTCCGACGATTATTTGAAAACGGCGCTCTAGTGGCGAAAACTCCGGTCGAGACCAATGTGCTTGCCAGCATAGCCGCCAACGGCCCCATGTGCGTGTCCGATTACATGGCTATGTGCCTGACCGACCTCGAGCACGGTTATTACCGCAAGGCCGAGGCGATAGGCCGACAGGGCGATTTTATCACGGCGCCTGAGATCAGCCAGATTTTTGGTGAATTGATCGGGTTGTGGGCGGTTCAAGTCTGGCGCGACATGGGGACGCCAGCGCCGTTTCAACTTATCGAGCTTGGCCCAGGCCGGGGCGTGCTGATGGCGGACGCGCTGCGTGCGGCAAAGTCGGCACCTGATTTTCTGAGCGCAATGATGTTATGTCTGGTTGAGAGTTCACTGCCTATGCGCGAGCGACAGGAGACGGCGCTTCGTGCCCACAATCCTGTCTGGCTCGACGATCTCGGGCAAGCGCCTCTCGCGCCTTCCATCATCATTGCCAACGAATTTTTTGACGCCCTGTCCATCCGGCAGTTTGCGTTCGAGAATGGCGTTTGGCGGCGGCGGCGGATCGATGCGTCCGGGGGCGCGCTGCATTTCGTCGTCGGCGAACCGGAGCACGGTTTGTCTGTGCCTACACCCGAAAGCGACGGCGCGATTTTCGAGGATAGCCCCAGCCGGGAGGCGGTAATCGATCAATTTGCCTGCCTTGCCGCGCACAGCCCATTCGCCGCAATTGTTATCGACTATGGCCACCAGGGCGAGGCGGGCGGCGATACGCTGCAAGCCGTGTCCCGACACGGTTACGCGAGTGTGTTCGATAGACCAGGCGAGACCGATCTCAGTTCGCATATAGACTTCGCAGCCCTGGCGCGTCGAGCCAACCAACGCGGCTTGCTGAACTTTGGGCCGATACCGATGGGCCTTTTCCTGCTCCGGCTTGGCATGGGCGTACGGCTTAACCAGCTTTGCGCCAGTACAACCCTCGAGCAGCAAGAAGCGCTGATTGCAGGCGTGCGACGCTTGACGAGTCCGATGGAGATGGGCGAGCTATTCCGCGTGCTTGCAGTAACCAACGGCGTGATCCCAGCGCCATTCGAGGTGACGCCATGACTGAAGCCCAGCACCCAAGCCGTTATGAGGCGCCGCTTTTGCGAAGCGACGAGCTTAGTCACGGCTTCTTCACCCGCAAGGGCGGCGTCTCAACCGGGCTTTATCAATCGCTGAACTGCGGCTTTGGGTCGAACGACGCGCGCGATGCAGTCGCGGAGAACCGCGCACGGGTTGCGGCGTTACTAAATGTTTCGTCCACAAACCTCGTGACGTTGCGCCAAACGCATAGCGCTCACGCCGCCATCCTTGACGAAGGGTCCCAGCCGGGCGTTATCATCGACGCAGATGCAGTCGTGACGCGCCAGCGAGGTTTGGCGGTTGCGGTGTTAACGGCCGATTGTGCGCCAGTGCTGCTGACCGATATCGAGGCGGGGGTGGTGGCGGCGGCGCACGCAGGCTGGCGCGGCGCGCTTGGCGGGATACTAGAGGCGACAATCGCCGCCATGCAAACTCTCGGAGCCAAACCTGAGCGCATTCGGGCGGCGGTGGGCCCGTGTATTTCCGTCGTGGCTTATGAGGTGGGCGATGACTTCAAAAAGGCGTTCACCGCCGCCGCGTTTGAAAACGCTGAATTCTTTGAGCCGGGGCCTAACGGCGACAAACCGCATTTTGACCTCGCCCGCTTTGTGAGCGCTCGTCTGCAGGGGCAAGGCATTACTCAGGTTGAAATTTTCTGCCTCTGCACCTTGAGTTGCGAATCAGACTATTTCAGCTATCGCCGATCCCAACAGCGTGGAGAGCCTGATTATGGGCGCCAAATTTCGGCCATCGTTCTACGATGATGTGGACAAGTTGTGATTTTAACTCTTTTTTAATGTTTTGTTGTTCACCAGCACGCCGTTGGTATGAACTCGCCGTGGATCGGGCGATGAAAGGGAGTTACAGTTAATCAGTTCGGATTGGCGGATAAGAAGTAATAACTGCGTGCCGCCGAACGATCAGCTTAAACTCAAAAAGGAGTGGATCTGGTGACGCAAGATTATCTTGCGGCGGCGCACATCGCGCGGAGGCGTGTGACGCTGCTGGCGGGAATGTTAATTTCCCTAACTTTGGCTGCCTGCGGGGGCGGCGAGTCTATCGACAACGCGAATTTAAACCAGCCGTTGGCGCAATCACAAACCGCGCCTGTCGCTTTTGCGCCTATCACCGGCGCGCCGCCCGCCATTAGTACGAAAATGGTTGACGCGCTTACTGCGGCAGCGAAAGAAAAGAATATCCAGGTCGTCGCTGCAAAGGACGCTGAGTTTTCGGTGCTCGGCTTTATGCAGGCGGGACCGGAAAGCCGTGGGTCGAGGTTGACCTACATTGGCGATATTTCCGACAAAACCGGCAAGCGCGTCAAACGTATCCAGGCCGATGAAATCGTATCACCCAAGAAGCTGAACGACGCCTGGCCGCTGGTTGACGATGCAGCAATACAACGGATCGCAGCCAAGACAGCGACCGATTTGCAGACGTGGCTCTCCGGCTCGAAAACACCGGCCGCCCCTCAACTGACTGCTGGCGCGCAGCCTAACGGCGCGACGCCACCACCAGTCTCTACAACCGCCGCGCTTACGGCGACCCCACAGATCAAACCTTCAGCGCCGCCGGTAAGCCAGGCGGCTGCTATAGCGCCTGCTGTAAAGGCCGACGCGACAGTTTATGTGCAAACGGTCGCCAATGCTCCGGGAGACGGTCAAGTATCACTTGCGGCTGCTATGAAAAAGCATCTCGCGGCCCAGGGCGTGCGCGTGGCGGAAACAAAGTCGCCCAGCGGCTACACAGTGCGCGGCAATGTGGAGATGGGCAAGCCTGAGAACGGCGAGCAGCCTATCAAGATTAGCTGGCAGGTGGTTGATCCAAGTGGAAAGCCATTAAGCAACGCCGTCATTCAGCGCAACAAGGTCGATGAAAACTCGCTCAATGGCCCATGGGGAAATATTGCTGACGCGGCGGCGGAGGCTGCCTCGGTCGAGGTTGCCAAGATTGTGCCAAGGCCGACGACCTGATACTGTCGCATGGCAAGCGAAGTCTGAACCGCATGCTTCGTCCAATTGGATGTTTAGAAGCGATTTACATAATCCGGCCCCGCTGCTATAGCGGGGTCGTTCTGCGTTTGCATCAGGGTTCGCAACCCTTTGCGTGATGATCCGGCCCATGAAACTCGTTGCAGGCAACAGCAACCTGCCGCTCGCACAGGCGATTGCGGCGCATCTCGGCACACGCCTCACGGAATGCTCGGTAAAGCGCTTCTCCGATCTCGAAATCCACGTCGAGGTGAAGGAGAACGTTCGGGGTGAGGATGTGTTCGTCATCCAGTCCACCGCATATCCGGCCAACGACAATCTGATGGAGCTGCTTATCATTATTGATGCGCTTCGCCGGGCCTCGGCCAAGCGTATCACGGCGGTGGTGCCATATTTCGGTTATGCCCGCCAGGATCGCAAGGTGGGGCCGCGCACGCCTATCACCGCCAAGCTGGTCGCCAACATGATTACGCACGCCGGCGCTGACCGCCTGCTCACTGTCGATCTGCACGCCGGCCAAATCCAGGGCTTTTTCGACATCCCCGTCGATAATTTATTCGCTGCGCCCGTGATGGTGCGCGACATCGGCGAGCGCTTTAACAATGGTGGCATCACCGTGGTGTCGCCAGACGTTGGCGGCGTGGTGCGGGCGAGGTTGCTCGCCAACCGCATTAATGCGCCGCTAGCCATCGTTGACAAGCGCCGTGAACGGGCGGGCGAGTCCGAAGTGATGAATGTCATCGGCGAGGTACGCGGCCAGAAATGCATCCTGGTGGATGATATCGTCGATTCAGGCGGCACGTTTTGCAAGGCGGCCGAAGCGCTGATGGTGAAGGGCGCGACGGAGGTTTTTGGCTACATTACGCATGGAGTGCTATCGAATGGTGCCGTGACACGCATCACGAGATCAGAGATCAAGTCGCTCATGATTACCGACACGATTTTGCCGACAGACGCGGTGAAGGCGGCGCGCAACATCGAGATTTTGCCCATAGCAAATTTAATTGGCGAAGCCATCGACCGCACCGCCAACGAACGCTCGGTTTCGAGTCTGTTCGATTAAAACATAAGGAGGCGCTCATCGCCCTTTGCCTGCGAGATCGTGCTTGCCGGAAGGCGGCGGCAAAATCCGTGGTGCGAAAATGAACGAGTATCTTGAAGAGCCGCCTCAGGATTTTTCTGACAATACGTGGTGGGGTGAAGCAAAACGCCGCTTTTACGGGTTACAGGGCAAGGCGCAAAAGGTCTCGCCAGAAACCCGCAATTTGTTAGCGGTGGGCATTGCCGGGCAGTTTGCCGGCCCGCCTATCGCCGCAGCCAACGCGCAATTGTCCAGAGCGTAAACAGACCGGTTTTCCAATCTTTCCAGATCGGCTTCTATCCTGGTGACAAATTTATATCGCCATGCTTCGAGTTCTTCTGGCGACATGCTGTCGAAATCAGGTTGCTTCGAGCGTAGAAAGGCGAACATTCCCGAAGCTCCTGTCAATCGAGACATGTTCGCGTGTTGTCGTTGATGATTTCCTGCCACTTCGGCCCGAGAGTTTGCCTCGCCGAAATCGCATTTCCGGCGGATTGATCGTTGTCCTTGAACATTTTAACAATTAGTCGCTGGCTGTGCGATCCAGCGTAAACTGGCTGACCGCCCGAGAAAGTCGTTCTTCGTTGCCGTAGGCCGTGGCGTGATTTCCATAACCTGTAGCAGTGGCCGAAGCATAAGTGTTCGCCGTGACAGGGGTGTATCCCACAACTCCGATATTGTTCCCGTAGCCGCCACCAACGATGATGAAGCTGTCAAAGCCTCGTTTGATCGTTTCGACCGATGCTTGACGAAAAGCGATCTTCTGGACGCCATCTGAGCCACACGCGGGCGCTGCCCTAGCGGTGATCTGAACGGTGTCTTGGGCAAGTGGCATCGTGGAGGTGCTTACATAGCCAACGAGCGTTACGGAGCAAATAGCTAAATAAACAAAGCGCACTTTAAACTCCACTTTTAGATATACGTAGACTTTCGCATGTTTTGATGTTGCTTGTACGCAACTATGCTTTAAAATCCAAATGTGCTTGATGCATTAGTTCTTCCTTTCTGTGACGAAAGTTTGGGAGGGGCGGCTTTGGCGGGAATTGCGCTTTCGAGACGCGCAATAAAGATGCACAGCACACTGTTATCCCGTGCTGTTTTAGATTGCGAACTAACGGCGCCAGCAGCCGTCTAAGACGCCCACTCCTGCTGCACTTGGCTTGCTGGCATATTCAGATGCACGGCGGTATCAACCGACTGCACCGTGTCAAGATTGATGTAGTGATGCATCCCGCCTGACATCGGATCGCTTTTGGTGAGCTTGATGCGCTGGCCTTCAATATTGTCGACTGTGCCTACATGCTGTCCGTCAGATCCGACAACGGGCATGTGTTCCTGAATTTGTTCTGCATTCATCATAGTATGGCTCCTTTTTAAAGCGACATAAGTCTAATCTGCTAGAACGAAGGATGTTCCCCGCCCGTCAACGCAAAGGGGACTAGTTTTTTTTGCCAGAGGCCATTATAAGCAGTCGATAATCCATGATCATGATGGACGATGAGGTATTTCTCGAAGCCCGGCCCCATGCGGGGGCTTCGACCGGAGGAGACTTTTTGTAATGGCTGAACTGCTCGAAATTAAAGCAAACCCGCGCGAATTTATGAAGAAAACCGCGCTTAGAACTATGCGCAAGGGCGGCAATATCCCCGGCGTGATTTACGGCGATCAGAAGCCCGCCGAAAGTGTCACGCTTGAATACAAGCGCATTTTCCAGCTCATGCAATCCGGCGCATTTTTGTCCACGGTTTACATGTTGGACATCGACGGCAAAAAGCAGCGAGTCATTCCCCGCGATGTGCAGGTTGACCCAGTGCGCGATTTTCCGATGCATGTCGATTTTCTCCGCGTCAGCAAGACGGCGCGCCTTGATGTCGAGGTTGCCGTGCGGTTTATCAACGAAGAAGCGTCACCCGGCTTGAAGGGCGGTGGCGCGCTGAACGTTGTGCTCCATACCGTCGAACTCGAATGCAGCGCGGACAACATTCCTGAATTTATCGAGGTCGATCTGACAGGTCTCGACTACGGTGATAGCGTGCATATCTCGCAGGTGAAACTGCCCGAAGGGGTCAAGCCAACAATCACCGACCGCGATTTCACAATCGCGACCATTGCCGGTGCGACTACGGAGGAGGAAGAGCCATCTGCGGCTGGAGCCGATGCTGCGGAAGCCTAACTTTGGCTCACGTACACATACGGACGGGCAGATTAATTTGCGTTTGCGGGGGTGCGTTTAATGACGGTGAAGCTGTTTGTCGGCTTGGGCAATCCCGGCGATAAGTATCTCATGAACCGCCATAACGTTGGCTTCATGGCCGTTGACGCCATTGCTTCGGAACACGAGTTCGGGCCGTGGAAAAAACGCTTTCAGGGCGCCGCGTGCGAATTGCAAACCGGAGCTTACAAAGTCGTAATCCTGAAACCGGGCACATACATGAACGAGTCCGGGCGCGCCGTCGGCGAAGCGATGCGCTTTTTCAAAGTTGCGCCCGCCGACGTCACGGTTTTTCATGATGATCTCGATCTGGAGCCTGGCAAGCTAAAGGTTAAAACTGGTGGCGGGCATGCAGGACACAATGGTTTAAGGTCTATCGCCGCGCATATCGGGCCTGATTTTCGACGCGTGCGCATCGGCATTGGCCACCCCGGAGATAAATCAAAAGTTTCCAACTATGTGCTCGGCGATTTCGCCAAGGCTGACCATGACTGGCTGGCGGCCACGCTTGATGGCATAGCGAAAGCTGCCTCCAAGCTTGTGGAGGGCCAGGACGCCCCTTTTCTGAATGAGGCTGCCCGCATAGCCCGCCCTGTCAAAGGCGCGGCGGCAAAGGTGGTTGATCTTACATTTAAAGCTGCAAACGGGAGCGCCGAAGCTTTCATGGGGAAGGTTTCACCAGTGTCGAACGATGCGCCAGCTCTTTCCAAAACCGGCCCGGCCGAGCCAGCCGCAACAACGCCGAAAAGTGGCGCGCTTGGCGGCTTCAAATCCTGGATTCACCATCGCTTCCGCGCGGGCGTTTCCGCTTAAGAGATTGTTTTATGGGCTTTAAATGTGGCATAGTTGGACTGCCGAATGTCGGCAAGTCCACCCTTTTTAACGCGCTGACGCAGACGGCGGCGGCAGAGGCGGCGAACTATCCGTTCTGCACCATCGAGCCGAACATTGGCGACGTAACCGTGCCTGATCCGCGTCTTGACCGCATCGCTGCCATTGGCAAATCCGCGCAAATCATTCCAACCCGCCTGAGCTTTGTGGATATCGCGGGGCTGGTGCGCGGCGCCTCGAAGGGCGAGGGTCTTGGCAACCAGTTTCTCGCCAACATTCGCGAGGTTGACGCCATCGCGTATGTTGTGCGCTGCTTCGAGAGTGGCGATATCGTGCATGTGGAGGGCCGCGTCGATCCTATCTCGGACGCCGACACTGTAGAAACCGAGCTAATGTTGTCGGACTTGGAGAGTCTAGAAAAGCGCAGACACGCACTCGAAAAGCGCGCCAAGGGGCAGGACAAGGAAGCTAAGGCGACCCTAGAAATCGTCGAGAAGGCTCTCACGGCGCTCGTTGAGGGCAAACCGGCGCGCACAGTGAAAATCGAGGACAGCGAGCAGCGCGCCTTTCGGCAACTACAGTTGCTCACCTCGAAGCCTGCGCTTTACGTTTGTAATGTTGACGAGGTCAGCGCCGCGATCGGCAACGCGCACTCCGCCCGCGTGGAGGAGCGCGCAAAAGCGGAAGGCGCGGCCTGCGTTTTTATCTCTGCACAAATCGAGGCGGAACTGGCGCAACTGGCGGCCGCCGAGCGCGCGGATTACCTCCGCGATTTGGGGCTGGACGAGCCGGGGCTGAACCGCGTCATCCGTGCGGGCTACGGCTTGCTCGACTTGATAACTTATTTCACAGTCGGCCCTAAAGAGGCGCGGGCCTGGACAATCGAAACCGGCACAATGGCGCCCGGCGCGGCAGGCGTCATCCACTCGGATTTTGAAAAAGGCTTCATTCGCGCGGAAACTATCGCTTATGACGACTTCGTCAAATTCAACGGCGAGGCGGGTTGCAAGGAAGCTGGCAAAATGCGCCTTGAAGGCAAGGAATACAAAGTGCAGGACGGCGACATTCTGCATTTCCGCTTCGCCAACTAACGTTTTTGACGCGCCGTTAACCATCCGCAAAAAAGCTTTCCTATCATCGTTAAAACTTAGCTAAAATGCGTATATTAATGGCGGAGGTTTTCGCCGCGTGCGACGGGCGAGACGCCATGGCGAACAACATGCCGAAAACCCCCGCCGATTTCGAGGAAAGCCTTTACGTTATTTCCCAGCGGGCACGCATGAACCGTGACGTTGCCATGCGTTACGCGGTGCTTTTTGCGAGAGCGCGAGAGGATGATTTCGCTGCATTCATCGCCGCAGAGGGTGAGCAAACGGCAGCCGCCACAAAGCGTAGCCCTTGGCGGTTACGGTTTAACCTGAATGTTTTCGTATTCTTGATGTTCGTGCTCGGAATGGCGTTATCCATCGCCGTCATGATGACGCGCAACTAGGCAAAAGCCATTATGCCGTTCATATTAGCTCTCATCATTGGTCTTGGAGCGTTGTGGGACGGTTTCACAACGCTGTTCGGTATTGACGAAGTATTGGGCATCTTTTCCGCCGACCCCGTTAACCCGGTGAAAGCCACCTTTGCGGTTGTGGTCTCGCTGGTCGTGTTTGGCTTCATGATCGCCACCCATTGGATATGGACGTTCACAGCGGATGATCTCATCACGCTGCTGCTGAAAATCGCGTGGTTTCTATGTTTTAGTATTGATCTTTACACATCGGTGCGCGGTAATATCTATTATGTTTTCGAAGGCAACGTGAACACCGGGCCTGAGTATTTGGCCCTCATCGTCGTGACATTTCTTATCACGACCTCGACCATATTGATGTCGCGGCTGTTGCTGGCAAAGGATTCGCGCGGCAATAAATATCTATTCTGAACAGAAAAGCCGGAACGCTGTTAAGCGGCCGGCTTTCCCGAACAAGTTTCGCGTGAGTTACTCAGCGGCTTGGTTGTGGCCGCCCATGTTTTCAAGCTTAGGCGCCGATGCGATCGGGTCTTCAGAGCGACGCGATTTGCCCTCGAAGTAAGCACCTTGCTCGATGGCGAGAGACTGATGAAAAACGTCGCCTTCCACATGAGAGGAAGCTTGCAAGGTAACGCGCATACCGCGAACCGAACCCATCACGCGGCCGCGAACGACCACATCCTCGGCCACGATCCCGCCCGTGATCTGGGCCTTTTCGCCAACGATAAGCGATGAACAATGCACGTCGCCCTGGATTTGGCCATCAACCTGTACTTCGCCGCGTGAAAGCACGTTACCGGTGACGGTAAGGTCTTCCCCGATAATGGATGGCGACATGCGGTCCTGCCCCCGGAACGAGGGTGTCTTGGCGACAAGCGCGCCAGACTGCATGCCCGGCATCAGTCCGCCGGATGGCGCATTCATTGAACTTGGATTAGCCGCCATACCTTGTCCGCCCATAGGTTGCTTACTACCAACGGCTGCGCTGGTGGTTTTGGTGATTGGTTTTTGCGCGTCAAAGTTGCTCATGTCGTTCTCTGGCTTTTTTGTGAACATCCGCATTTACTCCGAGCAATCTTGCGAAACTAACCCGTTGGCCCATTATATAAAAACCACAATGTTTACAACGCATTACATTTCAGAGAGGCCGGTTATGATAGTCCCGGATCGGATATTGATCCGGCAGGACATGACTTGATATTAAGAGGACACTAACTCCGCGCAAACCATTTGTCATGATGAATTTGGTGATTTATCGCGCTCTTTTGCGCATTCTATCTTGACCGCGTTAGAATCGCCGCATGCAACGAAATCGAGACAACCTTAGATGCGTATTATTCCCGTAATTGACCTGAAGGCGGGCCAGGTTGTGCGCGCTGCAGGCGGCGACCGGCACAAATATCAGCCATGGCGCTCGCCTATTTGTCCCAACGCCGAACCTTTGGAGGCCGTAGCGGGGTTTTTGAGGCTGCACCCCTTCCCAACTTTCTACATCGCGGACCTAGATGCGATTGAAGGCCTTCCATCACAGCGCGATTTATTAACGTCGATTAATCATTACTATCCAGACATTAAAATCTGGATGGACAGTGGGCTAACAGCCAGGAAAGTTGCAATGAACTGGCGGAAACGACCTTGGCTTCATCATGTTCTCGGCACGGAAAGCATGAGGGAAGAAGACATGCACGGCTTGAAGAGTCATATCTTATCGCTCGATTTCAAGAAAGGCAGGATCGTTGGGCCTTTCGATCTGCAGTTCAACATCACCCTATGGCCGGAGGATGTGATCCTCATGAATCTTGATGATGTAGGCTCTCAAAACGGCCCCAATAGTACATTGCTGGAGTTTACTCGTCCCAAGTCGCCAGACACACGCTTGTATGCAGCGGGCGGAATTCGCAACACCGCAGACCTCGTGGAACTTAAAAACCTGGGCATTAACGGCGCGCTCGTCGCCACCGCGCTTCATGAAGGTGCGATTGGAGCTGCGCAGTTAGATGATCTCGCCGCGAAATGAAAAGGGGCGGTTTCCCGCCCCTCGTTCTCACTTCTGAAAGATTGCGGCCAACCGCTGAAACAGGCCCTTGCGCTCTTCATATGCCGGTTTGGGCGCCACTCGGGCTTCCATTTTCGGCTCCGGCGCCGAAGCTGCGACCTGAGGCGTTTCCTGCCCAGGGTGGTTTCCGCTTCAGCCCTTGGCTGCGAACGGATGAGCGGCCGAATCTTTCTTCGACGTCACTTCGGCGGCGTTCGGCGTACCTTTCACGGCGCGTTCGATGGATTCTTTCACAGCCGTGTAGTTGTACTGCTGAATTTTCGCGTCATCGGCTGCGTCCCAGTGAATGAACACGCCAACGCAAATGAACAGGTCATCGGCTTCGGATGCTGGGATCGTGCCATCGGCAACGCTGTCAGCAACCGCTTTAGCGACGCCGTATTGTGCTGGGCCAAACATCTGGACGGCCTGGCGGGCGTCTTTGATGGTGACTTTGTTGAACATGACGGTGTTTGGTTTGCAAGGCAGGTTAGGCGCGATCACGGCGAGAAGCGACGTGAAGCCGTCTTTGTTGTTGGTGAGGCTGTTGCAGAACGCTGTCTCGGCAGCGCTGCCGCGCGGGCCAATGATGAGGTCGATATGAGCGACTTCATTGCCGTCGCCTACAAGCGACTCGCCAACCATAACTTTATTGATCATAGCCATTCCGGTAATCCTCCCGATTGGATTCACTTCGTCAAAAACGAAAAGCCTGAACCGGCCCGTTTTAAGCCGGAACCCAGACCAGACTATCCCAGTTTGCTGCGTTTGACGGAGTCGCCAAACCGGTTTCCAGATAGTTGCGCGGTTTGCGCATGGCGGACACTACTCATAGTAAACCGCGCACGCAAGTGTGATCGCGCCGAAATACAAGGCGTTACGTGGCCCGATCCAGCTTGGCGGCAAGTTCGCCGACGAACAGGGTCGCGACAGTCAAGTCCGCAATGGCGCCGGGATTCAGGCCGCGCGCCTTTAGGCTGGAGTCGAAGGCAATCAGCGGCTTCGAGCATTGTAGCGGATCATCCGTCTTCTCCCGCATTGCTGCGAATGCGCGCGCTTCGTCTCGAACGCCGCACGCAACGTCACGCCCGTATTTGCGCCAGATATGAGAATCCGGAAAGCTGCCCATGAGGGTCAGGTAGGCAAGGCTTGTCGCCCACCGGATATCGTCAAAGCGCGTTAACCCTTCTTGAAGGACGCTGTAGCCAACGCCGAACACCTCGCCAAAACTGTTTGTATATTGCCGCGCGATCAGATCGCGGCTCGCGGCCAGCCGCATCGCCTCGTAAAGCGTGATGGAGGCAGGCTGGCGCACATCGTGTTCAGCCTCACCCAAACCGCCTGGATTGGCGAGCGCGATGGCGCGGAAGGCGCGTTCGGCGTCCGCGACAGTGGAGTGAAAGATAATCTCCGCAAGCGGTTGCCGCAGGCGTTCCAGCGCGGCACCACCCTGAGCCTGCGCCCTTTCAGCCGCCATAGCCAGCGGCGCGCAAAGCAAGATGATACCGAGATTGGTGTTTTTGCCCACGGCCGTCCAGGTGGCGCGCACGGCGCTTTCGATGCGCTCGCCCAAGCTCATATCATGCGCGGCGATGAACGGCGCGGCGGCTTTGGCGCTCGCCTCGAAATCTGCAACCGTCATGCGGTGCCCCTCGGCGTACACATGCACATTGCCGGGCTTCAGCGCCTGCAACTCGGCATGGCACGCGGCCAAAAATGCGGTTTCAATGCCTACTTCGTTCACATCGACCCTATTGCACGAACCCGCCTTCGCTCACCGTAATTCGATAGCGCCAATAGGACCCCTTTTCGCCCGGCACCTCCTCGAAAGATTGCGTGCGCTTGTGCGGCGGGCGCTCGCCGCTCGCGATGAGGCGCGCCATGTCGCCGAATACGATTGGGTTGCCGCTGAAAGTGTTGTGATTGGCGCTCCAGAAGCTCGTGCTCAGGCCGGTGATATCGATGGTGTCCACGCCGTCGGCCGCCGCCGCTGCGCCGCCCGCGCGCGCATCGCCGCTCAGCCAGCCCGACAGCCACATCGCCTTGTCGTCGCGCGAGGTGTAAAGCGTCAGGCCGTACCCCTCGCCTTGCAGCCGCTTCGCGAGTTGACGGAACCGGCCTCCATCCACATCCGGATGCGCCAGGATGATCTCACCGATGCGCGGGCGCTTCTCCGCGCCACGCAGCGCAATTTTCTCCAGCGCGCTGAGCAAGACAAGGTTGCCCATGCTGTGCGCCACGATATTGAGCTTGGTCTCCGGCATGGTCTTGCCCGCCGCATCGAGAAACTCGACCAGATAATCGGCGGCGATATCGGCGCTGTCGCGATCCGCCAGATAACCCCAAAAGCGCGACTTTGACGGCCAGCTAAACAGCATGGGTTGCCCGGGAAAATCGAGGTCGAAGGCGACCTGCGCGGTGCGCTTCAGCGCGTCCTCGAAGCCGGTGTTGAAGCCGTGCACGAAAATCAGCGCCTGTTTCGGCGCGGGCAGCGCCTTGGCCGCCCCCTCCATGTCCGGTGCCGGGTCGATGCGGCGGATGGCGATGGAGCCGGAGGCGGTGAGGGCCGCGCCCGATTTATCCAGCATCCCGCCGCCGGAGGCGCGCCTTTCGCCGCGCGCCTTCACAATATCGCCCACGGCGAGCATGGTCGCCGCGCCGAAATTCAGCCGCTCGTCGCGCGCCGCGCCGAAGCCGGGGGTTTTCGCGCCTGCCTCCGGCGCACGGTTGGTCGCGAACAGGATTGGGAACTGCCGCGCGCCGCCCTGCGGCATGGCCCGCACCCGCTCGAACAGCGGCTCGGCCTCGGCGAGGCGGCCCTGCGCGCGGTACAGCAAGGCCAGATTGTTGAGACTTGCGCCGGTATCGGGGTGATCAGGGCCGAGGGCTTTTTCGGTGATGGCGAGGGCGCGCTTGTAAAGCGGCTCGGCCTCGGCGAGGCGGCCCTGCGCGCGGTACAGCAAGGCCAGATTGTTGAGACTTGCGCCGGTATCGGGGTGATCAGGGCCGAGGGCTTTTTCGGTGATGGCGAGGGCGCGCTTGTAAAGCGGCTCGGCCTCGGCGAGGCGGCCCTGCGCGCGGTATAGTTCGGCCAGATTGTTCAGCATCGTGCCAACGTTGGGGTGATCAGGGCCGAGGGCTTTGTCGGCGATGGCGAGGGCGCGCTTGTAAAGCGGCTCGGCCTCGGCGAGGCGGCCCTGCGCCTGGTAAAGCAAGGCCAGATTGTTGAGCCTTGCGCCGGTATCGGGGTGATCGGGGCCGGGGGCTTTTTCGGCGATGGCGAGGGCGCGCTGGGCAATGGGGGTTGCCTCGGCATATTTGCCGGCCTGGTAAAGCTCGATGACTTTGTCATTGAGCGCCTCTAATTCCGGCGGCGGCTGATCCTGCGCGCTGCATGGGCCTCCGGCAAATATAACCAAGGCCAAAATTGCGATAGCGCATCTTACACTTGCGAAAAATGCCATGATCCGCCCCGGATTGAAATAACGCCTAGAGTATAGCGCGGGAGTATGACAGCGGTCTGTCGCGAAGAACAGCCAGAAACGCGCCCGCGATGGCGTCCGCGATGTCGATGCCGGGCGCCACCTGCTGCAGCCCCGCCCATGCCGGCATGGAGTTCACCTCCAGCACAAGCGTTTCGCCGTCCCCCCCGGCGATCAGATCGACGCCCGCATAATCCGCGCCCGTCACCGCCGCCGCGCGCACCGCCAGCCCGGCCAGATCGGGCGTGAGCAGCAGCTTATGCGGCTGGCCGCCCTGGCGCATATTGGTGATCCAGCTCTCGCCCACGCGCACCATGCCCGCAACCGCCTCGCCTCGCACGACGAACACGCGCATGTCCTGCCACACATCGCCCGCGCGCTCGACGAAGCGCTGGAGGTAATACAGCCCCGCAATGCCGGGCGCGTCCTCGGGCGGCAGGTCGGCGGGAGAACGAATCAGCATCAGCCCCTTGCCTTGCGAGCCGAACAGCGGTTTCAGCACCAGCGCGCGCCCTTCCGCCGTTTCGCGCGCGGCTATGGCGGCGGCGGCCTCGCGCGATTGCGCCGTCCAGGTCGCGGGGGTGGGCAGCCCGGCCTTGGCGATGAGGTGGCTTGTCATCGCCTTGTCAATGCACGTCTCGATGGCGCGCGCGTCATTCCACACCGGCACGCCCAACTCGCGCAGCGCGTGGAGAAAGCCGAGCCGCACCGTCACCTGCTCGAAGCTGCCTGCGGAGATGCCGCGAACGAAAGCGCCACTGGGCAAACCATCCTCGAAGCCGGGAATGTGCAAGCCGTGCGGCGCCGTAGTCATGACCGCGCAGTGTTTCAGCGCGACCGGCACGGCCTCGACGCCACGCTTCGCCAACGCTGCGATCAGCAGCCCGGCGTGGCCGTCGCGCCGCTCGGCAAACAGCGCTATGCGGGGTTTGGGCTTGCGCGTAATCTTATCCAAAAACCGGTTCCCACTTTTTGGGATCACGCTTACTTGAAGCTCGCATTCAGCGGATCCATGGCGATGGCGCCGCCGAAAAAGCTGCGGCCGCTATCGAGCGCCGTCACCGTTACGGCGGCCGGGCTGAACAGCATCGGGTCGATCTTGTAGAAATCGCCGTCGACGGATTTGAACACTTCGGCGAAGGGCTTGCAGAAATCTTTTGAGGCGCTGCTGGGGAGCGTTTTGGCCAGATTTTCCGCATCCGCATCCGGCCCGGTGACAAACAAGTGCACGCGGCCGCCGTAAATGATCGCGTCGTTGGTGCGGCCCATGGCGGTGACAAAATCCGGCGACGGCGGGGCGAACGGCGCGGCGCCCATGCCGTCGACGATGCGGTCGAGCGGGAATTTCAGCTCATGCGCCTTGTGCAGCGCGACTTCGAGAACCCGCGCGACCACCTGAAACGAGCCCGCGAGGCTTTGCGTCGGCGCATAGATAAACGTCAAATCCTTCGGCGCGAGGCGGCATTCATCGGCGATCTGATCGACAAGCGGCGGCGGCGGCGGATTATTGGATTCCACCACAAAAATCGCGCGTCCCGCCTGATCGCGATAGCCGAGTTCCGCGAACAGCGGCTCCTTCGCGGCGACGGCCCGGCCTGGTCCGGAGCCAAGCACATAATAGTTTTCGTCGCCCTCTGAATGCGACATGGCCCAGCCTGCATATTGGCCGCCAAGGCACGCGAGCACCGGATGCGAGGACTGCACCTCCACCGTCCATTCCCAAGGCGACGCCGCAGCCGATGTCGAAAGCGACACGCGCCCCAGTCCGCCCATGCAAATCTGCGCGATCCGCAATCCAGCCTCAATCCCGCCGCGCGCGCACGCGCCCGCATCAATCAGCGTCTGCCCGCGCATACCTTTTTTCACGTTGAGGCGCAGCAATGTCGCCCGTGCAATCAGATCATCGACCAGTGGCGCAGCCAACGCATTCAAACTGATCGCCCCGTATTTGGCGCTAATCATTTCCAGCCCTCTCTCTTTTTTTATTTATTGTAGTAAAGGCTTTGCGCGAAGAGCCCCCGCTCGGCGCAAACCTGTATACATTGGCTGAGAGTCTCGCCGTTAGCAAGCACCGTACACAAAGGCTGGTTGCGGCGTATTTTCGTTCCCGGCTGCGGTCGGTCTTTCAGCCAGTTGGGTGGCTCGGGTATAGCGGGCGCGATGAGATCCCCCCGATCCGCATAAACCACGGCGGACGCCGAGGCGTAGTCCACGTGAAAATGCTTTGGCTCCCATTGCCAAATACGCCCAGCAGGCCGGAGATGCTGATCGAAAAGCTTATTCACATCGTTGTCGAACAGCTCCAGCGTCGCCCCCGGCCGGGGATTTATTTCCAGCAGCCAGACGTTTGAGCCATCGACCATAAAATCCGCACTGTTTAAACCGCGCAGACGAAAGTATTGAGCAAGGCCCCTGACAGCGCGATCCACGGCTTGCATTTGCGTTGCTGTAAGCGATGCAGGTTGAGCCGCCCCTCCATATCGGAAGGGCTGGTCGAATGTGGCCGCAACCCACTGTTCGCTGTAGCCGACGACTCCTGTTGCTCCCCCATCGCCAATAAAAAGGGCGGAAACGGCTCGCCCGGTTATTTCTCTTTGATAATAGGCGCCATCGCGCGCTGGCTGAACCAACACACGCCGGATATGGCCGCCGCCCGCGCCGCCAATCCGCTTTTGCAGCCACCCGTCTCCGCCAGGAGGATTGGCCCGCGCGGTTTCCGGGGTCAAAATGCCGAGATCGCGGCAAACTTCGGCGAGCACAAATGGATTTTTGACGAGGCGCACGATCTCCGGCCGGTTGCCCGCCAACTCCCACCGCCCGTTAGGGTTTGTAAGTAAATCCGGCTCCGCCTCGAAGCCGCCGCCATAGACCAGCTTTAGCGGCTCCTTGGACGAAACCTCATCGGCCATACCGTTCAAACTATGGACGAACGAATCCTCATCAAACCCACCGCTGAGATCGCCCGTGACTTTGCGATTCGCGGCGCTCGCGGCGATTGTATCCTCATCTCCAAATAGGTCGGCAACATAAGGCGAATACCCGGAGCGACGCGCAGCCTCAGCCAGCGCGCGGCCTGAAAAGGCAGCTATCAAGATCGGTTTTTTTTGATCCGAGCCCACTCTAAATTGCGGTTAAAATCCTGTTAACCGGCTCATTTTTCCGCCTCAGTTGCGACAGTCTCAGGCGTTATGTGGTATTCTAAGTCCGTTGAACACCAAGTGATGTTGTCGTCTGGCATAACGGATGTAAATAAGGGTATTCTGGCATCTATCTGTTTTTTGCCGTCCAAAGCTAGAAGTCGCGCGTGTCCAGCCCAAAAATCACATTTTCTATTAAAAACCATCGGTAGCTGTCCGTTTTAAATGGAAAACTCGTCTACAGATATACCGCTTGCCCGGGGTCCATTGATACAGAAGTATTTGACATCCGAACTCACTAAGTCCTTTACACGGAAATACCCCTTTTCGCTAAAGGCGTTGTAAGTTTTTTTGAAATCTCTATATTCGAACGATCAGAGTGGGCTGGGCAGTAGTCCGTAATGCTGATGCATGTATAGAGCGACAGCAGTACAAGGAATGATCCATACAGCATAAATCGAGTTAACTTGTATATTTTTCGCACGTCATCTCTAATGCTGTTTGATAACGCTTCTTTATTTGCGCCTGCATTTGAGGCTTCAGACGTCAGGTGTCGATGGTTTTCGCCAGTTCGTAGGCGTCGCGGAAATCGAGCGTGAGGATTTCGCCGGACTCGATCATCTTGCGGAACAGGCCGGATTGCGTCTGATATTTCACGTTGCCGATAGCCAGCGCGCCAAGGCCGACCGCCTGGCCGTAGCCTATGGGCTTGCCATTATCGAACAGCTCCACGCCCTCGACGCCGAGCGGCGGTACCGCGTTCACATCGCCTGCGACCAGTAAGTTCCGGCAATTTCTTAAGTTATCGGCGGAGAGCACGCGGCGTCCGGCGGCGGCGCAGGCGAGGATAACTTCGGAACCCTCGGCGAGCGCCGTTTTCAAATCCTCGGTTGAACCGTCATCGCCCTCGGTTGTCACGCCAAAGCGGGCTTTCATATCGTCTGCAGCTTGGCTAACGCGCGCCGCGCCGTCATGGCCCGCGAGCTTAACAATCGCGCCTTCAGAAGCAGCGATTACAGCCGAGCAGAAGCCAACGACGCCCGTCGCGCCGAACACCGTCACGCGCACGCCCGACAGGCCGCGATTGAACCGCTTCTCCAGCAGCTTCTTGGTGCACGCGACCATAGCGGCGGCGGTGGTGAACGATCCCGCTGGATCGGCGAAAATGGAAAGCTGGAAGGGCGGCACCATGGCGTCCTTCGCCTGCTGAACCATGTCGAGCGCCTGAATCGTGTTCTTACCCGCAATGAACAGCCCGGTGCGTGGCCCATCCGACGGCGCGCGCGAGAAAATTGCATCCTGCGTGAGGGTGCGAACTTCCTCCATCGTCACGTTCGTATAGGGGATGCAAGCGTTGAAGCCCGCGTCGAGCGCCATATTCACATCGAACGGGCTCATGTGCTTCAACGGCGTAATCATGTGCAAAATGGCGGGATTGGTCATTGCGGCGCTTTCAATGCTGACGTTGTTATTTCAAGGCTTCGGACTTTACGATCTCGGAAGGCCTAAACGCGGTTTGCCCAATTTGTATTTTCGCGCCCGTGTTGCGGCCTGTGCAGATGAGGAAGCGCAAATGCTCATCAACGCCCCAGCGCCGTTTGGCCGCCTCCATGACAGTTTGCGCATGTTCGCTGGAGACGAGAAAGGCAAACCCGGTCGGCCCCCACGATGTTTGTCCGACTCCGTTTACTCCAAGCTCTTCCAGCCAAGCAACCACTTTGGCGACGCTTGGGCTGGTAAAGCGCCGGTCGTCCTGATAAGGCGCGAAATAATCGCCCATGCGGCGCTGCAACTCCGCGACCGCGCCGCCGAAATCGGCAATGTTTTTCTCGGCCAGCGCAGGTAGCGCCTGCATGAGCATAAGACGGCACATATCCGCCGCCATGCTTGCGGGTGCAGGCGGCAACGCCTTGAATGCGGAGGTCTCGGCCTCGCCTGACCTGCCCGTCATGGAGGTGTCAAAAATCAGGAGCACGCGCCATTCGGGCGGAAACGGCAACCGTGCAATCACGGGCGGCAGCGAGCCATCCGGCCCCCGCCCACCGTCCAGCACCACGCCGCCGCCATCGAACACGCCAACGCCAATGCCGGAACGATTGCCGCGATCCAGCAGCTTGGCGATGTCGCGCGCAGCCATGGGCAGCTTTTCGAGCGCGGCGAATGCGGCACCCGTCGCCAGCGCCAGTTGCGTGCCGGAGCCGAAACCAATGTGGCTCGGAATGGCGCGCTCAACCGTGACGCGATAGTTCGGCCGCCGCCCGAAATGCGCGGCCAGCGCCTCAAGAAAGCGTTTCACCCGCTCGCCCTCAGGGCCGGATACGCTTAAAGCGTCGGCGCGGGCGAGGCGGAGTTTGGTGGAGGGCCGGTTCAGCGCGAGGCCCATGCTGCCGAACTTGCGGCCGAGCCCGAAATTCAGGTCGAGAAAGCCCAGATGCAGCCGGGCTGGCGCTTTTACAGTGACGTCATCCATGACAGCTTCTTTCGCGCGCTCAATTCAGCGCATGGCGGTCTAGCAACATACACAGTATAGTATGGCGCTTGTTCTAGTTGAGAAAATGATCATGAGCGAAAAAACACCTGAGAAAACGTACTCGCCGGAGGAAATCGCGGCCAAACTCGCCTTGCTGCCTTATTGGAAGCTGGAGGATGGCTGGATAAAGCGCACCTACCGCACGCATAGCTGGAAAGGCACGCTGATGGTGATCAACACCGTTGGCCATCTTGCCGAGGCGGCGTGGCACCACCCGGATATCACCGCATCCTACGCCTGGGTAGAGGTGCGCCTTTCCACACATTCGGCAAAAGGCATAACTGACAAGGACTTTGAACTGGCCCGCAAGATCGAGGATGTAGTGGGCTGGCAGCCCGCGACGGAAGGCGGATCACTGGAAGGCACGCCGGAAAAGGACGCGCGCTTCTCCTATATTAAGTACGACTAAAGCGAGACTTAGATTTACTTAGGCGAGTGTTGTCACGAATGAGGTTGACGCTCTCAAACTTTCGGTTTAGCCGAGCGGGATGACAGCATTCATCAAAGGCGCGCCCGCTAGTCTCGATGCGGCGCTGGATCGCGCAGGCGATATTTTGCGGGCCGCGAAGTCGCCTGTTTTTGCGGGCGCGGGCGCGGACATTGCGGGCGCTCGCTCGGCTTTAAGCCTTGCGCAAGCCATGGGGGGCGTATTCGATCTGGGCGACGCCGCGCAGGAGATGCGCGCGATGCAGGGGCGCCGCCTCATGTACACAACGCCGCGCGAAGCGAAAAGCCGTGCGGATGTAGTCCTTGCCATCGGCGAGGAAGCGGCGCGTTATGCGGCAAAGCATATGTCCAAGCCGCCGAAACTGGGGCGCGAAGGCTTCAAGGCCGCGCCGCGCATTATTTTGCACGCGGGCGCCGGGCGTGAAACTATCGAAGGCGGAAAGACGATCGAGGCGTCACTAGAGCGTTTGCCGGGTGTCGTAGCCGCTCTCGCCGCCGCCGTGAAGGGCGCACCTTTAACTGGCTATGCCGGACTGTCGTCGGACGATTTCAAGGCGTTCGCCGAGATATTGAAAACCGCGCAGTTTGGTGTCGCCGTCTGGTCGCCTGCAGATCTCCATCCGATGGCCGCCGAGGCGCTGATGATTTTGGCCGAGGCACTTAACGCCGCCACGCGCTTCACGTCTCTCATGCTGGCGCAGGGAGATAACGCACGCGGCATTGCCGATGTGGTCGTGTGGATGACGGGGTTTCCAGGCCGTGTCAGCTTTGCGCAAGGTTCAGCGGAATACGATCCATGGCGGTTTGACGCCTCGCGGCTGGTCAACTCCGGCGAGTGCGATGCGGCGGTGTGGGTCTCGGCCTTCCGCGCTGCCGCTCCGCCATGGACAGGCGCCCCCCCGCTGATTGCGCTGACCGGTCCGGGCGCCGCGTTCGCAAAGCCGCCAGAGGTGCATTTCAACATCGGCAAGCCCGGCGTCGATCATTCGGGCGAATATTATGATGCTATGGCGGACGGGCTAATCTCCGCCGCGGCAGTAAAATCCGACAAGTTGAGCGTAGCGGCGGTGCTGGACGCGCTCGCCGTGCGGGTGGAAAGGCGGGCCGCGTGATCCATCTCAAAGGCGGCCGCGTCATTGACCCCGCCAACAACCGCGACGGTGTGGGCGATGTGTTCATCGCGAATGGCCGCATTGCTGCGCAAGGCGAATCTGCAAAATACGAAACCATTGACGTTTCCGGCAAAATCGTCATGGCGGGCGGGATTGACATTCACTCGCACATCGCGGGCGGCAATGTGAATGCGGCGCGGCTGATGCTGCCCGGGCCATATGGCGCGCAGGAACCGCCACCCCACGGCCAGCGCTTTGCCGGCGTGTGCTATCCTGCGTCCGAAACGGGGCGGCTTTACGCGCAAATGGGCTTCACGACCGTGGTCGAACCGGCGATGAACCCGGCTGGAGCGGTACGCACTCACCTCGAACTCGCCGACATCCCGTACATCGACCGTGGCGCGCTGGCGATCCTCGGCAACGAAGATTTCCTGCTGCGGCTCCTGCGCGAGGCGCCGGACGGCGCGCTGCTGAGGGATTACGTCGCCTGGGCGGTGCAGTCCACCAAAGCGCTTGGCGTCAAAACCATTAACCCCGGCGGGGCGGCGGCGTTCAAGGAGAATGTGCGACAGTTTAACCTGGACGATGTGGTTCCGTCCTATGGCTTGTCCTCGCGCACTATTTTTAACGCGCTGCAGCACGCGGTGCATGAGTTGGGGATCGCTCACCCGCTGCATTTGCACACCAACAACCTGGGGATGCCGGGCAACATCGACTCCGTGCTCGACACTATCAAAGCCTCGCAAGGCTTGCCGCTACACCTCGCACACGTGCAGTTTTACAGTTATGGCAAAACTAAAAAGGGCGGCTTTGCATCCGAAGCCGGACGGCTGGCCGAGGCTGTGATCGCCAACAAGAACATCACCGTGGACATCGGCCAGGTGGCGTTTGGGCAGACCATCACCATCTCATCGGATGTGCTGCGCCAGTTCTCCGCGCGCGAATTTGCCAACCCGAAAAAGTGGATCGTCTGGGATGGCGACGGCAATGGCGGCGGCATTTTGCCGTATAACTATCGCGAAAAGGATGCGGTCGCCGCGCTGCAATGGGCGATCGGGCTGGAGCTGTTCCTACTCATCGACGACCCGTGGCGCGTGTTCTTCACCACCGACCACCCGAATGGCGGGCCATTCACCGGATACCCGAAAATCCTGCATCTGCTGATGGACGCAGGCGAGCGCGCACGTTTCATGGACACGCTCCCAGCCAAAGCGTTCAAAACCAGCATCCTCAAAGACCTGAAGCGCGAATACAGCCTTAACGAGATCGCTATCATGACGCGCGCGGCGCCCGCGAAGCTGCTCGGCGCAACAGATCGCGGGCATCTGGGCGAGGGCGGCGTTGCCGACATCTCGATTTACACAGAGCAGGCAGATAAAACCGCGATGTTCGCCGCGGCCGATTATGTCTTCAAAAACGGCGAGATGATCGTGAAAAACGGGGCGGCGCTGGGCCGTCGCATGGGGCAAACGCTGACCGCGAAGCCGCAGTTCGACCGCCGCATAGAGGCGCGTTTGCAGCCATATTACGATGAGCAATACGGCGCGCGGCCCGATATTTTCGCCGTGCCGGAGGCTTTCGCGGGCGCCGTCTCGCCGTTTAAGGAGGCGGGCCGCGCATGAGCTTCAACAT
>Ga0163154_10000256_pt1 | contig 80076 bp, 69 predicted proteins | sample OliLakLV19MP9P1_FD_148649 | JGI IMG/M metagenome (GOLD analysis project Ga0163154, IMG submission 148649) | Freshwater microbial mat bacterial communities from Lake Vanda, McMurdo Dry Valleys, Antarctica - Oligotrophic Lake LV.19.MP9.P1 | ecosystem: Environmental > Aquatic > Freshwater > Lake >... | reverse complement strand
GGTTGACAATAGACCACTTTGTAGTGGATTTTGGTCGTGATCTTCGTGCCACGAAGTTCTTTATGGACATCTAAGGCTTATATAGGGTCATAACCCAGTGAAGATACCGCGATGGCTGAGTAGTTACGATTTTCAGCACAAAGAACGCAGAGGCACGCAGAGGGAAAAACCGTTTTTCCCTCTGCGCACTCTGTGTTACGTTCTATTCATTTACAATTAGCACCGTGACCATGCCGAACATCCCATCGCGCGACTCGGCGTGGCTCAGGATGTGGCAATGGAACGCCCATACGCCCGGTTCGGTACAGTCCACAATCACATCGTAGCGTTCGCCCGGCGCAATATTGATCGTGTCGCACATATAGGGGACGGGTAGATTGAAACCGTCCTTTGCGAAGACCATTTGCGGGATGCCGTGCAAGTGCATCGGATGAATCATCAGCCCCTCGTTCATGTAGCGCACGCGGATTTTATCGCCGCGATTGGCAACAATCGGCTGCGTGGACGGGAATGACCGACCATTGAGCGTAAAACCGAGCGACGAGTCGTTCAAGACCATAATGTAGTCGGCGGTCACCTGCGGTTCGCGGCTCTTGTCACGCGGCTCGATGATGAACGCGCCCAACAACCCGCGCGTGGTCTGTTCCGCCGAGTTGTGATGCGAGTGGTACATGTGCGAGCCATAATTGCGCGTGCGAAATTCGTAGCTAAAGGTCATGCCGGGCTTGATCACGGGCTGCGTGATGAACGGTACGCCATCCATCGCGTTGGGGATGAGCAAGCCGTGAAAGTGGATCGCCGTACTCTGCGTCATCTCGTTGGTGACATTCACGCGGACGGTATCGCCCTCCGTGACCTTGAGCGTCGGACCCGGCACCATGCCGTTGTAAGCAAAGGCGGGATAGACGATGCCGGGTGAAGTCTCCCAATCGATCTCTTGGCAGACGATATCGAATACCTTGACCTCGCCATCGAGCGTCGGCTCAATCGCCGGACGCCAGAAATCTGGCTCTTGCCCCACATGATCGAGAAACGCCTGCACGCCCTCTTGATGATGCAAATCCATCGCATCCGCACTGGAATGATCCATCGGCGTCATAGTGGGTTCGTGCGTCATTTCTTGCGCTCGGACGGGTTTTCCCGACGCGATCCCCGCGCCTACCCCAGCCGCGCCCACACCTGCCAATTTAAGAAAATCACGACGCTGCATGACATACCCTCATTCTGATTGTCTTTACCGCTGTAAGTTGCCCCTATCTTACGTTTGCAGCTTGCGCGCCGTCAGGAACGTTGATCATCCTTTATCAGTGACAGCTATCACTAGAGGTCATCAGCCAAGCTGACGATAATCAGCAATAGAATGACTTTCAGTCAAAGGATTCGCTGTGAATCAACGTCAATATGATTATCTCATCCTGCCCGTGACGATGGCGGCGCTGGTGGTAGGCGTGATCTTGTCAGTCGGGTTGATCGCCCCCGCGCAGCGGTCATCCGCGCCAGCGATTGAAGTGACACGCTATCTAACGCCCGTACCAACCGCCGTCGCGCAAGTTCCCGACGCGAATATTGCCGCCAACACGGGTGGACAAACGGTCGCCTTCGACGCCATCGCTGTCGAAAATGGTCGGTCACAGTTCCAGACGACCTGTTCTGCCTGTCATGGCTCGAATGCGCGCGGCATTCCGGGCTTGGGGAAAGATTTAGTTCAAGGGGAATATGTCAAAAGCGTGACCGATGAGGAATTGGCGCAGTTCATCATCGTGGGGCGACAAGCATTCGATCCGACGAACACCACGGGCGTTATCATGCCCGCGCGCGGCGGCAATCCGATGTTGACCGACGACAACATCCGCGAAATCGTCGTGTATTTGCGCGCCACCGCCGCCACCGAACTAGGGAACGCCCCTGCCGAAGTGACGGGACGCCCCGATACCGTGCTGGCGCAGCCCGCCGCCGATTTTGTGCTGCCGCTGATCGCGTTAGGCTTCGACACGATTGAAGAACCTGCCGTCGCCCCCTCGGATGCGATAGCGGATACGAGTGCAGCCACCGAAATCATCCCGCTGACCGACGCGGCGCTGGCATACAATCTATCCTGCGCGGGCTGTCATGGGCTGAATGGCGAAGGCACGCCGAACAATGGTACGCCGCTGGTCGGAAACATGCTGCTGCAATACTCGCCGGACGCCGTGATTACGCTTCTGACGCACAGCCAGCCGCCCATCGATCCGCGCGTCGATTTCCCGCATCCGATGAACGGCGATTATCCGACGCGGACGGACGCCGAACTGCGCGCGCTGGTCGATTACGCGCGGACGTTGGGACAATAAACCTCAACTCTACATCCCCTCCCCTTGTGGCTGAGGGGATTTTCGCATCATTATGAAATAATTAAAGTGACACATATTTTATTTACCCCCTTCTCCACATGGAGAAGGGGGTCGCGCTCCGCGCGGGGTTTGAGGTTAAACGACGAACGCGCCGTCTTTGTAGAACAGTTCCCCATCGACGTGGATTTCTGCGTCGCGGCGCATGTCACAGATCATGTCCCAATGGATCGCGCTCTTGTTGACGCTGCCCGTATCCGGGTAGCCGTTGCCGACCGCCATATGAACGGTGCCGCCGATCTTCTCGTCGTAGAGGATCATGCCGCTGAACTGCTGGATGCCGAAGTTCGTCCCAAACGCGAATTCGCCCAAGTAGCGCGCTCCGGCGTCGGCGTCCAACTGGGCGTACAGCAAGTCCTGATTGGTGCGCGAATGCGCGTCCGTAACCTTGCCGTCCACGAATTTGAGTTCGATGCCCTCAACCGCGCGCCCCTGCACGATGGACGGAAAGCTGAAACGCACCCACCCGTTGACCGAATTTTCGACGGGTCCGGTGAAGATTTCGCCGTCCGGCATGTTGCGTTCGCCGCACGCATTGATGAACGTGCGTCCCGCGATGGACAGCGTAAGGTCGATATTTTCGCCCTTCAATGTGACCGACTGCTTGCCCTTCAGCCAATCGATCTTCTGCTGCTGCATCACACCGAGCTTTTTCCACTCGACAATCGGGTCATCCTTGTCCGCGAAGCACGCCCCGAACGCGAATGCCTCATATTCTTCGAGGCTCATGCCCGCTTCTTGCGCCAGTCCTTCAGTCGGAAACAGCGTCCCAACCCACTTGAACGCGCCCTCCGCCGCACGACGCATCCGCGTGTCGAGCCACGAGCGCCGCGCGGATTGGACTTTTTGCGTCCGTTTAGCGTCGATGTGGGTCATGGCGCGCGTGTTCTGCGGCGCACCCATGCGGATATACACATCGGCGCTATCGAGGTAGAGCGTCTGCGTGGGATCGAGCCATGCGATTTGGTCGTCATTGGCAGCGCGCAAGAATTGGCGCGTCATATAGTCATCCGACAGCATCAGCGTCGGATTGCCACCCGCCGCCAAGACTTGATCGTAGACCGCGCGGATCAGCGGCAGCGCGCCAACATCGCCCAGCACGCCGACCCATTCACCCGGCTTCACCGTCGTAGAATAATTGACCAGCACATCCGCCAATTTTGCAATTCGTTGATCAGCCATAATTTATCCCTTATACGAGCGTGCGCGCCTCTGCCAGCGCCCCATCGAAATTCACTTCATCGCCCATCTCGCGGACATATTCCGCCAACTGCACAACGTCGTTTTTGTCCACGACGAACACGGCGCGCTGACAGATGCGCAGATCGGAAACGTGGACGCCATACGCATCGGAGAAGTTCATATCTTTGTGATCCGAGAGCGTCGCCACGCGCTCGATGCCTTCGGCGGAACACCAGCGCGCTTGTGCATACGGCAAATCCGCGCTCACCGTCAACACAACCACATCTTCGCTCAACCCTGCCGCCTCTTCGTTGAAGCGCCGCGTTTGTGCCGCACACACGCGCGTCTCCAGCGAGGGGACGACGCTGATGATTTTGACCTTGCCCGCGTAATCGTTCAGCCTTTTGGGCGACCAATTGTTCGCTGTCAGCCGAAAATCAGGGGCGGCATCACCCACGTTCAACATCGCATTCTGTACCGCAAATTCCATCGAGCCAATCGTCATCCCTTGGCGCACCATACCGATATTTCCTCCACATTTGGCGTTTCGTCAAACGAAAACCGCACTTCCATCCCGTTTACGGCGCACAGTCTATCACGACGCGCCGCCGAACCGCCATAGACCGCCGACCATCGTCCCGATCACATTCATCGAAAGCAAATCATCGGGCGCAAGAGCATACGGATCGGCGTCTACAACGACCAAATCCGCCAAATAGCCGGGCGCGAGCTTGCCTAAGCGGTCTTCCATGCCTGCCGTATATGCGGACGCGAGCGTGTACGCGCGCAGCGCCTCGTCAACGCTGACTTTCGCGGCGGGCGTCCAACCAGCGGCGTTCGGCGTGCCATCCGCGCGGCGGCGCGTGACTGCCGCATGGACGCCGCGAATCCAACCAATGTGATCGTAAGGCGCGTCCGATCCGAACGCCACGACTACGCTACGATCCAACTGCAAGCGCGGATTGTACGCCCATTGGACGCGCTCCGCGCCCCATACGCGATCCGCGATCTGCCAGTCCGAGGTCGCGTGAATCGGCTGCATCGACGCGATCAAGCCGTACTCCGCGAGGCGATCCACGTCTGCCGGATGGATGATCTGTACATGCTCGATGCGGTGACGACGTGAGCCGCGCGGAATGCCCAATTCGACTTCACGCGCGCGGACGCGCTCGAAGGTGTCTAACACATCATGCACAGCGCGATCGCCGATAGCGTGGATTGTGGTCGGCAGTCCGGCGGCAGTCGCGCGGAGTGCCGCCTCGATCATCGTTTCCTTGTCGGTGACGACGATGCCCAGATTGCCCGGATCATCCTCAAACGGCGCCAGCATCGCGGCGGTGTGCGCGCCAATCGAGCCGTCCGCGAATAACTTGAGCGCGCCAATGCGCAGCCAATCATCCCCGAAACCAAAGCGCAAGCCCAAGTGCAGCGCCGAGTCGAGGTAGGCGACATTGATATTCTTTAGTACGCGCAAACCGAGTTCGCCACGTTCGCGTAAGACTTGCAGCGCCGCCAGCGAGTCTTGGTTGTCGAAATCGTGAACGCCCGTCACACCAAGCGCGTGAACGACGGTCTGCGCCGCTGCCATCGCGTCCGCGAGCTGATCGACCGTGAGCGGCGGGATCAAGCTGCTCACGCGCTCCATCGCGTCCCATTCGAGCAGCATCCCCGTGAGATCGCCGGACGCATCGCGGACGAACGCCGCGCCAAACGTGTCAGGTGTATGGCGGTCGATGCGCGCCAACTGCATCGCTAAGGTGTTCACCCAAGCGTTATGCCCGCTCCGTCCACGCAAATAAATCGGATGATCGGGCGCGACGGCATCGAGATCGCGCGCGGTTGGGAACGCTTCGCCCCACGCATCATGCGACCAGCCAAAGCCTGTGATCCATCCGCCGCGCGGCGTCGTGTGTGCGCGATCCGCGATTTTGGCAAGCGCATCAGCTTTCGTGCGCGTGCCATCAAGGTTGACCTCGCGCAGTGACTCGGCGAAGCGCCCCCAATGGACATGCGCATCGGTCATGCCGGGCAAAACGACGCGCCCATGCAGATTTTCGCGCGTCGCGCCGGGCAAAACCGGCATGTCGGCATCCGATCCGATGGCGATTACGCGCCCATCGCGGATAGCAAGCGCCGTCGCGCGGGGTGTGCGCGCGTCAAACGTGATTATGCTGCCGTTGTAGAGGATGCTATCCATAGGTTGTCGTCCTCAAAATAAACACAAAAGACGCAAAGAAAGCAAAGGACACAAAGTTAAACCAAGATTCTTTGCGCGCTTTGTAACCTTACGCCCTCGCGTAGCATTTCAATCTATCAGCGCGGCGCGCACTTCATCTGGCGTTGGCGTGCCGTCGAGCAGATTGCGCGTGACCGCCGTCGCGCCCAACTGTGCCGCTAGGCGGATCGCCCGCGCAAAATTGCCATCGAAGCGATGAAGCCCGCCGAGCAACGTCGCCGCAAAGACGTCGCCCGCACCCGTCTGGTTGACGACTTCGACATGCGGCGTATCGTAATCCGTCGGAACGCCCTTGAAATAATACGTCCCGCCCTTTTCGGCGCGCGTCACGAACAAATGGCGCACGACGGCGGCGATCTCCGGCTCAAGCTGCGGCGACTCAATGATATCTTCTTCGCTGAAGACAACAATATCGATCTGCTGGAGCGCGTCGGCGTCGAACCAACGTTTGAAACGAACGCGCCCATCGTCGCCCCATGCGCGGAGCAACCCTTGCAGTGTCATGAGAATCGTGCTTTGTGGAAAGCACACCGCCAACGCGCCCGGATCATATTCATCCGCGATGGGTGCCAGATGGACAAGCGGCGCAGCGATAAACGACGCGGGGATATGTTCCGGCAGCAGCGGCGCGGCGACTCCGCGCACATACTGGACGCGCCCTGTCGGCGGATACAGATTTTCGTAGGTCGTCGTCTGGGCAGCGGGCAAGTTCACCCATTCGCACACGAACGGCTGAAAATCGTGGGCTAAGGGTTCGTCCACCGCTGTGCTGGTCAAGACGCCAACATTGAAGCCGAACGCCGCCGCCGTCCGCGCCGCATACGAAACCGTTCCCCCCGCGATCCGTCCCTTCGGCGTCAGATCGGCGGTGATGTGTCCGATCAGGGCATAATCGATGCTGGCTGGCGCATCGCCCATTACGTCAACGCTTTGGGGACGATGGTGACTTTGCGCGTCTCGCCCTCTCCGATGCTTCGTGTCTCAACGTCGGGGTGTCCGCGCAGCGCCAGATGGATGATGCGACGTTCATGCGGGGGCATCGGTTCAAGCGTCATAACACGCTTGGCATCCAATGCCTCTTGCGTCATGCGCAGCGCCAACTCCTGAAGCTGCTGCCCGCGCCGCGTTTTGTAGCTCTCGACATCGACGATCACATCCGAACGCCGCTGCAATTCGCGGCTCGTAATCAGGCGTGTGATATATTGCAGCGCCGCCAATGTCTCGCCGCGTCGCCCGATCAACTTATTCGCCAAGCCGCCATACACATCCAAAATCCACGGCGCACGCCCGCTTTGATCATCGGCTTGCGACCGCTTGACGACGATGCGCGCGCGCACATCGATACGTTCTAACAGTTCGTTCAAGACGACCTTGCCGATGGCGACTTCATCATCGAAGTCAGCCTCCAGCACTTCGCCCTCTTGTGCATTGAACGGCAAACTGGGGTCTTCGTCCACATCGAAGAACTGCGCCATTTCTTCTTTTGGGGCGCGTGGCGGACGCTCACGCCGCGCGAATCCACCTGCTTCTAAGGTCTTCTCGGTGGCATTCCGCTCCGCAGGGGGCGGACGATTTCCAGCCGAACGATCACCACGCCCACCTTGTCCAGTGTTCCGCCCGCCCCGCTGTCCATCACTGCGTTCTCGACGCGGAGGGCGGTCGCTGCGCTCGCTGGAGTCCGGCGCACTCGACGTTGGAGCGCGCGAACGATCAGGCGCGCGCGGCGGTTCGGGCATGGGCGGCATGGGGACAACGATGCGCTGCACGCGGACGCGCGCTGGACGCGCTTCTCTGCCAAACATGGCGGGGGATGGGTCTTCCAAAACTTCTACGATCACTTCAAACGGGCGCGCGTCGAGCGCGGCAAGCCCGTTGGATATCGCTTGCTCGACACTCGCGCCGCTCACCTCAATGGTGTTTTCTGGGCTGGGGTTCATCGCTAACTTGACCTCGACATGAAAGGCAGCGCGGCGGGTCGGTCACTTACCCGACGCCGCCGCACAGTGTACCGAGAAATCTATTTTGGTTTGCCGGGCTTCGGCGCGGCTTTACTTGGACGTGATGGCGACTGGCGCGAAATCATATCGCGCGTGTTCCCGTTTCCAGAGACACGGGGCTTGCCGCCCCCACTCTTGGTCGTTGCCACGGGCGTGATGCGTTTTGGCTTGCCGTTTGCGGTGGTTGTTTCTGTCACCGTCACCGTCTTGAGGCTGCCCGTCACGATAGCAGGCTGCGCGCGTCCAAACAGATTGCGGAAATTCGCGCGCCCCATCAAGGTGTATTGGAAAATCTGGATCAGGTTGGAGACGATGAAGTAAATCGACAAGCCAACCGAGAACGACAGCGCGAAGAAGCCGTACATCAACGGCATGATCGTCCCCATCGACTGGCTCATCGCCTGTGCTTGGTTCGGCTTGCCATCTTCCGTCGGCTGCGGCGGCGGCATCGAGATTTTGAACGACACCCAGGTTGTGATCATCGTCAGAATCGGCAGCGACAGCGAGATGATCAACGCCAACGTCGAAGGCGGCGCGCTGATCGGCGGCGGCTGCGTCAAGTCCAACCCCAACCACAGCGGATTGAGCGGGATCGCCTGATCCAAACCGGGAATGAGCAACCGTCCGGTCAAACCCATCAACTGCGTGGGCTGGGCTGCCAGCGCGTAGTTGATCGCCTGATACAGCGCCAAGAAAATCGGGAACTGGATGAACAGCGGCAAACATCCACCCACCGGATTGACGCCATAGACCTTGTAGAGCGCCATCTGCTCTTGTGACAGCTTTTCGCGGTCGTTCTTGTACTTCTCTTGCAGCCGCTTCATCTCCGGCTGGATTTTCTGCATCTTCTGCGTGGAGCGAAGCTGCTGCGCGGTCAGCGGGTACGTGAGCATCTTGATCAGCACCGTGAAGACGATGATCGACAGCACCATATCGTTGAAGATGCTGTAGAAAAACGTCAATAGGGTGACGAACGGGTTGAGAATGAAATCCATACCAGTGACTCCCTAAAAATCGTACCGTCCGAGTTCGCCGCCCGTGTTCGCATTGAAAACAGCGAACTTCGGAGGGAGGATCATGGTCAAGACCACCAACGTCGATTGATCGATGCTGGGCAAGTCACCCGGCTCGAGCAATAGCATATCCGCCAACACTTCGCCGCCCGCTGTTTGCACCTCGATGGTATCGCCCGTCTCGCGGTTCAGCCAATACACATTGTGATCGCGCGACGCGATGATCAATTGATCGTCATGCACAATCGGCGCAGAACGGATCGCTTGCTGTGCAACTTGACGCCGCCACAGTTCGCGGAAGCCATCTTCCTCGACTGCCAGCGCGTAGACGAAGCCTTTGGTATCCGCCGCATAGAGCGTCAGATCGCCGTTTTCTTCGGTGGCAAGCGCGGGTGTCCCCCAAATCCATTCTTCGGCACCCGTAAACATCCCCGTGACCTGTCCATCGAGCGTAATCCGCGCGACATTGCCATCGAAGCTGCCAACGTAAAGGTTGCCCTCGTACAACAGCGGCGTCGCGCCAACCGCGCCCTCAAGATCGACCGTCCAAACTTCTTCGCCCGTGAGCGCATCGACCGCATAGATGAAGTGATCCATCGACGCGACGATCAGCAGATTTTCCTCTGGCACATACAACGGCTGTGTCCAAACGCCGCGCTGCGTTTCCAGCGTCCAAGCGACCGAATAATCATCGCGGTGCAGCGCCACGAGATTCAACTCGCTGAACGGCACATAAACCATTTCATCGGTCAAGACGGGGTTGCCAGCGATATGACCGCCAATTTCGCTGCGCGTCTCATCAATGCGGGCGGCGGCGATATCGACTTCGACCAGCTTCTTGTTATACGATGCGACCAAAAACGTGTTTTCGTCCAAACGCATCGGCGCGGCGTAGAAGCAATCCGGGATACAGCGTCCGCCGCTCATCAGCGTCCACGTCCGCGCATTGCCCTGATCATCGCGGCGCGGCTGCCCTTCCCCATCCAACAGCGGCACGGGGCGAAAGTCGTCCGGGCTGATCAGCGCCAAACGATCATGGAACGAGATGGCGATCTGATCGTCGATGATGCTCAAATGTCCCCAGTTTGCATCGGCTGGCAAAGGGACACAGCCCGCCGCCACCCCGATCAAGCCCACCAACAGCAGCGCACTCAGCCGCCGTACTTTCGACAGATTCAATCCGATAACTCCCTCACCCTACGGAACGGGGTCGTAGCGGTCGCCACGATAAAACGGCTGACAGCGCCCCAATCGCTTCAGCCCCATCCAACCACCTTTGATCACGCCGTAGCGTTCAATCGCATGATACATGTAAACTGAACATGTCGGCTCGAACAAGCACGCAGACGGCAGCAGCGGCGAGATGAACCGCTTATAGAAACGAAGCAGTGCCAATGCCAACGATTTCATTCTGTTTCATCGTCTCGCACTAAACCCGCCTGACGAAATAACTGTGTAAGAGTACGATCTACGATGGTGAAAGGTTTCTCGACCATCGGTCGGCGTGCAATCACGACAATATCGTAGCCTGAGCGGAGTCGAGGATGCGCCAAACGCGCCGACTCGCGCAGCAGACGACGAACCCGATTGCGGATCGTCGCGCCGCCGAGCGACTTGCTGACAATGAAGCCGTAGCGGTTATGCGGCAGATCGTTAGTCAGCAAACTGAGGATCATCAGGGGATGCGCGCGCGTCGATCCGTGTTTGCGTAGTCGCTCGAAGTCGTCGCGCCGACAAAGCCGGAGATGTTTACGAAACATACAGTTCGCTGCATCTCCGTCTCACGCGCGCTGGTCGTGCCTCGACCGGCTGGTTCACGCAGCGAGGTCGCCCACACGACGCCATAATCTTTAGTGCGACTTCCAGTTGATCTTCTTGACGTGGACGGGCGTAACCGTCAATGTGTGACGTCCTTGCAGGCGACGGCGCTTCAACACATTGCGCCCATTTTTTGTCATCATGCGTTCGCGGAATCCATGCACGCGCTGACGGCGGCGGATTTTGGGTTGGTAAGTGCGCTTAGTAGACATGTCGTTCCTTGTTGAGTCGTTTGGAAATCGTGAGCCGTAAGTGTGACATACTCCCCCACCCAAAGGCAGGGGTTTCTACCGTCAACACGACTACGAGGGCGAACCCTCGTCTGATTGTCGCTCAAGTAGGGCGTCGATGCCCCGACGCGCATGACCATCAGTTCTCGATCTTGGGTTGTTTCAAATCTGACGCAACGCACGATCCGTTAGCGCCGCAAATTTGAAGTTGTTTAAGCGCCGCCCTAGACGAAAGCCAGCGTTTTACCATTCGTGAGACACATTGTCTCGTCGAATCGAGAGGCAATGTAATGCAAGTGCATGAGAAATGCAAGGGCAACGTGCGCTTTCATCCATGCGTTAAAGTGCAAAGTTTTCCCACGCCGGAAATCTGTACGAGACAGAAACTTGATGGTCGAGTAAACGCAGCGTGTGCGAGACTGTGCGGCGTCGCTATCATCCGTCCCCGCGTCGCCATTGCATTTTCTCTCACGATTGGACTATAATTGAACGGTTCGTTAACGCATCTATAACGCTTTTCTGACGTGCGCACAGAACCTGATTGATCGTGAGAGAGGTGGTGAAGCGTGATAGTTGGCAACCGTTGGGTTGAAAATGAGACGATCACCGACGACGCTATGGAATACCTGATGGGTATTCTACTGGAAAAAGAAGTTCCACTCAGCACGCATGACCTCGCGCTCGCCTTGATCGACCGCCGTCTGCAATCTGAACAAACAGCCCTACTCGACCGCTTCAAGAATGTGCGAATTTATGCACCCGCGCACAGCTACGATGCCGGACAGCGGTTGATGTTCACGACGCTGGATAATCGCATTGGCACGGTGCTTAGCACACGCGCAGGCGAAAGCCAAATGTACGGCGCGTTCACAGTGATCCAAGTCGAATTCGAGAACAGCAGCGATACACCGCGCGAATTTGCGTCGGCGCTCATCGGTGAACACGTTCTGAATGAACGACTGCAAGATGCGCCAGATGCAGGAATCGTGCTGCCAGGCATGGAACTGCCCTCAGCACAGGCGATCTTCGACGCGCACCGCCACGAATGGATCGAGCGCATGAACGACGCCCTCACCGCATCCGATGATCTGGTCAGCGTCGCGGGTAAATGGTTCCCGCGTAGTCTGATGTTGGACGTGAACGAGGGACACCTGAATCTGACTGAGGCGGTTCTCGATCTCGCGGACGGTCAGCCGATGTTGACGAGCGAAATTCTACGCGATGTGGGCGGCGTCGGCAAAGCCGATACCTCGCTGCAAGAATTTTGCCTCAACGACGCGCTCAACCGCGATTCGCGCTTCGATGAAGTGGGTCCCGTTGATACGGTCATGTGGTATTTGCGCCGACTCGAACCGCCGGAAGTGCAGACCACGCCGCCGATGCTGACCTACACCCCCATCGATTACGATCCAACCCTGCTCACGCCAGAGATGGAGATATTGGAACGTGAGATCGACGACGAATGGTCGTCAATCGACTTCCAGAGCAGCGGTGAAATCGATTCCGCCACCATACTGCTGATCTATCCGCATCGGCGCGTCGGCACGCTGCCGCTCAACCATGCGATGCAAAATATCTTCCCGACGGCGCGCCGTACCCCGCGCGTTTATGTCACCTTGATCGATGGACAGGACGGTGAAGAATTTACGGGTTGGGTCGTCCGCCAAGACCGCTACGTTTATGGCTTGAACAAGCTGTATCGCAAGCACAGCGTCCCCGTCGGTGCCAAGATGCTGGCGCGACGCAGCGATGAACCCGGCAAGATCATCGTCAACGTCCAATCGAATCGCAAACGGACGGAATATGTCCGCTTGATCGTCCCGAAAGAGGGGCAAATCACGTTCGAGGAACAAAAACGGTCTTTGAGCGCGGAATACGACGATCAGATCATCGTCGGCGCGGACGATATCGCTGCCGTCGATGCGCTGTTTCAAGCCACCAGTCAAGGGCGCAAGACCATGACCACACTTTTGCGCACACTGCTGGCGGAATTGGTGCGCGCGTCGCCACAGGGGGCTGTCCACGCCAAGACGCTTTACAGCGCCTACAATATCTTGCGCCGCTGTCCACCGGGCCCGATCTTCGCCGCGCTCATGACCGGGATGGATTTCGAGCATGTCGGCAATCATTACTGGAAATTGCGGGACTAACGCCCGCGAGAATTGGGATCGTCATGCAGTCGCCGCCTAGACCTAGCGTTGCACAGAAACCCACGCTCGATACGAAATACCGGATTGATTACACGTGGTGGGAACGCAACGAAGATTTACGAACTTATTTGCTCAGTCACCTGCCGACGGATGTGCGCGAACACCTCACCACTGTCGCGGATGGGCATGTGATTGACCATATCGATCCCAATACGGGCGAGGTGTTCCGGTTGGACGCGATCAGCATGGCAGTTCAAGACGCAGCGAAAGCGCCCGACTTCATCAACCCGTATACGTCGGTTGTGGACAGCATCTTTCGCGTGTTCTTGGCGAACAGCAACGCGCCGCTGACGCCGCGCGAACTCTCCGAACGCATTGGGCGTCCGGCGCAGACGATCCTCAAGACGTTGAGCGGTGGACGCATTTGGAAGGGCATCCGCCCCACCGAATGAAGCACAAGTTGAACAAGGATAGACGACGATGGGTCGTGTGATTAACACCGACAGCACAGGCAAAAATCGCAATCAGATGCTGCGTTCCATCGCGGAACTGCTGCGACGCTTGACGCAAAAGACGGAGATCGACAACGAGGCGCGCGATATGATGGCTGCGCTCATTCTCTGTCTGAAGGAAATCGAGGATGGCATCGAACAGTCCGCCGATGTGTGGGACAAGCGCGGCTATTACATGAAAGCCGACGAACTGCGGATGCGCTACGATTGGGTCAACCGGATCGCCGTCGAATTGGAACGCATTTTGTTCGCCGCGTCGTGGGACGCGCTGCCGGCGCTGTTGGTCAAACTCTTGACGTATGTCAGCGATATCAAAGTCACCAAACTGACGCGCAAAGACGATTTGTGGGACGGCAAATACGACGAATTGATCCGTCTGCGGTCGCCAGAGGCTTAACCACATACCAAAACGCGCAAAGTCGCTATCCCTCTCGACGCAGAGGGGGAGCGACCATTATCCAAACACGATGCCCAAATCGCGCGCCATCTGAATCATGTCGCCATTCGGATCGACGGTCTTGATCTGGATCGCGTCCTCCATCGGCACACTGACCAAATTCGTCCCTTGCAGCGCAACCATGTGTCCCCACTTGCCCGCCGCCACCAGATGCACGGCTGCCGTCCCGAAGCGTGTCGCCAACCAGCGGTCGCGCGGCGTCGGTTGTCCACCGCGCTGAACGTGTCCCAAGACTGTGACGCGCGCTTCGACATCGGCGCAATCGGCAATCAGATTGCCGACGCTGTAGCCGATGCCGCCAAGCCGCCCTTCCATGTCGCTCTTCGCGCGGATATAGAATTCTTGCGCCCCGCCTACTGCTGCCGCGCCCTCGGCGACGACGATCAGGCTGTAATGCCGCCCCGCCGCTCGCAGAGTCTTGATCTTGGCGCAGACCACATCAATATCGAATGGAATTTCTGGGATCAGAATCGCGTCCGCGCCGCCTGCGACGCCCGTCAAGAGCGCGATCCAACCCGCGTTACGCCCCATCACCTCCAAGACCATGACGCGATGATGGCTCTCGGCGGTGGTTTGCAGCTTATCGAGTGCTTCCGTCGCGGTAACAATCGCGGTATCGAATCCGAACGTCACATCGGTCTGCGCGAGGTCGTTGTCAATCGTCTTGGGGACGCCGACGATGTGCGCGCCCTGCGTGATGAGCTGATGCGCAATCGCCATGGTGCCATCGCCGCCCGCCGCGATCAGCGCGTCGATCTCCAACTCAGCAATCCGACGCAGCACCGCGCCGGACAAATCTTCGTATTCCACCGTGCCATTGGGCAGTTCGCGCAGTGGACGTTTGAGCGGATTGCCCTTGTTGACCGCACCGAGAACGGTCCCGCCGCGCGAGAGCAGATCGTGAACCACCGTTTCACTCAACGCCATGATCGGCGCTCCATTCAGCAAGCCATCGAAACCCTGGCGGATGCCGACAACCTCCCACCCATAACGATTGCGCGCTGCCAGCACCACCGCGCGAATAACCGCGTTCAAGCCGGGCGCGTCGCCGCCGCCCGTGAGAATCCCGATTCGTCGAATTGTCATCTTGCGTCCCCTGACCGTGCCGCGATTATATCAGCGCATCTTTGCGTTTAATGTTAAAATTACTGTTGGTCTCCGCGCAAGTGACGAGACTCACAATCGTTCAACCAGAGAGTCGACATGGCAAGAAAAGAAGCAAGAAAAAGCCGCGCCGAAGCGCGCGTCGAACGCCTGACATGGGCGATGTTGGTGTTGGTCTTCGTCGTACTGCAATTTATACCTGAGGGAACCGTTCTGCCCAATTTCATCGTCCCCGCAGCGTGCGCGATCATTCTGCTTGGATCGGGCTTCTACCAGTTCACGCGCAGTTGGCGCGTCAGCCCATTCTTGTGGATCGCGGGCGTCTTGATGGCGGTTGCGGCGGGCTACAGTGTCGGTATGAATCCGAGCGTCAATCTGGCGGGTGTGTCACTGCTGCTCACCTTCATCGTCATCGTGATGGGCATCGTTTTGGATGAGTCGTAGTTCAACAACAAAGATATTGGCGTAACAAATGGGTGTCGATTGTGCAATCTATCTGGATTGTGGCTTGACAGAAATGGGAATGTACAGTATTCCATGAGCATTGTCTTGTGCAAATTACCGAAGTCCGCCCATGAATGAGACCGATCTACGCATCACCGTCGAAGATGTTCGTAAACAGGCGCTGCCGCTTGGCACGCGCGTCCTCGCGGGCGATGCGCAAATGGCGCGCGCCGTCTCATGGACGACGGTGATCTACCCGGAGGACACCGTTGCCTCCAAGTCGCTGCAAAACGGTGAGATGATCCTCATGGCGGCGCTCGAAGGCGGCGTCCGACGACTGACCGATGTCGAGGTTGTGCGTTGGGCTTCCGACAACGGCGCGGCGGCGGTCGTCCTCAGCGAACCCCCGTCGCCGGGCGCGATTGCGGAAGCCAACGCCTACGCGATTCCGGTGTTGGCGCTGCCCGTCGGCAGCCGGATTCGCGTGGTCGAAAAAGCAGTTGTGAGCCTGTTGGTCGATCACAGAGGGCAAATTGAGCGGCGCGGAATGCAAATCTATCGTCAATTGACGCAGATTTCATCGCGCAACGAGGGGATGCCCGAAATCATCAGCACGATGGCGCGGCTGACCAATAAATCGGTCGTCATTCAGGACAAGCGGCTGCAAATCCTCTACAGTTCCGTTCAACCGCACTTCGTCGCCTATTGGGATGAAGTCGAAACCTTCCTGCGCAAACAGGACAATTTGCCGCTGGAATATCAAGATCGGATGCGCGTGAGCGAAGCCGAAAGCCCGGTCTTGCTGCAATCGCTGCCCACAGTCGGCTTGGCGCGGTTCGTCTCACCCGTGATCACCAAGGATATCGGGCGCGGTTATCTGTCGATCATCGGACGCGATATCGAATTGGACGATATCGATATGTTGGTCGTCGAACACGGCGCGGCGGCGTGCGCGCTGGAAATGGCGAAGGCAAAAGCCGTCAGCGATACCGAAAAACGACTGCGCGGCGCGTTCCTCGACCGCCTGCTGATGGGCGATGTCAGCCAGCAAGAAGCGACGCGGCAGGGTGAACGCTTCGAGCATGACATGGCGCGAACGCACGTCGCCGTTGTGGTGTCGTGGCACGGCGACAAAACGCCGTCGCTGCGCCGCCTAGAGACGATCATCAACAGCGTGGTCGTGGCACAGCACGCCAGCGCGCTCGTGTGGCAGCGCGAAAAAGAGAACGAAGTCCTGATCTTCCATGCTCCTGACGACCGTGACCCGATCACCGCCAGCATGAAGCTGGCAAAAAGCGTCAGCAGCGAGGTCACGCGCCAATTTCCGAGCGCGCGCGTCGTGATTGGACTGGGACAGCCCACGCGCGATTTGGGCGCGTGGCGGGGCAGCTACCGCGACGGACGACAGGCGCTCGAACTAGCGGCGCGGTTGCAAACGCCCGATCCGCTCTACATTGGCGATCTGGGCGTGTATCAACTGATTTTGAGTTTGAACGACCGAGAAAAGCTGATGGAATTTTGCGAACGAACGTTGGGTTCGCTGCTCAAATATGACAAGAGCCAGCAAGCCGACCTGATCAAGACCCTCGAAGCATTCTTTACCTGTCATGGCAACCTCAGCCAGACCGCTGATATGTTGATTGTGCATCGCAACACGCTGCTGTATCGTATGAACCGCATCAACGATATCGCGCAAATCGACCTGAATCGCCCCGAAATCCGCTTGGCGTTTCACTTGGCGCTGACGATTCGCCGCTTGTTGGCGTTCAACTAGGCGAGTTTGCACAAACACGCGCGGCAAATTGAGCGAGACAAATTATGTTTGTGTAATTTACCGAATAAATCTCGGTAGATTGTCCATAGACCACTTGCCATCGAATCCCTAAAATCTATACAGGTTTCTTGCCCTGAATTTTGTCGTTTCTCGACAAAACGATGCCCGAACCATCCACCTGTGTAAACTATACGAGAGGAACGCTGATGCAAAGCGATAATCCCACCCCCGACGTTCCCCCACTTCACCTTGAAGATACCCGCGAACGCGATGCGTGCGCGCTGATTTGTGCCGTCCGCAAAGGTGGCGAACCGACGCATGGCAATGTGAAACGCACGATTGAAGCCCTCACCCGCATGGGACACCGCACTGGCATCGTCGAGGGCGAAGGTGACGGTGTGGGCATCATGACCGATATTCCACGCCGCCTGTGGACGAAGGCGCTGGCACATAAGGGATTGCGCTCATCGCTGGCGGCGGATAATAACTTCTGGGTCGCGCACCTCATGATCCCGGCGCATGACCGCGACCGCACCAGCGAAGTCGTCGAAGCCGTCTGCCGCCGCATCGGAGAATCGGGCTTAGAACTGCTGATTGACCGTCCCGGCGTGACCAATTCCATCGTTCTCGGACAGAGCGCGCGCAAGAACGAACCCGTTTTCTGGCAGTTCGCCGGCATGAATGGGCGGATTCCGCTGGCATCGTTGGAACGCACGCTGTATCGGTTGCAAACCACCATCGAACGCGAAATGAGCATTCATTTCCCTTCGTTTTCCTCGCGCAGCGTTGTCTATAAGGTGCAGGGTACAGTCGAAATTCTGCGCCGCTACTATCCCGAACTGCGCGATCCCGAATATGCGTCGGGGATCACGCTCGGTCACGCACGCTACAGCACAAACACCAACCCGATCTTCGAGCGCGTGCAGCCGTTCAATGTGATGGGACACAACGGCGAATTCAACACCATTTCACGCTTTCGGCTCGAAGCCACGATGTTGGGCGTCGAACTCGATCCAGCGAACTCCGACTCGCAAGATGTGGATCGGATGATCGACGGACTCTGTATGCAGTACGACCTCGACTTGATCGAAGCGATGGAATATATCTTCCCGCCCTTCCAACACGACTTGATCGAGACCGCGCCTGATATCCACGAGATGTACGCCAACATCCGCCGCGCGTTTGGACCCTTCGCGCAAGGACCTGCCGCCGTCGTGGCGCGCGTGGGCGATCACTGCGTCTTTAGCGTGGACGCGCTCGGCTTGCGTCCGCTGTGGTTCGGGGAGACGGAAAAAGAATACTTCGCCAGTTCCGAGCGCGGCGTCTATACGCTTGATGCGATGTCCGCTGATCCCAAGCCGCTTGCGCCGGGCGAGAAAATCGCGCTGATCGCCAAGCGCGGACAGCCCATCGAAGTGCTGGACTATCCCGCGATCCAGCGGCACACGCTGAACAAATTCCGCGACCGCGCCATGTTCGGGCGCATGAACGGCAGCAAGATCGGCTTGAGTGCGCTAACGCAGCCCATCGCCCCGCACAATGGTGGCAATGGGCATGGCAACGGTCACGGTAATGGCAGCAGTCACGAACAGCCCGCCCCCGTCGTCGTGACGGAGGCATACGGCGCGATGGCGGGGCAAACACGGGTCGCATCAGCGCCCGCGCGCTTCGCCTACCCTGCCGCGTCAGGCTTGTCTGACGCCAGCGCCGCGCCCGCTACTTGGACGACGCCCGTCAATACGACGACGATGGCGGCATTGGGTTGGGAACGCTATCACTTGAGCGTGATCGAATCGCTGTCCGAGTCCGGCAAAGAGTTGATCGGCTCGCTCGGTTGGGATGGGCCTCTCGCCGCGATGAGCCATACGCGCGTCAATATGACGGATTACTTCAAAGAAACCGTCGCCGTCGTGACCAATCCCGCCATTGACCGCGAACGCGAACTCGCACAGTTCTCGACCGCTGTCCTATTGGGCGTTCGTCCGCAAGTCGGCACGCTCGACAACGGCGGCGATCTACTCGTGCAGTTGGACATTCCTCTGCTGATCGGCGGACACCCGACGCTCGGATCGCCCGAAGCGATGCAAGCTATCGCCCAGAAGCATGGCACCATGACATTGGACGAGCTGATCGACGTTTTCGGTGAGCGCATCGTGCGCCTAGCGACGAGCGCCGCCGCCGATGAACGCATCGAGGACGCGCTGCGGCGGCTGGCAGATGCCGCCGTCGAAGCGGTACAGGGCGGCGCGCTGTGTATCCTCTTGGATGACGCCGATGCCCTCGACGGTGCGCGCTTGTGGCTCGATCCGCTGTTGGTCGTCTCGACGCTGGATCGCGCGCTGCGGAGCGTGGGAACGAACGCCGACAATCTGCGCCGCCGCGCCGGGATCATCGTCCGGTCAGGCGCGCTGCGCGATCTGCACGATGTGATGATGTGCCTATCGTTCGGCGCAAACGCGCTGATCCCCTACGCCATGTATGCCGTTGCGCTCGATATCGCGCCGAAAGCGCCGAAACAGCCGCTTGACGACGCGCGCACGGTGGAACTGCTCAACAACATGGTCAAGGCGCTGGTGACAGGGATGCAGAAAGTCACCTCGACCATCGGCTGTCACGAACTGCGCGGCTATGGACATGCTTTTAGCTCAGTCGGCTTGGCGTCCGAAGTCGCGGCAACCTTCGATACACCCAATTATTTCGGCTCGGCGGCGCGCGGCACGACCTTCGCGGACATGCGCATCGATCTACAAGCGCGGGCGACGGAACTGCGCGGCGAAAAACCAACCAAGTTGGACAACCCCGACCGCCTCTACCCGAAGATGTGGAAGAAAATCGAAGATATCGCCTTGGGCGAAATGACGCTCGATGAATACACCGATGCGATGCTCAAGTTGGAGGCAGAAATACCCATCGCGCCGCGTCACTTGTTGGGTTTGCGCACCAGGGATGCACAAATCGACCCGGCGACCGTCGATATCAGCGTCACATCGTCACAGCACACCCACGCGATGCCCGCGCTGATCGGCGCAATGTCGTTTGGTTCACAGGGTAGGCTGGCGTACTCTGCCTATGGCGAAGCCGCATATCGGCTGAATATCATCTGTGTCAACGGCGAAGGCGGCGAACTCCCCGATGTGATGGGTAAGTATCCGCGTCATCGCGGCAACCAGATCGCTTCGGCGCGCTTCGGCGTCAACATCGGCTTTTTGAACTCGTGCGATATCCTCGAAATCAAGATCGGGCAAGGCGCGAAACCGGGCGAAGGCGGTCAACTCCCCGGCTACAAAGTCACCGAAGAAGTCGCACTCGCGCGCAGTACGTCGCCGTGGGTCGATCTGATTTCGCCGTCGAATAACCATGACCTCTACTCTATCGAGGATTTGGCGCAGTTGATCGACGAACTCAAGACCGCCAACCCTAATGCGCGCGTCTCGGTGAAAGTTCCCGTCGTGCCGGGCGTCGGCATTATCGCCGTCGGCATTGCGAAGGCGGGCGCGGATATCATCAACATCACCGGCTACGAAGGCGGAACGGGCGCGGCGCGCGCGCATTCGCTGCGACATGTCGGCTTGCCCGCCGAAATCGGCTTGTGGCTGGCACATCGCGCGCTGACCGAAAGCGGCTTGCGCGACGACGTAGAACTGTGGGCGGACGGCGGCATGAAGTCCGGGCGCGACGTCATCAAGATGCTGTGCTTGGGCGCGAATCGCGTTGGGTTTGGCACGCTGGCAATGGTTGCCGTCGGCTGTACCATCTGCCGCAAATGCCACGAGGGGACGTGCCACGTCGGCATCACGACCCATATCAAGACGGTGGAGGAGGCGCTCGAAAAAGGCATCAAGCATTTTGAACCGCGCGAATACGAAAACGCGGTGCAGGGCATCGTCAACGTCTTCAATATGCTTTCAGAAGACATCCGACGCTGGACGGCAAAAATGGGCTTCACGCGGACGCAAGATTTGGTTGGGCGCGCGGATTTGCTGGAGCAAATCGCCATGCACGATCAGATCGACCTCACGCCGCTCACGATGCGCGTTCCACACCGCGAAAAGAAGCCGCTTCAGCCCGGCATTGGTGTGCGTCTCGCGCGCCCTCGTAACACGTTGAGCAAGCAAATCACGTCCGTGATCGCGGAACACGCGCTTTGGGGCGACTACGAACTGACTTACGACGATGAACAGGTCATGGCGATGGATCGTGCGCTTGGCACGCACCTCAGCGGCGCACTCAAGCGCGGGGACGTGCCGAATACCGATAAAATCGTCGCTGTACATCTGAATTTCAGCAACAGCGCCATTCCCGGCAATGGCTTGGCAGCGTTCATCGATGCGCCCGTCGATGTGTTGGTCGAAGGCGGCGCGCAAGATGGCGTCGGCAAGTGCGCGCGCGGCGGCGCGGTCACCATCCTCAAGGGCTTGAACCACAACGGGCAACGGCTCGATGGCGGCGTTGGTAAGAGCTTCGCGTATGGCGCGCAGGGCGGACGCTTCATCGTGCAGGGCTACGCCGATACACGCGCGTGCATTCGTCTCAGCGGCGCGGATGTGATTTTCGGCAGCGAGATCGAGAAGCCGCTGCGCGACGAATTGGGCGGTTTGGCGACGCGCTCAAATCTCAAAGGCTATGCTTGTGAATACATGACCAGCGGGCGCGTCCTCGTCTTGGGCGATCCGGGTCCGTGGCTGTGCGCGGGCATGTCCGGCGGCGCGGTCTATCAGCGTATTCAGCCAGAAATGAACTTGACCATCGACGCCGTGCGCCGCCGGCTCGCCAAGGGCGCGCTGGTTGATATTTTGCCAATGGACGAGCAAGGCATGTTGGATGTGCAAGACTTGCTCGGTTACTACATCTACACGCTGGAGCAGAACAATCAAGGTGAGCGTGTCGCTCACTTGTATGCGCTGCTGGCGCGCCCGCAAGATCACTTCATCAAGATCGCGCGTCCCAACCGAAAGAACTAACCGCCCTCTTCCTCACATCCTGCCAGCAGAAGTTGGCAGCAACAAAAAACCCGTATCGTCGTGATACGGGTTTTTTGTTGGTTACGTCGGCGTTGAAACGCTTATTTCTTCTTGGTCGTCTTGGGTGCGTCTTTCGTCGCGGCGGGCTTCGCCTTGGCGTCGGCTTTCTTGGGTTCCTCAGCCTTCGTGGATTTTTCTTCGGCGTAGGTCGCCCCGTCCCAATCACCCTTGCTCACGAATTTGGTCAGCATCCGCCCGTCATCGGTCTTGCCGCGCAATCCGTAACGAACCTGTCCATTTTTCGTCTCGAACGTGGTCTTGAACACGTTCTTGTCGTCAATCGACACCTTTTGGCGTGTCTTGACATCGTAAAATTCAACCGCCATTTGGGAGACCCCTTTTGTTAAGTAAATTTAGCCGGATAAACGTCGTACTTCGCCTAGCTACATTTAACATACAGTAATGTTTTCTTAAACGCAAGCGGAAACGAGGGGAAACACGGGAAGGTTAGGGAAAAAATACTGTCAATTCCTCTCAATTTTCCCTCAGGCACGGGAAAATCTTCCCTCAGAGGAGGATTTTTTCTTGAGGGAAGAATTTTTTTGCGAAATCGCTAGTTGACGGGGAGCGTCGCCAAAACGCGCTGCACCTTGAGCGCAAGGTGCAGAATCAGCCGATTGTCGGCGTCGTCGAGGTTGAGTCCGGTCAGTTCGCTGATGCGCTCTAGGCGATAAACGAGCGTGTTGCGATGCACAGCTAAATCCGTCGCCGCCTTAGCCAGATTACCATTCGCCTCGAAAAACCCATTGAGCGTGCGGATCAAATCGCCCTGCTTGCTGCGATCATGCTCTACAAGCGGGCCCAGCGTCTCTTGGTGAAAGCGGCGAAGCTGATCGAGGTTACGCTCTTTGAGCGACAACAGGAGTTGATATAGCTTAAGATCGCCGTAAAACGTCGTCTTTTCGCGTTCGCCCAGTTCGTTGGCGATACTCACTGCGTCTTTCGCCTCGCGGTACGCTTCGCGCAGCGCCGTTAGTCCGCGTGCTGGACGGCTGATACCAGATGCCACCAAGCCGCTGGGCGTGCGTGTTGCCAGTTGAGCGCGCACTTCCTCCACAACCGTCCGCGCGCGCGCTGTATTCGCCGGATACAGTGCGACGATCACATCGACGTAATGCCCCACCGCGCCGGGAATCTGCCGCCGCGTCATATCGTCGCGCACGAGCGGGAGCATCGCATCCAATGGCAGTGGTGCGCTCGCATCGGTCATCGCACGAAACACGGTGACGAGGTATTCGGTATTGGGATCGTAACCCGCTTGCTGAGCGCGCGTCGCCATGATGTCATCGTCGGTCGGCGTGCCAGACAGCCACATCTGCACCCAATCGCCGCGCGCCTGCTCGACAGCGAACGCGATAGCACGGTTCTTCGCCAGTTCAATCGCGCACACATCCGCGCCATAGGTCAACACGAGCCGGTCGAACTCGCTTAAGGTATCCGTCGAATCCACGAGTGAAAGATAACCAGCGATGCGCTTCTCAACCTTGAGGACAGTCGTGTAGCCAAGTGGACTGGCGAGGATCGTGCCGTCGGCGTTGGCGGCTTCGCGCGTTAGCCAATTCTGGAACGCGCCGTAGGGCAAGCTCTGCACCAGCGAACGTCCGCCCGGATTGGTCGTGGGACGGCGCGCGACGGTGGGATAAACCTGCGCCATCATTACGCCCGCATCATCATGCACAACGACGGGCTTGGCGGTGGCGCGCGCCATGATTTGCAATAGGCTGTTGATATCGCGGTTCTCGGCGGCTTGCCGCGTCAACTGGCGCTGAATTTCCATCGCCCGCTGCGTCATTTGTGCTTTTTGATTGACGATCAGCGCGTTGACGGCGCGTTCAATGCGCGCGAGGTTGCTATCGTCAGGCAGCGACAACAGCGCGATTCCGGCGGCTGCCGCCACGCTGATCGCCGTCTGGGTCACGTCCTCTTTCGCGGCGACGGCGCTCACACCCGCTTGCGCCAAGCCCTGAACGACCTCCGCCAGCGTAATACGGCTGTCATAGCCACGCAGCACATCCATCGAGACGAGCGCCAATTCGCCGCCGTACAGTTCGGGGAACGCGGGCGGCTGTGCGCGAATAGTAACTGCCCACGTAACCAACTTCTCTGGCGTTCCGGCTGCCAACGTCGAATTCGTCGGGAGGGCATATTGCAACAGCGATTGAATGGTGGCGCTGTGATTTTCGGTCATTTTTACCAACCGATCCCAGTAAACCACATCATTTTAATCCAATTCATGCTGATCGTCCCTGATGATTTCGACAATGTTCATGAGCTATTCTTATCACATTTCCACAAAAATAAACAGAGCAGACCGAAACATAGGTCTGCCCTGTTCAATCTCCTTAGCCAATTACGACAACGATTTAGGGCATGGCGCACCCCGCGACAAGCTACACCGTCAACCGTTTCACGCCCAATGCCAGCGTCTCGCCATCAAACTCGAATGACTCTGTGTGGAATCCGTCAGCGGCGTCCGTGACCAATTGGTTCGCCAGCGTCTCGGATTGGATCGTCTCGGCGTGCGTTTGGATCGCGCGCGCGAGACGTTCGCTGGCAGCGTACTGGACGACGATCTGATCGGTGATGTCAAAATCGGCATCTTTGCGCATCGATTGCACGCGACGCACGACCTCACGCGCCAAGCCTTCAAGAATCAGCGTCTCGGTCAGCGTCGTATCAAGCGCGGCGACATAGCCGTTCGCCTCTGCGATGGCATAGCCCTCGGCGGACTGCCGCCACACTTCGACTTCTTCCGACGCAACCGTATAGGTTGTGCCATCAAGTGTCAGCGTCACGCTTTCGCCGCGCAGAAGCATCTCGGCATAGGTGCGCACATCGGCGGGTGCGCCCTCTTTCATCGCCTTCTGGACTTTCGGAAACTCTTTCCCGAATTTCTTGCCCAAGATGTTCGGTTTTGGACCCAGCTTGTACGAGACGATATCGCCCGCATCGCCCATCACCTCGACCTGTTTGACGTTTAGTTCAGCGCCGATCAGCGAAGCCAACCGTTCAACGGTTGCTGTTTCTTTGCCCGCACGCACGGCAAACAACGCCTTTGCCAACGGCTGCCGGACGCCGATTTTGACATTTTCGCGCGCCGCGCGTCCGAGACTGACCAATTCTTGCACGAGGCGCATCTCATCGATGGCGTTCTGGTCGATCAGCGCCGGATCGTGATCGGGGAATGTCGCCAGATGCACGCTCTCCGTCGCCTTTGGGTTGTGCGACATGACCAAATTACGGTACAACGCATCGCTCAAGAACGGCATGGTCGGCGCGATCAACTTAGCAACTGTGACCAATGCTTCGTACAACGTGGCATAGGCGCTCAGTTTGTCGGTATCCGACTCGCTTTTCCAGAAGCGGCGGCGGCTGAGGCGCACATACCAGTTGCTCAACATCTCGACGAACGCCTGAATTGGGCGCGTCGCCCCTGTCACATCATACGTCTCGAAGGCTTCGCCTACGTCCTTGATCAGCGTGTGCAGTTCCGCCAAGACATAGCGATCTAGCGGGTCGCGTTCGCTGACGGGCGGCGGCGGCGTATTTGGCGTCCAACCGTCGATGTTGGCGTAGTTGATGAAGAAGCTGTAGGTATTCCACAGCGTCAGATAGAAACTGCTGACGACCTTCCCCACCAAATCGACGGAAAAGCGGCGCGGTTCGCCGGGCGGGCTGGCGGTGAACAGATACCAACGGAACGCATCCGCGCCGTGCGTATTCATCACGTCCCACGGATCGATCACGTTGCCCTTGCTCTTGGACATCTTCTGTCCATCTTTGTCCAAGATCAAGCCGAGACAGATCACGTTCTTGAAGGCTTGTTGTTCAAAGACCATCGAACTGATGGCGTGCAGCGTGTAGAACCAACCGCGCGTCTGATCGACCGCCTCGCAGATGTAATCCGCCGGGAATTGTTCCGCGAATTTTGCCTGATTCGTGACCGGATAGCCCCACTGTGCGACGGGCATTGCGCCGCTGTCGAACCACACATCAATCACTTCGGGGACACGGCGCATCGTGCCACCGGAGCCGTTCGGGTTCGGGAACGTGATTTCATCGACATACGGACGATGCAAATCCAGCCCAGTCAGATCGCGTCCCGCCAAGCTGCTGAGTTCCGACACACTGCCGATGCACAGCATCTCGCCGCTGCGATCATCCACCCAGATCGGGAGCGTCGTCCCCCAATACCGTTCGCGTCCGAGCGCCCAATCTTTCAATTCGACCAACCAGTTGCCGAAGCGTCCATCGCGGATGTGACTCGGAACCCAGTTGATCTGCTGATTGAGTTCCTGCATCTTATCGCGGTAATCGGTCGAGCGGATGAACCAGCTATCGCGCGCGAAGTACAACAGCGGCGTGCCACAGCGCCAGCAGAACGGATAGGTATGCTCGTGACGCTCGGATTTGTACATCAGTCCGCGTTTCTTCAAATCGCGGATGATCTCTGGATCGGCGTCCTTCACCCATTGCCCGCGAAATTCGGTCACAGCGTCGATAAATTTGCCATCCGCGCCGACCGTTTGCAGCACGGGCAGCTTATACTCTTGCGCCACGCGCATATCATCCACGCCGAACGCGGGCGCGATGTGAACGATACCCGTACCGTCATCGGTGCTGACGAAATCGCCCGCGACGACGTAGGCGTACTTGCCTTCGACAGGCAAGAAGGTATACAGCGGGCTGTAGGCTTGCCCCAACAAATCCTTGCCTTTGAACTTCTTGACTATGCGGTAGGCATCGCGGTTCTTCAGTTCATCGAGCCGCGCCGCCGCGAGGATCAGTTGTTCGGTGCTGCCCTCGTCAGACGCCGCGCCTTCGACTTGGACATATTCCACATCCTCCCCGACGGCGAGCGCGACATTCGCGGGCAGCGTCCAAGGGGTCGTCGTCCAGACGAGGAAATACACGCCGGGCTTATCGCGCAGCGGGAAACGCACATAGACGCTTGGGTCTTGCACTTCATCGTAACCGAGCGCAACCTCGTGGCTGCTCAACGGCGTGCCGCAGCGCGCACAGTATGGGACGACCTTCAGCCCTTTGTAGAGCAGCTTTTTGTCCCACATCTGCTTGAGAACCCACCAGACGCTTTCGACGTAATCGTTGGTGAACGTGACATAGGCGTTATCCAAGTCCGTCCAATACGCCATCCGCTCGGTGAAGCGTTCCCAAGTGGCGATGTTGCGCATCACGCTGTCGCGGCATTTCTTATTGAACTCCGCGATGCCATATTCTTCGATCTGGCGCTTCTGCGTGAAGCCAAGTTCTTTCTCGATGGCGATCTCGACCGGCAAGCCGTGTGTATCCCATCCGCCTTTGCGCAATACGTAATGACCGCGCATTGTTTTGTAGCGTGGGAAAATGTCTTTGAACGCACGCGCGAGAACATGATGCACGCCGGGATTGCCATTGACCGTCGGGGGACCCTCATACGTGACCCACACGGGCGCGCCTTCGCGTTCGCTGATTGACCGCTGAAAGATGCGGTTGGCGCGCCAGAAGTCCAACTGATCGCGCTCGATCTTCTGGATATCGACTTTCGGGTTGACTGCCTTGAACATATTACCTCACTCCATGCCTGTCAGTTGACGATAAACGGATTGAATTACGATCTGGGCATGGACGGGGCAATTGATCGCGGCGTGAGCCGGTTGCTCAACACCACGAGGTCACCTCCTGATAGGCATACAATGGGTTCAAATGTTGCAATGATATTATGGCGGAAAGTTGGGGGGTTTTCCAGCGCCAGAGCGAGTGCGCCAGCGTTGCCAGAGGCTTTGAGCCTCTGGCTTCGATTCAGCCAGTGCGCGTCCAGTATACCTCGCGCTCAACCTCGATCTGGGAGGTCGTCAGGGCGCCCATCGAATGGCTGATGGCAATCGTATACCCCATCGTGAAAATCGAAAACTTCGTCTCGCCCGTACAGCGCGCAATGCCAATTTCTGACGCGCTGAACGGCGTCGGATCGGTCTCGCCCGCCGTACACTGCATCAGCGCGTATTCGCAAGTCGCGCCCAACGACACATAATACCGTGCCACCGCGCACGCCTCCATCGGAACGGAATATGACCATGTATCGACGCCGTGCGCGCGATTGGTGTAGCTCGTCTGCTGCACATCGGACGGCAGCGGCGGCGCGGGCGGCGCGATGATGCCGTACAGGACGCCGATTACCTGTGTGGCGACGTACAGTGCCAATGCTAACGCCGCTACGCCGACGATCACCGCGACGAACGGAAAGCGGCGCGGTGATTCGTCTTTCGGGGATGGCGGCGCGCCGGACGCTTGCGCTTCCGGCGTATGCTCTACGCTCATGCGGGCTGCCAGATTTGCTCGTAGACAATCACGGTCGAGCCTTCCGCGTTGAGGGTTGGATCAGCGTTCGGTTGTCCGGGATACACAATCACGCGCGTGAACTGCGTCGTATTGAAGCCTGACCGGTCGAACATGCACGCGAATTGGAACGGAATCGGGTTGGTAACGCCGCGCTCAGCACGCGCGACGCCAGATGCCGGGTTGCGGACACAGTTAAATTCGTCGTTCCCGTAAAATTCGCCCATCTTCTGCTCATAATACTGCGTCACTTGTTCAGGGTCGATCTGCGCCACGCGGAATAACAGTTTGCGCGACGAGCCGCGCACATCCGCTTGTCCCCACGGCTCTGCGCCGGGATAGACTGCGATATCAAGCGGCACTTGACGCGACGCTTGATCCGCAAAGAACGCGACCACACCGCCGCCAATTGCCACAATGCCGATCAACCCGATGATCAAGCCGATCCGAAAGATGGAGAGTTCACCACGACGATTAAACATCGACTTATGTCTCCTGTATCAGTTCATCCAGCACGCGAATATCGTCCGCCAACGCCACCCCATACGACGTATGAGCGAAACGGACAGCGGCAGCCCGCCAAAAAATCATTCCTGTTTCAATCAAGTCCTTCGGCGGACGATTACCAACGCCCAACCGATAGCGCAAGTACGCCGCCATCAGCGCCATATGCACTTCTGAGAGCGCGGATACACTTTTATCGAGCGCGGCGCGCGCATCGTCAGCGCGATCCAAGCGAAAATACCCCTCCGCGAGATCGACCCATACACTGTCAGGCGCTTCAAACGCCAGAGCCTGCTCGAACGCCACCGCCGCAGGGATGTACTCGCCCATTGATAACAGTGTACGCCCAATTCCGACGAACGGGAAAGGATGATCTGAAACCTTGTCAATGGCTTCATACAATACCGTCAAACTTTCATCAAGCCGCGCCTCTTGGCGATAAACGTTGCCCAACAGCGTGAGCGCGCGAAAATCGGCGCTTCCGCTGGTGCGCAACTGCTCCAAGAGCATCCGTGCGCGCGCTAAATCGCCCGCCAAATACGCGCGCTGTGCCAACGTGGTCACGCCAACCATGCCGCGACTGCCCCACATGACCGCGATCTGCGCCGTCAACAGCAGCATCCCCGCGCCAAACCACGCGAATGGGCGCACGCCATCCGGTGCGATCAGCGCGACGATCACCGTCGGGATGAACAAGCCGACCGCCGCCAACAGCGCGATCTGCGTCGGGCGATCCCAAGTCGAGTAACTTTTGACAATTTGTCGAATCAACCAGAACATGAATTATCCCAAATTTCCCGCGTCAGCGTCCGCAATGGCTTGCTCGATATCAGCAATCTCGTAGCGCAGCGACTGCCCGTATGCTGTGCCTTCCAACGCCTTGAGCGCCGCTTTCCACGTCGCCAAGCCATCGCGCGCGCTCATCATCTTGGCGGCGGCGGTGACCGCTTTTTTCACGTCACCGCGCGTCTGATAGGCGTTCGCTAAATGGTAGAACACGCGCACGCCATATTGGGCGGGCATCGCATGGGTTGCGGCGCGCTCGAAGGCGGTGAATGCTGCATCTTCGTCGCTCGCATAACGCTGAACGAAGCCGAGTTCCGCCCAAATCGCAGGTTGATCGGGCGAAAGTGACGCGGCTTGCATCAACGCGCGTGCCGCCTCATCGTAGGTCGCTTGCAGCCGATAGCCGTTCGCCAATGTAATGTAGCTGGCAGGATCGTTGGGATACAGGCTCACAGCGCGGTCAGCGGTGGCTTGCGCTTTCGCCAGTTGCCCCGTATAGGCATACGCGCTGGTGAGCAGCATCAAAACATTGGAGGTTTCTTTGCCTTCGCGGATCGAGCGTTCCAACAGCGGGATCGCGTCTTTGAATTGGAACGCTTCGATCAGCCGATACGCATCCCCGTAGCCCGATCCAAGCGCGCGCGTCTGCCGTGCCAACAGCAGCCCCGCCAGCGTGAAACACAGCAGCAGCATCAACGCCGCGAAACACAGCCCTGCCAGCGCGATGATGACGTAGGGTGAGGTGTCGCGCACGATATCGACGCCGCGCCGCGCTGTGACCAGTTCGATCACCACGCCGCCGACGAACACCACCAAGCCGACGAATGCCAGCACGAACGCCAGATAGACGACGAACAACCACTGCCGACGACTCATAATTTCTGAGCAGGCAGGGCTGCCGGCTGATCTGCCAGCGCCATCACATCCAATTCGCCCGCAATCAACGCGCTTGCCGCCTTCACATCATCGCCAATCGCATCGCGCAGCGCAGCGGCTTGTTCGCTTTGGAGGATTGTGTTCCATTCGATCACCCCGTTCGTCTGCTTCTTCAGCGCGTCAAGCGAGCGAGCCGCCGCATCCGCGTCTCCGATGCGGGCATGAGCGCGCGCCAGATACAGATGAATCAGCAAGCGATGGCGCACATCTGGCACGTTCAATTCCAGCGCACGCGCCAAATGTCCGACCACTTCGACGGAACGCCCTAAACGATCTTCGATCATGCCCAAATTATAGAGCGCGACCCATTCTTGCGGCGCAAGATCGGCGGCTTTTTGCGCAGCGACCAGTGCCGGATCGTAGTGTTTTGCCTGTAATTCGACTTCTGCCAAGCCGTTGTATGCCAGCGCCGACTCCGGTTCGAGTTCGATCATCTTGCCATAATCGCGGCGCGCGCGGTCGAGTTTGCCCCAGACACGCAGCAGTTCGGCGCGAAAACGATAATGCCCAGACTCATTCGGTTCAGCTTTGATCAGGTCGTCCATTGCCATTACGGCTTCGGGCAGTTGATTCTTGCGCAAGAACTTGACCGCCTGTTGATACTGCATCGGCGCGCGCACGCGGAACAACAGCATCCCCGCCACGATCCAACCGAGCGCCGCGCCCACCAACGGCAAAATATACTGCGGCAGCACGGTCAAGCCGAGCAGAAGCGCGCCGAGTGCGGGCGCGGTGATCGCGGCATAGCGCGCCCGTTCTTCGCGCTCGAACGCCGATCCGATGATCACAACCGAGCCAACAAGCGCCGCCAATGCCAAGATCGTCTGAAAGGGGCTGACCCACTCGTATTGATTGACGATGACGTTGAGGATCAAGCTAACGAGTCCGGTCGCACCGATCAACGCGAATAATACGCGCAGACGTTGGACGCCAAGAAAAATTTGCAAGCGGTTGATCATACGTCACTCAATTTCGATATAGATGCGTTTGTTGATCCCGCCCTTGCTCTTGTAATCGCTGATGCGCAGCCGCCCCACTTCGCGCGTGTTGGCAACATGCGTTCCGCCGTCGGCTTGCAAATCCAAGCCCACGATCTCGACGGTGCGGATTTCCGTGATGCCTTCGGGCAGCAGATTGATTTTCGTACGGATCAAGTCGGGGATTTGAAACGCTTCATCGCGCGGCAAGATTTGCACGCGGATATCGCGCGCCGCCGCGACTTCGGCGTTAATCTTGGCTTCGATCTCGCTCACCAACTCTTTTTGCATCCGCTCGAACTCAAAATCCATGCGCCCGCTCAATGGCTCCATATTGCCGCCCGTCACGCTGGCGCTGTAATCGCGCCACACCACGCCGCAGAGGATGTGCATCGCCGTATGCGTGCGCATCAGCGCGTAGCGGCGCGCCCAATCCAGTACACCGCGCACGGGCGCGCCGACAACGGGCAGTTCCGCATCGGGCGCGAGGATGTGCAGATTGCCCTTTTGAACGCTGACAACGCGCCCTTCTTTGCCATCCACGACCAGCACGCCTATATCGTTCGGCTGTCCACCACCGCCGGGATAAAACGCCGTCCGGTCGAGCGTGACCGCGCGCAAATCGGGATCGACCGCCGTCACCCGCGCCTCAAACTCGCGCACAGTGCTGTCGCGCTGATAGAGAAGTTCGGTCATGAAGTAGACTCCTTTGTCCAAATATGCTGCCGATCTATTGGCGGCGCATCAACGGGCGCGCGCATTCGCATCATCACCTCGCGCCCGCCCATCGCGTGCCAAAAAGCGACCGCCTCTAAATTGCGCGCGGCGACATGCCATTCCCAATGGCGTAAGTGCTGCGCATTGAACCACGCGGTCATGCCGTTGACCAACGCGCCTCCGACACCGTGCCGCCGATGCGCCTCATCGACGAAGATATCCGCCAAGAAGCCACTCGCCGTCTGATCGAACATCTCCGGCACCAGATCGACCACAAAGCCCAGCGCATAGCCGACGACCTGTTTATCGACTTCCGCCACCAACACGCACGCCGTCGGATCGTCGATCCGGTCGATGATGCGCCGTCCATAATACAGTGCGCCACGCGGTGTCGCTTGCGGCAGATCAGTGTCAAGCGCGTGATGATAGATCACCAACTGTTCCCACAAGCCCGCTACCGCGTCAATATCGCGCGGCGTCGCAGTGCGGATTACGACTGCTTCAGCCACAACCCATCCATCCATTCTGTCGCGCCCAATCCCCGCCAAAACGCCTGCTCAACGGGCTGCTGGCGCGCCGTCCAAACGACGATTTGCTCGATTCCACGCGCCGCGAAGCCCGCCCGCAGCGCCGCGACCAATGCACGCGCCGCGCCCGCGTGCGATCCGTGCGCATCGAGCGCGATATCCGTGATGATGCCCGTCGGCATCAAACCGGGCATGAGCGCCGCATCGATCCGTCCGACCGCGAAGCCGACCGTGCGCGCATCGTCCGTCACCGCGCAAAACAAGCTGTTGGCGTCACTGATCCAGATACGCGCCGCGTCCAACCAGCGGGCGCGCGCGTCCGGCGCAAGCCGAATCCGAGCATCGGACTGGCTCAAGAGCGCCCATTTCTCGTACCAAAATTCGACCAGTGCTGGAAGATCAGTGTTTGTGGCGGGAAGGACTGCGATCATTGTCATTTTACGGTACAATTTTTGTAAGAATAGCATCCGTCTCCCTTGAAATCAAGGCACGCCAATGGATCGCCCGTTTGACATCCCCGATCACGATCTCCCACTCTGGATGCGACGCGCGCGGCGTGGCGTCGATTGGGGTGTGCTGCTGTCGCTGGCATTCTCACTGTTGGCGGCGTGGATGTTCGTCTCGCAAGCGGATTTGCCGAACACGTACAACGGCGAACACACCGTTTATCAGACAGCGACGTTCGCTACGGCGATTGCTGAAGGACGATTGTATCCGCGCTGGATACCCGACGCACTCGGCGGCTATGGCGCGCCGATCCCGCATTACTATCCACCAGGCGGCGCGCTCATGACCGCCTTCGTCCAATTCTTCATCACGGGCGATGTGGTATCCGCGATTCGGCTCGTCATGATCGCGCTCACGATGCTCGCGGGCGCGTCCGTCTACGCGCTGGCGGCGCGTCATTGGGGCGGCGCGGGCGGCGTGTTGGCTTCCGTCTTGTTCCTATTCAATCCGATCATCGGCATGACGCTGCCCGGCGTGGTCGGGGATTTGCCCACGTTCGCCGGAGTCGCCTACACAGCGGCGCTGTTGTGGAGCATCGACCGGATGTTGATCGACCGCCGTCCGCTCGATGGACTCGCCGCCGCGCTCTCGACTGCCGCCCTTTTGCTGACACACATCGGCACTGGCATCGCAGCGCTGGCGCTTGCTGCTGGATATTTGATCGCGTTCGCGGTGCGTCAGCGCGGCGGGGCGCACATCCTCGCTATCGCGTTCGGTGTCGTCGTGCGTTTGGTCGTCGGCATCGGAATCGCGGCGTGCTTTTGGCTGCCCGCCGCGCTCGAACAAAATGCCGTCAACTGGCTGCCACGCGAAGCGACCATTACACCGATGTTGACGCTGAACGGGTTGATCGCCGCGCCCCGCCCCATCGATCCTGGCGAACTGCTGCCGCTCCCCGAATGGGGTCTCGGCGTCGCACTGCTGCTGTGCGCGCTGCTGTCCTTCGCTGCCTTGATCGCGCTGCGGGCGCGGCTGCCAACCGGCGCGCGATTTTCGATCTACTTCTTGGCGTGGGGCGCGGCGCTGATCGCCATCGGCGTGGGCTTCATGCCATCGCAACCGTGGCTTACGGGGCTGATCGCATTGTGCTTGGCATTTGCGGGCGGGGGCGCACTGGCATGGCGCGATTATCCCCGCATCCATCCACGTCTGCGACGGCTGATCATGCCGCTGTTGTGCACGGTGACGCTGGCGTTCGCGCTCCCCCTGTGGCTCTCGCCGCCCGTCACCGCCCGCATGGGGGATGTATCGGCACGCGCACAGGTCGAGTACGAGCGGCTCGGCTTCGGCATTGCCGCGCTGCCCGCTGACGCGCCGATTCCGTCCACCTTAAACGATGCGCCGCTCAACCGCGCCTTATTGGCGGGCTACGAGTCCGGCGTGATCAGCAAGATCAGCTCCGAAAATGCCAATGCGCGCATCGGCTTGTTGGCGCATGGCACCCACAGCGATGCCTTTCAAATCAGTGTGGGCGGCACGACCACGTTTGATGTGCTGACCGCCAGCTTTCCCGGTTGGACAGCGACACTCAACGATCAATTGCTCCCACTAACGCGCACGGCGGTCGGCTTAATGGAAATCAGCATCAACACGCCCTCCAGCGGGACATTGATAATCCGTTTGGATACGACGCCGATTCGTGCCGCTGCATGGATCATCACTTGGGGCATGGTCATCATCGCCGCGATGCTGACGATTCGCAGCGCCCAATACATACAAGCTGACCCGCACATGGGCGCATTCGAGCCGCTCACAAACTTCGAGACACGCTTGATCAGCGCGGCATTCATTGTTTTCGCGTTCGCGGTGGCAATCGCGCCGTTAGCAGCACTCCAGCGTGGCGTTCCACTTCATCCGGCGTCGGGGTATCGCATCCAAGATGCAACGCCCATCCGCGCGCGCACGAATGACGGCTTAGAAGTGCTTGGTTTTCGGCTTGAACAGATAGCGTATCGCGCGGGCGATCCCTTCGATTTGACGCTTATCTGGCGAACTGCACGCTTTTTGCCGGAGAACAACCGCGCGCGTCTCCTGCTGTTGAGCCGCGCCGATGGCACGTTGTATCCGTTGACCGAACCACGCCATCCCGGCGGCGTGCCGACGCGCCGCTGGGCAACCGGGCGCTATGTGACCGATCCAATTGCGATCCATCTGCCCGCTGATCTGCCGCCCGGCGAGTACAGCCCCGCCATTGATGTCCTGCTGTGCGCGCCCATTTGCACAGAAGATGCGCGTCCCTTCTTCTTCGCCGCCGATGGATCGCCGCTCGGATTCGACGTGGTACTGCCGATCATCATCCGCATTGCAGAATCGTGATGCGCTCTGACGTATCATTCGCGGTATCGGTCTGCGATGTGTTTGTCATTTACCGCAAACAGTCGTTAGAATAGAACCCAAGCTAACGAACGAAAGGGAAATATCGTAATGTCTCAAAACGACACCGCAACCAAAATCGGCAACGCATGGGCGCTGCACCGTCAAGGCAGCAATGACAAGGCGATTGAAGCGTTCTATGCCATCACCCGCGCCGATGGGAACAGTTTCGATGCGCTCTATGGCTTGGGGTTGGCACAGCGCACGACGGGCATGAAAGACGCGGCGGCGAAATCATTTCAAGACTGTCTGGCAGTGATCAGCAAATTATTGTTGAGCAATCCCAGCGAAGATCGCTACCAAATGATGCACCGCATGGTCAGCCAGCGCCTCGCGGAGTTGGGCAAGCAGCCGAGCGCATGAATAAGCGCGAACGACTCGAACATGCGGTCGCTGGCGAGCCGACAGATCGTCCGCCCGTCACGTTGTGGCGACATTTTCCGGGAGACGATCAGCGCGCGGCAGACTTGGCACGGTCGATCATCGAGTTTCAACGCGCTTACGATTGGGATTTGCTGACGATCATGCCGTCGAGTCATTTTAGCGTGATCGATCATGGCATTCAGGACAGTTGGGACGGCAGCCTTGATGGGGTGCGCAGTACGACGCGCCCCGCTATCGAGCGGTCATTGGATTGGACGACGCTGCGCCCGCTCGATCCGCTGCGCGGTGCGTTGGGTAAACAAGTCGAGTGTGTCAATTTAGTCTGCGAGGCGTTTGGAGAGACGGTGCCAACGCTGCAAGTCTTGTTCAGTCCGCTGCTGCAAGCGGAAATGTTGGCGGGGAAAGAGACGCTGGTTGCGCATCTGCGCACGCAGCCAGATCGCTTGCATACCGCGCTGACCGTGCTGACCGATACGACTTTGCGCTTTATCGATGCGCTGCGACGGCTGCCCCTCGCCGGGATCGCGCTGGTGATCCCGCACGCCAGCGCCGCGCGCCTGTCGGAGGACGAGTATCGAATGTTCGGTTTCGCCTATGATCGCAAAATAATGGAGTCGCTGCCGACCCGTTGGTGGTTCAACAGCGTCCATCTGCCCGGCGATCTGCCCATGCTCAAATGCGCGAGCGAACTGCGCGCTCACGCTGTCGCTTGGCGTGACCGCGATACCGAACCCGACTTGACCAACGCCAAACTCATGCTCGGCGGCGCGCTGTGCGGCGGCGTCTCGCCCACGACCCATCTGCATACGGGGACGCCTTCAACTGTCCGCGATGCGGTGCGTGATGCCCTCCAACAGACGAATTACCGCCGCTTGATCATCTCGTCCGGTGCAGCCGCACGCATCACCACGCCGCTGTCCAACCTTCGCGCGCTGCGCGAAGCTGTCGAAAGCGCCTGATATGCCACTGCGAGTCATTGCCGGAACGGCGAAAGGGCGGCATCTCAAGCTCGTGCCGGGCGACACCACGCGCCCGATCATGGATCGCGTCAAAGAGGCGCTGTTCAGCATTTTGGGGCGCGACATCTTCTTTGCGCACGTCCTCGACTTGTACGCCGGGACGGGGAGCGTGGCAATTGAGGCGTTGAGTCGAGGCGCAGATCGCGCGCTGTTGATCGACCTCGACCGCAAGGCGATCAAGACGATCCATGAAAACTTGGCAATTGCGGGCGTCGCGGATCGCGCCGCCGTGCGCCAAGCGGATGCACTGGCAGTCTTGCGCCAGCCGCCAGACGACGCCTACGATCTTATCTACATCGCGCCGCCCCAGTATAAGACGCTGTGGCTCGACACGCTGAAGGCGCTGGACGCCAATCCCGCCTGGCTAACAGCAGATACGGTCGTGATTGTCCAGATCGACCCGCACGAACAGGTGGAGGTCGATTTGCATCATCTCGTCGCCGTTGACGAACGGCGCTATGGCAAAACGCTCTTGTGGTTCTTTGAACGGAAACCAACCGACGAGTCGCCAGTAGAGGATCAGCCTTGAACGAGTGGAGCGCGATAGAAAAGATTGCGATTGAACTGACGGAGGCGTTCGACATTACCGCGCCGCCGATCCCGATTGAAAAGATGCTTCAACTCCCGAAGGCGGATATGTGGGAAGATTTGGACATCAAGCAGCTTTCGGTCAGCTTTTTGAAGGTCACAGATTATTACTCACCGCGTATGTCACTGGCACGGCTGTTGGCGCGGCAGTTGATCAACAGCCCATGGGGGCACAAACGCGGCTTGAGCGACGTATCCAGCGACGAGACGCGGCTGCATCGGTTCGCGCGCATGGTGGTCATGCCCGCGTCGATGGTGTTGGAACTCAATGAGAGCGCGCGCACGCCGTCTATCATGAGCGTACATTTTGAAGTCCCACTGGAGGATGCGCGCTTACGCCTCGAAGAACTAGCAGATTATACACCTTAGCGCGTATCCAGCAGGCGGCGTGCCAACGTCAGCGCGGCAGCGTCCGACGCGATCTCGCCCGCGACTTGTGCTTCGCGGATCGCGTCGAGCATTTCCCCGATGATCCGTCCGGGCTTCAGATTCAGCGCGTTCATCAAATCGTCGCCCGTCACCAGCGGCGGCGGCGATACGATCCGGTCGTAATCGTCGTAGTATGCGCCCAATACGACTTGTGCGCGCCCCACCAGTCGCAGCCACGTCGGTTGATCGACGGTCGTGCCAACTGCCCCCAGATAATCCGCCAATGTGAACAAGACCACATCGACACCCGCAGCGCCCATCATGCGCCACCAGCGATGTAAATTGACGGGCGTTGCTTCTTGCTCCCACATGATGCGCGTCATATGATGGCGTACAATCAGGGTCAGGCGGTCTTTCTCCGCGCCGCTCAAGCGCAGTGCGTCGGCGCGCAGCGCGGTCAGTGTTGCGCTGATGATCTCATATCCAGCGAAGCGCTGTCCGTCGATTCCCGGCGGCGAAATCTGTGCCTTGCCTACATCGTGCAGCAGTACGGCAAGGTTCAACAATGCCCGATGCGTGCGCTCGTCTGCCCATGCCAGCGCGAGATGATCTTGCAAGCGCGCCCGATAGCCACCGAATGCCACCGCCAGCATCCCGGTCGTAAACTGCGCCGCCGACTCATCGGTGCGTGCGGGGCTGATGACCGCCAAGACTTCCATCAAGTGATCCACAACGGCTAACGAATGTTCCCACGCATCATAGATGTGGGGTGGTGTCTGTTGCAACCCATGCAGCGGGACAATTTCGGGGATGATGTACGCAAGGATGCCCAAGCTATCCGCTACGCGCAGCGCCCCGCCAACTTTGGGCAGCGCCAAGAGCTTGAAGAACTCATCGCGGACGCGCTCCGATGAGATCGTTTTCAACAGCGGCGCGGCGGCGCGCACATCGTGCAGCGTATCGCGCTCAATGCGCAAGCCGAACTGTGCCGCTTGGCGCACGGCACGCAGTAGGCGAATCGGATCGTCGTAGATGGCTGTTGGGCTGCATCGGCGGATGGTTTTGCGCGTCAAATCGTCGATGCCGTTCAGCGGATCGAGCGCCTGATTCAGCGTCCCGCGTACATCGACCGCGATGGCGTTGATCGTGAAGTCGCGCGCGCGCAAATCAGCCTCCAAGTCGCCGCGCAGCCGCGCCACATCGATCAACAGCCGTCCATCGGGCGTATCGAGGATCGCGCGCCCAACGTCGCGTTCTTCATCGAGTGGATAGAACGCACCACCGAACGCATTTGCCAACCGCCGCGCAATCTTGATGCCGCTCTCTGGCGTCGCCATGTCTACATCTTTGGTTGGACGGCGCAAGAACGCATCGCGCACCGCCCCGCCAACGATGTACAGCGGCACATTCCACTCGGCGGCGCGCTCTGCGATATCCAGCACGATATCGCTCCACGCCAAGATCACGTCACGCGCGATCATGCGTCACCGTCCGCTTTCAACCTGTCCAAGTCCACGACGCCGATGAAGGGCAAGTTACGGAACTTCTCATCCAAATCCAGCCCATAGCCGAACACGAATTTATCCTCGATTTGAAATCCGATATAGTCGATAGAAATTTGGGTTGTCCGCCGTGCCGATTTATCCAACAGCGTACAAAGACGCACGCTGGCAGGGTTGCGCGCACGCATCACCTCCATCACAAACTTGAGCGTCAGCCCGCTGTCGATGATGTCCTCTACGATCAAGACATGTTTATTCGTCACGTCGTTGCGCAAGTCCATGTCGATGCGCACGCTGCCCGATGATGACCGCGCGCCCACACCATAGCTGCTAACCGACAAGAAATCGATCTCGTGCGGGACGGTGATATGGCGCATCAAGTCGGTGAGGAACATCACGCCGCCCTTGAGGATGCAGATCAGAATCAGTTCGTCCGTATCGGCGTAATCGGCGGATATTTGCGCGCCCAATACCGCGATGCGCGTTTGCAACTGCTCTGACGAGATCAAAATTTCACGCAGATAATAATCGTAGGATTGTTTCACGGATGACGCTCCAAGCACACCACAATCTACCATTATATCGCGCGGCGCGGCGTTGTAGAATCGCGCGTTGCTCGTGGTCTGTCCACGCCAACGAATAACGGTATTGATGTTAAAATTTCGGTACAATCAATGATACAGTGGTTGATCGACGTAAAATCGTTAGCATGTTTTGAGACTGATGCGCTTACAATTTTTATAAATGCGCAGCGCAGCGACGACTCAACCCGTCAACAGGACGAATACTATGGCGTACAAATTGGCGATTGATTTCGGCACGACCAATACCGTCGTCGCCCGCTGGGACGATACCATAAGCGCGCCCGAAGTGCTGGCGCTGCCGACGATTGGCGTCCCCGCGCGCGCCAACACAAACCAGAACGAGGGCGATTTGCCGCCCGTCGTGCCATCACTCTTGTACGTCAATGATGCCAAGAAATCCATCATCACTGTCGGACAAGTTGTGCGCGATAAGGGATACGATATGGAAAAATCCAATCGCCTGTTTCGCAACTTCAAGCGCGGCATCGTCAGCAGCCCGTCGCCCGATCCACGCAAGATCGACAACGTGGAATGGGACGACAGCACCGCAGGACGTGCGTTTGTCAAGCGCGTGATCGATACCCTCCCCCATTCATTAGACGATATTGAACAGCTCGTCTTGTGCGCGCCCGTCGCGTCTTTCGAGGGCTATCTCGCATGGCTGAATAACCTGTTCACCGACAGTATGCAGGACAAAATCCGCGTCGTTGACGAATCGACTGCTGCCGCATTGGGCTATGCCGTCACCGAACCGGGCGCAATTGTGCTGGTGTTCGATTTCGGCGGCGGCACACTCGATCTATCGCTGGTCGAACTGCCCGAAAGCCGTGAGAAAACCGGCGGCTTCTTGGGACGTTTGCGGCGCGGCAATCCCAATCAACATACCGCGCGCGTGATCGCCAAAGCCGGGCGCGTGATCGGTGGCAGCGATGTCGATCAATGGATGGTGGCGGACGTGTTAAAACGCACGGGCGTGACCATCAAACAGTTGGGCAATCATTACGCTGCTTTGCTGACCGCGTGCGAACAAGCCAAAATCTCGCTTTCGACCGTCGAAACGAGCGAAATCACGTTCCAAGCGGATCGTAAAACGCATACCCTCCCCTACACGCGCGCTGAACTGGAGGCGCTGTTGGAGGAAAACGGCTTTTACAACGCCTTACGCCGCGTGGTCGATAAAGTGATGTATGTCGCCCGACAACGCGGCATTTACAAGGAAGATGTACACTATGTGCTGCTGGTCGGCGGCACGTCGCTCATGCCATCGGTGCGCCAGACATTGCAAACGTATTTCACCAACATGGCGGTGCGTTCCGATAAACCGTTCACGGCGGTCGCCGAGGGCGCGCTGCAAGTGGCAGCGGGTTTTGGACTGGAAGATTATCTCGTCCACAGCTACGGCTTGCGCTATCTCGACCCCGAGACGGGCGAACACGCATGGGACGAGATCATCCCAATGGGCAGCCGCTATCCGACCGAAACCACGATTGATATTGCGCTCGCCGCCGCACATGCCAATCAGCGCGAAATCGAGTTCGTGATTGGCGAAATCGATACGGATGCAGTCTCGATGATCGAAGTGCAATACGAGGATGGGCAAGCGGTGTTTGTCGCACAAGCCGGATCGGGGACGCAGCAGATCATCCCCGTCAACGAGTCCGCCGCCGCAAGTTTACTGGCACGGCTAAATCCGTCCGGCAAACCCGGCGACGAACGCTTGCGCGCTGAATTTCGCGTCGATGCGCGCCGTCAACTGCGCATGACCGTAATCGATGTGCAAACGAACAAATCTTTGTTGGATGATGTGGTACTGGCAACTTTGCGCTAAATAAGGAAACCGAATGGGAACCAACAGCCAGAAACCGAGCCAACTCACGGGACGCGAACCCCGCTTGGCACATCCAACGGGCGTCAAGGGCGCGCGCCGCCTCTCAATGCGACGGTTGGCGACGATGCTCAATGTCTTGCCCCCCGACGCGATCTCACTCGACGCCGCTGAAGAAATGCTGCGCAGCGAAGATTTTTACGTCCGCTATAATTCTGCCAAAATACTCGGCAAGCGCGGCGACCGTGACGCGCGGGTGATCATGGCGCGGATGCTGGCGGTTGGCGACCCACCGTCACGCGCCAGCGTTGCCCGTCATCTCTATGGATTTTCATGGTTTGCCGCTGAACCGCTCATTCGGCAAGCATTGAAAGACAATGATGCGCGTGTGCGCGAAGCGGCGATTTACGCGCTGTGCGATATGCGCGATCTCAATGCCTACAATCTGATGGTCGAAGTCCTCAAGAATGAACCCGATAACGTGCGCGAAGCCGCCGCGTGGGGTTTGCGCGATTGTCAGGATGCAGCCGCCGTCCGCGTTTTGGAAGTCGTGTTGGAGGCGCGCGATCCCGACGTGCGCATCAAGGCGCTCGAGGCGCTCGGTGCCAACGATACGCAAGAAGCGATGGCAATTGTCCGCTATGCGATGAACGACCCCGAACCCGATGTCAAGTACGCCGCGACGTTGAGCCTGCTCGAACTGGCGGGCGAAGTGTGGCTGCAAGAATTATCTGGCATCATCGGGCGAACGAACGGCGTTACACGCCAGCAAGTTTTACGTGGCTTCTTCCACGCCACCAACTATCTCAAGATCGATGTTGCCACGACCCCGGCTGCTGATTTGATGATCGATGCGCTCGAAACGGCGCTGTTGGATGATCTCGAGGAAGTACGCATGGCAGTCGTCTGGCCCCTCGCCTGGATGCGCCATAAGCGCACCTCCGGCGTTCTCAAGCGCGCTTATCTGATCGAGCAGAGTCCTGAAGTGAAAGCCCACATTGTGCGCGTTTCCGCCAGCTTGAGTTCAGAAGCAGGCGAGGACATCCTGAAGGATGCTGTCAAAAGTCCCATCGCCATCGTGCGGGCGATGGCAGAGCAAATCCTCAGCGAACGCGCATACAGCACACTCGTGGGGAACGCATCTGGTGTCAATGCCAGCGCCGCATCACGTTCAACTTAAAGCGGCGCAGTAGCGGGCAGCGGGCATAGAGGCGCGAGGCACGCCTCGGCTACCCGCCATATATAAATTACTCGAACAGCGAAATACACAATGGGCAAACAGAGGCGAAGCGTGCAACCATGAATGACGGTTGCACGTCCTTCGCCGCTTCGGACAGGGCTTATTTCGCCAGATGATGCGCCTGTAGGCTGCGCACCTTGAAGGGCTTGCGCTGCATCGCTTTCATACCCTGCACCGCCGCTGATGCCGCGCTCATCGTCGTGATGATTGGCACACCGTACAATGCCGCCGCGCCGCGAATCAGCGTCCCGTCATAGTGCGCTTGTCCACCGCGCGGGGTGTTGATAATCAGGACAATGTTGCCCGCGCGGATCGCGTCCACGACATGGGGCGATCCATCGCTCACCTTGTTGATCATCGTCACGGGCAGCCCCACGTCTTGCAGGTATTCCGCCGTGCCAATCGTCCCCACCAGCTTGAAGCCCAACTGATGTAAATCGCGCGCGATCTTCATCACCGCGCCCCGATCAAACGGGTTGACGCTGATAAACACCGTCCCCGACGCGGGCAAGCCCGTACTCGCGGCAAGTTCTGCTTTCGCAAACGCATGTCCGAAGCTCGATGCGTGTCCCATCACTTCGCCCGTGGAGCGCATTTCGGGACCGAGGCGCGCATCGACGCCGGGAAACTTTTGGAACGGCAAGACGGCTTCTTTGACGAAAAATCCATCAATTTCCGGCTCATCGACAAACCCAAGTTCGTCGAGCGTCTTTCCGGCGGCGATCTGCGCGGCATAGCGTGGGAGCGGAACGCCCGTCGCCTTGCTCACGAACGGCGCGGTACGGCTGGCGCGCGGATTGACCTCCAGCACATACACGACTTCATCTTTGATGGCGAATTGGATGTTGAACAGCCCGCGCACCCCCATTGCTTTGCCGATCTGATCGGTATATTCGCGGATGATCTCGATGTGGTACGCGCTGATCTTGTAGGGCGGCAGCACGCACGCCGAGTCGCCGCTATGGATGCCCGCTTCTTCGATATGCTGCATGATGCCGCCGATGGTGACGTATTCGCCGTCGCACAGCGCGTCCACATCGACCTCGAACGCATCATCCAAGAATTGGTCGATCAGAATCGGGTGTTCGTTCCATTCGATGTGCGTATCCAGCCAGTTCAGCAGCATGTCGTCGTCGAACACGATTGCCATACCGCGCCCGCCCAAGACGTAGCTCGGACGCACAATAACCGGATAACTAATCTTGTGCGCCGCCGCCAACGCGCCGTCGCGGTCGCTCGCCGTCGATCCAGCGGGCTGCGGGATGTCCAATTGGCGCATCAGCGCATTGAAGCGTTCCCGATCCTCCGCCAAGTCAATCGTATCGACCGACGTTCCCCAAATGGGCGCGCCCGCGTTCTCCAACGCCCGCGCGAGGTTCAGGGGCGTTTGCCCGCCAAATTGGACGAGGACGCCGACGGGCTGTTCGCGCTCGATGATGTTCAGCACATCTTCGACCGTCAGCGGTTCGAAATACAAGCGATCCGCCGTATCATAGTCGGTGCTGACCGTTTCTGGGTTGCAGTTGACCATGATCGTCTCGTAGCCCATTTCGCTGAGGGCGAAACACGCATGGACACAGCAGTAATCGAACTCGATGCCCTGCCCGATGCGATTGGGCCCCCCGCCGAGAATGATCACCTTCTGGCGCGTCGTCGGGTCGGCTTCGTCGTCTTCTTCGTAGGTCGAATACAGATACGGCGTATGCGCCTCGAACTCCGCCGCACAGGTATCGACGCGATAGTACGATGGAATCACGCCGAGCGCCTTGCGCCGCGCGCGCACATCCGTTTCGGGCGTGCCGTACAACGTAGCAAGATGCGCATCCCCGAAGCCGTAGCGTTTCAAGCGGAGCATATCCGCCGCTGTGAGCTGATCGAGCGTCGGCGCGCGTTCCAACGTTTCGTTGCGGACGACGACGATATCGGCAAGCTGGCGCACGAACCACGGATCGAACTGCGTGGTAGCGACAACCTGTTCCATCGTCATGCCTTCACCCAATGCCGACGCGACCTGGAACAACCGCTGCGCCGTTGGCACGCGGATGGCATCGGACGTGGCGTCGGAGGGCTTCGCGCCGAAGCCCATCATGCCAATATCGAGCGAGCGAATCCCCTTTTGCAGCGCCTCTGGGAACGTCCGCCCAATCGCCATAACCTCACCAATCGCCTTCATCTGGGGGCCCAATGTGCGATCCGCGCCGGGAAACTTGGCGAAATCCCAACGCGGAATCTTGACGACCACGTAATCGAGCGACGGCTCGAAACTGGCGGGCGTCACGCGCGTGATGTCGTTCGGAATTTCGTCGAGCGAGAAGCCGACCGCCAACAGCGCCGCGATTTTGGCGATTGGGAAGCCCGTCGCCTTGCTCGCCAGCGCCGATGAGCGCGAGACACGCGGATTCATCTCGATCACGTAGACCGCGCCATCGGCGGGATTGACCGCGAACTGCACATTCGCGCCGCCCGTCGCCAGCCCGACACGATCCAGCACCGCGCGCGCCATATCGCGGAGACGCTGCAATTCCTTATCGGTCAGTGTTTGTGCAGGCGCGACCGTGATACTGTCGCCCGTGTGGACGCCCATCGGATCAAGATTTTCAATCGTGCAGACGACCACAAAATTCCCGCGTGTGTCGCGCATGACTTCGAGTTCATACTCTTTCCAGCCGATGACGCTGGTTTCGATCAGCACCTCGCCCACCGGACTAAGCTTGATGCCGCGTTCGGCAATCGTTCGTAGTTCGGCTTCATCATAAGCGATGCCGCCACCCGATCCACCAAGCGTGAATGACGGGCGAATCAGCACCGGATAATTCAGCTTGGCGGCGGCGGACAGCGCGCCCGCTACATCGTGAACCACTTCGCTCGGCGGGCAGCGCAAACCAATTTCGATCATCGCATCTTTGAATAACTGGCGATCTTCCGCCAGTTCGATGCTCTCCATGACCGCGCCGATCAATTCGACGTTGTGCTGCTGCAAGATGCCGCTATCATGCAGGGCTTTGGTGAGGTTGAGCGCCGTTTGTCCGCCAACGGTAGGCAGCAGCGCGTCCGGCTGTTCTTGGATGATGATGCGCTCGATGATTTCGGGCGTGAGCGGCTCGACATAGGTCGCGTCGGCAAATTCGGGGTCAGTCATGATGGTGGCGGGATTCGAGTTGACCAGCACGACGCGGTAGCCCTGTGCGCGCAGGACTTTGCACGCTTGGACGCCGCTGTAGTCGAACTCGCAGCCCTGCCCGATCACGATGGGACCCGATCCGATGATCAGGATAGTGTGGATATCGGTACGTTTTGGCATGATATTGGAACGTCAGTCCTCGAAGATGCTGGCAACAGCGAGCGTGAATCCGGGCAAGAGATCACCGCCGGAAATCGTATCTGCGACACCATAGCGCGTGAAGGTTCCGTCGGGGTTGTAAACGTCGATCAACTTGTCGTGTGGCAAGACGATCCACACTTGTTTCGTCCCATAGTCGAAATATTCATGCGCTTTAGCGACCATCTCTTGATAACTCTGTGAAGGCGAGATGATTTCAACCGCTAAATCGGGCGCAAGATAGATGAACCCCGGTGTCGATTTGACGCGCGCTTTGGAGACAAAGGCAATGTCGGGTTCGCGCGTGACCCGAATATCAGCATCTTCACCGCTGAGAACGAACGTGATATCGCCCGGATAGACTCGACCCAATTTGTATCGCAAAACAAAATTGGTGATCATCGTTAACAGAAGTGCTTCCGTCCATCCGTGCTGTTCACCCGTCGTCACGATATCACCCTCCAACCGATCCATGTCCCATTCCCCATCCGAGATCGTCAGATGTCTGAAGCCATTCATCGCTTTCACCTGCATGGCGATTGCTTCGGTGATGGGGCGCTTCAACAACAGTGAAACGGCATTCCGCACGACGCTCACATCGCTGATCATGTCTCACTCGCTTTCACTCGTTTACACCGATTGTAGTATTTCTTGCCCCTTCACCCGCGCGACGAACTCATCGAACAGATACAGCGAGTCGTGCGGACCCGGCGCGGCTTCGGGGTGATACTGCACGCTGAACGCGCCCAGTCCGACATGGCGCAAGCCCTCAATCGTGTTGTCGTTCAGATTAATGTGCGTCACTTCCGCGCCATGCAAATCGCTGTCGCCTGTGACCGCGAACCCATGATTGTGCGCGCTGATTTCAACCACGCCCGTGAGCAGATTTTTCACCGGCTGATTGCCGCCGCGATGTCCGAAGCGCATTTTTTCGGTCTTGCCGCCGAGCGCCAACGCCAGAATTTGATGTCCAAGACAAATTCCAAAGATCGGCACGCTGCCGAGCAAGTCGCGTGTGTTCTGGATCATCGTCGTGACGGCTGCGGGATCGCCGGGCCCGTTGCTCAGGAACACGCCCGCTGGATGCAACGCCAACACGTCCGATGCGGGCGTGTGCGCTGGCACGACTGTCACGCGCAAGCCGCGATCCACCATCATGCGCAAGATATTGCGCTTGATGCCCGTGTCATAGGCGACGATCAATGCCCCCGATGCGTCGCCATGCTCCCCCTGATACCAGCCGGAATGGCTGCCATCCGTCCAATGATATGGCTCGGCGCAGGTCACATCATCGACCAAGTTCCAACCGGACATATCTGGTGAACGGCGCGCGATCTCGACCAATTTCTCTGGCTCGTCCGCCGCGTCCCCGTGCGCGAGAGCGGCACGCATCACGCCTTTTTCACGGATGTGCCGCACGAGCGCGCGCGTGGCAACGTCCGACAAGCCAATGACGCCCTGTTCGCGCAAGTACGCATCCAAATTGCGCTGGCTGCGCCAATTGCTGACGTTCGGGGAGATCGAGCGCACAACGAAGCCCGCCACCCACACGCGGTCGCTCTCCACATCATCGGGATTGATGCCTGTATTGCCGACATGGGGAACGGTCATGGTCACGATCTGCTTGTGATACGACGGATCGGTCAAGATTTCCTGATAGCCCGTCATGGATGTATTGAACACCAATTCGCCCGTCTGTACGCCGTCCGCGCCGAACCCGACGCCCGCGAACGTTCGCCCATCTTCGAGTGCCAACATACCGCGCATCTGTATATCCTCTTTTAACGGAGAGAACAGCAGAGAAAGAGAGGACGCAGAGAGATGATCGGAATGTTCTCTCTGCGCTTCTCTGCTTCTCTGCGTTAAATCCCTTTCGTGATAGTTGATCTTACGTTCGGTAATGTCCGTTGACGGATACATAATCGTGGCTGAGATCGCACGTCCAGATCGTCGCTGCGCCCGCTTGCGGATGGGTCGTCACATCGGTAGCGGGCAGCGCATCCTCGCCCGCCGACTGAATGCCACAGTCGAGCCAGACGGTGACCGATGGCGACGCCATGATTTCCGTCGCGCGCGTCTCGCTGTACGTTGTCGGCATCCCATGCTCAAACAACAGAAGCGCGTTGGCGTCCAGCGGCACATCTTCGCCCGGCGCAAGCCATAACTTGAGCGCCGTATCGACCAACGGGACGCCCGCGCGCCCCGCCGCCGCCACGATCCGCCCCCAGTTGGCATCGCCGCCGTAGAACGCCGTCTTGACCAGCGGTGAGGTCGCAATCGTGTTGCCGATCAAGCGCGCGGTCGCATCGTCGCCCGCACCGCTGATGTTGAGCGTGATGAACTTGGTCGCGCCCTCGCCGTCGCGGACAATCGCTTGTGCCAACTGCTTGCACACTGGGCGCAGCGCCTCCTCGAAGCCCGCCGCGTCGGTCTCATGTCCGTTCGCCAGCAGCAGCAGCGTATCGTTGGTGCTGGTGTCGCCGTCCACGACGATCCGATTGAAGGTCGTCTCGTTGACCGCGCGCAGCGTCCCGACTGCCCATTCCGGCTCGAGCGCCGCATCAGTGACGACGATGCCCAACATCGTTGCCATGTTCGGCGCGATCATCCCCGCGCCTTTGGCGATGCCCGCGACGGTGTAATCCGCGCCACCGCGCGCCGATGCCAGTTTTGCGCGCGTGTCGGTCGTCATGATCGCGTGCGCCGCGTTCTCCCACGCCGCCGCGCCATCCGCCAGCGCAGCGACGGACAAATCGACGCCGCGCCGAATCTTGTCCATGTCCAACTGCGTGCCGATCACGCCCGTTGACATGACCAACACTTCATCTTCTGCGATGCCCAAACGTTCCGCCGTCCAACGCGCCATCGTCCGCGCGTTTTCGAGTCCCTGTTCGCCCGTACACGCATTCGCACAGCGCGTATTGATCACGACCGCGCGAATGTGCGTCGTGTTCGCCGCGAGTCGCTCCATATCGAGCAGGACGGGCGCGGCTTTCACCACATTGCGCGTGAACACACCCGCCGCGATGCACGGCTTTTCGCTGTAAATCAGCGCGAAGTCGAGCGCGCCGTCTTTCTTGTAGCCGCAGTGGACGCCCGCTGCTTTGAAGCCGCTCACGCCCGCAATGGTCGGTTCTGCTCCAATCACCGTCTTGGTCTGTGTCATGCTCACTGGCTCACTTTCGTCAAAATGGCTTCCAGTTTTTCGATCAGCGCATCCACATCGGACTTTTGCGCGATCAACGGCGGCACAAACCGGATCGTGTCCGTCCCCGCGTTGATCAACAGCAAGCCGTGTTCGTAACCTGCGTCCACAATCGACGAGACATCTATCGTGAGTTCGATTCCGAGCATCAAGCCGCGTCCGCGCACCTCTTTGATCAGCGGGCTGTTGATCTCTTGCAGTCGTTCTTTCAAATACGCGCCTGTCTCGCTCACATGCTGCAAAAATGCCGGGTCAGCGATGCGATCCAAGACGTAATGCGCCACCGTCGTGATGAACGCGCCGCCGCCGAACGTCGTCCCGTGATCGCCGGGATGGATGTGGCTGGCAACCTTCTCCGTCGTCAAGATCGCGCCAATCGGCAGTCCGCCCGCTAGCGGCTTCGCCAGCGTCTGAATATCGGGCGTGACGCCGCTCGGCTCGGACGACCACAGCGTCCCCGTGCGCCCCATGCCGCATTGAATCTGATCGAAGATCAACAGCGCGCCGCGTTCATCGCAGAAGCGGCGGAGTGCCTGTAGAAATTCGTTCGACGCCGGACGGATGCCACCTTCGCCCTGCACAGGTTCGATGATCACGGCAGCAGTGCGCGTCGTGATCGCGGCATCAGCGGCGGCGATATCGTTGTGCGCGACGACTTTCACATCGGGCATCAGCGGGCTGAACGGCTTCTGATACTTCTCTTTCGGCGTCAGCGAGAGCGCGCCGAATGTCCGACCATGAAACGCATTGGTGAAGCACACGATCTCCGTCCGGTCGTGATCCGCGTTGTCGTAGTGATAGCGCCGCACGAACTTGATCGCGCCTTCGACCGCCTCCGCGCCGCTATTGCAGAAAAAGGCGCGATCCGCGAACGACAATTCGCACAAACGCGCCGCCAGTGCCGCTTGCGGTTCGGTGTAATACAAGTTGCTGGTGTGGATCAAGCCTGTCGCTGCCTTTTGGATCGTCTCGATCAAGCCCGGATCGCCATAGCCGAGCGCGTTGACCGCAATGCCCGCAGCCCAATCTTGATACGCCTTGCCGTCGCTGTCATAGAGCATCATGCCCTGTCCGTGTGTCAGAACAAACGGCGCGCGTTTGTACGCTTGGACGACGTAATCATTTTCCATCTGCATCACCGGATGAAGCGCGATAGCCATTCTTGGTTTTCTCCTTCTATTGGGCATGGCACACCATGCCGCTCGATCATTCGCCTAGGCGGGCGAGGCGTGCCTCGCACCTACCCCAAATCCCCGAATTTCACTTCCACCCAGCGGGGCGACGCGCGTTCGCCATCGACCCAACCGTTGCTTGCCTCATAGCGAATTGTCGCCTGACACCAGCCGATCAGCTTTTCGACCGTCTCCGACGCCACTTTGCCGGATGCCGCGATATGCAGCACCAAGCGGCGGCTGTGTTCGCTGTCTTTGACCAGCGCGTTATAGATGAGATGTTCCAATTCATGACAGTTGGCGCACAACTGGATCGTCACTTTGTTCTCGCCGTGCGCGGCGATATTCCATAAATGATGGCGCTGCGATGCTGGATAACCGCACGCCGCACAAGGTACGATGCGCTCTCGAAATAAGGGACGACGGCGCTGGCGATCCCGCTGATAGCGGCGCAGACGGTAGAAATCGATCCAATAATGGAGAATATTCCCGCGTTCCGTCTCGTCGTGCGCCATCAATGACGCCTCGAATGCCTCGATCATCGCGGCTGCGCGCTTGCGTCGATACAACTCTCGAATCAGCCCGTACAGCGTGTCTTTCCGCGCATCGAAGGGCGCGGCTGCCATGCGTTCGTCCTGATCCATCGCTCCACACTATCATCGCTATTCTTGGGTGAACGTCGTACCAACGCCGGTCGCCAACGTGTCGAGATTGCCGATCACAACGGTCTGCGCGCCACGTTCCAATGCTTCGAGCGCCACGCGCACTTTCGGGATCATGCCGCCGAAAATCGTGCCGTCCGCGATCAATGACGCGGTTTGTGTCGCATTCAGCGCCGGAATCAGCGTCTTATTTTTGTCCAGCACGCCCAGCACGTTTGACAGGAAGATCAGCCGTTCCGCGCCGATGCTCCCCGCGACCGCGCCTGCGACATGATCGGCGTTGACGTTATAATTCGTCGTCGCGCCCATACAAATCGGCGCAATCACGGGCGTCCATCGGGCATTCAAGTAATCGCGCACGACTTCCGCGCGCACGCTCGTCACTACGCCCGTGAAACCCATGTCCATATCGAGATACGCTGCGAACCGCATCTTGTCCGCGCGAATCATGCCGCGATCCACACCCGACATGCCAAGCGCATCGATGCCCGCATTGACCAAAACGCGCACAAGACGCTTGTTGATCGTCCCGCACAAGACCATCTCAACCAATACCAACGACTCAGCGTCGGTCATGCGCACGCCGTCAAAATAGCGCGGCTCGATGTTCATGCGCCGCTGCATCTCGCTGATTTCTTTGCCGCCGCCATGCACAATCACAGGCGGCGCGTCTAGATTGCGGACGATCTGCGCGAATCGCTCGACATATACCGGATCGTCAAGTTCCGAGCCGCTGATTTTGATAACCGTCGTCACAGCAGCCCCATCGTCTCTGGCAGCCCGAACATCAGATTGAAACATTGAACCGCTTGACCAGACGCGCCTTTGCGCAAATTGTCGGTCACGCTGGTGATATGCAGATAACGCGCCGTGACGGACGTCAGGCTGATCGCCGCGCCGTTGGTGTGAACCACATGCTTGAGGGACGCTTGCTGTCCTGCGGGCAGGACGTTGACGAGCGGTTCGTTCGCGTAAGTTTGTTCGTAGAGGGCTTGCGCGCCGTCGCTGGAAAAGTCCGCTTTCAGTTCGACGGTGATACTCGCCATCAGCCCACGATCTACGGGCAGCAGATGCGGCGTAAAGATCAGCATCCCCGCATTGGGATCGAGCTTGGCGATTTCCTGTTCGATTTCGCCCACATGCCGATGCGTGCGCCCCGGACTATACGGCGATAGGTTGCCGAACACCTCGACAAATTGGAGATGCGGCTTGGGATCGCGCCCTGCCCCGCTGACGCCCGATTTCGCATCCACGATGATCGGGTTTCCCGGTTCGAGCCAGCCGTTTTTGAGCAGCGGCATCAATCCAAGCAGCGTGGTTGTCGGATAACAACCGGGCGCGGCAACGAGCGACTGTCCCACGATGTTGGCGCGGTTAATTTCCGGCAAGCCATAGGGGGCGGGCAGCAGTTCGGGATATGGATGATCATGGTCATACCACTGCTTATAACGTGCTGGCGTATCCAACCGAAAATCGGCGGACAAATCGATCACGCGGACGCCTGCCGCGCGCGCCGTGACTGCCATCTGCGCCGATGCGCCATGCGGGAGCGCCAGAAACACCGCCTCGACTTGATCCAGTGGCGCATCTTCCGATTTGATATAGGTCATGGACGTATGCGGGATCGGCTGTCCGGCTTGGGTGTTCGCCGTTGCAAAGACCAATTCCGCACAGGGATGATGCCGCAAGATTTCTACGGCGTCCTGTCCCGCATAACCCGATGCGCCGTACACGCCGACGCGAATCCGCTTGTCTGTCATTGGACTCCTTCTCTCGACAAGAAAAAAGCCCCAACCTCACAGGCGTGAGGTCAGGGCTGTTCGTTTCCGAATGGATTTCGACGCTGCTAACGCGAAAATCCCGCCATGACCTCATCATCATGCGGGCTACGACGGCTAGGGCGGCGAACAGCCGCCAGTTGAACATCAAGAAGCAGTGCCATCAGATTTTCGAGCTGCGTCCTAAAACACAATGATTCTAGATTAGCGGATCGGGGGTGGGTTGTCAATAATTCCATTCAACTGATTTTCGGACGCGCACATCAATTGACGCCCTCCCGACTCGGCGTTACCATCGCAGATAGGGTTTGGTTCCACCACACCCACGCAAAATGATGGATTTGTACTCAACAATGATCGAAGTTCAAAATCTGACCAAAATCTATGGTGACTACACCGCCGTCGATCACATCAGCTTCAGCGCCAAGCCGGGCGAAGTCGTCGGCTTGTTGGGTCCCAATGGCGCGGGCAAGACGACCACCATGCGCATGTTGACGGGCTTCATGCCGCCAACCGATGGACGCGCGCAGATCGCCGGACATGATATCTCGTCCGACTCGATGGAGGCGCGGCGCGCAGTCGGCTATCTGCCAGAACGTGTGCCGATTTACCCCGACATGACTGTGAGCGAATACGTCACCTTCTGGGCGCAGATGCGCGGCTTGAAGCATCCCCGCGCACAGGTGGACGCCGCGTTGAACCGCGTCCAACTCTACGACCGCCGCCGCGCCCTGATTCGCAATCTGTCGAAAGGGATGCGCCAGCGCCTCGGACTGGCACAGGCGCTCGTACACAATCCACCCGTACTGATCTTGGACGAGCCGACCATCGGCATCGACCCGCAGCAGGTGATCGAAGTGCGCGAGACGGTACGCGCGCTCGGCGCGGATCATACCGTGCTGTTCAGCACGCACATTTTGTCCGAAGTCGAACAGGTCTGCGACCGCGTGCTGATCATCAACAAAGGGCGCATCATCGCGTCGGGCAAGCCGTCGGAACTGCGCCGCCAGATCGAACCGGATGAACATCTCTATGTCGCCATCGCGGGCGCGAACCGCGCTACCGCCACAGGCATTCTGCGCGCACTGTCCGCGTTGGCGTCGGTCGAATCGTTCGGGGACGGCTTCACGGTTCGCGTCAAGCCGAACGCCGATGGGCGCGGCGCCATCTTCGATGCCGTTGTCAAAGCAGGCTGGCGTTTGTCCGAACTGCGCCCCGTCGCCGCCACGCTCGAAGATATCTTCCTCGATATCGTCGGGCGCGATGCGAAAGCGGGCGAAGGGAGGGGAGCATGACCACATGGATTGTCTGGCGGCGCGAAGTCGTCCAGTATTTCACCTCGCCGATTGCGTATCTGATCGCCGCCGCGATCTTGCTGTTGACCGGCGTCGTCTACAATCAGGATTTGCTGCGCAGCATTGGCGTAAAACCCGCCGAACCGTCGCTGATTCCGCAGGTATTCGCGTTCACGATGGTCTTTTTCGCGCCGCTGCTGACGATGCGTCTGTTTGCGGAAGAAAAACGCGAAGGCACACTCGAACTGCTGATGACCGCGCCCGCGCCTGATGGCGGCATCGTCATGGGTAAGTTTTTGGGCGCATGGACGTTCTATACTTTACTCCTCGCGCTCACTTCGCTTTACACGATCATTCTTTCCACCATCACCGCGCCCGATTACGGGCATATCATCTGCGCCTACATCGGCATTTGGCTGTACGGCGGCGCGATGCTGGCAGTCGGCATGATGTTCTCGGCGCTGACCGAAAATCAGATTGTCGCCGCGTTCTTGAGCATGATCGCGCTGATCTTGCTCTGGTTGGGCGATCAAGCGGGACAACTGATCTCGAATATCGATATCGCGCGCATCGTGCGCGGTTTGTCGCTGCAAGGGCGCTTCAACAGTTCCTTCGCCGTCGGCTTATTGCGCGCGGAAGATGTGGCGTTCTTCGCCGGGATCATCGTCGTCGTGCTGTATATTACGATCCGGCTGATCGAAGCGAATCGGTGGCGCTGATGGCACGAAATACAAAATCAAACAACATCCGTCCGCCGTTGGTGATCACGCGCGGGCAAATTGCCAACATCGCCAGCTTCATCGGCGTGGCGGCGCTGTTGGCGGGAATCGTCGGCGCGCTGTGGACAGGACGCATCGATACCCCCATCCTGATTACGCTCGGCGTCGGCGCGGCGGGGATTGTGCTGTGGGTGCTGGCGACGCCGGGCGAATTCATCGGTTTCGTGACCGGACGCAAAGTCCGTTATGGCACGTTCGCCGCGTTTTCGACATTGTTGTTGATCGCGGTCACGGCGATGGTGTTTCTATCGCTTGGACGGGCGTCGATCACGCTGGATATGACGACCAATCGGCTGTTCAGCTTGGGCGACGCTTCGAAGAACGTGATCACCCGCGTCACCCGCCCGATCCAGATCACCGGCTTCTACTCAGCGCGCAATCTGCCACAGCGCGAACTCGATGATCAATTCTTTCGGCTGTACAGCGCCGCCAACAGACTGATTACGCGCGTCTACATCGATCCCGACGAACAGCCCGCGTTGGCAGATCGCTATGGCGTAAACGACGATGGGCAGGTGTTCATCTCCTACTTGAATGACGCTGGCATAGTCGATTTCAACACGCTGGCGCGCGTCCCGTTGAGCGACCGCCAAGAGCGCGATATGACGGGCGCGATCTCGCGGCTGCTCATCGCGGGATCGATCTCGGTGTATTTCAATATGGGCTTGGGCGAACGCGATCCGCGCGACACGTCGCAAGCCGGCATCAGCGGCATCAATGGCGGAATGCGCGAAACGGGTTTCATCACGAATCTGATCTCGCTACCCGAACTTGCGGCGCAAAATGCCGATATTCCCGCCGACGCCGCCGCGTTGTTGTTCGTGCGCCCGACGATTGACATTGACGCCGCCCAAATCGCGGTCTTGGATCGCTATCTGGCGCGCGGCGGCACGCTCTTATTGCTCATTGATCCGACGTTCAACGAGACGCCGTTCATGCAATCGGGCGGCGCGTTCGATACGTATTTGCGCGCGAACTATGGACTGTATGCGCGCAATGCGATTGTCGTGGATGGCGCGGCGAGCGGACAATCGGAGTTGGATGTGATCGGCGCAAACGTCAACACCGCCACCGATATCAGTGCGCGGCTGATCCCGGTCGAAAATCCGCTGTTGTTCAGCGTGGCGCGCGCCGTTGAAGTCGATATCGACCGCGCAATCCCAGACGTTGCCAACGGGCGCTTGGTCACATCGTCCGATTTAAGCTACGGCGAGACCGATTGGGTGGCGCTCTCGCAGACCAATCAATATCAGTGGGATGAAGGGGTGGACATCGCGGGTCCCCTGACGACGGTCGCATGGGCGTCGAATCAAAGTACGGGCGCGCGAATCGTGCTGGTTGGGGACAGCGATTTCGTCAGCAATGGCGCGGTGACGATTGGCGGCAACGGCATCTTGTTCACCGATGCCATGACGTGGCTGACGAACTTCGCAGATCGGCTCGACTTCGGCACGCGCGGCTTTAGCGTCAGTTTGCCGCTGATCTTCGTCGCCTCGCAGACGCTCGATCTGATCGCCTTTGGAACCATCATCGTCATGCCCACGCTCGTCCTGCTGACGGGCTTCATCTTATGGACGCGCCGCGCGCGCCGACGGTAATATTATGCAGCGACGCCGCCCCATTGTGCCGATCTTGCTGCTGGTCTTTGCCGGACTTGCGGCGCTGTTATACATGCAGAATCAGCAGATTCTCGATACGCCGCCGCCAACGCAGATCGGCACGCTGTACCGTGTCTTTCCTGATTTAGAAGTGTTGAATATTGCAGCCCTGCAACTGATCAATCCGTCGAGCGGGCTGACGTTCACGCTTCAGCGCGATGGCGACGGCGTGTGGACGCGCCCCGATGGCGGCGCGTTGGGCGAAACCATGGGCAGCGACATCGCGCGGACGATGGCGCTGCTGCCCTACACGCGCACGCTCGATCTGCCCGCCGACGGTGATCTATCGGTGTACGGACTCGCGCCAGAGCCGTTCTTGCTCGTGCAAATGTTGTTACTCGACGGCAGCACGCACAGCGTAGCGATTGGCGATCCAGCGCGGACGAATGAAGGACATTACGCGCTGGTTGATGATCAAGATATCATGTATTTTCTACTGCCGGAGGCGGTCGCCTTCTTGATCACGCAGTTCCGCGATACACTCCAACCTATGACGCCAATCGTGGGATCGCCCTAATCGGGATTACAATTTGGAAAGATCGTATTCCTTTGGTAAAAAATGACGAAAACACGGGTAAAATTTTAATGCGAATTGCTTGACAGGATGATCGATTTAAGATACTGTATTTAATTGCATGTTGAAAAATAATCCTATCCGACTATCATTATCGTTTTGCCTCACGTTTTTTCAACCCGACCGACGTTAGTGTAACAAAACCGGATGGGATAGATTGTTTGAACAGTCCGTTCTTTATGCTCGTTTCAGGGTCAATGGTGTAAATGTAGCGTATGCTGACGACGATGATACGCAAGGAAGATGTTCGTAATCAACTGCTCGACAAGGCGCGCCGTCAAGGTGGGTTAACCTACGACGACATTATGACCGTGCTGCCGGATGCCGAACAGGATGTGTCGCTGCTTGACGATCTCATGGATGAGATGCTCGATGCAGGCGTAGAAGTGCTGTCTGCATTGGATGCCGAAGATACATTGTATGAAGCGCAAAATCCCGAACTCGAATTGGAGTTCGAACTTGATCAGGACGATGATCCCGATTTATCGTGGATGGACGACGATCTGATCGATGATGCAGGCTATCAACAAGCGCTCGACAGCGATGACGTAGTAGGGCTTTATCTGAAAGAAGCGGGACGTGTGCCGCTTTTGACCGCCGATGAAGAAGTCCAATTGGCAAAGCGCATGGAGCGCGCCCTCGAGGCGACGCGCCTGTTAGAGCGCGAAGGCGAACGGATGCCGCTGGACGACGTTTACACGATGAAAGACTATGAGTACGATGGCGAATTGGCGCAAGAGCATCTGATTCGTGCCAATGCGCGCCTCGTGATCAGCGTGGCAAAGAAATACATCGGGCGCGGCGTGCCGTTCCTCGATTTGATCCAAGAAGGCAACATTGGCTTGATCCGCGCGACCAACAAGTTCGAGTATCGGCGTGGACACAAGTTCAGCACGTATGCGACGTGGTGGATTCGCCAAGCGGTCAGCCGCGCGGTCGCCGATCAAGGGCGCACGATTCGCGTCCCAGTGCATATGGGCGATCAACTCAACCGGATGCGCCGGATTCAACTGCGCCTGACGCAAGACTTGGGGCGCGAACCGACGATGGAAGAACTCGCCGTCGGCATGGAAACGACTGCTGATAAGGTCGAGACGCTGTTGGAGATCGCGCGCCGTCCCGTCAGCTTGGAGACGCCCATCGACGACGAAGGCGACAGCACGTTTGGCGATTTTGTCGAAGATGTGAACAGCCCTGCTCCGGCGGAGGAAGTGGCGACGAATTTGCTGCACGAGCAGCTCAAGACGGCGCTGGATCGCCTGCCGAGCAGAGAAGCGCAAATCTTGCGCCTGCGTTATGGGCTGGAAGATGGGCGCGTCTATACACTGGAAGAAGTTGGACAGGCGATTGGCGTCACGCGCGAGCGCGTCCGTCAACTGGAAGCGCAAGCGTTGAACCGTCTGCGCCAGTCCTCCGCCCATGTGATCCTGCGCGATTACCTGTACGAGGAGTAGCGCGGGTGCGCGCCAACGGACTGCGGTGGATTGGGTCGCTGGCGCTGGTGGCGCTCGGCATCGTCCTCCTACTCAATAATTTCCTACTCATCAGCGGCTTCAACGTGGCAGCGTTGTCGCCGCTGATTCTCGTTGTCTTGGGTGGAGCGATCTTACTGCGCGGCGATCTGCTGCCGGGCAAGGACGCACGCACCTTCGGCATCACGCGCGGCAGCGTCGAAGCAGCGCTGTTGGAAGTCAACGCGGGCGAAATCGATGTGAATACGCGGGCGTTGGCGCGCGAAGGTCGTTTGATCGCCGGACAGTTCGCTGCCGACTCACGTCCCATGCTGACGGTACAAGATACCGTCGCCTATTTGCGCATGGAGCGCGCTGCCACACCGTGGCTGTCGTTCGCGGACTGGGAAATCGGTTTGGCGCGCGATTTGCCGTGGGGCGTCTACATCAGCACAAGCACCGGACAAGTCAATCTCGACCTGACCGGGGTCATCGTGCAGCGTGTGGTCGTCGCTACCGGACTGGGCGATATTCGCTTCGTCTGCCCGACCGAATCGCTCGACGCCGTAACACTGCGTTCCAACGTGGGCGATATTCGCGTGCTGACGCCGCCCGGCGTGCGCGCGCGCGTCACCCTCAGCGGCGGGCGCATGTTCCGCGTTCACGCTGACATGACGCGCTACGATCAACCCCAACCGGGCGTCTACGTCGCCAAAGACGGCGATCCAGCACAATCGGAGATCGCCATCGCCCTTGTTGGCGTCTTCGGTGATGCGTACCTCGCCTGAACCGACCCTATGTCTAGCCCACTTTCACAACGATTCGTCATTCGTGATGGCACAGCCGGCGATCTGCCCGCATGTGTCGCGCTCGATCACACGGTCGAAACCGATGTCGTGCTGCAAATGAAAATTTATCAGCCCGAAACCAACCAATGGGAGATCACGCTGCGCGAGGAACGCTTGCCGCGCAAAATCGAGATTGCCTTCACCGCCAACGAACGCCGCTTGCGCGCCGCACTTTCTGCCGACCAATGTTTCTTGATCGCAGCCTCGTCGACCACCGATGCCCTGCCGTCCATGCTGTTTGGCTATCTGACGCTCCGCCCCGAACCGCTCGAGGGCGTAGGCATGATCACCGATATCGTCGTGGCGCGCCCGTATCGACGGAGCGGGATTGGGGCGCGTTTGCTCAATGTCGCGCGGCGCTGGGCGAAGGAACATGACCTCACGCGGTTGATGCTGCCTGTTCAGACCAAGAACGCGCCAGGGGTGCGTTTCTGTCAAGCATCGGGCTTCAGCTTCTGCGGATTCAACGACCGTCACTACCCGAATCAAGATATCGCGGTATTCTTCACGCAGTCCGTCCGATAGCGTGAAATTCTTCGTGCGCGTGTAAAAACAACTCGTGGAAACCTTCGCCCCATCTTTGCGCGTGATCAACGAAACGTTGGCATCTGCCATCGTCGTGATCGCGTTTTCGCTGTTGTTATACAATCTGACGCGCAATCAGCAGGATCGGGTCGCGCGGACATCGGGTATCGTTCTCGGCTGCATGACGCTGGTCTACGTGATCGACGTGTTCGTAGCCCTGCAACCGGGCTTGCTCACCTATGAAGCGGCGATGCGTGTCCAGTGGATCGGTATCGCGTTCATGCCGATTGCGATGTATCACTTATCCGACGCGCTGTTGGCGACGACCGGACTGCCTTCGCGCGGGCGGCGGCGGCGCGTCATTCGCTTGCTGTATTTAATCGGCGCGATGTTTGTGCTGTTGGCGGCGTTCTCGAACGCGCTGATCCAGCCCGTGCGCGTCACCCCGCTCGAATTTCCCAGCGAGGTGGTCATCAGTCTGCGCGCCAAAGACGTGTTCCCCCTCTATGTCCTCTATGCGGCGATTGTCACGGGCGCGGCGTTCTACAATGTGCAGCGGGCGCGTGTGCGCTGTCTGGCGCGCGGTACACGGCGACGCATGGGCTATTTGCAGATCGCAATTCTGACGCCCGCCGTCGGCGTGTTTCCATTCTCGGTCTTGCTCGGCGCAGGCGAAGAATTTTCGTTTTGGGGGCTGCTGCTGGTCAACGCCGCCAATATCGTCGTGATTCTGATGCTGCTGTTCTTGGCATATCCGCTGTCGTTCTTCGGATCGCGCGTGCCAGATCGCCAAGTCAAAGCCGACTTGCTGCGCTTCATCCTGCGGGGTCCCGCGACGGCGCTGCTGGCATTGGTGACAATCACCTACACTGCGCCAGCAACGCGCATTCTCGGCTTGCCGGGCGAAGATTTCAGCGCCTTCGCGGTCGTAGCGGTCGTGCTGTTGTGGCAGTGGTTGATCCAGCTCGCCATCCCGCCGTTGGAAAAATGGTTGATCTATTCCGGCGAGGACTACGAGCGTATGAGCCAGCTACAAGGCTTGGGCGAACGCCTGTTGACGCGCGCCGATTTACTGCAATTGATCGAAGCGCAGTTGGAGGCGATCTGCGACTACTTGCGCGTGACCACAGCATTTGTGGTTTCTTTCAATGGCGTCAAAGAGACTGACGAAAGCGAAAATGGCGCGGAACTGCTGTGCATGGTCGGGGCGCTTCGTCCGGCGGTGGCGCTGCTCTACGACGAGCGCGCGACGCTAGCGGCTCAGTTTGAGGACATGATCGAGGCGACACCGCTGGCGCGTTGGGGCGGTTTTTGGCTCACGCCGCTGTACAGCCACCGCGATCAATCCACGCTGCGCGGAATTTTGGGGATTCAAGCGCGCGCCGCCGAGATCGTCTTGACGGGCGATGAACTGCCGATGCTGCATACGGCTGTCCGACGCGCCGAACAGACATTGGATGATTTGGCGCTCCAAAGCAGCATCTTCGTCGCGCTAGAGGGCTTGCTGCCGCAGATCAACTTGACGCGCACCAGCGCGGCTGACTTGGAATACAGCCCATCGCGTGCGCCCGGTCAGCCGACCAAGCCCAGTGCCGATAAAGATGCGATTGAGGACGAAGAATTATTCAAAGAACAAGTCCGCGCCGCGCTCCGGCACTTTTGGGGCGGACCCGGCTTGTCTGAAAGTCGCCTGATCGAACTCCAAATCGTCCAAGACGCGCTGGCTGAAAACGATAACAACCCGACGCGCGCCCTCCGCGCCGTCCTAACGGTCGCCATCGAGCGCCAGCGTCCCGATGGCGACCGTAAGCTGCTCAGTCCCGAATGGACGATCTATAATATTCTTGAAATGCGCTTTTTGAACAAATCGAAAGTCCGCGACGTAGCGGCGAAACTGGCGATGGGCGAATCGGACTTGTATCGCAAACAGAACGTGGCGATTGCTGCCGTCGCCGAGACTCTAATGGGGATGGAAAACGGTCGCCGCCAAGCATAACGCAGCACATTTAACGCACGACACGCGAACATGGCATATAATGAAAGCATTCGTTCGAGAGGGACGCCCGCTATGCCACCCGCCCTGGAAGAATTCATCGCGCTGATGCGCGAGACGCTCAAAGAATGGTCGGAGGACGGCGCATCACGGATCGCCGCTGCCCTCGCCTATTACGCGATCTTTTCGCTGTCGCCCCTATTGATTTTCATCGCTATCGTATTGGGTCTGGCAATTGACAGTCAGTCGGTCGAGAGCAGCATCATAGACGGTGTACAGACGACCGTCGGATCACAGGGCGCGGAGATCATGCGCTCGTTGATCGGCAACGTCAAACTCGACCGATCCAGCATCATTGGCTCGATCATCTCGATCTCGATTGTGATTTGGGGTGCGTCGAATTTGTTCTCGGAACTGCAACATGCCCTCAACAAAATTTGGGAAGTGCGCGTCCGTCCCGGCAGCCCACCTGTGAGCTTGATCATCAGCCGGGTGGAGTCGTTCGGCATTCTGGGGCTTGCCGCGTTCGGCTTGCTGGCGACGACGCTGCTCAATACCGCCGTCACCCGTTTGATCAACGGCGGCGCAAACCCCGACGCGCTGTTGGGTACGTCGCTGCTGACCGTCGGTGTGCTGCCCATTCCCGATGGCGGAGTCGCCGCGATCTTGATTCGTCCGGTGCAATTCGTGATTTCGGTCAGCATCCTCACCGGAATCATTGCGATGATTTACAAAATTCTGCCCGATGTGGTCATGCGCTGGAAAGATGTCTTGATCGGGTCAGCCTTCACCGCGTCGCTGCTGTTCATCGGGCAGTTCCTCGTTGGGCTGTACCTGTCAAACTCGAATGTCGGCTCGGTGTTCGGCGCGGCGGGGTCGCTGACCGCGATCCTCGTCTGGATTTACTATACCGCGCAAATCTTGCTGTTCGGTGCCGAATTTACCGAAGTCTGGGCGCGCAATCACGGCGTCTCGATCCGACCCAATCGCTACGCCGTCTGGGTGAACGAACTCCAAGCGCGGCTCGAATCCGAAAAAGCCAACGTCGATTTCGAGGTGATCAATGCGAGTCACGTCAAAGAGTCACAGCGCAACCAAGAAGCATGGGATCAGTTCGCCAATCGGACGAAGCGCGTTGCCCGGCGCGTCGCGGAGTCTGCCGGCGAACGCGCGCGGCGTGGGCGTTCGCGCCAGACAGGCGTCGAAGCGCGGATCGAATTGGTGGACGATGGACAGACTGGAATCGCGCTCGCGCCATCAGAGCGTCCGCTGAGCAACGAAGGGGACGACAATGTAGCGGCGGTTGCACAAACTGCACCCGCGAACGCCACGCCCACCCCCATCGCGGTGGCTCATTCGCGCATCCGTCCGCGTCCGCCGCGACGCGCGCACGCCCCCAAATCGACGTAAACAAAAACGGGCTGTACGCCCGTTTTTCATTCCGATTTCTGATTCATGCGCTTGTCGATCAAGTCTTTGAACGGGTCTTTGCCCGGCTTGATCAGCACTTCGCGCCCGCGTTCGCCCGCTTTCGCCTCGCCCACGATGCCGATTTCTTGCAATAAATCCATCATGCGCGCCGCACGCGGATAGCCGACGCCGAGCCGTCGCTGAATCAGCGACGCCGACGCTTCGCCCTCCGCGATCACCAGCTCGATGGCTTGTTCGAGCATCGGATCGGTTTCTGCCAAGAACTCGCGCCGTGTCAAGCCGCGCTCCCACGGTGGTACGCTTGACGATGCCGCCTTGCCGTCGATGATCTGCTTGCGTTCCCAATCTTTCCAATAGGCGGTCAGCGAACGCACCTCATCATCAGAGACGAAACACCCCTGAACGCGGCGCGGCGCAGCGGCATCGCCCGTCAGGAACAGCATGTCGCCCTTGCCCATCAAATTTTCCGCGCCCGTCGAGTCCAAAATCACGCGCGAGTCCGTACCGGACGTGACCGCGAACGACATGCGCGCCGGAAAGTTCGCCTTAATCAAGCCCGTGATCACATCCACGCTCGGACGCTGCGTCGCAACGACCAAGTGCATCCCGACGGCGCGCGCCATCTGTGCCAAGCGCGTGACCGTCTTTTCGGTCTCGTCGGGGTGGGTCATCATCAAGTCACCAATTTCATCGATCATGATCACAATGTACGGCAGAAATTCTTCTTTACGCCGCCGCCCTAAGCGCGAATTATAAATATCGATGTTGCGCGCCGCGTTTTCTTCCAGCATCTTGTAGCGGCGATCCATCTCGCGCGTACACCAGCGCAGCACGCCGATGATGCGTTCCTGATCCGTCTCGACGGGTCCTAACAGATGGGGCAAGCCGTTGAACCGACTGAGTTCGACCATCTTGGGGTCGAGCATGATCATCTTGACCACATCGGGCGCGTTCTCCAGCAGCAGCGCCGACGCAATCGCCGCAATCGCCACCGATTTACCCGATCCAGTGGTGCCAGCGATGAGCAGATGCGGCATGGATGCGAGGTCGATGCCGACCGGCTGCCCCGCTACATCGCGCCCCAACGGGATGAACAGCGGCGCACGTTTCTTGTCGGCTTCATCGCGGAACAGCTTGCTCTCGTAAACCGAACGGAGCGAAACCACGCTCGGATTGCGATTTGGCACTTCCACGCCGACGTAACTTTCGCCGGGAACGGGCGCTTCGATGCGCAAGCGTTTCGCGGACAGGGACAGCGCCAAATCGTTGGCGAGCGAGGCGATCTTATTCACGCGCGTGCGGCTGAAGGCGATTTCGCCATCGCTCGCCGCGCTCATCTCGCGGAACGGTTGGACGGCATACTGTGTGACGGTGGGCCCGATGCGCACATCGACCACATCGACATCGATGTCGAACTCCAAGAGCGTATTTTCGATCAGCACGACTTTCTGATTGATTTCCTGCTCATCGGGCAGATTCAATGCGATGTCGCGCAGCAAATCCATGGGCGGCAGCGTCGCCTCGCGTTTATTCGTCGTCTTTGCTTCGCGCATCCCCTCAACGGGGAAATAGCGTTTGATGCGTCCGTCGGGGCGCTCGACTAAAACGGGGCTGCCCTTGCTCTTGCGCCCTTTGATCGTGCCAATCGCGTTGAAGCTGGGCAAAGGCTGTGATTCGCGCCGCGTGAACATCGGATGCTGCGAGGCGATGGACGGTTCAGGGGCAGGCTTCGGTTCTGGCGTGCCTGTGAGCGGCAGAGACGCCGTGACCGAGGTTGGAAGCGGGAGCAACTGCGCGTCGGTTTCGTTCCATTCGGGTGTGTGCGCGCCGGGTCGCTGCGACGGCGGGAGCCGCGTTGGATCGACGCGCACGCGCAGCATCGAGAACATTTTCACGCGCTGTTGTGCCAGCGTCGATGGCGCGCCGATGGCGGGCGTCCCCGCGTCCGTGACCATCTGCGACACCGCGGTCAGCGCCTCGTCCATGCGATTGGCGGTCGTTACTGCCCGCGGACGGCGTGGACGCTGATTGCCAACCGCGAACGCCGCAAATCCGCGTTCGATGCTGCTGAGCCAGCGCCCGACCTTGCGCCGATCCACGCCGACGAACACCGCCGCGCTAATCGCCAACAGGAGGCTGTACAGCGCCACCGACACCGACGATCCCAACAACCATGTCACACTTGAACTGAGCGCCCATCCCGCTTGCCCACCCCCGCGTCCGATGCGCGCCAAGGTGCGCAGTTCCGGGTCGGGGACAAGCAAATGCAGCAGCGCCAGAATCGACAGGAAGCCAATCTCGATGGCGAGGATACGCCGTGTCGGAAATTTAATTTCGATGCCCAGTTTAGGCAGCAAAATCAGCACGCCAAGCGCGAAAATGCCGAAGCAAACGAGCGTACTGCCGTAGCCGAACGCCAGCGCCAGCGCGCCCGACCACGCCAACGAGATTGCCGCGTCGGACGACAAATTGAGCAGGGACAGCAGCGAGACGATGCCGAACACAATCAACACGATGGCGACGATTTCATCCGCCCACGGCGGAATCACATCGAAGATCGAGTCCCAAAATTCGGGCTTGACCGTGTACCGCTCGACCGGATTGGGCGGCGGCGGGGGGACGGCTTTCGTCGGCACGGCGGCGCGCGAAATCCGTCCGGTCGTCGGGCTGTTCGCTTTGCCATTCGACGCTCCGCTGGACGGGGCTTTAACGGTTGGTTTTTCTGGTGTTTTCGCCATCAACTCGTGTCAGGCTCATTCGACGGTGCGCAAACTCAACCCAAGCCGCCGCACGCGCCCGTCGATGCTCAAAATCCGGGCGACTACGCTTTGCCCTTCCGATACGACGTTGCGCGGATGCAAGAAATGCCCTTCCGCCAATTCCGAAACGTGGATCAGCCCTTCCAAGCCCGCTTCGATGCGTGCGAACGCGCCGAAATCGACGACGTTGGTGACGACGCCGGTCACGAATTGTCCGATCTGATAGCGTTGGCTGACCGTCTCCCACGGATCGGGGTGCATCCGCTTGAGACTGAGCGCAATGCGCCCTGCGTCACGGTTGACCTCCAAAACGCAGACCTCGACGTGAACGCCGCGCTTGAGGATGTCCGCCGGATGACCAACGCGCCCCCAACTCAGTTCGCTGATATGAATCAGCCCCTCTAGGCTGCCAAGATCGATGAACGCGCCGAAGTCGCAGAGATTGGTGACGATCCCGCCGATCACATCACCCGCACTCAGCCGCGCCAACAAATCTGCGCGCTCGCCCGGTTGAGCGCGGGCGGCACGTTCCGATAGAATCAGCCGATTGTGTTCTTGGCTCAGCTCGATTACACGCAAGCGAAGCGTTTGCCCAACGCGGCTGTTCAATCCGCCACTGCGACGCGGATCACCCCCATTAAAATTGGGCGAAACGCCCGCCGCACCCTCGACCAATTGACTGGTCGGGACGAATCCGCGCAAGCTGCGCCATGCAACCAGCAGCCCGCCGCGATTGTAACCGACGACCAACAGTTCTGCCGTCTCGTCATCGTGCATCATGCGCTGGATTTCGTCCCAGTCCGACTGAAGTTCGACGGTTTCGATGAGTGCGGCATCATGATAGGCGAAGGAGGGGCGGCTGATGGGCGACACGCTGCCGATGCTGCTGTCGGACGCAGCGGGTTCAGCATATTCACCCTCGCGCAGCAATGCCGCCCAATACCCTTCATCGACTGACGGGGGCGGCGGCGTGGAATCCCACCGCTGTGGATTGGCGGTCATGGTCGTTATCCCTCGAACAATACCAATAAACGTCTATTTGCACTGACCATACGAATAGATGCAGTATAGCGTCAGCGCCGATTTTCGACAAGCGAGGGAGTAGAGCGCTGTGCAACCGGCAAGAAACAACTGGTATCGATTACGCGACTGGACGAATCACATCGGAACCATCCATTGTCGGTCGATTGACCAGCTTCGAGACTTCATATGCCGCCATGTCGCTGGGATCGTAGGGGCGCATCAACGCACGCAGTGGATCGGCGGGGACATCGCCCGATTGCAACCACAACGCATAATCGGCGGGATCGAGAATCACAGGCATACGGTCATGAATCGGCTGCATGAAGGTGTTGGCTTCGGTCGTCAAGATCGTTAAGGTACGCATTTCATCGCCCTGCGCGCTGTGCCAAATCTCCCACAAGCCCGCCAAGCCGAACAGCGGCGCGCTCTTGAGATGGATGAACATCGGCGTTTTCCCATCTTCGCGCGCTTGCCATTCAAAGAAGCCGCTGGCAGGGATGATGCAGCGCCGCCGCTTGAACGCCGCCCGAAACGCGGGCTTGTCTGCCGCCGTCTCGGAGCGCGCATTGATCATCTTGCTGGCGCTGGAGGCATCTTTCGACCACGATGGGATCAAGCCCCAACGCAGAACGGTCAAGTCGTGCGGAGCATCATTGGTGATCACCGGCAAATACTGCGTCGGCGCGATGTTATAGCGCGGCGCGACAGCAGGCAGCGAAGCAAGTTGGAACGTTTGTTGCAACAGATCCGGTTCTACAACGAGGGCAAAACGACCACACATCGCACTATCTCCGACGAGTTCTATTCGGCGCTCTGCCCATCTCTGCGATTTGACGCACCATCGCCAGCGCCGCAACTGCGACAGTGATTAACTCTGATGTTTGCACGCGGTTGCCCGCATCGCCACGCTTCAAGTCTTCTTCGTGGGCGCGCGCATAAAAATACGCCCCTACCAACCCATAGATTGCGCCTGCCGCGATACCCAGCAAGTACACGCGCGGGCGGGGATAAGTTTTAGCGTTGTTGCGTTGGATCATGAGGAGATTCGCCTTTCGTTTGTGGCTGATCCGATGGCGTGGAACGCGCTGGACGGTCAAAGAGGCTAAACAGTGCCTTATCCAGCGGCGCGAAGAACAAATTGAACTGGATGGATCGCTTCGCCCACCCTTCTGCCGCACGCTGTGTGCTGTGCATGGTGTTGGCGGACACGGTGTTGACCTTTGCCAGCGCATTGGCGGTGATGCGGTGCGCGCGCTGCACGTTGAACACGACGATCATCAAGCCCAGATACAGCGGCAGCAAACAGACCGCCGCCGGACACAAAATCAACAGCGTCAGCAGGAAGTTGGCGATGAGATTCGCTTGCGCGCCGCGCGGGAGCAACCCCGCCACGACCGCCGTCCCGATCAAGCCGAGCAGCGCGATCAGAAAAATGCGCGTCAACGTGCGCCGTTCTGCGCGTCCACTCGTCCGCGCATCGGCGGAAGTCGGGATAGTTGTCAAGCCATTAAACTCCGTTTATCAATTCGCCAGTTTAGCGCATCCGTTTTTGTTTTGCCAATCCCACTCGGACTATCTTCGCATACGCCCAAAATCGATACGTTCGTGTACAATGGCGGCGGAATGCACGGGATTGCGCTGAAACAAAGGTGTATGATTTCTGAACTTCATAACGCGCACGAAACAGCGTCGAACCCTCGATGAAAGATAGGACTAAACTCGATGCGAATTCGCATTGAAGGACGCCGCCCGCTCAACGGCGTCTATCGTCCAGCGGGCAACCCCAACGCGGCGCAAGCCTTGATTGCGGCGGCGCTCATGACCGAAGCACCCGTCACGCTGCGCAACATGCCACGCACGCGCACGACGGACGCGATGCTCGCGGCGGCAGCCTCATTGGGCGCCGTGATCAACGAACATGATGACGCGATCACAATTCAGACCGCGCAGTTGACGCGGCGCGTCCTGACGCAAGCCGAAACCGATGTGTCAGTCGGCGCGATCTTGTTCATCGCACCGCTGTTGATCCGCCGTCAGCATGTCCGCCTTGAACTCGATATGCCGCTCAGTCGCATCCGCACGCATTTGGAGGCGCTGCGCGATCTCGGCATCGATGTGGTGATCAACGGGAACGCTGTCGAATTCAAAGTTGCGGGGTGGGAACGCAAGACAATCTTGTTGACCCAAGCCAGCGTGACCGCGACGGCGCTGGTCATGATGTTGGCGGTGCGCTTGGGGCGCGAGACGACGATCTACAACGCGGCGTGCGAACCGCACGTCCAGCAGTTAGCGGATGCGCTCAACACCATGATGGGGACGAATGGCGCGCGCATCGAGGGAATTGGGTCGAACGTGCTGCGCATTTACGGCGCGTCTGAACTCGGCGGCGCGGACGTGACGATTTGCACCGATCACATCGAAGCCGCCAGCATTGCCGCGATGGCAGCCATGACGGGCGGACGAGCGCAAATCGAGGGCGTGCGCCCGGCGGATATGGGCTTGATCGCCAAGATTTTCTGGCGGCTTGGCGTGCAATTGGATATCGACGAAGGCGGCATCTTCGTTCCGCGCCACGACGCACTGACCGTCTCCAACCGCGATGAAGATGTCGATGCATCCATCGAATCCGCGCCGTGGCCCGGCTTCCCGTCGGATTTAGTGGCGGTGGCGACGGTCATAGCGACGCAAGCGCGCGGCACGTCGCTGATCCACGAGAAAATGTTCAACAATCGGCTGTTGTTTGTCGATAAACTCAAGGCGATGGGCGCGCAAATCGTACTGTGTGATCCGCATCGCGCGATTGTCGTTGGGCAAACGCCATTGCGCGGCGTCTATATGGATTCGCCGGACGTGCGCGCGGGACTCGGCATGATCGCGGCGGCACTGGTGGCGGACGGCGTTTCGACCATCGATAACGCGCAAGCCGTCGATCACACCTTCGCGGGCGCGTTGGGCAAACTGCGCGCGCTAAACGCTGGAATCGAATTGGTATGAGTGTGCAAGCCCCACCCATGCAGACGCTCATTGTAGACGGCATGAGTATCGCCCACGCCGTCGCCGCGCCCGTCGGAACGCCGCAGGCAGCGCCAATCTTGATGCTGCACGGGTGGGGCGCGCACAGCGGCTTGATGTGGGCGGCGGCGGCGGGACTTGCGGCGCACGGTTGGCAGTCGTACATCCCGGATTTACCCGGCTTCGGCGGCACGCCCGCGCCGTTGACGGCATGGAGCGTCTACGATTACGCCAATTTCGTGCTTCATTATATGGATGCGCTCGGTGTAGATCGTGTCCACCTGATCGGACACTCGTTCGGCGGGCGCTTGGCGCTGATTTTGGGCGCACGGCACGCGGATCGGATCGAAAAAGTGGCGCTCTCCGACAGCGCGGGCGTCCCGCCGAAACGCTCACAGCGCATGAACGTGCGCTTATCGGCGTATAAAGCTGTGCGCACTGGGTTGCAGCGCATCGGCGCGCGCAGCCTGTCGGATCGCTTGCAAGCGTGGTACAGCGCGCGCTACGGCTCGGCGGATTATCGCGCGGCGGCGGGCGTGATGCGCGAAACCTTCGTCCGCGTCGTCAACGAGAATCTGCTCCCGCTGGCAGCGCAGGTCGCGCGCCCAACGCTGCTATTCTGGGGCGATCAAGATGCCGATACGCCGCTGTGGATGGGGCAAATGCTGGAAAAAACGATCCCCGACGCGGGCTTGATCGTGTTTGCAGGCGCGGGACATTACGCTTACTTGGAACGCTCATCAGAATTTGTGCGCATCGTCGATCATTTCTTCAAAGCGGAGGCACGTTGAACGGCTGGATCGTCCTCATCTTGGTCATCTGGATCGGCGGCGCGTTGATGCGCGTCTATCGCCAAGCGCGCTTCTACCAGATCGAAGAATACATGAGCGCCCGCTATGCGCGTTGGATCGCCGCCGAACGAACGCGCAGCTTACCGACGCGCGCGACCGTGGGCTGGTTCATTGGCTCTGCCATGCTGCTGATCTTGACCGAAGCGCCGGACAGCTTCATGCCGGGCGTGATCGGCATTGTATCGGCGTTGATCGCGGTCTATCCGCCCGATGAAGGCGAAATCAAAAAGGTATTCCGCCCGACGCCGCGCGCCAAGCGGCTGTTGGGTGCAGCGGTCGTACTGACCATCGCGGCAGGACTCGCGGCATTCGTTGGGGTGAGCCGTGTCGGGCTAGAGGGCGATTTCCTGTATATCTTCACCGCCGCCGTCGGGTTCGGGCTGTTCATCTGCGCGCCGCTGTGGCTGATCGTCGGCAATCTCATCATGACGCCCGTCGAAGCCGCGTTCCGGCGGCGTTTCATCGCGTCCGCGCGGCGCGTACTGGCTGAGGCACATCCGGTCGTCATCGGAATCACGGGCAGCTATGGCAAGACCAGCACCAAGAGCTATCTCGCGCACATCTTGAACGGACGCTATCGCGCCTACCCCACCCCGAAAAGCTACAATACGCTGATGGGCGTGAGCATGGCGATCAACAACGATTTGGCGAACGACCACAGCATCGATTATTTCATCGCGGAGATGGGCGCGTACATTCCCGGCGAAATCGCGCGCTTGTGCGATCTGACACAGCCGCTCATTGGCATCATCGTCGAGGTGGGACCCCAACATTTGGAACGTTTCGGCTCGCTCGAAAATGTCGCCATTGCCAAATACGAGCTGATCAAGGCGCTCCCGCCCGATGGCGTTGGCGTGTTCAATTGGGACAATCCGTATGTACGCGCGATGCTGGAACGCGGCTATCCCCAAACGCGCATCGGCATCAGCCGCAGCATCGATCCGGCGTCCATCACCAACGGCGTGCCGCGCTATGTGGCGACGGATGTATCCGAGTCGCTTGATGGCTTGCGCTTCACCGTCACTGACACACAAACGCGCGAAAGCGTCGCATTCGTCACGCCGCTGTTAGGCGTCCACAACGTGACCAATCTGCTGCTGACTGCCGCCGCCGCCGTCCACGAGGGGATGAGTCTGCGCGAAATTGCGGCGCGCGTCCGCACGCTCCAGCCCGCCGAAAGCCGGCTCGTGCGCCAAGTCGCACCGAACGGAATCACGATTTTGAACGATGCCTACAGCGCCAACCCTGTCGGGATTATCAGCGCGCTCCAGACGCTTGCGCTGCATCAGACCGGACGGCGGCTGTTGATCACGCCGGGCATGGTCGAACTGGGCGATCTGATGGAGTCGGAAAATCGCAAGTTGGGCGAACTCGCCGCGCGCCACGCCACCGATGTGATCCTTGTCGGAACGAAGCAAGCGCCGCCGATCCACGCCGGATTGATGGCGGCGGGCTTTCCGGCAGAGCGGGCGCAGACCGTCGAGACATTGGGCGAGGCGGTCGAGTGGTACCAGCGCAACTTAGGGGCAGGCGATACCGTATTATTCTTGAACGATCTCCCAGATACCTACACCTCTTGAGGGGGTGAGCGATGGATTTACTTCAAGGCGGCTTGACGGTCGCCGCCGTTGTGCTGATGATCATCGTGTTTTTCTTGTCATTCCTGCCGGTCATATCGGGTCCCCTGATGCTGTGGGGCGTCGCGCTCGTCTACGGCATTTTGACGGGCTTCGCCGTACTGACGCCGCCCGCGATGATCGTGATCACCGTGTTGATGGTGATGGGTGTGACTGCCGATTATTGGCTGCCGCTGGTCGGCGTTAAGACGGAAGGCGCGTCGTGCGGCGTGATTTTCGGCACGATCATCGGTGGGCTGATCGGCACCTTCGCCCTGCCGATCCCGTTGGTTGGGACGCTCGTCGGCTCGATTGCCGGCGCGGTCTTGATGCAGTTAATGTACGTTGGAAACACGCGCGATCTGCTGAAAGCGGGTCAGTTCGCGGTCAGAACGTATTTCATCGGCATGGCGCTCGAATTCGTCTTTAACGCGGCGATTATGTTGGTCTTTTTCGTCGTCGTCATCGCTTGAGAGGAAATAGTGTGAGCGCAAATCGTCAGACGGTTGTCGGGGTGATCTTCGGGGGGCGCAGCGTCGAACACGATGTTTCGGTCGTGACCGGACACCAAGTCATGCGCGCCTTCGACCCGGCGCGCTACCGCGTCATCCCGATCTACATTGACCGCGACGGACGCTGGTTCACGGGCTTGGCGCTCAACGATTTAAAAACATTCCAGACCGATGTAGCGAGCCTCGCGGGTGTGCAATCGTGCATCCTTTCGCCTGCTGTGCAGCATCATGGCTTGATCGTCGAACCGGGCAAGGGCAAGCTGTTCGCCAAGACCGAGATCGTCAAGCTCGATGTGGTGTTCCCGGCGATTCACGGCTCGCACGGCGAAGATGGCACGCTGCAAGGCTTGCTCGAACTCGCGGATATTCCGTATGTAGGCTGCGGCGTATTGGCATCGGCAGTCGCCAACGACAAGATGCTGACCAAAAGTGTGATGAAGGCGAACGGCATTCCGGTTGTGGACGCCATCGCGTTCACGCGCCACGATTGGGAACAAAAACCGGAAGCGATCTTGGCGGAGATCGCCGCCGCGCTGGAGTTTCCAGTATTCATCAAGCCGATCACGTTAGGATCGAGCATTGGCATCGGACGCGCGACTGACGAGACGATGCTGCGCGCGTATATCGATGTGGCGACGAACTTGGATCGGCGCGTGTTAGTCGAAAGCGGCGTGGGTGACAGCATCGAGATCAACTGCGCCGTCATAGGCGACGACCGCGACTTGCAAGCGTCAGTCTTGGAGCAACCGCTCGGTTGGGCGGACTTTTTGAGCTACGAGGACAAATATCTGCGCGGGGACGAGGGCATGAAAAGCGCCCAACGGCTGCTGCCCGCGCCGATCTCGCCCGAACTGACTGCGACGATTCAAGCGATGACGTTGGCGGCATTCCGCGCCATCGACGGACGCGGGACGGCGCGGCTCGATTTCCTCGTGCGCCCCGACAAAGGCGAAATTTATCTCAACGAGATCAACACCATGCCGGGTTCAGTAGCATTCTATCTATGGCAGCACATGGGCATGACGCCCGGCGCGGTCGTGGATCGCTTGGTGGTGGTGGCGCGCGCTGCGGCTGCGGACAAGCGGCGCAATACCTACAATTACAAGACCAACCTGATCGCGCTGACAGCGGCGCGCGGATTGAAAGGGATGAAGGGCACGAAATCGGCAGTCAAGCCGCGCGGTTAAAGGCAGTTCGGTGTAGAATGAAAATGTTGGGCGGCTGATGCGCCCACGCTTGTGCAGCGTCCCACACGGGATTGAAACCTTATCTGGAGTCCGATAGTGCGTTCACGCTTGTGGTTACTCGGTATTGGAATGCTGATGAGCATCTTCGTCGGCGCGTGCGATGGCTTGCAGGTTGCCGCTATCCCAACAGCCACGCTGCCCGGCTTGGTCGTGCCGACGCGCGCCACCCCGACACCGACCAATACAGATATCCCCTCGCCCACCCCGACAGTGACGCCCACCGAAACACCGACGCCGACTCCAACCGATACGCCAACACCGACGCCGACCCCAATCCCAAGCGATACCCCTAGCCCAACGGTGACACCGACGAATACCGATCTTCCGACCCCTACCCCGACCAACACCGCCCTATCGCTGATCGCGCTCCCCGTAGATCGCATTCCCTTCGAGGAAGCGACTGCCTACTTGAGCGCCGAAATCGTGGCGACGTTGGCGCTCGACACGCCGATTAACACGACGATTGATGAGCAGTATCCTGCCGTCTTGTTCAGTTTCAATGGCGGCGTCGGTGATGTAATCAGCCTGACCATGACCGCACAAGACGATTTGCTGCCATTTCTGCTCGTGCTGGACTCGAAGGGGCGGGAATTGGCGCGCCACGATACGAATCAGGGGGACGAAGCCCGCGCGCTGATTCGTGGGCTGCGGCTGCCAGAGACAGGCGAATACATCGTCGTCGCCACGCGCCTTGGGCAGCAGTTCGGCACGACGACAGGCAATTTCGAGATCGCGTTGAGCAAAAGTCCGACGGACGCGCCGCCGTCGGGCATCTTCGCTCAAGCGTTGACCTACGAGGCGCTCCAATCAGGGACGATCACCGACGCAGAGCGCGCCCAAACCTACACGTTTCGCGGCGCGGCAGGCGACACCATCAGCGTCCAGATGTCCGCTACGACGGGCGATCTCGATACGCGCGTCTTCCTCATGGACAATCTAGGCAATACTCTGATCAGCAACGACGATGATCTGTTCAACAACACCTTCGACTCGTTCATCGCGGGCTATATCTTGCCCAAAAGCGGCTATTACACCCTCGTTGCCACACGCTTTGAACCGAGCGATATACCGACCACAAGCGGGGACTATCGCATCAAACTGACTTTGGACGCGCCGTCGAGCGATCCTCTGCATCCGCTTTATGCCGTACTCGACCTGATCGATTCGACGACACTGCGCGATGATGGTCGGTTCTTCGCCAATTACAGTGCGGGTGACATGCTGTTTGAGGGACGTCAGCTTAGTTTGCAAACGTTGTTGACCTTCTATCTGCCGCCGTTGGGTGATGAGGTCAATGTGCGCACGGCGACGTTAGAACTCGCGCCCTGTTTGGGCTTCAACGAAGGTTTCGACACGCTCAACGATCTATCTATCTACAGCGATAATTTCGGCGAACTCATATCCGGACGCAACTTCACGAGCTTATTTCCCGGCGGGCGCTTGTTGGCGACTCAGCCAGCTTGCGACCCGCTCGATGTAACAGCGTTCATTCAAGCCGCCTATGCCGATGCCCAACCCAACATTCAATTCCGATTGGCGTTTCGCAACCCCACCGCCAACAACGCCGGCGACGAGGTGCGCTTTACCCCACGATTATTATTAGAGCGTGAATCGTAACCGTTGGGAAAGCCGCCAAGCTGTGATATCATCCGCACAGTGAAGCAGATCGACGAGGGCGAGACGTGCCATACCAATCCGGCAGCAGTCGGCGCAACAACGTACAACTCGGAGTCGGTCAATCGATCTGGGCAGGGACACCGCCGCCCGCGATTCCAGAGCGCGTACTTGACGGGATCCCCGGCTTTCTTGCGTGGGTGGCACTGTTGTGCTGTATTGTCGCCGCCGTCGCTTTCCCCAATACCATGCTGATGATCGCCGTCGTGGTTGGCGGCTATAACGCCGTGCGCTTTCTCACATCGGGCGTCGCCAATGTGATCGGCTTGGCAAAAGTCCGCCGTTGGGAAAAACTCGATTGGTGCGAGGAATATAAACTGCGCGCGGGCGCGGGATCGTTGGCGTGGGACGATGTGATGCACGTCGTACTGATCCCCAATTATAAAGAACCCTTGGGCGTCCTGAGCAAAACGCTGGAAACGCTCGCGCGCCAATATGAAGCCGACAAGAGCATCGTGATTGTGCTGGCGATGGAAGCGGCGGAAGATGGCTGCGTCGAGAAGGCGCGCGATCTGCAAGCGCGGTTCGCGGCGCGGTTCGCGCATTTGTTTTACACCGTCCATCCGCGCGGCTTGCCCGGCGAAATGCAGTGTAAATCTGCCAATCAAGCATGGGCGGCGCGCTGGGTGAAGCGTAAACTGGTCGATGAACTCGGTTACAATCTCGATCACATCGTTGTCACGACAATGGACGCCGATACGTTGTGGCATCGCAATCACTTTTTCGCGCTCACCTGCTTGTTCGCCACCAACCCTGACCGCTACCTGCGCTTCTGGCAAGCGCCGATCCGTTATCACGGCAACATCTGGGAGATTAACCCGCTTTTGCGCATCGTCAACGCCTATTCGACGGCGTTTGAGTTGGCGTATCTCGCTGCGCCGTGGGGTTTGGCGCTACCGATGTCGTCGTATTCGCTCAGTTTTCGCTTGCTCGACGCCTGCGGCTATTGGGATGCCGATGTGATCGCGGACGAATGGCATATGTTCATCAAGTCGTTCTTCGCGCGCAACGCCGAGATCAAGCTCGAACGGGTGTTCCTCCCCTTCTTGGCGCAAGCCACCACGGGCGACACGCTGATCGATGCGATGCGCAACCGCTACCTACAAACGTTGCGCCATGCGTGGGGCAGCAAAGAAGTCGGCTACACCGTCGCCAAGATGCTGGAGCATCCCGAAATCGACCTCCGACGTTCGGGACGGCTGCTGCTGCGCATCTCGCAAGATATTTTAATGGCGGGACCCGGCTGGATCATCCTCACGGTGGGATCGCAGCTCCCACTTGTCCTGAATCCGCAACTGCTGACGGAAATGGTCGAACAGGGTTGGAATCATCCGCTGTTCGCCGCGCTGCAAATTGCGTTCGTGATTGTGACGGTGTTGGGGATGGTGTTCTGGGTGCAAGATGTGATTGTGCGCCCGCCGCGCACGACCCGCGCCACGCTGTTGGAACGTTTCTATACCCTAATCAGTTTTCCGCTGCTGCCCGTGCTAACACTGATTTTCGTCGCCATTCCCACGCTGCAAGCGCAAACGCGGCTGTTGATCGGGATGCCGCTGCAATTCCAAGTCACGAAGAAAAAATGACGGATATACAGCATCCCCACCGCCGACTATAATTAAAATACTCTATTCCGAAGGCAATACCCCGATGAAAGAACGTGTACATAAGCTGCTGGCGGAGGCGAACATCGGTTCGCGCCGCGCGGCAGAGGAAATGATCGAGCAGGGGCGCGTCCGCGTCAACGGTGCGGTCATCAAGCTCGGTGACAAAGCCGACAAAGCCACCGATGTGATCGAAGTCGATGGATCGCGCGTCAACTTTGATACGACACCCAAGCGCTACATCGCGCTCTACAAGCCGATGCAAACGTTGTCCACCACCCAGCCGCACAGCGACGATGAGCGCGATACGATCTTCGATTTCGTGCCGTTCAAGGACGAGCGCCTGTTTTCGATTGGACGCCTCGATGCGGACAGCGAAGGCTTGATCGTGCTGACCAACGACGGCGATTTGGCAGAACGCTTATCCCATCCGCGCTTCCGACATACCAAAACCTATCGCGTCACCGTGATCGGGCTGCCCACAGCCGACACCATCGAACGCTGGCAGCACGGCATCGAACTCGAAGACGGCTTGACCGCGCCCTGTTCGGTCAAAATCAGCAAGGGCAACCCGCGTGAAACGGTCTTGCGCATCACCATGACCGAAGGCAAGAAGCGCCAGATCCGCCGCGTCGCTTTGGCGCTTGGACACCCTGTGCGCCGCCTGATCCGCACGCACATCGGCATGTTGAGCGGCGAAACCATGAGTCCGGGCGAATGGCGCGAACTGGATCGCAACGAAGTCGAGGCGCTGCAAACGCCGATGCCCGACATCAAGACGCTGCGCGGGATGCTTGCCGGCGACATGAACAGCGGACGCAGCGCGCCATTTCGTCCACGCCAGTATCAATCGAAATCGGACGAGCGCCCGCGCCGCCCCGCTGGAGATCGTCCACGTACCGTGCGCCCTGCTGGTGATCGTCCGCCGCGCCGCGAGGGTGGCTATCGTCCACGTCAAGACAGTGGCGAAGCACGTCCAGATGGCGACGCCCCAACATGGCGCAAAGGCGCGGATGATGTGATTCAGTCATGGGGAGCGGGTAATGACACGCCGGGCGAACGCGCGCGCCGGGAAGCACGCGAGGCGCGCGGGGATCGTCCACGTCGTGAGGGCGAATCATCGGGTGACTCGCGTCCGCCGCGCCGCGAAGGATCATCGGATCGCCCCTATCGCCCGCGTACTGATGGTGACTCACGTCCGCCGCGCCGCGAAGGATCATCGGATCGCCCGTATCGTCCGCGTACCGATGGTGACTCACGTCTGCCGCCGCGCCGCGAAGGATCGTCAGATCGCCCGTATCGTCCGCGTACTGATGGCGATTCGCGCCCGCCGCGCCGCGATGGTGACTCACGTCCGCCGCCGCGCCGCGAAGGATCATCGGATCGCCCCTATCGCCCGCGTACTGATGGTGACTCACGTCCGCCGCGCCGCGATGGTGACTCACGTCCCCCACCGCGCCGTGATGGAGATTCACGCCCGCCGCGCCGCGATGGAGATTCACGCCCGCCGCCGCGCCGCGATGGTGACTCACGTCCGCCGCGCCGTGATGGTGACTCGCGCCCGCCGCGCCGCGAAGGCTCCTCGCATCGAC